>Ga0307374_10000600_pt1 | contig 68567 bp, 54 predicted proteins | sample OX3MG_FD_202532 | JGI IMG/M metagenome (GOLD analysis project Ga0307374, IMG submission 202532) | Soil microbial communities from Risofladan, Vaasa, Finland - OX-3 | ecosystem: Environmental > Terrestrial > Soil > Coastal area > Acid sulfate soil | place: Finland: Risofladan, Vaasa | collected... | reverse complement strand
CGGCAACAAACACATTCCTTGTGCGCTCACGGTCACAGCCTCCTTGCTGCCTTGGTGGGTTCTTTTCCAAACCCCAAGGTACTCAAGGACTGTGACTTGCGCCTATTTCAACGGTATTGAGGCTAACTCCGAGGCTGACGACGATCAGTAATTTTTCTGTAAAAATAATTGACATATTAAGGGTATATAGACGAAGTAACATGCAGGTCATTCCACCGGAGGAAGAGACTATTTTGACCAATACGAGGCATGACCAATACGAGGCATGACGAATACGAGGCATGACGAATACGAGGCATGACGAATACGAGGCATGACGAATACGAGGCAAAGGTGAAACGATGAGTTCCGCAACGCAAAGCCCAGAAGTCGACGTCGCCAAAGGGCGCCGGGTCACGATTGATCTTACGCCGGCCGCCGCAGCCGAAGTGGACCGACTGAAGGAGGTTACGGGGCTAACTACGGCCGATATTTTTCGCCACGCGATTAGTTTGTTCAGAATCTACTCGGACGCACGCGCTCGAGATCAAGAGTTCCGCATCGTCGACCCCCTTAACATCGACGTGCAGACTCGGATCGAGCTGCCAATCCATGTGATGAAGCGACCGTAATTCTCGATTCATAGGTTGGCAGTGGAAGGTAGCGCGTCGGCTGAAAATCCACGCGTAGAAGAATTCTCGCTGGGGCTCGATTCCACAGCGGCCTATCAGCAGCGTGTTCAGGCGGACATTGCACGCGACAGGGCCGCTACGGAAAACACCATAGCGAAGATTCTCGTCGGGGCATTGGTCGGCGCGCTGCCTGTCTATTTTCTCGCCCTCTGGGCTCGTCCTGAGCTCGCCGATCAGTTGGCAAGCGGATTAGAGAAGTGGTTCGCTGTAATGGGGCCGCTGGCAGGCGCCGCTATTGGCGTCGGATTCAGCAATTCGAGAAACACGGACGGAATACGGTCTCGCCAAAAATGACATCAACCGAGCAAGCATCGAGAATCGAATAACACCCCAATCCTCAGCGGGCGTGAAACCCAATAGCCAAGCGATTGCGGATGATTCGAGTCGAATTTGGGAGGCGATTCAATCGGGGGCGCGATTCGCAGGCGAGGCGAGTGCTGGAAGCACGGGGGTGCTCTTTGGACGCTCGCGCGGCACGACTCGCTGTGCGGCCATTACGGGTTCCTCTTCTCTGTTCGCGTGGAAAAACGTCACCCTCGGGCGAGCCGTCCGAGAGCGAGCAGCCACGCGCTCCCAAACGCCGAAAATCCGGAACAGAGAAGAGGAACCCGTAAATACCGAGGAATGACTTCCCGCCTGCTCAACCGGCCAGGCGCCGAATAGCCGGTCGATTTGGGGCGCGTTCAGTCGAATTTGGGAGGTTATTCAATCCTGGGTGCTAAACGAGTGGGGCAGGCATTCCTGCCTGCCAAAATCTGCGTACGACACGCCCGCGAAGGCTATGATCTCGAACGAGCGCGATGAGATTTGCCGATGGCCGAAGCGGCTCCTTTGATCGTGATGCTTGGCGGACCCAACGGGGCCGGTAAATCGACGACGGCCAAGGCGTTTCTGAGGGGCGCGCTCAAAGTCGACGAGTTCGTCAATGCGGACGTCATCGCCCAAGGCTTGTCTGCATTTCAGCCCGAGCGCGCCGCGTTCGAAGCAGGACGCGTCATGCTTCGCCGTCTGAAGGAACTGGCGCAAGAGCGCAGAAGCTTCGCCTTCGAAAGCACGCTGGCCAGCCGCAGCTTCGCGCCGTGGATCGCCGACCTGCGCACCCAAGGATACGAGTTCGCATTGCTGTTTTTGTGGCTGCCGAGCGCCGACCACGCCGTGGCCCGCGTCGCCGAGCGGGTAAGATTGGGCGGGCATGACGTCCCTGAAGCGGTCATTAGTCGTCGTTACTTCGCCGGGCTGCGGAATTTTTTCGAGCTTTATCAGCCGTTGGCGGATATGTGGCGGTGTTACGACAATTCGCGCTCATCCGAGCCCGAGTTAATTGCGGCGGGAAACGGTAGAATAATTACGGCAATTGCCGATTCCCGATGCTGGTACGTTGTTCAGGAATCCATCCAGAAATGAACGAACGACCCGACGCAAAAGCCCTGTTCGCCGATGGCCGCGAGATCGACGCCGCGCTGGCCAAGGCGGTGCGAGAGGCGCTGCTGGAGCACAAGCGGGCCGGCAACCCGATCGCGGTCTGGGAAAACGGCCGCGTCGTTTGGATCCCGCCGGAAGAAATCGTGGTAGACGACGAGGAGACCATGCCCCCTCAAACTCCGTCTGGCAGTTGAGTGGCTGGCGGCTGAGCCTTGGCGAAGCCCCGGTTCGCTCTCGTATCGCGCCAGCCACTCAGCGTTGACGAGACCCGGCAAGCCCCCCAAGCCGCCCATTCTCGGCGGCGGCTGCGGACGCGATCGCGGAAAAAATCTTGGGAACTGCCCTTGACCCGATTTTGGCGGGCGAGTATTTAACGCCCCTCTCTTCTGCCAATTTCAGTTTCAATTCTAGCTATACGTGACCCGCCAGGGTCCGCGTACGCTTGCGCGGTTCGCCGCCCAGGCCTGCGCGGGAACTCTGGGCGTGCGCGGCGAAATGCGTTTCGTTGCGCCTTGGGTCGGGTGGATGCGCGTACATGGCGAAAGACGCCTGGGTTGGTCCCGCCAGCGCCCGTGCTGCGCCAGCGGACCTAACGAATCTCGAAAGGAGATCGTGTTGAAGACGACGTCTCGGATACTCACCGCTTGGACGGCCACGGGAATGACCTTAGTGGCGGGAATGGCCTGGGCCGGGCCGCATTCCAGCTCACTCAGCGGCCTCTGGGGCGCCGCCGTCGCCGGGCAGACGGGCGAGGCCAGCCTCGAGGAGCGGAAACGCACCGTCGCCGATTTGTTGAGCCGCGCTCGCAAAGCGATGGCAGAAGAAAAACTCCAAATGGCCGACTCGCTGGTGTCTCGCGCCGAAGCGATGAACGTCAGCTACGGACGGCTGCACTTGGGCGACACGCCCAAGAAATCGCGAGCCGACCTGAATCGTCTGCTCAAGAGCAAGGGCGGACAGGCGCAACTGCCCAGCCAGAAATTCCAGCCCGAAGCGCCGGGCGGCGCGGAACTCGCCCCCGGCTACGACTTCAACAATCCGCCATCAGCCCCCCAGGGCGAACCGCGCGATCCGTTTGCGGTGCGCAACGATCGCTTCGAACCGAGGGCCAAGAACGCCCCGCCGCGCGGCGTCGCCGACGTCGATCCTCGGGCCGTGCTGGCGCCGCCCGGCGAAGAACCGGGCAACTTGCCCACCGGCAAGGGATTTCCGGAGAATTCGCCGTTCGGCAGGCAATCGATAACCTCGCCGCCCATTCAGGCGGAAGCGGGCCTGCCAGCCGATCAGCTTCCCGCCAAGGACGCGGGCCGCATGCAGAGCGACCGCTACTTGCTCGAAGCGCGGCAGGCGCTGGCCCTCGGCGACATCCGCCGGGCCTCGAACCTGGCGGCGCAAGCCAAGCAGTTGGGCGTGCGCTACGACTTTCACGACGACTCGCCCGCCAAAGTCGAAGACTTGATCGGCGGCTATTCGCGGCTGAATTCTGCGGGCGGGCCGGCCAAGGACAGCGAGAGCTACCGCCGCGAACAGGCCGAGAACCTGTTGCAACAAGCCGAAGGATTGATGAACTGGGGCGAATTCGACGAAGCGCAGCGGCTGGCGAGCGACGCCAAGCGGCTGAACGTGAACTATGGGCCGTTTGACGTCAAACCCGACGCTTTGATCGAGCGCATCGCCGCGGTTCGCAGCCAAAGAGGCGGCGCCGAACCGGCGCAGATCGAGCCGCTGCCGCCGGTGGGCGACCGCGAAGCGCCGCTGGCCGAACGGGCCGGCCCCGCCGCGCCGCTCGATGCCGCCACTGCGGCTCGCAAGCAACAAGCGTTGAAACTCGTGGCGCAGGCCCGCGTGGCGCAGCAAGCCGGCGATCTCGAGCGCGCCAAGACGCTGGCCGAACAGGCCGAAGAGTTGCGCGTGCCCGACCAAGCCTTCCAGAAGGGTGAAGATCGTCCCTGGATGGTGCTGTTTCAGATTCAACACGCGGAAAAGGAGCGTCAAGGCGTGGTTCCGGCCGGCGGGGCCGCCCCGATCGGCGCCGACGACCAGCGCGACGGCCGCTACCCCGGCGCTCAGGCCATGTACGATCGCAATCGCGACGCCACCGAGAACGTGCCGGCCAGCCGGCAAGAAGAGATCGGTTCGCCCGAAAGCGGCATGACGCTGTACCAACGCGGCGAAGAGGCCTTGCGGAATCGCGATATTCCGGCGGCGTTGTCCTGGTTCCGCCAGGCCAACCAGCGCCGCGACGAGTTGGATCCGGCGACGCAGCAACAGTTGCAAGACAAGCTGCAACTGCTCTCGCAATCGGCCGCGGTCCGCAAGCCGGGTGGCAACGCCAACCTGATGAACGAAGCTGCGGCCGAAGGTCAATTGAAGTATCGCCGCGTCTCGGCCGAGCTGGCTCAAAAGGAGCAGGCCGCTCGCAACTTGCAGGAATCGGATCCCAAGCAAGCCTTGGAACTGCTCAAGCAGGCCCGCACGATCGTCGAGCAAACTGCGCTCGACACTCAGGCCCGCGAAATGCTGTTGCGCCGCGTCAATCGCGACGTGGAGGAGCTGGAGCGTTTCATCGGCGCCAATCACGGCCGGATCGAACTGAACGAACGCAACAACGCCACGCGCACAGAGATCGATCGCGAGCGGGAGGTCAAAATCGAGGTGCAGGAGAAAGTGGCGTTGCTCGTCGACGAGTTCAATAAGTTGATGGAAGAACACCGCTACGCCGAGGCCGAGGTGGTCGCCAAGCGCGCCCGTGAAGTCGCCCCGGACGAACCGGTGGTCAAGCAACTCGGCTTGACGGCCAAGATGGTCATCCGCACGCAGGAAGTGGAAGACATTCGCGAGGCCAAAGAGCAGGGCTATTACCGGGCCACCACCAACGTCGACATCGCAGCCGTCCCGTTCGACGACTACAAGCCGTTTCAGTTCGGCCCGGTCAAAGACTGGGAGCGGCTGACGAAAACTCGTAAAGAGTGGGACCGCAAGTACGCCCGCCAGCGTTCCGAAAAGGAACTGGAGATCGAGCAGAAGCTGAAGACGCCGATCTCGCTGCGGTTCCAGGAGATGCCGCTCAGCCAGGTGGTCGAAGAGCTGGGCAAGCTGGCGCAGGTGAACATGTACCTCGACGCGCGGGGGCTGGCCGAAGAGGCCGTGAACACCGACACGCCGGTGACGATCGAACTGAGCCAGGAAATCTCGCTGAAAAGCGCGCTCAACCTGATCCTCGAGCCGCTGCACTTGAGCTACGTCATCAAAGACGAAGTGCTGCGGATTACCAGCGAGAATCTGCGCGACGGCGAAATCTATCCGGTGACGTACAACGTGGCCGATCTGGTGACGCCGATTCCGAACTTCGCGCCCAACGGTTACATGGGCTTGTCGGGAGCGTTGCGCGACGCACAGTCGTCGATTCCGATGTATGGCGGCATGGGCGGCGGCGACTCGCCGCTACAGGTCATCGCCAGCAACGGCGGCTCGACGGGCAACGCCATGCTCAGCAATGATTTGCTCGCACAGGTGACTTCGGCGAGCAGCGCGGCCGTGTCTGCGGCCAACGGCGCGCCCGGCTTCGGCCCCGGCGGATTGGGCGGCGGGAACCTGGCCGACTACCAGAGCCTGATCGAACTGATCACCTCGACGATCGCGCCCACCACGTGGGACGAAGTGGGCGGCCCGGGCTCGATTCAGGAGTTCCGCGGCAACTTGAGCCTGGTCGTCAGCCAGACGCAAGAGGTCCACGAGGAAATCGCCGACCTGCTGACGCAGTTGCGCCGCCTGCAAGACTTGCAGGTGACGATCGAAGTGCGATTCATCACGCTCAACGACAACTTCTTCGAAAGAATCGGCGTGAATTTCGACTTCAACATCCCCACCTACGCTCAGAAGAAGTTCCAGCTCTTCGGCAACGAGATTTCCGATCCCGCGGTGCCGACGGGCAGCGGCCCGGCGGCGGCGGGGCTCGGACCGACCGACAACGTGGCGCAACGCGACTTTCGAAAGAACCAGAGCGTAACCGTGGGTCTGGACAAGGCGGGCCAATTCGCCAGCAACCTGGACATCCCCTTTGTCAACGGCAGCTTTGCTTCGTCCACGCCCCAGTTCGGCGGTTACACGGCGAACAATACCGCCACGCTCGGCTTCGCGATCTTGAGCAATATCGAGACGTACTTCATGATCGAGGCCGCGCAAGGCGATCAGCGCAGCAACGTGCTGCAGGCGCCGAAGGTGACGCTGTTCAACGGGCAGCAGGCGATCGTGATGGATACGACGCAAACGCCGTTCGTGATCAGCGTGATCCCGGTGGTCGGCGCCTTCGCCGCCGCCCAGCAGCCGGTGATCATCGTCTTGAACGAAGGCACGGCGCTCAGCGTGCAGGCCGTCGTCTCCAACGATCGGCGGTTCGTGCGGATGACGCTGGTGCCGTTCTTCAGCACGATCACTGCCGTCAATCAGTTCACTTTCGCCGGTTCGAGCAGCACGACGACCGACAACAGTTCGACCGGGCCGAGCGACAACACCACCGCTCGCAATACGGCTTCGACGACGACTTCGCAAGGCACCACGGTGCAGTTGCCGTCGTTCGCCTTCGTGACGGTGAGTACGACGGTCAGCGTGCCCGACGGCGGAACCGTGCTGTTGGGCGGCGTCAAGCGCTTGAGCGAAGGCCGCAACGAGTTCGGCGTGCCGCTGTTGAGCAAGATTCCGTATCTCAGCCGCTTGTTCCGCAACGTGGGCATCGGCCGCGAAACGCAAAGCCTGTTGATGATGGTCACGCCGCGGATCATCATTCAGGAAGAAGAGGAACAATTGCTCGGCATTCCGCCTTCGCCGTAAGCGGACCGCGGAAACGCACGCAGCAATCAGCCGCCCCTTGGGCCGCTGCCGGTCGATTGCGACCGGCAGCGGCCCTTTTTCGTTTCGTGGCGAAGCGCGGCCCAGAGGGCCGTGCGGAACGACGAGCCTTCTGCTGTTTTGCCTTCCGGGCTCGGGCGCCTTAGCCCGGATTGCGCACCGAAGGCTCCAGGCGAATCGCAAGCAACACTGCGGCAATCGGTTGCAGTAAAAGCACACTAACCCGACGCGCAAACGAGGGCTTTCGAGCCGCCCCCGTGACACTCCCTCGCTTGCGCGTCGGGTTAGTGTTGTCCGTGCGCAATGCGGATTAGGATGGCGCTGATGGAACGCCACGGTCGAAGCGTTCGAGCGCGTCTTGCAGCCAATCGCGTTCTCGCACAATTCATTTCGGGGGCCTTGTGATGCCAGACGATTCGGTTTCGCGTCCGCGCGGCCTGTTTACGCTCAAAGAGTTGCTGGTCGTCGTAGGCGTGATTTGCACGCTGCTGGCTTTGTTGCTGCCCGCCGTGAGAAAAGCGCGCGAAGACGCTCGCCGCTCGCAATGCACGAACAACCTGAAGCAGATCGGGCTGGGCCTGCAAAACTACAACGACGTGTTCAAGTGTTTCCCCGCCGACGCCATTTGGGGCGATGGCGCGGTCAAAGACGGGCCGTTGACGCCCGAGGCGCCGTATCACTACCCCTGGAGCCTCTCGATCTTGGGTTTCATCACGTCGAAACCGACATACGATGCGGTCAACAAACGAATCGCAATCATGGCCGATCCCGCGAATCCAAAAAGCTTCACCGGCCAGTATTCCACGACCACTCCGCTCGCCTATGGAAGCCAAGGTTTCAAGTACTTCCACTCGGAAGTAGCTTCCGTGTATCGCTGCCCTTCCGATAGGACCTTCCAAGGCCCCGGCGAGATGCCGATGAACATGATGTGGACCAACTACGCGGCGAGCGAGGGCGTGGGCTACTTTCCGGCCGTGCAGCCCGGCGGGGTTACCCAACCGCCGCAAAGCTCGGCGCCGCGCGAATACCAAGGCGTGTTCGCCTTCGGCCGTTTCACCACGTTCGCCAGCATTCGCGACGGCAGCTCAAATACGATCGCCGTAGCTGAAGTGACGGCAGGCAGCGTCTGCAATCAGCTCAGCCCGACCGACGAGTGGATCACGACGCAAACGACGCCGATCGTGAGCTACGACAGGCCGCTGGCCAAGCCGCCAAAATGGAAGATCGATACGAGCAAATTGCCCGGTTCGCTCTTGCGCGGCGGCACGGGCAAGCCGCGCTCGCTCTTGTCGACGAGCCTGAGCCCGCCGACGCCGGCGCCGATGGTCTTTCGGGCCTGCTGGGTCGCGCTAACGAATTCTGTCACCGGCGGCGCCCCGTGCGCGGGCGGCGATTTCTTCCGCGGCGCGCTTGGCGGGCCGTGCGGCGCGGGCGGATTCGAGCTGAAAAGTACGCCGACCGGCGGCGAAGCGCCGCTGCATGGCATCGCACCGACCTACAACGCCCTCTATCCGCCCAACTCCGATTGGCCCGGCCCCGACAGTCGCCACCCTGGCATCGTGATCGCCGTCTTCGCCGATGGGCATACGCAAGCAATCTCCAACGACATCGATTACGGCATCTGGGCCGCGATCAACACCATCGCGGGCCTCGAAAGGATCGGCGAAGCCGATTAACGCGAAGTCCGGCTCGATTCCCTCCCGGCAATTCGCCGCACGCCGCGCAGTGCCAGTTTGACCGCCGGCCGCACGGCCGGCTGACGCAGCAGCCAGATCGCCAGCCGCAGCAGCGAGTCGAGCATGCCGAACCCGCCGATCGAGCGGCCCGCAATCAATCCTCGACTCGGGGGTTGAAAAGGCGAGTTCATCGCACCGCCGCGGCTTGCCTGCCTTCGGCCGCGGCCCCTTCACCGCCGCTTACGGCCGCAAAGCGCTCGGCATATTGTGGGTGATTAGTGCCCAGCAGGCGGTCCCACAGGTTGAAGTACAGCCCGAAGTTCGCGCGGAAGCTTTCGTGGTGCATGGCGTGGTGCGTCGGCGTGTTCAGGAACTTGCCAAGCGGCGTATCGAGAAACCAGCAGGGGAAGATTTCATACCCGCAGTGTCCCAGCACGTTGACCGAAACTTGCCAGATCATGAACAACAAAAACGCCGCTGGGTGAATTGGCACGGTGAAGGCGACCAGCGGCGCAATGCCCGCTTGAACGAAAGCCTCCGGGGTGCTGAACGAATACGCGGCCCAGGGCGAGGGGTTGTTCGAAAGATGGTGCGTGCGATGGAACAGGCGGAACAGACGCCGGTGGTGCATCAAGCGGTGCGTCCAGTAGAAATAGGCGTCGTGAATGAAGACCACCAGCACGATGCTGGCGAAGAACCACGGCCAGCCATATCGCTCGACGTGCAGGTAGAATCGAGTCCAGCCCGAATACCCGGCCAGAGCGACCAGCGCGCCCATCACGCCGAAGGCCAGCAAGCTGCGCAGCGAATAGAGAATCTCGCGGCCCATCTGCCGCGGGCTGGGCAGCTTCGGCACGATTTTACGATTCGTCAAGCGAGCCGGCCGCAGCACGTAAAACACGAGCCAGGCCAGGCCCGCCAACATGGCGTACCAGAAGGCGTCGCCCAAGGCGACGGCCGGCGCGGCTTCGATTGCCCGCCACATTCGGTCTCGCCAGGCCATGAATTGCTCCTCGCCTGATTGGGGATCGATGAGGTGAAATCTCATCAGGAGGCGCTAGCGACAACCGCGCATCGCCGGTGCTAGAATAGTTCCTCGACATAGCATAGCGTCCGACGCCCGTACCACTAGCAAACGACGAATGACGATGGTTGTCAACGGCTGGCCAAAACGAATTGCTGCAGTCGTCGTGCTCGCGACCGCCGCCGGGCCGGTTGTCTACGCCGCCGAGTCGGCGTCGCCGCCGGAACAGATCGCGTTCTTCGAGCAACAGGTGCGGCCGCTGCTGGCCGGGCGTTGCTTCAAGTGCCACGGGGCCGAACGGCAAAAGGGCGGCTTGCGGCTCGATCATCCGGCATCGATCTTGGCCGGGGGCGATTCGGGGCCGGCCCTGGTCCGCGGCAAGGCCGAAGAGAGCCTGCTCATCGACGCGATCAACTACGGATCGCTCGAAATGCCGCCCGACGGCAAGTTGAGCGACGCGGAAATCGCCATTCTCACTCGCTGGGTGCAGTTCGGCGCGCCGTGGCCGAACGCCGACAAGGCGCCTTCGCCCGCACTCGGCAAGATCACCGACGAAGACCGCCAGTGGTGGGCCTTCCGGCCGCTGCACTCGCCCGAGCCTCCGGCGGTCGACGACGGCGGCTGGGCGCAGAACGAAATCGACCGCTTTTTGTTCGAGAAGCTGCACGAAGCCGGGCTGCGGCCGGCGCCCGAGGCCGATCGATGGACCTTGATTCGCCGTGCGACGTTCGACCTGACCGGGCTGCCCCCGTCGCCGGCCGAGGTGCAGGCGTTCGTCGACGATCCCTCGCCCAACGCTTACGAAGCGCTCGTCGAGCGGCTGTTGGCCGGCCCGGCCTACGGGCAGCGCTGGGCGCGGCATTGGCTCGACCTGGTGCGTTACGCCGATTCGGATGGCTACCGGGCGGATGAGTACCGTCCCAACGCCTGGCGCTATCGCGACTACGTCATCAAGTCGTTCAACGACGACAAGCCCTACGATCGTTTCGTGCAGGAGCAATTGGCCGGCGACGAGCTGTTTCCCGGCGATCCCGAAGCGCTGACGGCGACCGGCTATTTGCGCAACGGCATCTACGAGTACAACGCCCGCGACGCCCGGGCGCAGTGGAAGATCATGCTCGACGACATCACCGACACGACGGGCGACGTATTTCTGGGGCTCGGCTTGCAATGTGCGCGGTGCCACGATCACAAGTTCGACCCGATCCTGCAAAAGGACTATTACCGCTTGCAGGCGTTTTTCGCCGCGATGCTGCCCAAGGATGACGCGCCGGCGGCAAGTCAGGCGGAGCAGGCCGCCTACGCCGAACTTCTCGCGGCGTGGGAGGCCAAGACGGCCGATTTGCGGCGGCGGCTCGCCGAGGCGGAAGCGCCGCACCGCGCGCAGGCGCGAGAGCAAGCGATTCGAAAATTCCCGCCCGACATCAAGGCCATGATGCTCAAGCCCGCGGCCGAGCGGGCGCCGTCGGAACATCAATTGGCCGAACTGGCGCACCGCCAGGTGACGTATGAGTGGGACCATCTCGACCGCTACATCAAGGGGGAAGAGAAAGACAAATGGCTGGCGCTCAAGAAAGATTTGGCCGCCTTCGACAAAGACAAGCCCGAGCCGTTGCCGCTGGTGTTGGCCGCCAGCGATCTAGGCAAAGAAGCCGCGCCGGTGTTGATTCCCAAACATGGCGACGAACCGGTCGCGCCGGGCTTTTTGACTTTGCTCGATGAAAAACCGGCCGAAATTACCCCCTTGCCCGGCATGCCCAACACCACCGGCCGCCGCGCGGCGCTGGCCCGCTGGCTCTCACGGCCCGATCATCCGCTCACCACGCGGGTGATCGTCAACCGCGTGTGGCAGTATCACTTCGGTCGGGGGCTGGCCGCCAACGCCAGCGATTTCGGCAAGCTCGGCGGGACGCCGACGCATCCCGAGTTGCTCGATTGGCTGGCCTCACAGTTCGTGGCCGACGGCTGGAGCTTCAAGCAATTGCACCGCCGGATCATGCTCTCGGCCGCCTACCGGCAATCGGCCTCGCATCCCGACCTGGCGGCAGGCCGCGTGAAAGATCCTGAAAACCGCCTGTGCTGGAGGGCCGGCGTGCGTCGGCTCGACGCGGAACAAATTCGCGACGCGATCTACGCGGCCACGGGCGAACTGCGATTCGATTACGGCGGGCCTGGCGCCGCCAGCGAAGAGCCGCGGCGTTCGATCTTTTTGCGCGTGATGCGCAACAACCGCGTGCCGTTTCTCGATGCGTTCGATGCGCCGTTCTGGCTCTCTAGCGCCGCCTCGCGCGATGTGACGACAACGCCGATTCAATCGCTGCTGTTGATCAACAGCCAGTTCATGCTCGAGCGCGCCGAAGCGTTCGCCCATCGGCTGTTCGACCAGGCCCAAGGCGACCAGCAACGAATGATCGACCTGGCGCACCAGCTTGCCTATGGCCGCCCGGCCAACGCCGACGAAACTGCCGCAGCCGAAGATTTTTTGCGGGAACAAATCGCTCGGATCGGCGCCTCGGGGCACGGCCTCTCGATTACGCCAGCCGGCGCCGACGGCAAACCGCCCGTCGACCCGCGGCGCCAGGCCTGGATCGATTTCTGCCATGTGCTGTTGAACTCGAACGAATTCCTCTACGTCGAATGAGCCATGACTGCACGCTTTGATTTGCCGGAAGGCGAAGCCCAACCTCGACGCTTGCCGCATGTCGAGCCGCTTTACACCCGGCGGGACTTGTTGCTGCGCGGCGGGGCCGGCTTCGGGGCGTTGCCGCTGGCGTATCTGCTCGGCCCATCGAGCGCGCAAGCCGCGCCGGCGTCGCAGATCGTCTCGCCGTTGGCGGCCAAGGCGGCGCACTTCGCCCCGCGAGCCAAAAGCGTGATCTTCCTGTTCATGGAAGGCGGTCCCAGTCATATCGACACGTTCGATCCGAAGCCGCTGTTGAACAAACTGGCCGGTCAGCCGCTGCCCGAGAGCTTCGGCAAGGTGATTACGGCGATGGGCGAGGCCAGTTCGCCCCTGTTGGCGTGCCCGCGCACCTGGAAGCAATACGGCGAGTGCGGCGCGTGGGTCTCCAACTGGCTGCCCGAGACGGCCGCGATGGTGGACGAGATCGCGGTGGTGCGCTCGTGCTGGAGCGACGGCATCAACCATTCGGCGGGCGTGTGCCAAATGAACACCGGCTCGATTCTCGGCGGCCGGCCTTCGCTGGGCAGTTGGGTCAGTTACGGCCTGGGGACCGAGAACACCGATCTACCGGCATTTGTCGTGATGCAAGACACGGGCGGCCAGGTCACCAACGGCCCGCGCAATTGGAGCGCCGGCTTCATGCCCGCGTTGTACCAGGGCATTCGCCTGCAAGGGGGCGCCGAGCCGGTGCCGAATCTCAACACGCCGGCCGGAGTGGCCGCCGCCCAGCAGCGCGGCAAGCTCGATTATCTGAACCGGCTGAATCGCCGTTTCGCCGCAGAACATCCCGAGCAGAGCGAACTGGAGGCCCGTATCGCCAGCTACGAGTTGGCCTTCCGCATGCAGGCCGAGGCGCCCGAAGCGGTCGACCTGTCGCGCGAAAGCGGCAGCCTCAATGCCCTGTACGGCATCGATCGGAAAGAAACGGCCGACTTCGGCCGGCTGTGCCTGCTGTCGCGGCGGCTGATCGAGCGCGGCGTGCGGTTCGTACAGCTCTATCACGGCGCCGGCAGCAAGTGGGACGCGCATGCCAAAATCGAAGAGAACCACAGCCGGCTCTGCCGAGCGATGGACAAGCCGGTAGCCGGCTTGCTCCGCGATTTGAAATCGCGCGGATTGCTCGACGAAACGCTGGTCGTCTGGGGAGGCGAATTCGGCCGCACGCCGATGAGCGAGCAAGGCAACGGCCGCGACCACAACCCGACCGGCTTCACCATGTGGATGGCCGGCGGCGGAGTGCAGGGCGGACAGACGATCGGCGCCACCGACGATCTCGGCCTCCGCGCGGTCGAAGAACGGCTCCACGTTCACGATCTGCACGCCACGATCTTGTATCTGATGGGCCTCGACAACATGGGGCTGATGTATCGCTACAAAGGCCGCCCCGAGCGCCCGACGCAGAACGAAGGTCGCCCGTACAAGCGGATCGCCGGGCTGGCTTAAGAGGAAGTTTTCGGTTTTCAGTATTCAGTGAAGAAGATATTCCTTGGCCCGAACTGAACACTGAACACTATCCGTCAATCGGTCGGCAAGGAGTTCAGCCACTTCCAGCGGCCGCCGAAGCGAAACTCGAAGCCCGCGACGATCGAAATGCCGTGTATGTATTCGCGCGGCCGCAGGTCGGTAAACAACAGGTTGTCGTAGATGTCGATCCGAAAGGCGTGCTCCCCGTAAATTTGGCGTTTGACGCCGATGCCCAATGGAACGTGAAACAACGACTGCTGCAGATCGAGTCCGTTCTGGTCGATGAACCGCACGTCGGTCATGCCCGTGCCCGCGAAAACAAACGGCCGCCAGAGCGTGTCGGGCCAAGGGTAGAAAACGAATTCGGCGTCCCAAAACCAGAAGTTCTCGTGGCTCGCCAGTTGGCCGGGGCCGGGGCTGCCGAGCGAGGTGCGGGCGAAGCCAAGCCGGCTTTCGACGCCCCAGCGCGGCGCGAAGTCCCAACAGGTGCGCACGCCCGTGGTCAGTCCGATGCCGGTCTCCGAGCGATCTTCGATCGGCTCGTTCGCGCCGTAGCCGCCGGCGAATTTCGAAAAGCTCAGGGGCTGGGCCAGCCAAGGAGTGCGGGCGGGTTGCCTGAAGAGCGAAGCCCCGCGCCGTTCGGCTTCGTCGCTTACGCGCGGCGCTGCTGGCGCGAGGACGGGGGCGAACTCCATCGGTCCGGGGGCGGCGAATTGCGGTCGGAAGTCGCCCTCGGACGCCGCCGCCAGCGGCCGGGCGGCCGGCAGATCGAACGTCCGCGGGGCCTCGAAGGGCGGCGCTTGGTCCGCCGGCAGCGCCAGGCCGCCGCCAAGCATCGGCCCCTCGAACGATTGCGGCGCTCCAGGGGCCTTCGATGGGCGCAAAGGCGCCCAAGCCGGTTCTTGCGCCAGCGCGGTCGAGGGCAAGACGCACGACACGAGCGCCGCACAGATCGCCGCGGCGCCGGCCCGCGCGCTGGGTGGCCGCAATGCCATGAATCCGCCCTCTAGTTCGTGGCGGCGCAGTTTTGGGTCGATTCACGCATTTTTAGCCAAACTTCCTCCCGAAACACGCCGACCTCCGCCGGCGCCGAGATGCCAATGCGGACCGTCGACCCTTCGACCGCGACCACGGTCAGTTCCAAGTCGCACTGCGGCACGACAATGCGTTCGCCCAGCTTCCGACTAAGGACAAGCATTGCACTCCCTCCTTGAGTCCATCGTGTCTGACGATTTCCTGGCTTTAATCTAAGTTTGCACTTACACACCCGCTCTGGGTCAAAATAGGCAAGCGGACGTTGATCGCTTGCCAAGACGGCAAGATAATTCTCTAAATTCCGAACAAGGCCAACGCCTTGGCGTTGTAATGGCTGCGAATGACCTCTTCCTTGAGCCCGATGCCGCGCAGCGAGAACCAGACGGCCTGCTCCACCAATTGTTCTCGCGAAACGCAGTAATCGACGACCTGGTTGGGCGGCAAGTCGAAAATCATCAGCATCACGGCCAGATGATGAGTCAGCCAGGCCCGCACGCCGGGCTGGCTCGGCGATTCGTTGGCGTCGCCGGCGGCAATGGCCGCCTGGATGCACTCCTCCACCTTCGGCAGCCAGCCCGAGGTCACCCGCTGCAAGAGCAGCATGGCGAATTCTCCGTCTTCCATCAAACTGCGCAGCACCAGGCGAATTTGCAGCGCCGTGTCTTCGTTCTCCGCGGAACGGCCGCCGACGAGCTTCGAAATCAACAGGTGGACCATCAAAGCCAACGTCGAGGCCGATGGTTCGAGCGCCTTGAGCCGCGCGATCCTCTCCGGATCTTGGTGGCTGCAGCACGACACGAGCATGGCCGAGTACAAGGCTTCTTTGTTGGGAAAGTGCTTGAACAGCAGCGCTTCGGAAACCTCGGCGGCCACGGCCAGTTCCCGCGTGGTCGTGCCGTGGAATCCCTTTTCGGCGAAGACCCGCCGGACGGCTTTGATGATTGCCGCGCGGCGCTCCTCGCTCGTTAGCTTTAGCGTCGATTTCATGACTTCGTTACATCCCTGACGTTTTTCCTCAAGGGGCGTGAGTATATGCTCACTCACGATTTTTCGCCAAGAGCAGTTTCCGCCTTTTCGCCCGGACCGACGTCATTAGGTCTCGACGCGGTTGCGCCCCATCCGGCGTGGGGAGCCAAGCGCGCACTCTGGCCCTGCCGGCGATCGCGGAGTAGTTTGGAAGGAGGTTCGCGCCGGCCGAGTTTGGCTCGTTTTTTGCTTTAGATTCGCCCATGCCCGTTCAATTCTTCTGCCAACAATGCCGCCAACGGCTCAGCGTGACGCAGCGTAAACGCGGCGCCGTGGTGAATTGTCCGAAGTGCGGGCAGCCGAACGTTGTACCGCACGAGCGGGCCAGTTCGCCCAGCGAAGCCATGGCGGCGTTGGCCAGGGCCGCCGAAGCGCAAGCGGCCATTCCGGAAGTCGTCGTATTCGACGACGTGCCGGAGCTGATCGCCGAGCGGCCGCCAGGATCGATTCCCACGGTCCAGGCGTCGCCGCCCGCCGTTTCCGAGAGCGAGACGCCGGGCGGCAAGGCGCTGCGCGGCAAGCCGCCCGGCGGCGAGGTCGCCCCGGCGCCGACCTCGGAGAAGATCGGGAATTCCCCTGCCTCTCTTTCCGCTTGGATGAATCCTGTCGAGCGGTCGACGTCAAGCGTTCCGCGCACTTCCGAGGCGGCGGCCCGACTCAAACCCCGGCCGGAAGATGCGCTGTTGTTATTGAGCCGCCGAGCCGTCTATGCCTTGGCCGGGCTGTTGTTCGCCCTTTCGCTGGTCGCGTTTACGGCCGGTTACTTGATCGGTCGGGGGCGGCGACCGCCGGCGGACGAATCCGCCGGCGTCGATGTCTCGGCTCGTTCCGATCCCGTGGCCCTGGAAGGCGGCGTGATTTATTCGGCCGCGCCAGGCCAGTACAAGCCCGATGCGGGCGCCGTGGCCATCGCGCTGCCGGTCGATAAGGTACCGCCGGAAAAGCTCTCCAGCACGGGTTTGCGTCCCGACGACGCCGACGAATCGGACTCGGCGTCGACGACCAACGCTCTGACGGCTTGCGGCGGCGCGGTCGCGTGGGCGAATGAAGACGGCGATTTTCAGTTGGTCGTGCCGCAACCTGGCGAGTATTACGTGCTACTGATCTCGCAGCATGCCAAACGCCCCTCCGGAAAAGCGATCGCCAAGTCGGATTTGGACCAACTGGCGGCCTATTTCGCCGACGGCGCCAGCCTGATCGGCGCCGACAAATATTCTTGGCGTCGGCGCCGCATGACCGGCGTTCCCGCGCCGATGAATCAAGACTTCGGCCTGGACGGAAAGTAGCCTTTCGCCCGCCGCCGACGGCTGGCGGCCGAGTGTGGCATCTGCGAGCTGGCGAACCTCGACCGGGACGCCCTTGAGAAGTGGCGTTCGTCGCAAGCGAATGCCGGCATGGGCGCCCGCACCAGAAACACCTACTTGGCAACCGGCTCGGCGTTTTGCAACTGGTGCGTCGAAACGCGCCGGCTGATCGTCATTCCGGGTTAGCCAGTGTGGCCCGCGCCGATGAGAAAGCCGACTGCCGCCGGCAACGATGATCGCTCACGGATGCAGAACTAGTCCGGTTGCCCGACGTGATCCGCCGCCGGCCCTGCCTCGGCATGGCATTGGCGTCGATTCGGAGAACAACCGGGCGACCGGCACCTTCGGCCGCGTTGCACCAAAAGCTGGCGAAAGTAGCAAAGGGTCAATCGCTGACCCAACCGCCGCCAATCGAGCGGAACACAACCCGCCCGCCGACCGCGACGCAAACCGTTATGCCGTCAAACAAAACAATCCGCTAACATTTGCTGTCAGCAGGTTGCATCAAGAGCGGGCGACCGGACTCGGACCGGCGACATCCAGCTTGGGAAGCCGCCCCAAAGCCGCGTCGAAATCGCCCGGGGCCGTTTTCCGTGACTGCGGAATTCCATTAACTGGCAGTCGAGCCAACTATGCTTGATACTTGATTGCTAGTCGGAATCAGCTGCAACCAACCGGCTTCAGCAACGCTGGCTATTCCCGGAGCGCAATCATGGCGAAGAAGAAAGCCGCAGCCCAAAAGTCGGCCCCGCAGGCTTCGCGTTCTCCGAAATCGTCGAGCGCGAAGCAACCCGACCTGGCCCCGAAGCAGGCGAAGGTTCGCGCAGAGCGCCAACCGCAGGCTGCAGGCATTCACGTCTATCGGCATGAGATCGACGGCAATCCGACCAACGCCCCGCTGATCGTGGACATCCCGATCGCCGAGGGGCGCGGCCCGAATCCGCACCGACCTGCCATGGTCAGCTTTACCGCGGAGATGCCGGAAGAGCAGTGGCCGGATCAATTCGCATTCCGCGTCGTTTCGCTCGAAGGCAGCAGCGTGCGCGTGATGGTCAGTCGCGTCGACAAGGGCTTGCCAGAACAGGGCTGGGGCGTAAAGCTGATCATTCACGTGCTGGTGATCGACGAGCCAAGCGCGTAGTGCGATCTCGGGCGTTTCGCCGCCATTCCAAGCGAGTCACTTGTGCCTTTTTTCGCCTCTTCAGCAGAATCTGTGGGTGAAGTTTGGCTCGGGAAGTGCGCCGAGGTTGTGATATAAGGCCAATTTCACGGCTTCCTCGGTGCGAAAACCATACGATTTTCTGGCGGTCAGTTTGACTTTGTTGTTCATCCCTTCGACGACGCCCGAAGAGATCGCCCCTCGCGCCTCGAACGAATTGAGAATCAGCTCCCGGTGCGAGCGGAGCGTCTTGGCCATCTTCTTCATCGGCTCGATCTTCGAACGCATCACGCGAGTCGTCCATTCGTCGAGAAACTTGCCGGCCCAGCTCGGGCTGGCGTACTCGCCGCACCGCGGGCAGTCCACTCGACGCCTGGCATACACGAAGAACACCGCGATCTGCCACAGCGGCACGAACTCGAACATGCGCGCGGGCTGCCGGTCGAAGCCCGGCCCGCGGCGGCCGCAGCCCGAACAGATCGGGCGGCTATTGGCCCGCGGCTCAATTGGCACTTCGATCGTCAGCCGCGACGCGTCTTTCGCCCATCGCGGTTCTCCGTAGACAAACGACTTGTTACGCTCGACGCGATTGAGGATAGTCTTAAGTTGCATCCTGAGTGTGGCTCCTGAGAAGATGAAGCTTGGTTACTCCATCGTTGTCAGCAGCAGCTCAGGATGCACTTGTTTTTCCGCCCTCATCCGCCCGCCGCGTCGTCCATCACGCTCGACGGCACGCTCGCGGAACACAGAGAAAGGCTAGCGGGGGTCCAGGGGGCGGCAATGAGCCCCCGGTCTGCGTGAACGCAAGAAACAACTGCGGCGCAGCCGTCCTCAGCCAATCCCTGGGCAAAACGCTAACGAAAAGCACCCACAGATTTCTCCGGGGATCCTCAAAGAGATTCCTGCAAATTCGCAACCAATTTCAGCGTGTTGCATGACGTCAGTTGCTAGCCAGTGCCTGAAGACTTCAGGAATTCAGGTACATAGACTTTTTCGGCGGCCTTCTTCATTTTTCGCTCAACCCGATGTAGCGGAGCGTCGTCGTAAAGCTCTTGTGCCGCATCTTCTCTTGCAGCACGGCCGCGGGCATCGTGTCGGCGTTCATCGTGGCATAGCCCCGCCGCAGAGCGTGAAAGCCGTAGTAGCCACACGCCTCGGTGCGTTCGTGGCCACCCAGCGTCCGGGCACGTCCAGCTTGACGCCAGCGGCTTTCTGGATGCGTTGGAACTCAACCCACAGGGTGCGCATATCCCGGGGCGGTCAGTTCCTCCGCCAGCCGCCGCATGCTCTTGCGAGTCCACCGCAACGGCGACATCGGATCGGCCTTGACTGTCGGGTTCAACCAACCGTTCCAGCGCCGCCTTGAGACCGGGAGAGGCAGCTTTCGAGTTCTTTTGGCCAGCGCCTGCTCGCCGCGGTCGTCCAGATGGCGGCGTGTTCCCACTCTCCAGTTCTCGAACGCCTCGCCGGATGGTCGTGTGCGCCAACCCGGTTGTCGCACTTCACGACCGAAACACCGCCACGATCTAGGGCCACTGCTTCCACAGAAGCCCAGCGCCGCCGAGCGCGTTCCGACAACACATCTGCAAGCCCCTGAAATTTGCTCGCAATCCATTGAACAACACGAGGATCCATCAATGGCCGGGCAGATGCACAAATCCCTCTACATAGGTCAATCTCAGATGAGCACTTGTTTGCGCGCGGTTCCTAAATAAACCAAGGCATGACAAGACGCCGCGGGCGTGTGAAGCACGGAAGGCCGGATGTCGATCGGGCGGCGATCGAGGTATGGAATCGGTTCAGCTCTCGCGGCCCGCTGTACTTTCCCGTGCCGCGTGTTCGCGCTGTTCGACGTGCGGCGCGGGAACCATCGAGTGTGCGGCGTCGACCTGCGGCGCCTCGCCGGTGGCCTTGGCATGCCAGGCGAGCGATGCGTCGAGCAGCCGCCGTCGGGAACCGGCGTTCATCGCCAAGATGCCGTCGATCCAGGCGTGCAGCGGCGTCTTTCGCCGTCTCGACGCCAGATACCGAGCGGCAAGCTTCACCTGGCCCCAGCCGACGCCCATCACGTCCATCAAGCGAGGCAGCAATCCGCGCAGGCTGAGGTAGGGCCGCAGTTCGGGCTCGCGGTAAAAACCGATGAACCACCACAACACTTTGAGCGGATCCATCTGCGTGTGGATGTAAAGCGGCCGGCCGGTGTTCATGGCGTAGCGGCGCAGCGCAAATGGCTGTGGCGTTTGGTCGATTAGGTCCTTCAGCTTTGCGGCGACCTCTTGCGGCGGCGACTCGCGATCGGTGACGACGCGGTGCATGGCCGTCACGGTCTTCCGCCACGATTCGAGACAGGCTCCGTAAACGTACGGCACGGCCGGCGCGCCCGAAGGCATGGCCGCCGAGGCGAAGTATTGATACGCGCTGTTCATCACCCAAATCCGCCAATATTGCCGAAACATTTCGAAGTCGCGGAACGAGGCGATCATCCCGCTGACGGTCAGATCAACGAGTTCGATCTCGCGGAAGAATGCCTGCTCCAGCGGCCTGAAGCGGGCGGGCGAAAAGTCGTCGTCCTTCATCGCCTGTTCGATCAGCGGCATCAGCCGATTGATGAACGTCACGGTCAACAGCATGCCGGTGCTGAACAGCGGATCGATGAACGCGGCAGCGTGCGGGGTGAGCACGAAACCGTCTCCCAAGATCGTGCGGCAAGAGAATTGCACTCGCCCGCTGCGCACCAGGGGCCGCACGGGTTCCATCGCTCCCAAGTGGGCGCGCACCGAGGGAAAGCGGTCCAGGATCGCTTCGATTTCCGCTTCCGGCGAGACGTCAGGGTCGAGCGGAAAGCGCCGCGGATCGAGCATGAAGCCGACGCTTGTGACGCCGTCGTCGAACGGGATGATCCAGATCCATCCGCCGTCGAAACAATGTTGCATGGTCCCGCTGTCGCGCTGGTACCGGAACGGGTGCGGACGCGAACCCAGCGCCTCGTCGAGCGGCTGGACGTTGCGAAAATGCCCGAAAATGCCGCGCGTGTGCGTGTGAAACCTCGGCGGCCGCTCGCGCAGTCCAAAGCGCTCGGCGAAAAACGAGGCATGCCCCGAGGCGTCGACCGCCAGCTTGGCGACCACGTCTCGCTCGCCCTCGGGCGTCCGCAGCCGCAATCGGTTGTTGCCCGCCTCGTGCTGAAATTCGACGACTTCGCTATTGTCGACGTAATCGATGCCGTAATGTGCGAAGCGCGATACGAGAAAGGCATCCGCGTCGGCGCGGAGCATGTGCACGTCGGGCCCGACCGGCAAGGGAAAGGTATCGAGTACGATCTCTTCGCCTGAAACCAGTTCTTGGCCCGGATGGTGCAAGCCGAACCAGAAATGCCGTTTGGGGTAGGCGGTCAAGCCTCGCTTTTTGAGGCCCAGATAGTGGCAGACGTCTTCCAGTTCCGGCACGCCGTAGCGCTGGGCCAACTGCCGCATGCCCAGCGTCGTCGTCGGCACGGTCGACTCGCCGATGGTGAAACGCGGGTGCTTGCCCTTTTCGACCACCAGCACGCGGCAGCCAATGCGGCTGAGCGCGAGGGCAAGGATCGAACCCGCGATGCCGCTGCCCACGACGACTACATCATAGTTTTGCTGCACGATCGGTCTCTCTCGGAGCGTCGTTTGCTGGCGCAATGCCAGTCAACCATTCGCGGGGGCCGATCTAGGCGCCCCTGCCGCCTCGCCAGCGTCGAGCGGCGGGCTGCTAGGGCTTAGTTTACCGACGCCGCTCCGTTGAGTCCAGAAAAACTGCGCAGCTTTCGCTACCGCCAAGGGCTTTCGAGGCGCTTGGAAACAGTTTTGCGGGCGGTAGTAGCCGGAAGCAGCAGTCGTAAGCCCCAACCCGCCGCTGCACACAGGGGGGTCGCGGAAAACAATCTTGCGACCGACGTCTGAGCGACCAGGGTCGGGCCGCTATGCTGATAGCCAGCGCTGCAAGCGTTCGTGAACGAAAGCGTCGTCGAACAAGTCAGGATACGCGGTGCATACCCGGTCGATCTCGCCGGATTGCCCGGGGCTGAGCGTTTCGTGCGGATCGAGACACCAGGTTCCTGCGAGCAGTTCCTGGCGCCGCAACACTTCGTGAATGCCGGCGATGCAGCCGGCGAACTGGTTCGCCGCGTCGAAAATTGCCGCATTGGCGTCGGTCAACGCGAGGCCGAGCCGCAACATCTCTGCGGGAATCGGCTCGCCGCCGCCCGACAGGCGCCGGCATTCGGCCAACAGCTTTACCGCTTGCCGCGTGCCAACGGCCCATTGGCCCAGCAGGCCGCCGACGATTCGCCGCTCGTGGCGCTGGCCGTCCTTTTGGAAGCAAAATGGCGTCAGCAAGTCAGGCACGATGTTGTCGTCGTTGCCCGTGTAGAGCGAGATATCGTCGCGCCCCGCCTCGACGACGGCCCGCACCACGTCGAGCGTCTGGTAGCGATTGAAGGGCGCGATCTTGATCGCCGCCACGTTCTCGATTTCGGCGAACCGCCGCCAGAACGCGAAGGGCAGCAACCGTCCGCCGACCGAGGGCTGCAAGTAGAAGCCGACCAGCGGCAGCACCTCGGCGATTCGCCGGCAATGCGCGATCAGTTCGTCGTCGCTGGCCTGCGAGAGCGCCGCGAGACTCAGCAAGGCCGCATCGTAGCCGCAATCGCGAGCGAACTCGGCCTCCGCGATCGCTTGCGCCGTCTGCCCGCAAATGCCGGCGATGGCGACGACCGGTTCAGCGCGATCGGCGCCGCGAGCGCTGATTTCCTCGGCCGCCAAGGCGAGCACGGGCCTGAACAAGCCGTGCTGCGGCTCGCGGATGGCGAACTGCGTGGTATGGACGCCGACCGCCAAGCCGCCCGCTCCGGCATCGAGATAATATCGAATCAAAGCCCGCTGCCGCCGCTCGTCCCAGCGGCGCTGGGCGTCGAGCGCCAACGGACAAGCCGGGATCACCGTGCCGCGATCGAGCACTCGCCTTTTGTCAGCCTTCATTCCCATCCTATCGCTCGCCTAAAACTTGCCGTCGCGCGATTCGAAATGCGTCGGCTTATCGAGGCTGCGGCCGCCGCGGGCGACCCAGTCGGCGACGCGCTCGGTCAATTCGGCGGCGGTCACGCGCGGCGGGCCGAGCTGCGCGAGGCCGATCGAGGCATTGCTCAACAAGGCTTCGGGCGCTTCGCCGCCGGCGAAGCGGACCGGCTTGCCGAGCAATTCGGCCAGCCGCCGGCCAACGTCGCGGACCGAGAGCGTTTCGGGGCCGGTCACGTTCACCACCCACGGCGGCGTCGAAACGTGTTCCAGCGCGCGGAGCGTCATGGCGTTGGCGTCGCCTTGCCAGATGACGTTGAAGTGGCCCATCGCCAGGTCGATCATCTCGCCGCGCTCGATGCGCTGGGCCAGATCGACCAGCACGCCGTATCGCAATTCGCAGGCGTAATTCAGCCGCACGATCGCCATCGGGATCTTCAGCGCGCGGCTGAAGTAGGCGAACATCCGTTCGCGCCCCAGGCAGCTCATGGCGTATTCGCCGATCGGCTGCAAGGCGTCGCTCTCGCGCGAGCCGCCGCCCGGCGGAGAGAAGCCGTAGACGTTGCCGGTGGAGAAGGCCACGATCCGGCTCTGGCGATATTTGCGCGCGACCACGGCCGGCAGATAGGCGTTCATAGCCCAGGTCAGCGGCTCGTCGCCCGTCGAGCCGAATTTGCGCCCGGCCATGAAGATCACGTTCGGCGCCTCGGGCAGCCGCGCCACGTCGTCTTCATTCAAGAGATCGCAGCGGATCGTTTCGACGCCGTGCGCTTCGAGCGTCTCCTGGCCGCCCTCGGTAAACCGCGCCACGCCGATCACGCGCCGGCGGACGCCCGCGGCATCGCTGGCCCGCCTGGCCATCCGCGCTAAGCTCGGCCCCATTTTGCCTGCCACGCCGAGCAACATCAGATCGCCCGGCAACCGCCCAAGCGTTTCGATCACTTCCGGCGTCGGCTCGCTGAGGCAGTCTTCGAGCTGAACTTCGGTTTCGATGCGATTCATTTGCCTGACTGCTACGGCTTCAAGTGCCGCTCGAAAAACTTGAACATCGCCTCTTCGGCTTTTTCCTGATCGGCGCCTTTGAAACCGTGCCCGGCGCCGGGCAGGGTGAGCAACTCGGCTTCCACATCAGCGGCCTTGAGCCGCTCGACGATCCATTCGGCCTGCTCGTGGGCGACGTACTTGTCTTCCGTCCCGTGGATGCACAAAGTCGGCGCCGCTAACGGAGTGACCCAATACAAGGGGCTGGCCAGGATGTGCTGATGCCGGGCCTGTTCCAGATTGCCGCCCAAAAACAGCGGCAGCACCTCGGCCGCGTCGACGCTCTTGCCGTACGATTTCGTCAGATCGGAGGGGCCATAGAAGTTGACCACGCATTGCACGGCGCTCGATTGGTCGCCATTGCCGAGATCGCCCTCGAATTGATCGACGGCGGCGGTCACCGCCAGGAACTGCGCCAGGTGCCCGCCGGCCGAGCCGCCGGTGACGCCGATTCGCGCCGGGTCGATGCGGTGCTTGGCCGCGTTGGCGCGCAGCCAGCGCACGGCGGCCTTGACGTCGTAGATGGCGGCGGGAAACGGGTGCTTGGGCGCCAGACGATAGGTGATGGTGGCGGCCGCGTAGCCGCGAACGGCCAGTTTCTTGCACAAGGCGTCGTAGCTTTCGCGATTGCCCGCCCGGAATCCGCCGCCGTGAATGCAAAGCACGGCCGGAAACGGCCCCTCGCCGGTCGGCCGAGCCAGGTTCAACTGCAAGTGCTCGTCGCCAGGGTTGGCGTATTCGAGCCCCGGCGTCCAGACGATTTCGTCCGCCGCTTGCAGCGCTCCGCCAGTGAGCGACCAACAGCATGTAACCGCAAACAGCGCGACGAGTAATCTCGAACATTGGAGGGTGCAATTCATGGGCGTGCGAATCCTGTCGAATTAAGGTGTTAGCTGGCCAGCAGCGATGTTGCGCGGATACTGCGCAGCTCGATCGTCGAGCCGTTGCTCATGACTAATGCCCTTACCGCCTCTTGTGCCATGAACACTTGCACAGGCTAATTCATGCGGGACGTCGGAACAAGTCGCACCGCCTGCCCCAAGGGGACCAGAATTGGCCAGGCGCCGCTCGCATGTTGACAACCGCACGATCTTTAAGAGATTTAATCGCGTAACCCAAGGCGCTGTTAGGATAAAGCTGTACTGGTCGGCTCGCGAGTGGCCGGGAGGCAGCCATGTCCGTGACAAAGCGGATGATCGTTCTGGCGAACGCCGTCAGGCACGCGCCGTGCCGCTGCGTCGCCGGCAGGGAAGTGATCCAGAGCGGAATGAAGTATCGTTTCGGCCCTTGGATCCGTCCGCTCAGCTCGCACGGCGAGGGAGAATTGGCGCCGAGCGAGACGTTGCTCGCCGGGGGCGGCCAGCCCATGGTATTGGATTTCGTCGAGATTGCTTTGCTCGAACCAGCGAACGCGTCGCGTCAGCCCGAGAACTGGAGGATCGACGCGTCGAGGCGCTGGCGCAGCGTCGGCGACCGGTTCAAACCGCCGCCGATGCACGCTTTGCTCGAATCTCCGCCCGACCTTTGGCTCGATAGCGGCCGCCGAAGCGATCGAGTCGAAGCGGAGCGTTTGAAGCGCAAACCGCCGCGGCAATCGCTTTATTTCGTGCGGATTGACCGCCTGCGGGTGCGCTTCGAATGGAAATCGTTCGAAGACGCGTTTCGCCGCCGCCGCAGGGCGATTTTCCGCTATAATGGGCGGCAGTACGACTTGGCGATTACCGACCCCGTCTTTCACGAGCGGCACGCGCTGAAGTTTCCGCCGCGGGGCGAGCCGGCCGCAGAGATCGAACTGCAAAGCAAATCGGGGTTTTACGTTTGCGTCAGCCTGGCGCACGCTTTCAATGGGTATCATTACAAGGTCGTGGCGACGATTTTGGAGGCATAAGCGACGACCGTTATGAGTTTCCATCCGCTGTTCACCATCGGGCACTCCAACCGCGAATTGGACGAATTCGTCGAGCTGCTCCAGGAACACCAGATTACGGCGGTCGCCGACGTTCGTTCGCAGCCGTACAGCGCGCGGCATCCGGACTTCAATGCCGAACCACTTAAGCGGCGGCTGCAGCAGTTCGGCATTCGTTATGCATTTCTCGGCGAGGAGTTGGGCGCGCGACGGGGCGAACCGGAGTGCTACGTCGAGGGTCAGGCAAAGTACGAGCGCGTGGCGCAGCTTCCCGCGTTCCAACGGGGCTTGGACCGTATTCGCAAGGGCGCCGAAGAACACCGCATCGCGCTGATGTGCGCCGAGAAGGACCCGTTGACCTGCCATCGCGGAATTCTGATTTGCCGCTGGCTTCGCGACGAAATGGAAATCCGTCATATTCTTTCGCGTGCGGAATTGGAAACGCACGAGCAGGCCGAAGAGCGGTTGCTCGAAATCTGCGGCCTGCCTGCGCGCGACCTGTTCCGCAGCCGGGGCGAGTTGCTTTCGGAAGCATACGAGCGCCAGGGCGCCAAGATCGCCTACCAGGAAACCGAAGTCGAAGCCGCCGGCCGCGAATGACGAACGACGAACGATGCTCGACGCCGATTCGAACATTCACGATCGGCTTCACCAAGAAGAACGCCGAGGAGTTTTTCACCAAGCTTCAGGAGGCGGGCGTGCGGCGCGTCGTCGACGTGCGGCTGAACAATGTTTCGCAGCTCGCCGGATTCGCCAAGCGCGACGATCTGCGATACTTTTTGCGGGCGATCCACGGCATCGAATACATCCACTTGCCCGAACTGGCGCCGACGGCGGACATGCTCGACGCCTACAAAAAACGCGGCGGCGACTGGGCCGTTTACGAGCAAGAATTCCTGGAATTGATGGACCGGCGACGAATCCAGGACGCCGTCTCGCAGGACGTCCTCCGCGACGGCTGTTTATTGTGCAGCGAGCACCTGCCCGACCACTGCCATCGGCGGCTGGTGATCGAATACCTCGAGCGGCACTGGGGCGAGTTCGAGGCGATCCATATCGTGTGAGCAACGTGCTTCCTGCTTCCCACCGGATTGAGTTGGACCTTTGGCAGCTGCTTATGGGATCACGGCTGGCTCATGATGTGTTCCGCAATTCTAACGGCAATCGGCGTGCCGCTTTCGTTGCCGGCCATAAAAAACAGAAGATAAAGCGGGATGTTTTTCGTGTTCCTCAGTCTAACTGGATTCTTGGCAACACCCGCGAAAATCCTTCGTAGTCTTGCTCCGAAGTATTCTTCAATCACCGTGAAGTCTGCTTTCCACGGATAGTCTGGCTCAGGATCCATATCGAAGAGAGACTGCTGGGCGGCTTTTGGGGACTCCTTGACCTTGTAGAACTCGTCTCGCCATGAGCGGTCCCCGAAAACGAAGTCGAGCCGTTGGAGCCACGATTCTGAGATGTTGCCGTCCTTTTTTAAAAGGCGATTGATCGCCACCCCGAGCGGGAAGAGCAGCCAGACGTCAATACACTTGGTGCGTGCCACGGCCTCAAGCGTTTGCCAAGAGACTTGCATTCCGAACGGATCGAGGAAGAGCACCGCGCGGCGATTATACCAGTTTTCGCGACAGATGGCTTGCACGCGATCGTTTGCGTCACCGCACTCTATTCGGATGTTCTTGCCTTGGAATTCATCTCGGAGCTTCTCTAATTCGCGAACTTTCTCGGGGTCGCTCTCAATGAAGGTAAAACAATCAAAGCCGGGTTCAACGTTTAAGGCTTTCCTGGCCGAGCCATCCAAAAACTCTTGTACTTCCGGCTCGGCTAACTCTGAAAACAGCAAGCCGCCGGGTCCCTCGGTATCTCGGATCTCGCGATATCCGGTACCGGCGAAGGCATCGATGTATTCACGCCTAAATGGCTGATTTTTTAGGGCGACGTTGTACCGTCTCAGATACTCGGCTACTCGGCGCAGCTTGTCCTCGGTCCAATCGCCGCCAAAGTTTTGCTTCGCCACGGTTTTACCCCTTGTATTGCGGCTACGCCGGAATCGGCGGTATCAGCGTTAATGATTCGACCTCGGCAATCAAGCTGCGTCGCTCGCGGAGATCCGGCATCGGCCGTTCTTTTTGCCGAGGCATCCCGTCGTGCGTTTCGCCGTCGAGCAACCTGCCGGCGGCCTTCTTCCTCGTGCCGCCCCATTGCTTGAAGAAAAAAGGAACGCCTGCGGCCTGGCATTGCTCGCGAATCGAGCGGACCCACTCCGGGTGCATGGGCCGGGCGCCGGGGCCGCTTTCTCCGCCGACGATCACCCAGGATATTCCGCGAAGGTCGAGCGCGCCGAGATCTTCCAGCAACGGTTCGATCGACAAAAAGCGCACCTGGGCCGGGGCGGAGCGAAGTTGCTCGATCCGCGGCAAGCCGTGCCGGCGATTCTCGACGCTGACGCCCCACCAAATGTGACCGTCAGCCGCGGCATCGCGCAACTTCGACGACAGCAGGTCGCGCATCCGCTCCGATCGCTTCGTCAGGACCTGGTAGGTATGCCAGTTCGTAAGCCGCATGACGCGGGCGACTGCGAGGATGTAGACATCGGAGACCCCATTCTGAAAAAGGTCGCTCATCGAGTTCACGAATACCATCTTGGGCGCCGACCACCGCAACGGCTCCGCGATTTTCTCCGGCACGAACCGCAGATCGAAACCTTGTTCGTAAGGATGGCCGGAAACGCCTCGAAAGCGCTCTGCGAATGTCTCGGCATAGCAGTGTGCGCAGCCGGGGCTGATTTTCGTGCATCCGCGCAAAGGATTCCACGTCGCGTCGGTCCATTCGATCGTCGAGTGATCGCTCACGGGGAATTCCCTTTCCAATTAACTGAACTAATGTACATGCTAACGATAACGCGGCGTTGCGCCAAGAAAGCGGCCCGAGACGCCGGTAGCAGAGTTTTGACGAAAAATGGCGAACGAGTGAACCCCAGTTGGCATCGCGGCACGGTTGATCTCGCCGAAGGCAAAGACCACTCAGCGGTCCTTTTTCGACGTCGTGGCGGGCGTCGACTGACCCCAAAGTCCACGACGGAACTACATCGCCCGTCTCACGTGTCGGACCGGTCCCAAGGGAGTTGATTTGTCGCTCGCAAAATCCACAACGGTACTACGTCGTCCGACCCGTACCGCCAGCCGACTGGCGTCAGGCAAGCCCCAACTTTGCCCGGGCCGCCGCTGTCGTCGCAGTATAAAAAACAACGGCCCGCTTGCGGGCTAAGATTGCTGTTTCCGCGATTTAGAGCTTCGTGTAGCTTGGTCGCTTTCGGCAACGGAAGCCTCGTCTTAGCCCCCAAGCGGGCCGTTGATAAAAAACAGTTGCTGGATAGCAGCAATCCAAACGTCGGCCAGCACTCAGACGCGACGACCTCAAGAACCGTGTCGCCTTCGCAGTGCATAGCGGCGCCGACGAATTCGGCGGGGCGCAGCGATTCGACTGGAACGCTCGACGCATGGAGCCTGCCAGCATCGAGCCCATCGTCGGAGGATCCCAGTTGGAAGAGAGTCCCATCTTCAAGCAAGACGTAGACGACACACGCGGAAATATCGTCGAACGTCTCCCATTCCGATTGCAAAACGCGCCGTACGCGCTTGCCGACAACATCCTGCCGATGCAGTTCAATCATCGGATCGCTCCTCTGGCGACGGCGATGCCGGAAGCCCAAGTCCGAGCCAGTCTCTCACGGCTGGCAACCTCTCAATTGCATTCCTGCTGCCGCTAACATTGGGTTATTGGCGCGGCCGGCCAATCTTCGGCGATCACCCCGCGCTCACACCAGCCCCCACCGCTTCCGCAGCACCCACTCCAGCGCCAACAGCCCCACGAAGGCGGCCAACACGGGCCACTTGTCCCACAGCGTCTCCTTGGCCTGGGTCTCGACCTCCAAGCTCTTCGTGCCTTTCTTGATCTCGGCGATCAGGCTGGCGAGTTGCTCGGGGGCCAGGCTTTTGCCGTCGGTCATGGCGGCCAGGCTTTCCAAGGCGCCAACGTCAGCCGCGGGGTTGTCGAGTTCGAGGTCTTGCTGGAACACGAGAAAGCGGGCTTTCGAGGCGCCGATCGGTTCGCTCTTGTGGCGGGCCTTGACGGCCACGGCGTAGTCGCCGGCGAGCTTCGCGTCGAGAAACGTGCCGCGCATTTCGTCGCCCTGCCGCCGCAGCGTGATGGGCGTGCGCTTGCCGTCGGGCCGCACGACTTCGGCCTCGAAATCGGCGTCGGCGATCGGTTCGCCTTGGGGCGTCTTGGCGCCGGCGGTGAATTCGACGCGCGAACCCGGCGCATGGCGCCGCTGGTCGAGCTTAACCCACACCTGGCCTTCGTTGCTCTCGTCTTTGCGCGCGAGCCAAAGGATGATTTGCCGCCAGAACCGCTTGTGAACATCCTCCAGCCCCTCCATCCACCAATGCCAGGTGGAATCGCCGGCAAAGGCCAGCACGCGGCCATTGCCGAAGCTGCTGGCGACTAACAGCGGCTGCCCGTTTTCGGTCTCAGCCAGCAGGTTGGCGTTTTTCTTCAGCCCGCCGAAGCGGTTGGCGCCTTCCAGCGGCGGCAGCTTTTCCCAGGCCTCGGCGTTCTTGCCCTTTTGGGCGACCGAGCCGAGTTGCATGACGTATTGCGAGGCGCCGTAGCCGCTCGGCCGCATCTTCTGCGGCCCAGCCAGGTGCAAGTCTTCGCGGATTTTTTCGTCGAATCGTTGCCGTTCGAGCCTGCCGATTTCAATCGGCAGCACGTCGGCCAGCGGCGTGGCGCCGTAGCCGCCGGCGCCGAAGCTGTGCAGCCCGCCGAGCATGATCAGCCCGGCGCCTTGCTCGACGGCCGCGCGCAGCAAATCGAGTTCGTCCTTCTTGAATGCCTCCGAATCGAGATCGCCCAGCATGTACACGTCGTACTTGCCGGGCTTGAATTGCTCGGCCAGATTCGGCGGACGAGACTCCGGGCGATCGGCGCGAATGTAGACGTAGTCGAGCTTGATGTCGGGCGAGTCGTCGAGCGAGTGGCGCAAAAACTTCTGCTCGCCCGTCAAGGCGCTATCGAGGTACAGCACGTTCACGCCCCCTTTGAGCACCGTCACGAACGTGCTGATTTCGTTGTTCGTCGTCACCAGTTCGCCGGGCTGCTCGGCCGCCCTAAGCGTGATCTTGACCTCGCCGGGCGCTTTGGGCACGTAGCTCAGTTCGATCGGCGTTTGTTCGCCATCGGGCTTGCCAGTCGCCTCGCGTTTGGCGGCCGACGTCATTTTGCCGGGAGCGGTTTCGACGAGCAGTTCGTAGGGGACCTTCTGGTTCTCCAGGCCTTCCGTCCGCAAGGCGCCGGCGACCGGCAGTTGGTTCTTGACGAACACGGTCTCGGGGACGACCAGATCTTCGATCGCCACGTCGCGCACCTGCCCCGGACCGCGGGCCTGGCCGAAAGGAATCGCGTACAAGCGGCAGCCCAGATCGGCCAGCCGCCGCGCGGCCAATTGCGGCGGCAGATCGTTGGGCGGATAGGCCCGTTGGGCGCCGTCGCTCAACAGCACGACGCCGGCCAGCCGCTTGCCAGCTTCGTTTTTGATGGCCTCGTCGAGCGCGGCGCCGATGGCCGATTGCTCGCCTTGGGGCTTGGCGTCGAGTTCCAGCTTGCCGGGCGTCATTTCGAGCCGCTCCAGGGAGCGGTCGAATTCGTAAGCCTTGATCTCCAAGTCTTTCGACAGTTCGCCCAGCGCGGGCAGCGCGTCGGCGATGGACGCCTTGAGCGCTTCCCAGCGGCTTTTTTTGCCCACGCCGTCGGTCACCTGCATGCTGCGCGAGCGATCGACGAGCACGATCAGCGTGGCCGACTGCTTGGTGATCTTCGTGCGCACCAAGGTCGGCCGCAGCATGGCCAAGAGCATCAGCAAGATCACCAGCATGCGCAGCACGACAAGCGTGCGCCGCCGTCCGGGCGATAGCTTGCGGCCTCGGGGCCCAAACCAGAGCAGCCCCAATAGCAGAACGCCGATGCCGACGACGAGCCATGGACCCAGCCCCGGCGCGCCCACAGGAGAGAACGTCAGGCGTATGAAACTGCCTATGCCCGGCCCGGTCGTTTGTCCCAGTAAACCGGTCATGTTTCTCGATAAAAGCGGTTGGCCAGCAGTTGTTCGCAGCCCAGGATAACGGCGATCAGCACGATCAAATACGGAAATAGCTCTTGGCCGACGCGCCCTGCGCTAACGTCGCGATCGATTTCTTCGCGGCTGTGCGCCAGGCGGAACTCGGTTTCGCCGAATACATCCTTGAGCTTGGCTTCGTCAAGCCGCGCCAGGTCGCTCGCCGCGGCGGGCAAGTTCACGCTGAATCCGCGATCCAGGCCCTGCGCCTCGCCGCCCGCCTTGATGCGGTAGTTGCCCAGCCGGTCGGTGTTGGGCACGATGATCGCCCGCTGCTTGTCATCGACCGTTTGGCGAAACGAATCGCCGCGCGGGGTCGTCAGCAGATAAGTCGAGATGTCTTGCTCCGGACCGAGCGGCAACACGACGGTTTCGCCGGCCAGGTAGTTCAACTGCCCTTCGGCGCTGCCGGCCAGGTACGAGAACATCTGGTCCATCAGCATCACGAACGGCCAATTATCGAGCCCGGTCGCCAAGCGGTTCCAGCGATTGTTTTCCGAAGTTTCGGGCCCTTCGGAAATCGGCGTGGTCATCGTCACCACGCGGCCCTTGCCGACGGGGCGTTCAAGCACCGCCGGCTTGTTGTTGCGATAAGCGGCGACTGTGGCCACGCCCTTGGCCAGCTTGGGCAGTTGCCAATACATGTAGACCGGCAGCATCTCCCAAGGCACGTTGCCGGCCAAGGGCACGAACTTAGCCGCCATCGGATGCTGGCTGCGGTCGGTCGAAAGATACAAGTCGCCGCCGGGATAACGGGCCGGCAGGCGGCCCAATTCGCCCGGCAGCAGCAATTGAGGCTTGGGCTTGTTGAAGTACTCCGGTTGAGCCGCGGCGCCGAGAAAGATCGCCACGCCGCCGCCCGCTTGCGCGTAGGCGTGAAGCTGTTCCCAAACGACTTCGTCGAGCGGGCCCGGGTCGAGCAGCGCCACGACCGCCACATCGGCGAGCGACTCTTCGGCCAGTTGGCTGAAGCGGACAACTTTGCAATCGAAGCGGGCCTGACCTGTCTTGCGCCAGGCGGTCGGCGCCAAGGCCATGGTCAGGCTGAGCGAGCGCTCGACGGCCGGCGGCGCCGCGGCCACCAGCACCTTCCAGGGCGGTTTGACCTCGACGGTGAAATAGCGGCGGTTGTCGCACTCCAGGCCGTCGGTCCCCACCAACCGCACATAACCCTGGTGGGCGCCAATTTCCAGTCCGCCCAGTGGAAACTCGATGCCGTGCGATTCGCCCGGCCGAGCCTCAATCGATTGTTGAGCCCGTTTGTCGGCCTTGCCCTGTTCGTCGATCAAGTAGACCTCAACCGCCTTTTGACCTTCCTGGCCGATGCTCGTCACTTCCGTGCCGAGCGCCCAATGCCGATTACGGGCCAGGATTTCGCTCGACAGGCGAACTTCGCCCAAGGCGAAGTTCCGCGGCTCTTCGACGCCGACGTCGATCACGTAAATGCCCAGCCCGGTGAGCTTCGCCAGTCGCTCGCGCAACGCCCGCGACGATTCGGCGTCCCAAGAAGCTTCCGTGAGATCGGTAAAGACGTATAATTCTTTGCGCTTCGGCAACTCTTCGCCGTCGATTTCATTACGCGCCAGCAGCTCTGCCGCGCCTTCGAGCACTTCCCACAACGGACGGCCGACCGGCGTCGTTTCCAGCCGGTCCATGCGTTCTTGCGCCGAGCCGAGATCGACCTGGAACACGGGCAAGCTGCGGCCCGAGTCGAGTACGGCCACGCGGCTTTCCAGCGGCAGCTCTTTGAGCAGCCAGCCGCCAATATCTAGCGCGGCTTGCAAGCGAGTTTGATTCTCGCGCTTGTAGTCCATTCGCGGCGAGGCATCGAAGACCAACGCCGCGGCCACCGGCGCCTCTTGGCCGCCGATCACGCCGGTGCTGTTGATGCTCGGCCGGGCCAGCGCCAGGGCCAACAAAGCCACGGCGGCCATCCGCAACAACAACAGCAGCAAGTGCCGCAGCTTCAACTTGCGGCGGTTGACGTCTTGCCGCTGCTGCACGAACCGCAGCGCGGGAAACTCCAGGTGCTTCGGCTGCTGCCGCATCACCAGGTGCAAGACCACCGGGATCGCCGCCAGCGAGGCCCCGGCCAGCAGCCAGGGAGTCATGAATTCCATAGCTCAGCCCCTCGCGCGGCGGTTGACCAGGTATTCGACCAGGGCCTTGTCGAAGGGCATGCTCGTGTCGAGCGCGACGTAGTCGATGCCGCTTTGAAAGCACTCGCGGCGGTAGCGCTCGCGAAACTTGGCGATCTCGGCCAGGTAGTCGGCGCGGAAGCCGCCCGCGTCGACTTGCAGCTTGTCGTGCGACTCGGGCTCTTCGAACTCGACTACGCCGTCGAAGGGGAACCGCACCTCGGCCTCGTCGAGCACGTGGAACAGAATCACGTCGTGCCCGCCGTGCCGCAGCCGGTGCAGGGCCTTGATGATCGGATCGGGATCGGCCAGCAGATCGGAGAACAGCATTACCAGGCTGCGGTGTTTGAGCATGGCCGCGATCTGGATCAGGCTTTTGGCGATCTCCGTGTGGCCGGCGGGCTGCAATTTCGACAACAGCGACAGCACCGTGCCGATCTGCGTCCGCTTCGAACGCGGCGGCAGGCTGCTGCGAATCTTCTCGTCGAAGGTGATCAGTCCGACAGGGTCTTGCTGGTGGACCATCAAGTAGCACAGCGCCGCCGCCAAGCAGATCGAGTATTCGAACTTGGTCAATTCCTGGCGATAGGTGTAGGCCATCGAGCGGCTCAGATCCATCACCAGGTAGCCGGTGATGTTGGTCTCGGCCTCGAATTTTTTGATGTAGTATTTATCGGTCTTGGCGTAGACCAGCCAGTCGATGTCTTGCGGGTTGTCGCCGGCCGTGTACTTGCGATGCTCGCTGAACTCGACCGAAAAGCCGTGAAACGGGCTGGCGTGCAGGCCCTGCAAAAACCCCTTGACGATGAACTGAGCGCGGAGATCGAGCCGGGCGATCTGACGAATCACTTCGGGCTTGAGATACTGTTCCGCGGAGACAGGCACGACTATTTCTCGAACATAGGACCGAGGGCTAAGTTACGTTTTAAACTGAGCCACGGATGTATCACGGATGAAACACGGATAAACCAAAGGAAACAAAACATTTACCGGCGGGATCATGAGACCGCGATTCAGGTCTAAAAAAGCCGTTGGGTACTGCTTTTCCAAAAAGCCCGCACGAAAGCGGGATCAAACGCCCGCTTTTTCGCCTCTCAGTTTCGTCCGTGTTCAATCCGTGTTTCATCCGTGGCTAAATTTGGTGGATAAATCTTCGGTCGCGGGGACTCTCGAGAAGCGGCAGTTCCTCGAGCGGCAATGGCGTCACGAAAAACATTCCGGCGGAAAGATTTTGCGCACGGGACATGCAAACCCCGGCACGACATCTCCACCCTCCAACGTGTCCGATTCGCTCAAGGCGATGACTCCTCCATCTCGGCGGTAAATCGTCACGGTGCGTTTCTGCGGATCGACGAGCCAGACTTGGCGCACACCGTGAGCCAGCCAGGCCTGCGTCTTGGCGGCCACCTTGCCCGCTCGATCGCCCGGCGATTTGACCTCAACGGCCAAATCCGGCGCGCCTTGCCAGAATTTGGGGGACACTCCGGTCGCGGCGATGCGCTGCCGCTCGACGAAGGCGATTTCAGGCGCGAGCACCGTGTCGGGGTCGTGCTCGAGTTGGAATCCGGCCTCGGCGGCGAAGATCGCCCCCAGGGCATGTTCCTTCACGAAAGCTCCCAGCCGGATCGTCAACTCCGCGGTCACGATGGCATGTTCATTACCCGTGGGACTCATCATCTGCAACTCGCCTCGCACCAATTCGTATCGATAGCCGTCCGAGGAGAGGCGCATCAATTCATCCGCGGTAACGATTTGCGGCGACGTCGCCATGGGGACCTCTATTTCTCGAACTTCGGAATCTCGGGAGCCGGGAATTCATTGAGCGGCAATGACGTCATGAAAAACATTCGGGCGGAAAGATTTCGCCCACGCGACACGCAAAACCCGGCACGACATCTCCGCCTTCCAACGTGTCCGTCTCGCCGAGGGCGACGACTCGCCCGTCTCGAAGGTAAATCGTCACGGTGCGCTTCTGCGGATCGACGAGCCAGACTTGGCGCACACTGTGAGCCAGCCAGGACTGCGTCTTGGCGGCCACCTTGCCCGCTCGATCGCTGGGCGATTTGACTTCAACGGCCAGGTCCGGCGCGCCTTGCCAGAATTTGCTCGACAGTCCGGTCGCGGCGATGCGCTGCCGCTCGACAAACGCGATATCGGGCGCGAGCACCGTGTCGGGATCGCGCTCGAGTTGGAACCCGGGCTCGCCGGTGAAGACGGCCCCAAGAGAGTGCTGCCTGACGAACGATACCAGCCGGGCCGTCAACTCCGCGGTCACGATGGCATGTTCATTGCCGGTGGGACTCATCATCTGCAGTTCGCCTCGCACAAGTTCGTATCGAAAGCCGTCCGAAGAGAGTCTCATCAATTCATCCGCGGTAACGATTTGCGGCGACGTCGCCATGGGGACCTCTATTTCTCGAACTTCGGAATCTCGGGAGCCGGCAGTTCCTTGAGCAGCCGCACGATCACGTCCTCGTTGTTCATGCCTTCGGCCTGCGCCTGGAAGTTGGTGCTGACACGATGCCGCAGCACGGGCACGGCGACTTTCTTGATATCGTCGATCGCCACCGAGAAGCGGCCTTCCATCGCGGCCAGCGCCTTGCCGCCGTGAATCAGGAACTGGCCGGCGCGCGGGCCGGCGCCCCAGTCGACCAACTCGCGGACGAACTCGGGCGCCGAAGCGTCCTTGGGCCGCGTGGCCCGCACCAGGCGCGAGACGTATTTAATAATGTACTCGCTTACGGCGACCGAGCCGACCAGCTTCTGCAAGTTCAAGATCGCGCGGCCCGAGAGCACCTTGCGCACCTCGGGCTTCTCGCCGCGCGTCGTCGAGGCCAGGATCCGCTCTTCTTCTTCGAGCGTCGGATAGTTCACCTTGATGTTGAACATGAAGCGGTCCAACTGCGCCTCGGGCAGCGGATACGTGCCTTCCTGCTCGATCGGGTTCTGCGTGGCGATGGTGAAGAACGGCTCGGGCAGCGTGTAGGTGGTCTGGCCGACCGAAACTTCGCGCTCCTGCATGGCTTGCAGCAACGCGGCCTGCGTCTTGGGGGGCGTGCGGTTGATTTCGTCGGCTAGCAGAATATTCGAAAAGATCGGCCCTTCGACGAAGCGGAAGTTTCGTTTGCCGTGCTCGTCTTCTTCCAGCACGTTCGTGCCGGTGATATCCGATGGCATCAGGTCGGGCGTGAACTGGATGCGTTTGAAGCCCACGTCGAGAATCCTGGCCAGCGTGCTGACCATCAGCGTTTTGGCCAGGCCCGGCACCCCTTCCAGCAGACAGTGTCCGCGGGTGAAAATAGCGGCGAACAGTTGCTCGATGACCTCATCCTGGCCAATGATGACTTTTTGCAGTTCCTCCTGCATCAAGCGGCGGTGATGGCTGAACTCTTGCAGCACATCGCCCAGGCTGCGCGGTTTGGCGGTAGACAACGCAAGTCCCTGTCAAAAAACGAGTTGTGGATGAGATTGGCTCGTGTTCCTCTCCTTGCCGCTCCTCGCCCGGCAGCGGTCAGGGCGAGAGCCGAAAAATCGCCACCGCGGGTAGCTGGTCAAGGGCGCCGGTCAAAACGCCGCGTGCGAGCCAAGCGACGGGCGAACCCTATTGATTCTATAGGCCATGTTCCACTCCAGCAACGACGCCCCTGGGGCCTCCCCTGCCTGGAACGCAGCCGCCTGCACCAGGCGGTTTTTTCAGTCCCGACTCCCGGGGGCGAGCAAAGAGCGGCCGCCAGAGGTACTGCGTGGCTGGCTAGCGGTTCAGATGCTTATCGAGACGAGCCGGCAAGCTCCAGAACGAAGAGGGCGACCGCCCGCCATGAAGAAGATAACGGACCAAAACGAGCAAGACGCCGAGTTGAAGTCCCCCCGCACAGCTTGCCGCGTAGATGACGAACGGGCTTGCGAGCAGGGCCAACATCTTGTAGCCGAGGCGTTTTTGGTTGACCGCGAATTCAAACGCGGTAACGCCCAGCACGAGCAAAAACATGCCAATGGCGATGGGGCCGGCGATGCAGGTCGCCCGCTTGAAACCCGTCCACGCGCTGCGACGAATGGCTTCAGGCAAACTTTGCGGTTCAGCTCGCTCGATCAAAGCTTCGACGATTTCGGCCTGGGGCGCAGCGTAAGGATTTGCATCGTCCATCGTTCACCCTTCACTGCCCTTCTTGCGCCGTCTCCTTCTGATTTGCCTCAGCCATTGATTCTATCCACTGCCGGATGAGTTCCACCCCTTCATCGTGAACCATGCGCTTGCCGAGTTCGGGCATCATCACGTCGGGATGGGTGGAAAGCAGGCGAAACATCAGGATCGACTGATCGGACTTGCCGGGCAGAATGTCGAATTGCAAGCCGCCGGAACCGGTCCCGGCGGCGACCGGCGGCTTGCGGACGCCGATCTTCAGCGGCTCGCGCTGGCTGGCGCGAAGGTCGAGCCCCGAGTTCTGCGCTGCGCCGCCGGGTTGATGGCAATGGGCGCAGTTGATCTCCAGCCAGGCCCGAGCCCGCGCGTCAGGATCGGCCTGCGGATCGTCCCAAACGGCCAACTTGGGCGCCTGGCTCGGTTCGGGCGTTCCGGCCAGCGCGCCGGTGCGAGTCCAATAGGCCAATTGGTTCTCGACGCCGTGCACGTAGCCGAAGTCGCGGTTGAGTTGCCGCGCCGACAGCCCGATCGGCTGCATGCCGGCGCCGGCGGAGTGGCAGCCCTTGCACTGGTTTACGTTCGGCACGAGGTAATCGTTGGAGCGCGACTTGCCGTCGGTATGGATCCACTCGACGTCGATCGATCCGCCGGCGACTGCCAACGAGGCCTCGGTCTGCTCTTCGTTCCAAATATATGCCCAGCCGAGCCAGCCTTCAGGGGCGTGCTCCAAAATCCGCGTTTCCAGCAACCGTTGGCCGGCCTCTGGGCGACGCAGGTCGCGCGGCATAGCGAACGTTTTGGCGATGATCGCGCCGACGGGCAATTCAAACACGCCCTCGGCGGAGTATGCGGCCGCCTTGCCCTCGGGCAGCTTCACGAAACGATACTTGAGCGCATAGTCGGAGAACAGCGGCGTGTTGATATCGTAAGGAATCACGCCTTCGACGGGGTGCTGGCTGGCGCCGCCAGCTTCGAACAAACCCCAGCCCGACAGCTTGGCGGGCGGCTCGCGTCGCGATATCGGCGGCTTGGGGGCAGGCCAAGCGTCGAGTTGCACGGCCGGCAGCGGCGGATGACTGCCGGTGTAAGGCTGCGGGTCTTGCGTGATCTTGTTCGGCGGCGGAACGGTCGCCGCCAGATCGATGCGGGCGAAATCGGCGTTGCCGTTATCTTCGAACACCGTCCGTAAGGCATCGGGCAGCTTGCCGTCGACGAGCTTCTGGGGATCTTCCGCCCAATCGCAAACGATGTCGGGAAGTTCACGCCGCAACAGCAAGACCTTCAACAGCGTCAGTTCGCCAGCGGGCTTTTGGCCGCCGCCGGAAAATTGGTTGTCGTGGATCGAGACGGCCTCGGGGTACGGATCGAACTCGGGATCGCTGAAGGCTTGCTTCGTGGCCTGATAGCTGATCACCGCCAGGTTGACGGTTTGATTATCTTCGATCTGGTTGCCGAAGATTTCGACTTCGTCGCTGGCCATCACCATCACGCCGGTTCCCGAGGGGACCTGCGCGACGATATTGCCGGCCGGCGCGAAGTTCTCGTGGTTGTTGGCGTGTACGCGATTGTCGAACACACGGCACTGTCGGCCCGCTTTCTGCACCAGGTTGGGCAAGGTGAACACCAGGATGCCGCCGGCATTGTCAGTCAGTTCGTTTTCGTAGACGTCGGCCGCGATGCAGTTCTCGATTTCGATGCCGGCCACGTTCTCGTAGGCCCGATTGCGGCGGACCACGATCTGCTGCGACTGGCCGACGTAGATGCCAGCGTCGGACGAACCCCGGACGACGCAATCTTCGACCAGCACGTTGCGGCACAGCACCGGGTAGAGGCCGTAACTGCCGTTGGTCGGCTGGGGCCCGCCGGTCCACTCGGCGCGAACGCGGCGAAACACGACGCCTTCGGCGCCGCTGACCTTGATGGCGTCTCCCTTGGCGTCGACGACTGCCAGGTCTTCGATCGTGAAATAGTCGCCTGTCGCCAGCAATCCCTCGCCGCCGGTCCCTTGCTTCAGCCCGGCGAAACTCAGAATCGTTTGATCGGGGCCTTGCCCGCGCAGCGTGATTCCATCGACGTCGAGCGAAAGCGTGGCGTCGAAATGGTACGTGCCGGTCGCCAGTTCGATGATGTCGCCCGGTCGGGCCTCGATCAGAGCCGTCTGTAATTCACGCTGAGCCCGGGAACCGGGGGAAATCGACATCTTCCGCGGCGCGCCGCCCGGTTGGGCCCAGCCGGATGCGGAACCGAGGTAAAGCAGCAGCGCAGCCACGAAGACCTGCATCGCCAGCCGGCGATTGCACGCCAAATTCTCACTCCCTTGGTCGGCGACCGCCTCGAAAGCAAAGCCTGGCATGACCACCTCCTCCGTGCAGAGTCTGGCCCCTTGATTCTCTGATATGTAATAGAAGCAAGCCGGACTCGTCCAGATGCCTTGTGCACCTTTTGTCGATTGCGCAGATTTTCGGAAACTTGCCTGGCTCGTCAATTTTATCGATTTGCTGGATTCCCGTGGCTCGGCGGCCGATAAACCAATTTAGCTTTTGCGACCCAGCAAAAAGGAAGATCAGCTATGAAGCGCGTCATTTTCGCCGCCTTGTTGGTGACCGTTGCTAGCACGGGCGTCGGTTGTCGAGCATTCGACAATGCCGTTTGCGGCAACGGGTGCGGCCGCTGCGGCTTTTTCAAGAAGAATGGTTGCGGCTTGTTCGGGCACTGCGGCGGCTGCCGAGGCGCGGACGACGGCGCCTACGCCGGCGGACCGCCGGTCGGCCAAGTGACCTACCCGTATTATACGAATCGCGGTCCCCGCGACTTCCTGGCCGAGAGTCCCCGCAGCATCGGCCCATGATCGAAATCATGGCGACCGGGAGCCAGCCTACTTGAGAACCGGTCCGCGCCAGTCGGGAAAGGGCGAACTGGACCGCTCGACGCGATGCTCTTCGCCCTTCGCCCGTGACCACTCGGCAAACCGCCGGGACCAATTGTCGGGCGTGAGGCGTCGCGCCAACTCCGGCTTTCCGGTCAGTGTAAATACAGCTTGCAGGTCGAGCACCTCGCGCCAGGTCAACAGTCGGGGAGGCTCGGCGCCGGCAAGCGCCTCGAGATAATCGATGATCGAGGCGATTTCGGCCTCCGGCGCCTGCTTGGTGCGCCAGGCCCAAAAGTGAGCCCAGCGCGGCAGCAATTCGGGTCTCCAGCCGAACTCCAGCGAAAAAGCCTGCCGCAAATCGTCGCTGCACTCCGACTCGCCCAAATATCGGGCCAGGTAAAAGTCGAATTGCTGGTTGCCCGTGCCCCAACCGGCCGCCAACTCGCGATCTTTCGCCGTGCGGCCGCTTCCCGAGTCGAAGGCGGCGATTTCTGGCTTGGCCAGCGAATACGTCTGAGCCGCCCCCACGCGATATCCGGCGAACTGCGCCGCCCATGGCGACGGATGAAGATAGAACCACGCGCCGGCCGCCAGGCCGACGGCCAGCAGGGCAAGTCCGGTCGCGATCAGAAGCCGTCGCATCGAAGGGATTCTGGATTTTAGATTTTCGATTTCGGATTTTGCGACTTAATCCAAAATCGAAAATCCAAAATTCACAGCCGGGCGAGGGCGCCCGGCCCTCCTTGTTTCCTGTGCCGGGCGAGGGCGCCCGGCCCTCCACGGCGGACTAGCCTTTGAACCGCGAAACGACCAGCGTGATGTTCTGGCCGCCGAAGCCGAAGCTGTTGCTCACGGCGACGTCGCAACGAGCCTCGCGCGCCACATTGGGTATGTAGTCCAGGTCGCAATTGGGGTCGGGCGTTTCGTAGTTGATCGTCGGCGGCAAGACGTTGTCGCGGATGGCCATCAGGCAGACGATTAACTCGGTGGCCCCCCCCGCGGCGATCAGGTGACCCATCATGCTCTTGGTGCTGGAGACGGGCGTTTTGTAGGCCCGCTCGCCGAACACCTTTTTGATGGCCAGCGTCTCGACGCGGTCGTTCACGTCGGTGCTCGTGCCGTGGGCGTTGATGTAGTGTACGTCTTCGAGATTGACGCCGGCGTCGTCGAGCGCCATCTTCAGGCAGGTGGCGGCGCCGCGGCCTTCGGGATGCGTGTCGGTGATGCGGAACGCGTCGGCCGTCGTGCCGAAGCCCGTCAACTCGCCGTAAATGTGCGCGCCGCGCGCCTTGGCGTGCTCGAGTTCTTCGAGCACCAGCATGCCGGAGCCTTCGCCGATCACGAAGCCGTCGCGGTCCTTGTCGAACGGGCGCGAAGCCTTGGTCGGCTCGTCGTTGCTCGTCGACAGCGCCGTCAGCAGGTTGAACCCGGTCACGCCGAACGGATGAATCATGCTATGGGCGCCGCCGGAGAGCATCACGTCGACGTCGCCGCGGCGAATCAACTCGGCGGCCTCGCCCACGGCCTGGCTGCTGGCGGCGCACGCCGTGAGGCAGTTCACATTCGGCCCCTGGGCATTAAACAACGCCGCCAAATGCCCCGAGGGCATGTTCGGCTCTTGCTCCAATTCGGAGAGCGGATCGAGGATTTCCATGCCGATCTTGGTGAACTTGGCGTAATCGAGCGTTGAACCTTCGATCGCGGCGACCATCATTTGCGTGAAATGGTCGAAATCCTGCTGGCCTTCGCCGCTGCCCAGGTAGATGCCGAAGCGGGTCGGATCGAGCCGGGAGTCGGCCAGGCCCGAGTCGGTCACGGCCTGCTTGGCCGCTCCCACGGCAAACCGCGTATGGCGGCCGCGATGGCGCCATTTCTCCGCGTTTTCGCCGACCGAAGAAACGTCGAACCCGCGGACCTCGGCCGAAATGCGGGTAGGAAAGTTGCTGGCGTCGAACAACGTGGTCGGACCGACGCCCGATTCGCCTTTCAGCAACCGGCTCCAGACGGTTTTGACGTCGTTACCCATCGGAGTGACGCAGCCCACGCCGGTGATTACTACGCGTCGTCTCATGTCGAAAGCTCGTCTCTGCCGCGCCGCGCGGCTTCGCAAGGATCCGAGCGGCCGGGCGTCACTCGCCCGCGCCCGCCTGGGCTTTGAATTGGGCCAATCCGGGCGGCTCGATCAGCTTGCCGCCGTCGCTGGCGCGGCCCACGTCGAACACGCCCAGCAGCTTCATGGTGAACACGAAATTCTTGGGCTCGAACAGCGTTTTCGAGCGGTTCGAGTCGTCGAGATGGGCGAACATGATTTCCGCTTCGGCTTGCAGGCGATCGCCGACGTGCGCGGTGGCCGTGACCGTGGCGCCCCCTTCAAGAATCGAATCGATCACGGTCGTATAACGCAGCGTGTCGCCCGGCACGGCGGCAAAGTGAAACACGGCCTTGGAAATCTTGGCCAGAACCACTTTCTCCTCGAAGCGGTTGTATTCGCCGACCAGCAGACCGCCCGTTTGCGCCAGCCCCTCGATAATCAGCGAGTTCGGCATCATCGGCGCGCCGGGAAAATGGTCGTGCAAATGCTCCTCGGCCAGCGACAGGTTCTTGATGGCCTGAGCGCGCTTGCCGCTTTCGAACTCGATGAATTTATCGATCCAGATCCAGCGCATCGCTCAGCTTTCGACTCCGACTTTGCCTTCCACGTAACGGCACATGTCCTGCACGGTGAGCATGTTGCCGAAGTCCTTGACGTTCGGATTGGCCGAGAAAGCGTCGAGATCGGCGAACGGCATCCGCTCGCGAAGCTGCTTGAGCCCTTCGGACGTGACCTTGCCGTCTTTCACGTATTCGGCGTTGGTCAGAATGTCTTCGGGGAACAACTCGCCGCGGGGCACCTTGATGTTGAAGGCCTTTTCCAGGCGAAACACGATGTCGAGAAAGTCGATCGACTCGGCGCCCAGGTCCCCGACCAGGGTGGCTTCGGGCGTGACTTCGTCTTCGTCGACTCCCAGGGCTTCGACCAGGGAGTTTCTGATCTTGTCGAAGATTTCTTCTTTGGTCGGCATCTTTTACGATCTCCCAGAGTTTGTACTCGAAAATTGGTTCTTTCCGCCCCGGCGCCGGCCGAGCCGCACGGCGGGCGTCAATAGCCGCCCAGACTCAGTCCGCCGTCGACCCGCAACACCTGGCCGGTCAAGTAGCTGGCGTCGTCGCTGGCCAAAAAGGCCACGACGCTGGCAATTTCCTCGGGCTGCCCGACTCGTTTGAGCGGGATGATTTCCTTCAGGCGATCGCCGGCCAGATTGCGCACGACTTCGCTCATGTCGGTTTCGATCATGCCCGGCGCCACGCCGTTGACGCGCACTTTGCGAGCGGCCAGTTCCTTGGCCAGGCAGCGCGTCAGGCCGTCGATGCCGCCCTTGCTGGCGGCGTAGTTGACTTGCCCTCGCGAGCCGAACTCGGCGGCGACGCTGGAAATATTGATGATGCTGCCCGCGCGCTGCGACATCATGGGCCGCGTCACAGCATGGCAGTAATTGTAAACGCCGGTCAGGTTCGTTTGGATCACTTCGCCCCAGGCTTCGGGAGTCATCATGGCGAACAGGCCGTCGCGGATCACGCCGGCTGAGTTGACCAGGATGTCGATCCGCCCCCACTCCTCGACCAGCCGTTCGACCAACTGTTCGGCCCGGGAGAAGTCTTTCACGTCGGCCTGGATCGCTTCGACCTTGGGCCGGTCGGGCGCTTGTTCGGCAAGTTCGGTGACGAGGCTTTCGGCGGCGGCCTGTTTGCTGTGATAGACGAAGGCCGTTCGGGCGCCTTCCGCGACCAACGCGCGCACGCAAGCGCGGCCGATGCCGCGGCTGCCGCCGGTGATCAACGCTGTCTTGCCTTCGAGTCGCATTCGAGATTCGTTCTCGCGGTTCAAGCCGCCGGAGTTGCTGGCCGGTACAACAAGGCCAGGAGTTCGCGCATTTTCTGGACGACGACCTGATCGGTGATGGCACGCTCGGGGTCGGCGTCGGCCAAGTTGTAGCGCTGGAGGACGAGCCGAGCCGAAACCGCTTGCTTTCCGTCGACCGAGCCCTGGGCCTTGATCTTCACTTCGCGGTCGTCCTGCCCAACGATCTCGGCCGTGATCGTCAATGTCTGGCCCGGTTCCACGAAGTTACCGTACTTGACGTTGCGGGCTTCTTTCAAAACCACAGTGCTATGGGCAAAGTCTTCGGTCACGCGCACCAGCCATGCGGCGGCCTGGGTCATGGCCTCCAGCATCAGCACGCCGGGCATCACCGGAAAGCCGGGAAAATGGTCCGCCAAGTATTCTTCGGCCAGCGAGAGGTTCTTAACGGCTACAATTCTGGCGCCTGGCTCCAAGTCGACGACACGATCAATAAGCGTAAAACGCATAATCGGAACTGGATCGATCGTATCAAATAGGGCGACTGGGTTGTCTCGTAAGTCAAGGCAGACAATATACTGGCGTTGCTGAATTTCGACAACCGCTAAAGTCTGCCGCAGAGCTGCCGCGCAAGTCAATAAATGGCAATGAGTTGCTGCCCATACCTGCCGACGCTCGCTGCCAGGTGAACCGGCAAAATGCGAGTTTTGTTGCGGACGCAATAGAGCAACGCAATCGCGCAACACTCTGGGAACGCATGAGTTAGATTCAGAAAACTTGGGATCGAAACACAATTCGGCGGCATAGCCGGCAATTCCCCGCTGCCGATTCATGCGGCAATTGGCCGCGACGTGCGAAGCTTCAAGCATCCGATCGTCGGATTGCATTGGGCGGCTCGTGATCGCAGTTCGTGCGATTTATCCTGCTCCCGCGACGACATATACTTGTTTTCTGCATTCAAGGGGCGACGCGGCACGATTTCAGGAGATCGCCCGGAATGACGGCGCCAAGCTGCTTCACCTCGCGGCCATTTCTCGTTGCCATGCTCGCCGCGGCATTTTCGCTGGCGGCCTGGCCGGCGCAAACCGCGGCCGACGACGCAGCGAAGCCCAGCACGAACTTCGTCGTCGTGCTGTCCGACGATCTGGGCTATGGCGATCTGGCCTGCTATGGCCATCAGGCGATCAAATCGCCGAATCTCGACCGCTTCGCCGCGGAAGGGGTCCGCTTCACCAGTTGCTATGCCTCGGCGCCGAATTGCTCGCCGTCGCGCACCGGGCTGATGACCGGCCGCACGCCGTACCGCGTCGGCGTCCACAATTGGATTCCCTTCATGTCGCCGATGCACGTCGGCGCCAATGAAATCACAGTCGCCACGTTGTTGCGTAATGCCGGCTACGCCACGTGCCACGCGGGCAAGTGGCATCTCAACGGCATGTTCAACCTGCCCGGTCAGCCGCAGCCGAACGATCACGGTTTCGAACATTGGTTCTCGACGCAGAACAACGCTCTGCCGAACCACCGCGATCCGTACAACTTCGTGCGCAACGGCATCCCGGCCGGGCCGCAACAAGGGTACTCGTCGGAGTTGGTGGCGGCCGAGGCGATTCACTGGCTGCGCGAAGGCCGCGATCGAGCCAAGCCGTTCTTTCTGTTTGTCTGCTTCCACGAGCCGCACGAGCCGATCGCCACCGCGCCGCGGTTCAGCCGGTTGTACGGCTATCCCGACGATCCGAGCCGCGCCGATTACTACGGCAACGTCACGCAGATGGACGACGCTTTCGGCAAGCTGATGCAGGCGCTCGACGACTTGAAGCTGCGAGATTCGACGTTCGTGATGTTCACGTCCGACAACGGTCCGGCCCGCACGCGGTGGCACAACGTCGGTTCGAGCGGGCCCTTGCGCGAGTTCAAGGGTCACGAATACGAGGGCGGCATTCGCGTGCCGGGCATGATTCGCTGGCCCGGCCGTGCGAAGCCGGGCGCGGTCTGCGACGAGCCGATCATCGGTCTCGATCTGCTGCCGACCGTCTGCGCCATCGCCGGCGTGCCGCCGCCGGCCGATCGGCCGCTGGATGGCGCGAGCTTGCTGCCCGTCTTCGCCGGCGAAAGCGTGCGCCGCACGACGCCGCTGTACTGGCAATTCAACTGGGCCGGCTCGGCGCCGAAGGTCGCCATCCGCTCGGGCGACTGGAAGCTCTTGGCCACGCTTGACCGCCCAACCAAGGCCGCCGGCGACATCACCGAGGAAGACAACCGTGCGCTCAAGACTGCGGAGTTGGCCGAGTTCGAGCTTTACAATCTGCGGGAAGACGCCGGCGAGACGACCGAACTATCCGAGCGCGAACCCGAGAAGCTGGCCGAACTGACGGCTGCGCTCAAGAAGATGTATCACGAAATTCGCGAAGCGACGCCGACCTGGCCGGCGTGGAAGTGGCCGCGCTACGAAGGCCAACGGATCGTGTGGCCGGACTAAACGGCCAAGCCGTTGCAGAGGGCCGGTAAATAAGCCGACCTCGACGCACGAGATGCACCACGGAGGCCCGGAGAACACGGAGACGGAAGGCGCGGCAATGAGTTTTTGGAGAATAAAGGAAATGAATCTTCGCCTGCCGCTTTGCCTGGTCGCTTTGGCAGGGATCGTGTTCTTCGCTTCGGCCTTGGCTCGCGGCGCCGATGAGCCGCGGCGGCCCAACGTGGTGCTGATCCTCGCCGACAACCACGGCCCTTGGACGCTCGGCTGCTATGGCAACCGCGAGATTCTGACGCCGAACATCGACCGCCTGGCGAGCGAAGGAACGCTGTTCACTCGTTGTTACAGCTCGAACGCCGCCTGCTCGCCGACCCGGGCGACGTTGCTCACCGGGTTGATCCCCTCGCAACACGGCGTGCATTGCTACCTGGGCGCCGGCGAACCTCGGACCGCCCCACATCCAGAAGAGGATGACCGACGTATCTGGCGCAGTCTGGCCCGCGGCGGCGCGCGCCGCCAGGATATCGCTCAGGCCGAGTCCGCCAAAGGCGAGTGAACCGACGCGCAAGAACTCGCGTCGGCGGATCGGTCCGGGGCAAGTTGCTGCGTTCATATTCCGCGTTTCCGTGAAGAGTGTCAGGGCGCCCGGCCCGCCATGGCCGATGGCTCTCGGAGCTAACTCATCAGGCCAATAATTCATGTACCACGTCGCCGGCGGGCACGACGCGGTGAGGCCGCTGAAGCTGGTCGTAGATTTCGTGCTGGTTGGGAATCCCGAGGGCGTAATAAATCGTCGAAAGAATGTCGCCCGGCACGAGCGGATTGCTGGCCGGGTAAGCGCCGGTGGCGTCGCTCGATCCGTAAACGAGCCCGGCTTCGAAGCCGCCGCCAAACAACATCAGGCTGTAGCAATAGTTCCAGTGGTCGCGGCCGCCATTGTTCCCATTGATGCGCGGCGTGCGGCCGAAGTCGCCGAACACGGCCACGATCGTGCGGTCGAGCATGCCCCGCTCGACCAGATCGCCGACCAGGCTGCTGCACGCGGCGTCGAGTTGCGGCAGCAGGGTCGTCTTGAGGCTCTGAAAATTACTGCCGTGCGTGTCCCAAGTGGCGTTGGCGTTGGGCGCCCAGGAGATGGTCGCCAGCCGCGTGCCGCGCTCGATCAGCCGCCGCGCCAAAAGCACGCTCTGGCCGTACACGTTGCGGCCATAGCGCTCGCGGACGGCGTCGGATTCTTCGGCCAATTTGAAAGCCCGCTGCGTCTCGTCGGAGGTGAGCAGGTCGAGTGCGACGCCCTGCATGGCGGTCATCTCGGCTGCAGCCGAGCGATCGGCCTGCGAAGCCAGTCGGGCGCCGAGCGTGCCGAACAACTGCCGCCGCTGATCGAGCCGCGCCGGCGAGACCTCGTTGCGCAGCGTCAACTCGGGCACTTTGAAATCCGGCGAGTTGGGATCTTCGAGCACGAACAACGGGTCGTAGCTGCGGCCCATCAGGCCGCCGAAAAAGCCGGGTTGGGGCGGATTGCCGGCGCCCTCTTGAGTGATGTACGGCATGTGAACGTGCGAGAGCACGTTCGGCGGCGTCGGCCGCAGCTTGGCCAGCACCGCGCCCATGCACGGATGATCGGTCGGAGAGGCCAGCCCGCCCCGTTCGCCGCGGTCGAGCCCGGTGAGCGCCGTATAGACCGCGGCGCCGTGCGAGTTGTTGACGCTGTGGTGCATCGACCGCACGACCGTGGCTCTGTGGATCTGCTGGGCCACCTTCGGCAGGTGCTCGCTCATCTGATAGCCGGGCAGCGAAGTGGAGATGGGCTTGAATTCGCCGCGGATGCCCTCGGGCGCCTCGGGCTTCATATCCCACATGTCGAGATGGCTCGGCCCGCCGTCGAGAAACAGCAGGATGCAGTTATCGGCCGTCGGACGAATTCCATAGCGGTCGGCGCCGGCTTCGGCCGCCAGCAGTTCGCCCAGCGACAGCCCGCAACCGGCCGCTCCCATCGCGCCCAATTGCAACAGCCGCCGCCGCGACAAACGGCGGAGAAAGGCACCATCTCGTTCGATCACGTGGTTCTCCTGGTTGCTGCGCGTCCGCCTTCGCACCGGGGCCTAATTGTAGCCGCAGCCGGCGTGGGCCAAGATGGCGTTTATCGCGGCCCGGCGCCTGGTTGCTATATCGATAGCCGCTTGAATTCTTCGGCCTCCGGCATTTCCAGCCGCCGCCACTTCGTCGAGCGACTCGTCTCGGGATCGAACACGGCGTAAGCCGTTTGATGGGCGCGAGGCTGGTCTTCCAACTGAGCCCCAGTGCGGCTGTAGCGGACCTGGGCGCCGATGGCGATCACCTTCTTGGTCGGCGGATGCCAGCCCGGTGTGACGTCGCCCAGCGGGACGATGGTCAGGCCCGGCTTGTTGGCATCCGCCGGCCGTTCGTCGGCGTCGGCCCAACGAGGGGCCAATAGCGCAGCGGCGAGCAAGAGTCCAAGGTTGCACTTCAACATGAGGAGCGCTCCTGCGGTGCGGGAAGACGATCGATCGACAATACTACCGACGCCATCTCGACGGCATCGTAGCTCAAGCCAGGATCTCTTGCACGACGCGCCCGTGGACGTCGGTCAGGCGGTAATCGCGCCCCTGGAAGCGAAACGTCAGCCGGGTGTGGTCGAAACCCAGCAGGTGCAACAGCGTGGCGTGCAGATCGTTGACGTGGACCGGGTTGGCGGCGACGTTGAAGCCAAGTTCGTCCGTCTCGCCGTGCGTGTAGCCGGCCTTCACGCCGCCGCCGGCCAGCCAGACGCTGAAGCTACGGTTGTGGTGGTCGCGGCCGTCGTTGCCGCCTTGCACCATCGGCGTGCGGCCGAATTCGCCGCCCCAGACGACGAGCGTGTCGTCCAACAGGCCGCGCTGCTTGAGATCGGCCACCAGCGCGGCGCTGGCCTGGTCGGTATCTTTCGCGTTTTGCTTCACGCCGTTCGTCAGGTTGCCGTGCTGATCCCAGGCCTCGTGGAACAACTCGACGAAGCGGACGCCGCGCTCGACCAGCCGCCGGGCCAACAGGCAATTGCGGGCGAAACTGGCGTCCTTCGGCGACTTGATGCCATAGGCGTCGAGCGTTTGCTGCGATTCCTGGCCCAGGTCCATCAGTTCCGGAGCACTGGTCTGCAAGCGGTACGCCATTTCGTAGCTCTGGATGCGGGCGGCGACTTCCGGATCGAAATCCGACGCAAGCGATTGCTCGTTCAACTGCTTCAGGGCATCGAGCGAGGCGCGCTGCGTTTCGGCGTCGACGCCGGCGGGGTTTGACAAATAGAGCACCGGATCGCCGGCGCTGCGAAAGGGCGTGCCGCCGTACATCGTCGGCAAGAAGCCGCAGCCGTAGTTGCTCGCCCCGCCGCTGGTGCCTTTGGCGCTGGTCAGCACGACAAAGCCCGGCAGGTCGGCCGATTCGCTGCCCAGCCCGTACAGCGTCCACGAGCCGAAGCTCGGCCGGCCGAACTGCTGCGAGCCGGAATTCATCATGATTTGCGCGGGGGCATGATTGACCGCTTCCGTTTGCATCGTGCGGATCAGGCACAATTCGTCGACGACCTTGGCCGTGTGCGGCAGCACTTCGCTCAGCTCCATGCCGCACTGGCCGTGCTTGGCGAACTTGAACTTCGGCCCGAGCAGCGCCGAGTTTGGATTGATGAACGCCGCGCGATAACCTTTCAGCAGTTCGGCCGGCGGAAGCTGGCCGTTGTGCTTGGTCAACTCCGGCTTGTGGTCGAACAGTTCCAAATGGCTGGGGGCGCCGGCCTGGAACATGTAAATCACGCGCTTGGCCTTGGCCGCATGGTGCGGCTGCCGCGGGGCGAGCGGGTTCTCGGCCGAGGCGGCGTTCGCACGGCTTTCGCCGGCCAGAATCGAGTGGGCTGCGATGCCGGCCAGACCGACCCCGCAGTCGCGGAGAAACCAGCGGCGGCTGAGAGAGCGAGCCCGGACCTGGCGCCGTTCTTGGGCGATTTTCATGTTGATCCGCCTATTTTTTGGAAATCGTCTCGTTGAGATTCAACAGTACGCGCGCCGCCAACGTCCAGGCGGCCGCGTCTTGAGGAGTCGCGCCGGCCGGCAGTTCCGGCAGCCGGCTTGGATCGCCGGTGGCGATCTCGCGCACGTTCAGCCAACCTTCGGCCAGGCGTTGCCGGCGCGATTGGAGCAAATTCAACACCGCTTCGCGCTCGGCGGCGGTAGGCTGCCGCGAGGTACACAAGAAGAACGCATGGTTCGCCCGGCCGCCGTCGTCGCTTCCGCCTTCGCGCAACACGCGCAGCGCCAACGCCCGAGAGGCTTCCACGAAGATCGGCTCGTTCAAGGCCGTGAGCGCGGCCAGCGGCGTATTCGACCTCACGCGCCGCGCACAGGCGAAATCGCTGTTCGGGGCGTCGAAGTTCGACATCACCGGGTCGGGCATCGAGCGCTTGCGAAAAACGTACAAGGCGCGGCGATATCGCTCGGGGCCTTCGGCCGGCTTCCAGTAAGCCGGGTAGGTGAAATTGTAATCCAGCACGTTTTGCGGCGCCGGCGGAATCACGCTCGGACCGCCCAGCTTGTTGGTCAGCAATCCGGAAACGCAGAGCGCGATGTCGCGCACCACCTCGGCATCGGCCCGGAATCGCGGCCCGCGGGCCAGCCAGACGTTGTGCGGATCGCTCGCCAGCAGTTCGGCCGACGCGTGCGACGTTTGCCGATAGACGCCGCTGGCCACGATCGAGCGGATCAATTGCTTTTGACTCCAGCCATGCTCCATGAAATCGACCGCCAGCCAGTCGAGCAACTCGCGGTATTCCGGCACGGCCGCTCGCGTGCCGAAATCTTCGGCCGTCTCGACCAGCCCGATGCCGAAAATCGCCTGCCAGGCGCGATTCACCGCCACGCGCGCCGTCAACGGCGAGCGCGAATCGGCCAGCCAACGGGCGAAGCCGAGCCGGTTGCGCGGCAAATCTTCGGGGAATGGATGGAAGGCTGCCGGCGTATGCGGTTCTACCGCCTCCAGGGGGCGGTCCCATTCGCCGCGGTCGAGCCTGTAGGTTTTGCGTTGCTTGCCCGGCTCCTGCTCGGCTAGGTGCAGGATGGATGTGGCCGCCGCCGGGAACTTGTTCCACAGCGCGTCGATTTCGTCGTTGATCGGCTTGGCCTCGGCGAGGCTCGCGCGCCAGGCGGCGAAAATGGCGTCATTCTGCTCCGCGGTCCGCGATTCAGCCGGCACGGCCAGCGCCAACATGGCGGCGTGATTGGCCGGCGGCGCCGCGGGCGACGCTTGACGAGTAATGCTGAAGCGAAGGCAGCCCGGCATGTCGGTCAGTCGCCAGGCCAATTTCAACTGCGTTCCAGCGGGCAGTTGCAGCGGCTGCTCGAACCGCACGACGGCCACTGAAGGCTGGTTGCGGCGGCCGGCGCCCCGGTCGGCGGTCCAAGTCGTTTCGTCTTTGCCATCGACAAGAAACGCGACCGGGCCGCTGGCTTTCTTGCCGTCGGCCGATTTGGTTTCGCCCTGCGAGAAGTCGGCCGTGGCCTCGACGAGCTTCAGCTTTTCCCAATCCTTGCCGTCGGGCTTTTTGACGAACGCCTCAAGTTCGTTGACGCCCCACGTGCCCAAGCGGCTGCGGCCCGGCCCGTTGTGGGGCAACTCGCGATGATTGAGCGCTTCGAGCCGCAGCCCGGTGACGCCCTCCAGGGCGGGCGCCGAAATCATGAACACGTCGGAACTCGGATGGCCGAGCATCAAGAGCGATTGGTCGGCTTCCTGCGTCGGATGGTTCAAACCGCTGATCGTTCCTAATTCGGTGGCGACCAGCGGTTCCCACGCCGCTTGCTTGGCGAGCATGGCTTGCTCCCACGCCGCCAGTTCTTCCTTCCATTGCGGCCGTGCGGCGCGCAGCTTCTCTTCCGCCTGGCGAATGCCGGCGGCGATCTCGCCGATTTGCCGCTGTTGTTCGGGCGTGTAGACCCACGACCGAGCTTCGTAGGAAGTATTCAGGAAGGCGAACATTCCGTAATACTCATCTTGCGTCAGCGGGTCGAACTTGTGCGAGTGGCACTGGGCGCATTGCGTGGTCAAGCCGAGCACCGCCTTGCCGAGGCAGTCCATGCGGTCGAACATTTCCACCATGCGGAACTGCTCGGGGACGATCGCGCCCTCCTCGTTGATCATGCTGTTGCGCAGAAGGCCGGTGGCGATGACCTGCTCTTGCGTGGCGCCGGGCAGCAGGTCGCCGGCGAATTGCTCGATCAGAAACTGGTCGTAAGGCAGGTCGCGATTCAGCGCGTCGACGACCCAGTCGCGCCATTTCCACTGCTCGCGCGGCATGTCCTTTTCGTAGCCGTTGGTATCGGAGTACCGCGCCGCGTCAAGCCAATGCCGGGCCCACTTTTCGCCGAAGCGTTCGCTCTTGAGCAAGGCGTCGACCGTGGCTTCGAAGCCCTGCTGCTCGAAGGCCGCCAGTTCCGCCGGCGAAGGCGGCAGACCGATCAGATCGAGATACAGCCGGCGGCAAAGCGCCGCCTGAGTCGCCGGCGGCGAGAGCGCCAGGCCCCGGTCTTTCAATCGCGCGGCCACGAAGGCGTCGATCGGATGCGGCAGGCCGACTTCCGGAACGCTCGCCTTCACAGGCGGCGTAAACGCCCAATGCGACTCGTACTTGGCGCCGTCGGCGACCCATTGCCGCAGGATCTCGATCTGTTTGGCCGACAACGGTTTTTTATGATCCGGAGGCGGCATCACCTCGCCGGGATCGTCCGACGCGATGCGGCGGATCAACTCGCTCTCGTCCGGCTTCTGCGGCACGATCGCCGGCGTGCCGGAATCGCCCCCCTTGAGCGCGCTGTCGCGCAGATCGAGCCGCAGGCCGCTCTTGCGTTCGGCGGCATCCACGCCGTGGCACACCGTGCAATGCTCGGCCAAGACCCCTTGCACGTCGCGTTGGAAGTCCACGGCCCGGGCCGCCGCAACGCTTGTGCAATTCACTGCGACGGCCGCGACAAAGGATAAGCAGAAGCAACTCAGGCGAATCCGCATAGGTCGACTCTTGCAAGGCGGGAATCGGAGGGCCGTCAATCGGCCGCAGGCAGGTCAGCTTTTAGTTTAGCTGAACGCCGCCAAGCCGCAACTCCGCCGACCGATCGCCCAACGTTGTGAGCGCGCCTCCTGTGTTTCTTACGACGGACGGTTTCCGAGGAAGTGACGGCGCAAACGATCGTCGGAACTATCGGATGCCGGGCAAACTTCTGTTCGCAGGCGTCTTTTCGTCGATCGCAACGCGGCGAAAAGTGAGAGAGACCGTATGATGCGGCCCCGTCATGCCAGGCTGATTCTCACAGGTCAACAACCGCAGAAGCAGAGACCGGTTAGTTTATGGCACGCCAGCCGGCGAACGATACGCCGTTTTTCGCCCATATAACTTCAACCTAGCAGTATAGGCGGCTTTCTTGCGGCGTGGTGCAATCTCGATGGCCGATTGTTGCTGGCGAATGGCTTCTGCAAACTTCCTTCTCTCTGCCAAGGCGGCGGCAAGCGCGTCGAGCGCGGCATGATCGGCCCAAGAGGTTAGCTCGCACGCTCTTGTGGCGTCTTTGACAGCCTTTGCTCCATTACGGTAGCGGTCGTCAGGGCAAGTGGCGCGCAACCAAGCCCGGTTCTTATAAGCCGGGGCGCACTTGCGGTCGGCTTGAATCGCCTGATCGAACGATTCTATCGCTACGTCGAACTCGCTCTTTACGCACCAGAGTGCGCCGAGCGAGTTGAAATCGGCGGCCTTCTTTTGCGCATTGTAGTCGGGCGAATTCCGGTTTGTTATTAAAGCACACGCGAAGTGATCCAAACCGTCCTCGAGCGACATCAAGTCGCCGCGATGGATTCTGTGCTTCTCGCCTTCGCGGCTTACCCAGTACCAATCGCCCTCGATTTTCTCCGCGCGGAACGGCGTGCCGACAGGCAGTGTACCCGTGACGCCGGCCCCCTCGATCTCCCTGGCAATTACGACGGTCTGCCCAAGCGCAGGGAGACGAGCTTGCCGCTTTTCCTCCCAGGTCGCCCAAGGCGCCTCGGGCAGGGGCTCGCCGCCGTCGGCAAAATGCTCTGCTATCCGTAAGACCAACTCGAGGTCGGAGGTCACGTCGCACGCAGAAACCGACGACCCCTGATCGCTCTCCCAAACCTCAACAACCTCGTCGGGCGCGTCAGGGTAAAAGAGCGTCACGCCGTCGTGATCTCCAACGTTAAGGTCGATGGAGTAGGCTCCTCGGCCGCCCATGACGATCAAGCAGTCCTCTCGCGGATCTTCACCGTGGTCGTTGAGGAATAACCAAATCCACGGGTATCGAAAGCGATCGAGGCCGCGAATAGCGGCTTCGATTTGCCGGTGCGAAGGATTTCGAGTGATCTCTGTGTGATGGCTCCAGCCGTCCGGACCGTAGACCGCTGCGTGAAGAGATTTCGCGCATGCAGCAGGCAGGTCTTTTCGTCGCGGCCGCTTTCTCGACCGATGCACCAATCGTCGGCGTGTTGAACCGGCTGATTGGTTCTTCGATAACTTTTGTTGAACGGCCCTCGCCGCTCCTTGCCTTTTGGAGGTTTTCTTGGCCATTTCGAATTCCGCCGTGCGGACTATGCCGCTTCGCTTGTCTCGGCAATCAGCCAACGCTCTCCGGAAAGATCAGCATCTCGCATCGCCCGGCCGATTACAACCGCGAGACGCCTTGCGGCGGCGTCGGAGCCTAGCAGCTACCGCATCTCTTCGCTTGCTTACGGCTCGCCGCCGGGCGAGAGCCGCTTGTACTGGCCGGCCAGCCAGAGCGGAATGTCGCTTTTGTACCAGCGCGAGAACCAGCTTTCGCTCGGGCCGCCGGGCAGATTGGTCCAGGCCTCGTGCGAGCCAAGATCGGCGACGAAATGATAGGAAGGGGCGAAGGTCGTCTCGCGCTTGGCGGCCCGCAGCAGGTGGCCTTGAAAGGGCGTGGCGTGGCAGCCTCGCATCGGCAACTCGCTCGTCTGGATGCCCAGGGCCCGGCCGGCGAACTGGCCTTCGAAAAAACGGTTGGTGAACTTGAAAGCGTTCGTCACCGACCAAGGCTGGTCCGCTTCGCCAGCCAGCTTTTCGGCGGCGACGCGAATCATCTCGCCCTTGCCGCGATCGTGCCACCAGAGCGAAGACTCCTTCTTCAACAGCCGGTCGACGCAGGTCACGACCATCATTGAAAAACCGGCCCGCGAGCAGAGATACAGCATCCGCCGCCACCCGAAGCCCCCGTGCTTGCCCGGCTCTTGGCCAAAGACCTCGAGCAGCACGTTGCGATACAGCCGCGAGAAGAGCGTCGCCTCGAGACTCTCGGGCGAGTAGCTGCAATCCCACGCCGCCAGGCGGTCTTTGACCGGCCCCTCGGGCAGATGCGGCAGGAAGATGGCCAGAATGTCGCGGGCCTGCACGCTGATCACGTCGTATTGCAAGGCCTGCATGTCGGCCACCGTGGCCGAAGGCAGCTCGGCCAGCCGTTCGTCGATTCGACGGCGGCGATAGTCGGGCGCCGGCTGCGTGACCAACACCGGCCCGCCAGGCGGATTGATGTTTTCGTTGGCGCTGGCCACGAAGCCTTCGGGCGGATCGTAGACGCGCGGCAAGCTCGTCGTCGGGACCCAGCCGCGCCAATGGTTCGCCGGATCCCAAGCCGGGATCGGCAGCATGCCGCTATAGCCCGGCGCGCGCTCGGGGAAACAGCCGTTGGCTTGCCGGCCGATATGCCCCTCGGCGTCGGCGAAGACCCAGCACAAGGTCGGCTGAGGGCAATCGCGCACCAGGTCCATGCCTTCTTCGACCGTTTCACACTCGGGCAACTTGAGCCAGGTGGCCACCGAACCGCCTGCGCCAGCCGCCTGGCCGGTCCAAGCCGTGAGTAAGTAATAGCCCGGCCCGGTTTCTTCGGGATCTCCGTCGAGCGTGCCCAAGGGATTGTAGTAAACCGAGAGCGTCTCGGGCTCCTGGCCTTTGCGGGCGATGACTTCTTCGTGGACCTGGAAATCGAACCACTCGTCGCCGCGGCGATATTGCCAAGCCCGCTCGCCGCGGCGGCAATCTTCGATGAAGTAATCGCTCGTGTCGCCCTTGAGATACGTCACGCCCCAGGCCAGCCGCGGCGTGCGCGCGACGGCGAACAGCGGGCAGCCCGGCAGCGTGGCGCCCATCAAGTAGTGTTCGTCCCACTCCAGCACCGCTTCGTACCAGATCGACGGCAGGCGGTTGACCTCCAGGTGCGGATCGCTGGCCAACAGGGCGTGACCTGTCGCGCTGCGGCTGGGCGCCACGGCCCAGGCGTTGCTGCCGGCCAATCGCGGCAGGTCGGTGATCAGTTCGAGCGCCTCGTCGGAGAGCCGGCTGGAGATTTTGATTTGCTGCAAGAGCATCAAATCGGCGTCGTCCAACAGCGGCTCGAACAGTTCCTTGAGCCGCTCGGCGCCGACGCCGGTCTGGATCAGCTCCAGCAGCAGCCGTTCGTTTTGCTGCTGGCCGACAGCCAGGCCGCCGAAATTGAGCAAGTTGCCGATCAGCATCACCGACTGCTGGTTCCAGGGAAGCGGCTGAAAGCCGGTGGCCCACATCGGCAGCGAGCGGCCCGACTGCTTCATGCCGTCGTTGATTCCTTCGCAGTAGGCGGTCAGGTAGCCGAAGTTGCGGTCGTCGAGCGCGCCGACTTCGCGCTCCAGGTGGCGGTACAGCCCGGCCTTGCGAAAAAACCGATCGGTTTCGAGCAGTTCCGGCTTGTCGGCAATCAACTCGGCCGAGCGGCCCCGAGCCACGGCCCGCGCAAACAGCATCTGCGTGGGCCGGTCGATGGCGTGCATGTAGCCCAAGCCATACAAGGCCGCAGGCCAGGAAGTCGCCTGAATGTGGGGTACGCCATTGTCGTCGCGCGCCGCCGAGAAGGCGCGTCGCGGGTGTTTGATCCGCAGAGGCTTCATGCTGTTGGGCAGGGGTGAGCGAATGTCATGCCCAAGTGTACCATAACGTAGATGCGGCATCCCTGCCGCATTTCTGAAAGCGGCAAGGATGCCGCTTCTACTGCAGGGAACTCGGGCTTCGCCAAGGCTCAGCCGCCAGCCACCCGCCTGTCGTAATGGTTTCGAAGTTGCGATAAAATGGCCGCGGACATTTCGAGGTTCGCCCAGGAGGCGCCGATGCAAGCGGAAGCGGGAATCAAAGCCGCGGCAGTCGCACTCGTGGCGCTGGCCGCCGGCGCCGCGATTTATGGAGGAAAACGGAATATGAGCGAGACCCAGCCCGACCCCCAACCGCAATCGGCGGCCGAGGCGAAGCAAGGCCTGCCAACGGACCTCGAAACCGCAACCTTCGGCGCGGGCTGCTTCTGGTGTACCGAGGCGGTGTTCCAGCAACTCAAAGGGGTGCATTCGGCCGTTTCGGGCTACAGCGGCGGCGCGACGAAGGATCCGACCTACGAACAAGTTTGCACCGGCAGCACCGGCCACGCCGAAGTGATCCACCTCGCCTTCGACCCCAAGGCGATTACGTACCCCGAATTGCTCGAAGTCTTCTGGAAGACACACGACCCCACGACGCTCAACCGGCAAGGCATCGACTTCGGCACGCAGTATCGCTCGGCGATTTTCCATCACAACGAAGAGCAAAAGCGGCTGGCCGAACGCTACAAGCAGGAACTCGACGCCGCAGGGGCTTTCTCGGCGCCGATCGTGACCGAAATCACGGCTTTTAGCGAGTTCTATCCGGCCGAGGACTATCACCAGAAGTACTTCGAAGCCAACCCTCGGCAGCCTTATTGTGCGGCGATCATCCGCCCCAAGGTGGATAAGGTCCGCAAAGTGTTTGCGGACAAGTTGAAGCAGTAGACGCGGCGCCTTGCCGCGTGCAAAAGCCGCAAGGATGCCGCTTCTACGTCATAACAGTCGGCGGACTCGCCGAGTTTCGCGCCCGCTTGGAGACGCCGTGAGCCATCCACAGTCCCCGCCCGACTCGCCGCCGCTGGCGGGCGCCACTGCGGCGACCAGCTTCCACGAAGACGCCGAATTCCGTCGCGAGTTGGGCTTATTCGACGCGACGATGCTCGTCGTCGGGGCGATGATCGGCTCGGGCATTTTTCTGGTTCCGGCCGAAATGAGCCGCCTGATCGGCAGCCCGGGCTGGCTGCTGGCGGCCTGGCTGCTCACCGGCGCCTTGACCGTCGGAGCGGCGCTGTCTTATGGAGAACTGGCGGCGATGATGCCGCGGGCCGGCGGGCAATATACTTACCTGCGCGAGGCGTATTCGCCGTTGGCGGGTTTTCTTTACGGCTGGACGTTATTTCTGGTGATCCAGACCGGCACGATCGCCGCCGTCGCGGTGGCCTTCGGCCGCTTCGCCGGCGCCATTTGGCCGGCGATCGCCGAAGACCATTACCTCGTTCAACCGATTCATCTCACGCCAGGCTACGCCGTTTCGCTGTCGACCAACCAACTGTTGGCCGTGACGCTGATCGCCTTACTCACGCTCAACAACATGCGGGGCCTGTATTACGGCAAGGTGCTGCAAAACCTGTTTACCGTGGCCAAGACCGGCGCACTGCTGGCCATGATCGCGCTGGGGCTTTCGCTTGGTTGGAACGCTTCGGCCGTGAGCGAAAACTGGCGGGAGTTTTGGAGCGTGCGGCCGACCGACGACGTTCGCGAAGGACTCACGGCGGCCACCTCGGGCCTCGGACTGTTCGTCGCCATTTGCGCGGCCCAAACCGGCTCGCTGTTCTCGTCCGACTCCTGGCACAACGTCACCTTCATGGCGGGCGAAGTCCGCAACCCGCGGCGCAACCTGCCGCTGGCTTTGGGCCTTGGCACGGCATTGGTGATCGCGCTCTACTTGCTGGCCAACCTGGCGTATCTGGCCTGTCTTCCGCTGGAGGGCGTGCAAAGGGCCGAAAGCGATCGGGTGGCGACGGCGATGCTCGCGCGCGTCTTTCCCTCGGTCGCCGTGCCGCTGATGGCCGGGGCGATCATGGTCTCGACGTTCGGCTGCAACAACGGCTTGATCCTGGCCGGTTCGCGGGCCTATTTTGCGATGGCTCGCGACGGCTTGTTCTTTCGCCAGGCTGCGAGGCTGAATCGGGCGCGCGTGCCGGCGTGGGGCTTGGCGCTGCAAGGACTCTGGGCCGCCGCGCTGGTTTTGCCGCGCACGTATCGCGAAGAAAAGTACGGCAATCTCTATAGCGACTTGTTGGAATACGTGATTTCGGCCGCGCTTGTGTTTTACATCCTGACGATTTTTGGCGTCGTTCGGCTGAGGCGTTTGCGGCCCGACGCCGAGCGTCCTTATCGGGCCATCGGCTATCCGCTTGTGCCCGCGCTGTACCTGATCGGCGCCGCGACGATCGTCAGCGTGCTCGTCGCCTATCGTCCGATGACGACTTGGCCGGGCTTGATGATCGTGCTGCTGGGCGTGCCGGTGTATTTTGTCTGGAAGCGGCGCGAGCCGTTGAGTAAGCCCCACGCGCGAAACTACTCCATCAATAGGACCTCACCAACCATGACCGTTCCTTGGAAGGGCGTTTTTCCCGCCGCGACGACGCAGTTTCATGCCGATCAGTCGCTCGATCTCGACGCCACGGCGAAGCACCTTGAGGCGATGCTGAAGGCCGGCGTTCACGGCATGATCGTGCTGGGCACGGTCGGCGAAAACTGCTCGCTCGAATATGAGGAAAAGCTCCGCGTCGTCCGCCGGGCCGTCGAACAGATTGCCGGCCGCGTGCCGGTGCTCAGCGGCGTGGCCGAGTGTTCGACGGCGCTGGCCTGCCGCTTCGCCGCCGACGCGCAGCGGGCCGGCGCCGACGGGCTGATGGTCCTGCCCGGCATGGTCTACAAGTCGGACCCGCGCGAGACGCTGGCCCACTTTCGCGCGGTCGCCAAGGCCAGCGACTTGCCGATCATCTGCTACAACAACCCGGTCTCTTACGGCGTCGACATCACGCCCGCGATGTTCGCCGAACTGGCCGACGAGCCGAAATTCGCGGCGATCAAGGAGTCGAGCGAAAACGTCCGCCGCATCACCGACTTGAAGAACCTCTGCGGCGATCGCTATCGGCTGTTTTGCGGCGTCGACGACCTGGTGCTGGAAAGCCTCGTGCTCGGCGCCGACGGCTGGGTTTCGGGGCTGGTCAACGCGTTTCCCGAGGAGAACCGCCTTTTGTGGGATCTGGCGACCGCCGGTCGATACGACGAAGCCCTGAAGATCTATCGCTGGTACACGCCGCTGTTGCACCTCGATACGCATCCCAAGCTGGTGCAATACATCAAATTGGCGACGGCCGAAACGGGGCTGGGTTCCGAAACGGTCCGCGCCCCGCGGCTGCCCCTGGCCGGCGCCGAGCGGGAAACGATTCGAGGCATTATTCGCCGCGCTATCGAGACTCGGCCGCCGAAGTAGTGCCAGACAAGGCTCACGCGGAGGCGCGGAGACGCAGAGTCGTGTTACGCTCGTAATCGCACCCAAAGGGAGGCCCGGGCGCCCTCGCCCGAATTGCCCAAAGGGAGGCTCGGGCGCCCTCGCCCGACCTGCGGTGGATGCATGCCAAACGAATTGCATTTGCCGGCGATTTCGGCGCGCGTTGCCGTTTGCTGGCGGCTAGAATTGCTGAGATGGGCGAGAATCCGTACCAGTCGCCGGCGGAGTTCGATGATCCGCTTCCGTGCAGCGACGTATCGGCGCGATTGACGCTTCGCGATTGGCTGCTGATCGGCGCCGTTACCTTGGGAATGTCGACGTTTGTGTTATTGATGGGCGCTTGATGCCGAAAAGAGGACCGATGAAACTGCTTCTGACTTGCTTCCTGGCCGCCCTCGTGGCGATGGCTTCCGTGAACCAGTCCCGGGCCGAAGGCCAATACTTCGAAGTCAGCTACCCGCCGTCCGATCAGCCGGGCGAGCTGCAATACGGCGTGACTTATACGCTGTGGGTTCCCGACGGCGTGGCGAAATTGCGAGGCGTGATCGTGCACCAGCACGGTTGCGGCGTGGGGGCGTGCAAGGGGGGCGAAACCGCGGCGTACGATCTGCACTGGCAGGCATTGGCCAAGAAATGGGATTGCGCGCTGTTAGGGCCGTCTTACCATCAAGGCGAAGGGCAGGAGTGCCGGCTGTGGTGCGATCCGCGAAACGGTTCGGAAAAAGCGTTCTTGAAGGGCCTCTCCGATTTGGCCGCCAAGTCGAAACATCCGGAACTGCAAGCGGTTCCCTGGTGTTTATGGGGGCATTCGGGCGGCGGATTTTGGGCCAGCCTGTTGCAGACGCTGCACCCCGAACGGATCGTGGCCATCTGGTTCCGCTCCGGTTCTGCAATTTTGGCCTGGGAAAAGGGCGGGATCGCTAAGCCGGAAATTCCGCAGGCTGCATACGCGATTCCCATGGTCTGTAACCCCGGCGTGAAAGAGCGCGACGAGGAGCGGTTCAAAGGCGCCTGGGACGGGTCGATAGCGATGTTCGAACTTTATCGGCCGCACGGCGCCCCGATCGCTTTCGCTCCCGATCCGCGCACGGCCCACGAGTGCGGCGACTCTCGCTACTTGGCGATTCCCTTTTTCGACGCTTGCCTGGCCCTGCGATTGCCCGATGCGAATAGCGCCGACGAGCAATTGAAGCCAGTGGATTCGAAACAAGGTTGGCTGGCGCCGTTGCTCGGCGAAGTGGCGGCGCCTGCTGCGGAGTTTGCGGGCGAGCCGAGCGAGGCCAACTGGCTGCCGAACCAGCGCGTGGCGCGAGCCTGGATGGAGTACGTAAAAACGGGCGCCGTTGGCGATGCCACGCCGCCCGAACCGCCCATAAGCGTGCACGTCGAAACCGGCGCCGACGGCAAGACGATGATCGCCTGGGATGCCGTGGCCGATTTGGAAAGCGGCCTGGCGGCGTTCGTGATCGTGCGAGACGGCAAACGGATCGGACAGACGCCCGAAAAGCCCGTGGGCCGCTTCGGCCGGCCGTTGTTTCAGCGCATGTCGTACCATGACACGCCCGAGCAGCCATTGGCTGAAATGCGGTTTGTCGACGCTTCGACCAAGGCCGGCGAGAACCACGTCTACCAAGTGATCGCCGTCAACAGCGTTGGGCTGGAATCGAAGCCCGCGGCGGCTGCGAAGTAATCGGCTCTCAGTCCCACCACCACTGGCCGGGCTGCAGATGGTCGAGCTGAGTCTCTTTGCGGACCTTCTCGACCTTGCCCTCCGTGTCTTCCAGCAGGTTTTCCGACTTGAGCGCCAGTTCGGCTTCGACGTGGACGCCGCCGGCGACCGGAGTCATCAACCGGCGGCCTTTCCAGATGCTGGTCACGACCGTGTCGACTTGCGTCGGGGCTCGGTAAACTTCGACCGGGAAACGGCTCTCATCGCCCAGCAGTTCCATGTCCCAACCGGCCTTGGCGTAGTAGCCTTCGTGTTGGATGAAGGCCGCGGCCACGGCCATGTCGACGATGTCGCGCAACTGGGCGTAAACCGGCGAGCGGCGGGCGATTTCGGAATAGAACTTGGTGAAGCTGCTGGTAAAGGCCATGCTGGCCCGGTTGCTCGAACCCGATTTGGTCCGCTGACCGTCGGCGCCGACAAACTCGTTTTCGCCGACCAGCTTGACGCCGTCGCCGACCATTTCCATCGCCTCGTGATCTTCGCTCACGCGCACGCATTCATAATCGGGCACGAAATACCAGCGTTGCAGGCCGTTGGAACCCGTCGGCGTAGCCTTATCGACGTAAGTGATGAACTGCCGAATGCCGGTATGTTCCAGCCCGATGCCGATCAGCTTCATGCGATAGTCGGCCTCGACCATCACCTGGGCCAAGTGCGTATTGGGCGAGACGCCCAGCACCCGCACCGTCTGCAAGCCCATGGCTTTGTGCAGACCATCGACGATGAATTGCGCGTCGTCGGGCGAAGGGTTGATCGACGCCAGGAACTGCTGCATGTTGGCCAGACCTTCTTGCGTCGGGTCGATCGAGCAGCCGATCATCGGGCCTTCCGTTTTGCCGGGGCCATAGGCCCGCAGCGCCACGACGAGATCTTCCAGCAGCAGCGCGGGGCGGCCGCTGTCGACGCCCACGGTGCGGCCCGTCAGATCTACGAACCAGCCTTCGGCCGGCCCGGCCAGCACGATATCGCCCGAATCGGGATAGAAGAACACGTACTGAATGCGGCTCAGCCCGGCCAGGTATCGCATCTCTTCAGGGATTCTGCCGCCGCCGGCCAAGACCCCTTCGAGCGCTCGTTCCAGGCGATTGAGCGAAATCTTTCGCAGCGAGCTTTTCTTGTCCAATCCTGGGGGCAACATGCGCTTGGCGGCGTTCAGCTTCGCCAACGAGAGTTGGCCGCGCGGGTCGCCCACGGCCACGCGCTGCGCCACGCCCTTTTCATCGACGAAGAACTTCACCAGCCGGCTGGCATCGATCCCCACGCCGGCCAGGCCGGTGCTGCTGCTGGCAGTGCTGGTTTGCCCCGGCGCTTTCGAGCTGCTAATGAGCAACACCACCGCGACAAACGCAACAGCAATTCGAGCTGCCGAAAACCGGGCATTCATAGACTCTACTCTCCAGGAACGGCAGTTGTCCGATACGCCCCCACCAGTCGGCCGCATGCGGCGTCGCGATGGGGGCGATTGTTGGCTGAATAATTGTCACCCTCTCGACCGATCATATTCCGGAAAACAGCAAAATCAAGCAAAATAGGCAAGTTTTCAGCGGCAGAGATCGGGTTTTGCATTTGCGATGCTCGGTCTCGGGCGATGATTGCGGCCGAGCGCCAGAAGCGGGCGAGGCTACGGTTTTCCGCCGGAAAAGATGTGTGGCACGTCACTTAGCGATTCGTCCGGCAGTTCGAACGAGTTTGCGATAAGGGCGTCGTTATCGTTGATTAGGTCGGGGTACTGAATTCCCGTGAGCATCTGAACCGCAAAAACCTCTTGGACGGCATCTTCGAACTGCAGAAATCCGGCGACCTCTCCCGTTTCGATGTTCACCGCCCAGACTCCGCTGTGCCGTTCGGTCTCGCGCTGCGTAATGGGGATTCCGCTAAAAATGGCCGTCTCGCGGACTTGTGAGAGGCCAACAAACGCAAAAGGACCGCAAAAATCGAGCCCACGCGTGAAGCCGGGAAGTTCGACGAGTCGCTGGAATTTCAGCGTTTTGGGATCAAGATAACCGACCGCCCCCGTTCCGGATTCGAGGATCCAAAGCCGCCCCGCGTACCAACGCGGGGAGTGCGGCATCGAGAGCCCATGGCATAAGACTCGACCGCTGGAAACCTCGATAAGAACGCCCCCGTCGCTCTTGTTTTCGCGCCATCCACGTGGGGCGTCGGACTCGCCCAGCGCGGTAACGAAGCAGGGTTGGCCCTGCACTAAGCATAGTCCATTCAGGTGGCAGCGATCCTCGGGCGCGATTGCGCTGACAAACGGCGGACGCCAACGCGGAACGAAACTGTGGAACTCAGTGATGTGCATCCCAGTGCCGACCGCGAGCCGACCCCCGTCAACCGCGATCCCCATCGGTTTGCGAAAGCTGCGAAAAAGCGTGTCGACGCAGTTGTCGTTCGAGCGAACGATTGCGACCTTTCCCGCCTGATACGTCGATACGATCAGTGAAACGCGGAGTTCGTCGAGGATTCGCACGAAACTCTCGGTATGGACGCTGCGCAGCGGCGCGGCGTTCTCATCCGAGCGTTCGGCGGTCGTTTCCTGTTGCGTCATTTTGTCGTGCCGTTGCGGTTATCCAAGGCAGCGCGGCTCTAAAGCGTCGGAGGCCCGCATGGACCCCCGACGCACGATCGTTGCGCATTACCTAAGCGACACCTTGACGCGTATTACATCCACCGGAAATCCTCATCGCCGGGTAGAGCTTGTACTGGGCCGCCGGAAATGCTGTCGCCCGTTGTCGAGGGCGGCGCGCCGAGTCGATTAAAGTACGTGTCTACGGCGGCTGCGTTTGCTGGCGTTCTCGCGCCAGCGTTGCTAACGCTTTCCGCCAGCGTTGGATCGTCGGCGCCGCTGTATTCGTAGGCTCCAATATCTGGCGGCGTACCGCGAGCTACTCCGCGTTGATCCGTCGTGATACTGTTAGCGAGGCCCGCATCTATCGCGGGGCTGCCGCTCAACAGCGCCATAGTATGTGTAAGGCCTCCGTTGTTTTGCAACGGGCCGAGTCTTGGATCTTGCCCCGTAATGTTCCCCGTGCCACTGATCGACGTTCCACTCTGCAATGACTGGATCAGGTTGTTGTAGCCCGAACCGGAGCTCGTGCCGGAGCCGTTCACGCCGATGACGAGGTCGCTGATCGCTGCGCTCCCGTTAGTGCTATTAGACAGAATTGTGTCTGTCATTTGCAAAGTCGCAGTGCTGCTGCTAGACGGGAAGTTAACGCCGACACCCGCGGTCGCGATCCACAAAAAGGTGCCCCCGCCGCCGCCATACCCGGCGCTGTCGCCAAGACTGAATACCGCGCCGCCCTCGGTCTGAGCGTTGTTCGCCGCGATTGTCGCGTAAGTTATCGAAAGCGAACCGTTTCGGTTGAATATCGCGCCGCCGAACCCTTTGCCGGGGCTTCCGCCGTCACCTGTGCTGCCATGGCCGCCCGCGCCGCCGTAACCGCCAGTCACGCTATTCTGGGTCAGGGTGCAATTTGTAATCGTCACATTTCCCGCCTCGTTAAAGATCGCTCCGCCGAGGCCGGCCCCACCACCACCTCCGCCGCCGTCATAGCCGGTCGTTCCGCCCGCGCCGCCGCCGCCGCCGACACCGCCGCCGCCGCCGCCGCCTGCGGCATTGTCTCCGCGATAGCCATTGTCTCCCCACTCGCCATTTCCCGCTCCGTAGCCGCCGGCATCGTAATAGACCGCACCGGTGCCCCCCTCTCCGCCGCCACCCGCACCGCCACCACCGAAGCCTCCTCCTCCGCCGCCTCCTCCGCCGCCGCCCATAAATCCGTGCCCTGCCCCGCCCCCACCGCCCCCGGCACCTCCCTGGCCGCCACCGCCCCAGTAACTTGACCCCTGAATTCCGCCCCCTCCGCCGCCGCCCACCCCGCCGCCGGCGCCGCCGCCATAACTATATCCGTCGTAAGGGCCATACGCACCGCCGTTCGGCCCGCCGCCGGTGCCACCTGACGGGTTTAGCCCCATGCCGCCGCCCCCGCCGCCGCGACCGCTGAGCCCTCCGCCGAGGTTTGTTCCCCCGACCCCGCCGTTGCCGCCCAGAGCCTGATTGCCCGAAAGCGTGCTGTTCTGGAGCGTTAACGTCGACCCGTAGTTGAAGATGGCGCCGCCCATCGCGGCGGCGCCGCCTCCACCGCCTGCTCCGTTCGTTCCGCTTGCACCGTTAGCTCCGTTCGCAAATCCGCCGGTAAGGGTAAGATCCTCAAGCGTTAGGCTATCGCTTCCGGGATACGAGCTTGGACTATCCGTAGACAAAATGGTTGGACCAGTCGCCCGCGTCTGGCGCGGATTACCTTTGAAATCAGGGGGTAATCCTTTTTCTCAGGCAGTGCCGCAACGAGAGGACTGGTCCAATGAAAACAAGTTTA
>Ga0307374_10000598_pt1 | contig 68726 bp, 102 predicted proteins | sample OX3MG_FD_202532 | JGI IMG/M metagenome (GOLD analysis project Ga0307374, IMG submission 202532) | Soil microbial communities from Risofladan, Vaasa, Finland - OX-3 | ecosystem: Environmental > Terrestrial > Soil > Coastal area > Acid sulfate soil | place: Finland: Risofladan, Vaasa | collected... | reverse complement strand
GCTGTCCTGACGGACGCTGACCTGACGGACGCTGTCCTGACGCGCGCTGACCTGACGGACGCTGTCCTGACGGACGCTGACCTGACGCGCGCTGTCCTGACGGGCGCTGACCTGACGGACGCTGTCCTGACGGACGCTGTCCTGACGGACGCTGTCCTGACGCGCGCTGACCTGACGGACGCTGTCCTGACGCGCGCTGTCCTGACGCGCGCTGTCCTGACGGACGCTGTCCTGACGGACGCTGTCCTGACGCGCGCTGTCCTGACGCGCGCTGTCCTGACGGACGCTGTCCTGACGGACGCTGTCCTGACGGACGCTGTCCTGACGGGCGCTGACCTGACGGGCGCTGTCGGTGCACCGTGGGGCGGCATGCCAGCGGGCTGGAAGCTCTCCGGCAGTGGCTTGTGGGTCAAGGATGAGACAGCGTGAGCTCTACACGCTACCCAGAGCAGCACTTGACGGCTTTGGCTAGAGCAAACGAGGTCTATCGTGGCCGTGTCGAGGTGAAACGCGCTCTCCGTGAACGCGAGACGACTCTCAACCATGTGCTGTCCGAGCCTTCAGTGCAGACAGCAATGATCTATGACATGCTCTTGTGGCAGCCATACCCCGACCTGTTTTCAGCCGCTGAGAGAGCGGCATAACAACCAGCAAAGGAGCAACATGTTCAACGTAGGAGACAAGCTGTTTATCCGTACCGTGACCTTCCACCTGGTGGGTCAGGTCAAAGCCCGTGAGGGCGATTGGCTGACGCTCACCGATGCCTCGTGGGTCGCTGACAGCGGCCGCTTCCATGATGCGATCGAGAAGGGCACACTCTCGGAGGTCGAGTACGTCGGCACCGCGTACGTGAACCTCGCCACGGCCACGGATGCGTTCCCGTGGACGCACGAGCTGCCCACGGTCAGCAAGTAGGGGTCGTCATGACGCCAGCGCTCTACATCGGGTCGCGGTCGCGGTCGTGGTCGTGGTCGCGGTCGCGGTCGTGGTCGGGGTCGTGGTCGTGGTCGCGGTCGTGGTCGTGGTCGTGGTCGTGGTCGGGGTCGCGGTCGTGGTCGTGGTCGTGGTCGGGGTCGCGGTCGTGGTCGGGGTCGCGGTCGGGGTCGCGGTCGTGGTCGTCATGACGCCAGCGCTCTACATCGGGTCGCGGTCGCGGTCGCGGTCGGGGTCGTGGTCGTGGTCGCGGTCGCGGTCGCGGTCGGGGTCGTGGTCGCGGTCGGGGTCGGGGTCGCGGTCGGGGTCGCGGTCGCGGTCGCGGTCGGGGTCGTGGTCGGGGTCGTGGTCGCGGTCGTCATGACGCCAGCGCTCTACATCGGGTGCGGCCTTTTGGAGGCAGCGTGAGCTCTACACGCTACCCAGAGCAGTGCATGACGGCTTTGGCTAGAGCAAACGAGGTCTATCGTGGCCGTGTCGAGGTGAAACGCGCTCTCCGTGAACGCGAGACGACTCTCAACCATGTGCTGTCCGAGCCTTCAGTGCAGACCGCAATGATCTATGATGTGCTCTTGTGGCAGCGACAGTGGGGACGGTCGAGAGTGTTGAGCGTGCTCGTCTCGTTGCAGATCAGCGAGACGCGGTTGGTGCGCGAGCTGACGGATCGTCAGAAGGGTTTGATCGTCGAAGCGTGTCGTGGTGAGAGGAAGGTGGCGGCGTAATGCCCGACGAGCTATCCGAGGCGGAGCAACAGGCAAGGGAAGTAGCCCGTGCCGCTCTCGCCGAGAACGGAGACGGAGATGCCTGAGACACCACGCACCTGGACGCTGCGTCAGATCAATCGGTCTCTGTCGATCGAAGTCGTCAAAGACGATGCCCCGGTCGTTGCTGGCGAGCGCCGTGTCGAGGTCATCGAGAAGGCTCCCGTGCTGGACTTGTTGGAGCGACTACGAGAGGTGTTGGAAGTCAAGGAGGGATCGTGAGCGACCAAGAGCGCGAGGCGCTGAAGGAGATTGCTGCAACGTCCTCGTCTGGGCTTAGAACCGAGGACGAGCGCTGGGCTTGGATCGGATGGGCTATCGAAAAGGCTCGGGCCGCTCTCACTACCCGTGAGGAGCCGCCGGAGAGTGCGTTGCTTGACGCTGCCAAGTGGGTTCTCGACAACTGGGATCGCAACGCTACCCAGCACGCGAGTATCCCTGCGCTACGTGCTGCCGTCCAGACCGCTTCCGCTACCCGTGAGGAGCCGCCGGAGAAGTACGCGATCTGTCAATGCGGCCACCTAGCGTACTGGCACAGTGCCGTGACTCGCGAGGGCGACGTGCCACAAGGCGCTGGCAGTTGCGAGGAGAAGCCCGACTGTCGTTGCGAAAGGTTCGTTGCCCGTGAGGACACCGAGCGACCGGACGCCGATCCTGTTGTGAGTGGCTTCGTCGGTGGCCTCGAAGCTCGCATCGTCAGAGCCAACGCCGAACGTGACGCTCGGCTCACCTTCGCCGAGGCGCGCGATCGGACGCTTGACGCGATCAAGGATGCGCGGCAGGCGCTCTACAGGGAAGGCAATGTCGTTGGCGATCTCTTGGGCGATGACCCCGACACGCAGGAACGCCTCGCCCACGTGGGTGTCAACGTGATCGCGCTCAAGGACTTCAACGACGCACTCGACAGGGCGTTCCCCGTCCGGGACACCGAGCAGGAGCCCGAGCGATGAGGACCGATCTTCGCAAGCGCGGCGTATGGCTACGTGCCGATCAAGCCCGAGTGATCGCAAGGTTAGCCCAGCATGGCGCACGCTCAATCGAGTTGTCTGAGAAGGAGGAGCGGACCTTGGCGAAGCTCCAAGCACGGGTAGGGGAGATAGGGGTGCGATGAACAACGCTAGCGGCACGAACCCTCGAGGCATCGGTGACTGCACAACCGATCCGAAGTACTACTGCTCATGTTGCGGGCGCTCGGCGCGTCGATTGGCTGGTCTCATCTGGACGAATACCGGCTGGGTTTGCGTGCATGACGACTTCTGTCGTTCTGGCACCAGTGCGGATCGACGATTCTTAGTCCAGGAAGAACCATGACATGCTCACGGTCGGCAGCCTCTTCTCCGGCATCGGCGGACTCGATCGCGGCTTCGAGCTCGCAGGCATGGGGATCGTCGCCCAATGCGAGGCCGATGCCTACTGTCGAGGCATCCTCGCCCGACACTGGCCCGACATCCCCTGCTTCAAGGACATTCGAGAAGTCTCATCGCGGAGCTGGGCCACCATCCGACCCGGACAAGTGGACCGAGACGCAGGTAAGCCCGACGCTGAACGGCCACGAGTTCCGCTCGGGCGTGCGGACGCCAGTGTTGACTTGCTCTGCGGCGGGTTCCCCTGTCAAGACCTCTCTGTCGCTGGTAAGCGCGCCGGTCTCGCCGGAGCGCGTTCCGGACTGTTCTTCGAGTTCGCCCGCGTCGCCGATGAGCTTGTTCGACCTGGCGGATGGCTCGTCCTTGAGAACGTCCCCGGCCTGCTCAGTTCCGCCGGTGGACGAGATTTCGCTGTCGTGGTCCGCACGCTGGGCGACATCGGGTTTCACGATCTCGCCTGGAGAGTGTTGGACAGCCGTTACTTCGGAGTGCCCCAGCGCCGGCGACGCGTCTTCATCGTTGCCCGACGTGCTGTTGGACGAAGTGCCCGAGAGGTTCTACTTGAGCCCGAGAGCGGCGGCGGGGATTTTGCGCCGCGCAGAGAAGCGGGGCTGCGAGTTGCCGCGAGCCTTAGCCGAGGCTCTAGCGGTCCTGGCGTCTCAGCACCGGGACGACGACAAGAGGATGACAGGAACATCGTCAGCACGCTCCAGGCTAGGCGCGGGCGTACTGGCGACACAAGTGCCGAGGTGGCTGCCGGCGGACACCTCCAAGTCGCTCCAGCCATCGTCAAGCGCTACGGGAAGGGCACCGACAGCGACGCCACCGACGCCCTCATCACCCATACCCTCAGAGCCGAGGGCTTCGATGCCGGCGAAGACGGCACCGACCGCGGCACGCCTCTCATCGCCGGGACCGTCCGATCCCACATGCGACCCGGCAGCAACGATGTCGGAGGCATCGCCTACGCGCTCCGACGAGACCCTGGAGGCACCGGCCAAGGCCACAACACCAACTATGTCGTCGGTGCGGCGCCTGACGGTGATCGAGTGCCTGCGCCTTCAGGGCTTCCCCGACGATTGGCTATGGCCGCTCACCGACGACCCGACGGACCTGGATACGCAGCCTGCGGGAACGCGGTCAGCGTCCCCGTCGCCCAGTGGGTCGGGGAACGACTGATGGCTTACGAGTTGGCCTCTACGAGTGAGCGGACCGCATGAGCACCACGACCCTCAAGCAGTCCGAGGCGATCAAACTCATCATCCCCGGCAAGCCCGTCCCACTGCAACGCTCCCGTACTCAGCGAGGCAAGCATTACTTGCCGGCACGCTCGAAGACCTACCGCCTGCTCGTGCAAGCAGAGTGGATGGTGGCTGGCCGACCATCGTTAGGAGCTGCGCCGTTCGCGGCGTCGATGCGGTTCTAAGGGGCGCACGCCTCATCGGATCTTGACAACCTAATCAAGGGTTGTCTCGATTCTCTCAACGGGTTAGCCTACGACGATGACGCCCAACTCGTCTGCCTGAGCGGCTGTCACAAGCTCCCCGTAGGCGCAAAGGATGGGTCTATCGAGATGGGGTATCTACTTAGCTGGCCCGATCTGTGGTACAATCCAACTACAGAACGCAAAGCGCCCCCGCACCGCTGGAACGGCCGGGGGCCTGACACCAGGAGGTATCCCTGATGCAAGCCAAGCCTACAAGCAAGATCGTCTGGAGCCGTATCCCGAGCGCCAGCGGCGACTACTGCGATGGCTACCAGGCCAAGGGCATCCCCGGCCTGCGGATCATGCGCCACTACGTTGACGACCGGGAGTCCAACGGCTACGTCGGCACGTTCTGGAATCTCTACGTAGATGACGAGCCGGTAGACCAGTACTCGACGCTTGAGACGGCGAAGCTTGTCGCCGAGCGCGCTGTCAATCGCGAGCAGACGGCCAAGATGGAGGCCGCCGAAGCGGCTGCGCGGGACCGCTTCGACACAGAGCGGTGGGCCGACCGATGAGCTTCCGTACCTACCCATCGAGCGGAGATGGCGAAGGCTCCCGTCTGATCGGGTGCCGCGACGACCAAGGTCGTCGTTGGTGCTTTCAGTGCGTCGAGGCCGTCCTCGTCGCAGGTGAGGCTGAACCAGCCTTTGTAGAGGACCTCTCGTCCGCCAACGGGGCGGACAGGCAGGCAAACTGCTCACAATGCAACCGCAGCTTGATGATGTACCGCAATGATTCCTGACGACGCCATAGAGGCTGGGGCCGCCGCCCTATTCGAGCGGGAGTACGCACCCGAGGGCAAACGTTGGCGCGACCTGTTGGCCGAGCCGTGGGAAGCTGCCCTAGCCGACGAATACCGCGCCCAGGCGCGTGTGTGTATCACCGCTGCGCTCGCAGGCGATCCAACTGAGTGTGAAGCGTGGATCGTGCGGACTGTCGCCGCTGAGTGCTCGGACGCCATCGCCGGTAAGAAGCAGTCGGAGAAAGCGACCAACGCTTTCCGCGTGACGCGGGCACTCGCCAAGGCCGTGAGGGAGACTCCGATTCCGTCCCGGCCCGAGTATCGCTCGGACCCGTCATCTGCGGACACAAGACTTGGGGACGGCCAATGACCCCGGCTGCAAGTGCCGACTACCCGCGCACCTTCAAGGACTTCATCGAACGGTTCGACAGCGAGGCCGCGTGCCTCGCCTACGTCGAGCAGATCCGCTGGCCTAACGGCTTCGTGTGCCCGCATTGTGGAGTGATTGACGAGCCGTGGCGGATGAAGGGCGGCACGCTGCGCTGCAAGGCGTGCCGCAAGCGCACGTCGATCACGTCCAGGACGATCTTCGACAAGACGCGCTACCCGATGCGGACGTGGTTCCACGTCATGTGGCACGTCTGCGGTCAGAAGAACGGCGTCTCGGCGCTCGGCTTGAAGCGCGAGCTTGGTTTCGGCTCCTACCAAACCGCGTGGGCGTGGATGCACAAGCTGCGCCGTGCGATGGTGCGGCGCGACCGCGACATGATCGGCGGTCCCGGCGTGACGGTCGAGGTCGATGAGACGTTCGTCGGTGGCCTCTCCACGGCCAAGACTAAGGGCCGCTCGCCGTTCGGCAAGGCCATCGTGGTAATCGCCGTCGAGGCCCACGAGCACGGCGCAGGCCGCGTCCGACTGGCGCGCGTCCCGAACACCGAGAAGGACACGCTGACCGACTTCGTGTTGGCGAACGTCAAGCGCGGCTCGATCATCCACACGGACGCCTACGCGGGCTACAACGACATCGGCAAGCTCAACTATCGGCACGAAATCACGAGCATGAGTGACCCCGAGTCGCCGGACGCGCACGTCGCCATGCCGCACGCTCACCGCGTCGCGTCGCTCTTGAAGCGGTGGCTTCTCGGCACGCACCAGGGCGGCATGAGTCGCGAGCAGTTGGACTACTACCTGGACGAGTACGTGTTCCGCTTCAACCGCCGGTCCAGCCGCTCTCGCGGGCTGCTGTTCTACCGACTGATCGAGCAGGGCGTCGTGACCGAACCGCATCCCTACCGGAACCTGCTCACGCCTCAGATGAAGATGCTGTGAGGCCATCAAAGTGGATACCCCATCTATCGAGAAGGGGCCACGCGCCGAGATCGACCTGTGGACAGTGGACTGGGCATCGCGGTTGAGGGCGAAGGCGACGGCATGAGTGAACAGCGCTTGACGATCTTGCGGGAACTCGCAGCCTACGAGCTGGGCGTTGGCTGGCCGTACAAGCCCCGCGAGGAGATGGACTGCCCTAAGGGCCGCGCCTTGGTGGGCGCGGATGACAGGAGGTCAACATGAGCGACTGGGAGCTGTGTGGCCGCGAGGGTTGTGGTCGTCCACGCGAGCATCGAGTGCACCGGGAGATACCACCCGGGCCACACCCACTGCCCGATGCGGATGGGCTAGCGCATCCATTCCAACCGAGTGATGAGACGTTGGGGAGCGTCCTAGCTGAGCGCGATGCGCAGATCGCGTATTGGCGGAAGCGCGCCTACACGGCCGAACATGCTTTGCAAGAGGTTCGGCTTCGAGTTGAACGGCATGAGCGGGAGAAGCCAGTATGGTGCCCGTGCCCGCGTGGTGCGGCTCGGCGGCGAGCTGGAGACTCCGCAGGATGACTGAGCAGCAAATCCGCGACCTCTTTACGCTATGGCAGCAGCGGCTTGGCCTCTCGCATTGGACGATCGAGGTAGCCGTGGAGAAGCTGAAGCCCCGCACGACCTCGATGCGCACGAGCAAGAGTCCGCACTACGATCGCGGGCGTATCGTCGTCCAGCCCTGGGTGGTCACAGGTGATCCGCCGCCCGACTGGTACAAGGCGCCGGACACTAGCTTTGAGCGAGTGATCGAGGAGACCATCGTCCACGAGCTGCTGCACCTCTGTCTGTGGGAATGCTCGTCGGCAATTTGCCTACTGGCACCATCCTCTAAGAAATCCGCGTACCAGGCTGCGATCACGGTGCAAGAGCACCAGGAAGAGCACTTCGTGGATCGGCTCTCGGTGGCGCTCGTAAGGGCGTTCAAGGACTGCTCGTGACCGCGTGACCCCCTTAACGACGAGAGCCACCGTCTGCTCACAGTGGCTCTCTGTCTCTGCAAACGCTCCTCTGCCCGAGTCGCGCTCTCCCAGAAGCTTTACAAGACCCTCGGACGGAAGGGACGCGAGTGACCATCGAACACGAACTCCGGCAAGTCCTAGCCGAACTAGAGCTCTGCTCCCACATCAACGCCGTGAACCTTGACCCGTCAAGCAGGGATTCGGGCGAAGACATTGGGGGCAAGCGTCCACCGGGCGGAGTAGATCGTCGGGAAGACCGCCATAAACCGGACGCGAAGGAGCGCCCGACACGCCAGGACGAGCCGGAACGAGTGCTCCGCTCAGCCCAGCACTTCCGCGAACAGCTTGCACGCGGGGTCCGACCCTGGAGGGTGCTCGCCGACGCTAAGGCATCGTTGGTCGCGTGGAAGCGTCAGCCGCTGGCCAGGGACCCGGCGATGGGTGACCGGGGCTGGAGGCGATGGGTAGCCGAATCCCCCGAGAGTCATGTTGAGATGGCTCGTAAGTGCGGGTGCAGTAGGCAATACATTCGCGAAGTCCGACTCAGATGGGATGGTGGCGCGCCGCCGTTGCCCAAGCTCTCACCTGAGACCCCAAGAGGGCTGCCGCGCGATAGCGAGATGGCAGCGTGATTCTGTCCGAGCGTTTGATATGCTCCCGCTCGACAAGTGATTGTCAGATTGCGCTAGTGCGCTCTGGGGTCGATTCCCAGCCTTCCGCCCCGCGACTCTGCGAGGTTCTATGACCGTCAAGATCCTCCAGAAGCATGAGGGCAAGTTCGGCTCGGCGATCATCGGCGTGGAAGGCAAGCTCCGAGTCCTCGACCAGCCGAAAGCCTGCAAGGGCTACCAGTCGTGTTGCCAATGCCCGGCTTGTCTGCGTCGCGAAGCTCAAAGCCTCAACCGTCCGAAGCCGGCGACGTGCCAGTGCGACCCGCCGCTCAGCTTCGACGGCTACGAGTGTTCACATTGCGGAAAGCATCTAGCCAAGCAGGCCGCATGATCCGTTTACTACGCAAGCTGTTCGCGAGACAGCCCTACGCAGCGATCTCTCGCTGCCCGTGTGGTGCTGGCATGGCGCACTGGACCGACGAAGGCGTAGGCGGCAGTTGGGACTGCTCGAAGATCCCGCTCGGGACCGCTGACAAGAACGTCCAGCACACGGCGAGGCTGCCGTTCAGATTCTACGAAATCAAGCCGGACACTTAGAAACGGAGGAGGACCACATGAGACGATTCATCGCCTGGAACCTCAACCGATGTGAGGGGGAGATCATATGAACCGCATTCGTCGTATTCGCCAGCTCATCCCGACCAAGTTCGCCACCGGCTATCGCACGCAAGGTGACGACAAGTCGGAGTGGACGCCCATGTTCTCAACGTGGTGGATGTGGATGGGTCGCTGCTTCCGTGTCCGGCACACCGCTATCTAGGGTGGCTCACTGAACAAGCCTGGACGATCGATGGTTCACCCAGCGGAACGGAGATCTTCGGAGATGACGATTAGCGGCAGGGCTACTCAGAAGCGAGGGAAGCGGTGAGCAAGCGCACCTGCCACGCCAAGACCATCAAGGGCAAGCCCTGCAAAGCCAACCCGCTGAAGCCGGGCACGATCATCGAGAGCATCACAGTCACGGGCGATTGGTGCAGAACACACGACCCGAATCTGCCGGATAGCGCTCGAATCCAGGGGCGTCAGCCTGGGGCTGGTCGGCCACGCACTCCAAGAGCGGTAGACGTGCTCAAGGAACGCATCGAGCAGGACATCGACAAGGTGCTCAAGCCGCTATGGGATGCGCTGACCGCCGAGCGTGCAGTCGTCGTCGGCAACGGACCACAGGCGTTTGTCGAGAATGTGACCGATCATCCGACGCGCATCACCGCAGTCCGCGAGCTACTCGACCGTGGCTATGGCCGATCCAAGCAGTCGAGCGAGGTCACGGTCATCACCGAAGACGTGCTCACGCAGGCGATCACGAGGTTGGAGGCGGAACTTGCTGGCAACGATCCAACTGGACCCGAGCATTCGACCGGAGTTGATCGAGCGCTACAAGCAGTTGAGGGCGCAAGCTGAGACGAAGCGCGCCGTAGGTCGCTGGTACTGCGACCGTCCAGAGTGCGAAGGCGATCCACACGAGGGCTTCCACTGGTGCGAGCATCCACTAGAGGGACCACACGAATCGTCATGTCGTCACGCCCGGCACGCACAAGTCCCACCAGAGGGCGACTGGTTCGTCTGGCTCATCATGGCTGGTCGTGGCTGGGGCAAGACGCGCACGGGAGCAGAGTGGCTGGCGCGCGAAGCACAGCAGCATCCCAGCGCGCACTACGCAGTGATCGGGCGCACCACACAGGAGTGCCGCGAGGTGTGCTTGGAGGGCGTTTCTGGCTTGCTGCGCGCGCTTGATCTTCGGCTCGACTCGCCAGCCTATAACCGCACGACGGGGGAGATCAGACTCAAGAATGGCGCGGTGATCCACGCGTACAGTGCGGAGAAGCCCGAGAGCATCCGTGGGGCGAACCTTTCTGGCGCTTGGGTCGATGAGATCGCAACCTGGCGCTACATCCAAGTGTGGACTGAAGGGCTCTTGCCAGCCTTGCGCATCGGCCGCCCACGGATCGCGGCGACTACCACTCCACGGCGCACGACACTTGTGCGCGATCTGGTTGGTCGTACCGACGGGTCCGTGGTTGTCGTACGGGGCACGACGTTCGACAATGAAGCGAACCTGTCTCCCGAGGCGCTGATGGAACTGCGCCGGCGGTATGAGGGCACGAGACTCGGCCGCCAGGAGTTGATGGGCGAGCTGCTAGGTGAGCTTGAGGGCGCGGTCTTCGATGAGTTCCGATGGGATAAGCACACCATCGAGGGCACCCGAACTCTCGATAGCCCGTTCCCGGTGTACCGTGGGATCGACTTTGGCTACCACCACGCTCCCTGCTTGTGGATCGAGGTGCAGGGCGAGCGGTGCATCTTCGTCTTCCACGAACTACATGCGGAGAAGCAGACGACGGCTGAGCTGGCCGTCGAGGTGCTAGCGACCGACCGTGAGCTCGGCGTCCCCGAGGATGTCCCCGCATACGTTGATCCGGCTGGCAAGGGTCGCAGCGTCCAGACCGGCGAGTCTGACATAGCGGTCTTGGAGCGCGCTGGTATCAGCGTCCAGAAGGCTGATGAGCGATGGGGTCCAGAGGCGCGTGTCGAGGTCATCAAGGAGCTTCTGCGCGAAGACCGGCTGTACATCAGCCGAGAGGGCTGTCCGTATCTCATCGAAGCCATCGAAGAGGCCATATGGGACACGCATGCGGGCATCGAAGGCGCGCCGAAGGAGACGTACAAAAAGGACGGCAAGTGGGACCACCATTTAGATGCTTTGGGTGAGGCGTTGATCCGCATCTTCCCGCCAGAGGGGAATGTGGTGGCGATCGAGTCGGCGTCGTCTGAGGGTCCGTGGACGCCCGGGTACTACTCGTCAAGTCAGTTCGGCTAGGGAGGCTGCATGACTGTTGCGGAGCACAACGGCTTCATAGCCGAGGACGAGCTAGAAGACGATCTCCCGACAGCCTCCGGTTTCGTCATCCCAGGCCCATCAATGGGTTACGACGATTGGGACTTGGACCTATCAACAGGCCCGTGTCCGGACCAGATCCCAAGCGAGTTCGAGGTTGATGCGCGGCTATGGCTCGGCAAGTTCTCCCAACAGCGTGCGACGGGCCGTACCGTTCTCAGGGAGTCTAAGCGCGGCATCTTCGCGAACAAGGCCGCGCTCGACGGCTACTGCGACCAGGTGCTTGAGGGCGCGGGAAAGCGGCGCAGAGAGCAGATGCGCGAGGCGTGGGGTGAAGGCAACGGGTTCGCGTATGGCGCGGAAGGCGTCCCATCGCTGATCGGTGGATCAAGCCTAACCCAACAGTTCCTGCCATTGATCCCCGGCCCGTTGACTCGCCAGCTCTACTGGCAGTCCTACTTCGAGATGAGCGCCAAGAGCTTCGAGGCGTACAACCACGACCCGATGTCATGGCGCGCCGTACACCTGGTCGAGCAGTTCGCTCTCGGAGCTGGTCTGAAGGCGAAGGTCACGAAGAGCACGGGCACCGGCAAGGGCCAGACGCACGACACGGCTCAAGCAGCGTGGGATGCGTTCTGGAAGACGAACAAGATGGATGACCGGCTAGCGAAGATCTGCCGGGACCTCTCGATCTACGGCGAGCAGTTCATCCGCTACTTCCAGCAGCCCGGCAATCCGAAGGGCTTGTTGATCCGTTCGCTCGACCCAGCGTCGATCTACGACATCGTGACCGACCCCGAGGATTTCGAGACGGTCTTCTTCTACCACCAGCAGTTTCAAGCTCCCTACCAGCTCTACGCGCCTCAGGGAACCAAACCGTTGGGTGCGCCGCCAGCACCGACTGGGGCGACCATTCCAGGTGCGATAACGCGCTACATCATCCGCCAGATCGACTACCGCGAGATCGACCACTACCGGATCAACGTAGGCAACTCTGAGCGTAGGGGACGCTCAGATCTCTATCCCGTCTTGGGTTGGATCAAGCGGATGCGCGACTACATGACGAGTCGCGTCGTCCAAGCCGACATGCACTCCCGCTACGCGTATGACCTCGAGGTCGAAGGCAACCCGAAAGATCTCGCAGCGATCAGGGCGCAGCTCTTCCCCGGCAACCGTCCACCAGCACCAGGCAACGTGTTCGGTCACTCCTCGAAGGCGAAGCTGACCGCACTGAACTTCCAACAGGCAGCCACAGGACTCTCGGGCGACGCGACGTTTGAAGCGCTCGTCAACATCATCGCTGTCGGGATCGGTGTACCCAAGGAGTATCTGGGTGTCACAGGCAGAGCGACGCGAGCGAATGCCCTGGTCGCTACTGAGCCTGCGTCCAAGCGTTTCCAGGACGCCCAAGAACAGCTCCGTACGATCCTAGAGAACATCGCTGAACGGTTCTTCAAGCAGGCCGGGATCACTGATGCGGAGATCGAGTTCACGTTCCCGTCGATCGCTTCTGAGGACCGCACAGCGAAGCTCGAAGACTTGGGTACTGCTGAGGGCATGGGGTGGATCAGCAAGCAGACCGCCGCGACGATCGCCGCGAAGGAGCTCGACATCGAGAACTACAACTTCGAGTCTGAGCAGGAGCTGATCGCTAAGGAGTTCCCAGAGGCTGAAACAGAACCGGGCACGAACCCTGTCACGGGCGAACCGATGGACAAGCCTAAGAAGGGTGACGGTAAGCCACGCCGTTCGGTCATCATGGCGACGAAGCGTCAGACGGGCAAGTTGGATATCACGAAGTCCCCGTCGAGCGAGGATGAGCCACCCGGTCTGCTCGTGCCGACAAACGGTTCGGCACCAGTGCCGGGCGAAGGCGAACAGGAAGACGAACCGGCGACACGCGGCGGCTTCCCCGCCAAGGCGAACCCTGCGACCAGCGAAGGTGCGAAAGCGATCAAGCAGGACATGAAGGTCAAGGAGAGCGCAATCACGCTGACGCCCGAGCAGTTGGCGACGTTGATGCGCGAGGCGCGCGCACCACGGCGTCGGCCCGACGATCCCTCTTTCCAGAAGGCCGCTGAGGATTTCAAGCGGGAGTCGGCGGCGAACCTTGGGGAGTTGGTCAAGGCCGCGTCGAAGTGATCTCGCCAGAGGCCATCCGACGGTTCGCTGAGCAGCAGCGTGGTCTAGTCCACAGCAGCTACGACAAGGCATGGCAACAGGGCGTCGAAGGCTACGAACCAGACGCCGATCCTGAAGACCCAACACCCGAACATCTCCATGCGGGTGAGGAGGCGAGTCTGAGCGGGCTTCTACTGCTCAAGGCTCGATCGCAGCGCGTCTACCAGCCTCCCACAGCACCTGATCCTGCAAGACGCCAGCAGGCCCTAGCCGGTGCCCTGAAGAGCACGGAACGGATGACGGGCGAACTCGCCCAGCTCTCGCCGACACCCGAACACTTCGCGGAAGCACAAGCCGAAGTCGATGCTGGCAAGCTTGCCGCTGAGGGCCTGACAGCAGCTGCTCTCGCCAGCGCTGTAGCCGAATGGGCCGAATCCAACGCCTACCGTCTCGACTCGGGTGCGAGCGTCGCTTGGGCCGGCGAGCAGGCAGGCTACGCCGAGGCTGCAAGCACTGATGGTCAGCTCTTGAGCTGGGTCGATGAGGGTGATGACCATGTATGTGGCGACTGCGACGCATTGGACGCGATGGGACCAATGCCTCTCGAAGACTTTCCCGCGATGCCGGGCGAAGGCGCGACCGAATGTGATGTGGGTTGCCGGTGCAGCCTTGAGGCCGTCTCGGTCGAAGCGCTACCGAATGACGAACTCGCACCACTCTCAGAAGAAGACAATGCGACGCTCGAAAAGGTCACTGGTCAAGCGCAAGAACGCATGGACAAGCTCGCTCCGAGCTTCGCAATGACGGGCTGAACCACAACGAAAGGCAGGCAGTAATGAGCCCAGCAACAATCACGCAGGTTGACGAGTCCGGCGCTGACAGCGGCATGGTCGGCGCGGCCATAGATGAGCAGGCGATGGACGCTCAGCAGAAACGAACCACTCATCCATTCGCGGTCTACTGCGAGCGGGTACGCGAGGCTGTAGGTCTACCAGCGTCACAGAGCGCCAAGCAGGTCGTTTCCGAAGTCTGTGGTGCCGTAGCAAGACTGACGGTCATCGAAGACGATCTGATCGACGAGCAGGCGGAGCACATCGCGAAGCTCGTCGCGAAAGATCGGGAGGAAATCGGCGACAAGCAGCTCTGGCTCGGACCAGCGACACGGGTCGCTAAGCAGGCACTCACGCTGCGCAAGGAAGGCAAGGCTGTACTCGCCGAGTCAGCGCAGGTAGATGCCTAGTCTTGCTGGATCGACTCAGGTCCGCCAGGAAGTAGGCAATGCTCTAGGCCGGTTGGAAGCTGATCGGCCGAAGCTCGCAGCAGCAACCCAACCGGGCAACATGGCGCGTCTCGTGACGGCGATCCTGACGATCATCGACCGGGAATGCGTCATGCGCTTCGGTCTACGGAGCTTCGAGGAACGCAGGCGCTATCTGAGCGCGTCTGCAATCTTCCTAGCGGACGGCATCAAGCTATTCGTGTCCTCGCCTACGGGTGGTGGGCGTAGACGCGAATGGGTCCTTGATCGCCAGAAGCGTAAGGAGGAGTTGCTGCGCATCCCGGAGGTCATGGACTTGGTCGAACGGATCGTGCTCCACGCCGAGAAACTGCTCGCCGAGCGCGGATGGGAGGCCACACGGCTACTGCCTGACGCTAAGGGGCGGGATGGAGCGTGGCAGATCGGATTCTTCGACGGTGAGAACCCGTAGGACTACGACTCGCGGAGGCGGTGGCGGCCGAGGAACTGCTCGTGCTGGACCTCTGGCGAGACGCCGTCTGGCTCTATGCCCTCCCGGTCGAGCACCGCGTACACCTCGTCGAGCAGGCGTAGTTGGTAGCGGTTGAATGAGTCCCAGTCCACGCTACCCGTGATCCTGACCTGTACCGAGCCGCCAGCCATAGCCTGAATCCTACCTGATCTCTCCGCGCTGCTCCGCCTGCCTCGCAGCGCGAGAGCCGACGTACGCAGCGGACCCACAGAGGACCGCGTAAGCCGTCGGCGGTGCTGGCGCTCGCCGTCCGCAGTTCCCCCTGCGGGCGGCTGAGCGCCGCAGAACCCTCATCCGAAAGGACGACATGAACAGACCTCGATGGTCGCGCCTGCGCGAGGCGACCGCCGTCAGCTCGGAGGCTCCGCTGCTTCGTGATGGCACCGAACCCAAACTCGACGCTGACCTCGATTACGACGATGATGGCGCGACCCAGGACTGTCCCAAGTGCGATAGCGGGCTGATGGCCGACGGCACGACCTGTCCGACCTGCAAAGGCGCAGGGACCATCCCGGTAGCGAAGGCCCGCGAGTCCGAGCGGATCTCCGAACTGGAGGGCCTGCTCGCCGACACCACCAACCGTCTACGCGAGGCTAAACCCGACGTACTGGGCAGCACCTTCGCGCCGATGACAGCCACGGATGGCGGCTATGAAGTCGTCTTGATTCGCGAGGGCCTGGGCAACTCAGACGACGGCCGCTGGTACACGAAGCACGCTGTCCAGGAGCTCGCCTCAAGCGGCGTGTGCGAGGGGATGCAGGCATACGCCGATCATCCAAGCCTCGACGAGGAAGAGTTCCTACCCGAGCGTTCGATCCGCGACATGGTAGGCAGCTACACGGGCGTCAAGCTCGCGGAGTCCGCCACGGGACGTGCGGAGGTGAGAGCGATCTTCAAGCCGGTCAAGGGACCGGGTTACGAGTGGGTCGAATCATTGGCTGAGGCCGCTGTGGGCAACCGCACCGGCAAACCACTAGTCGGCATCTCATTGTACGGAGCTGCCGCTGGCGATGACCGTGAACGACCCGATGGAAGTTTCGGTCCGATGGCCGACCTCGTCAGACCGACGAGTGGGGACATCGTGACAAATGCTGGAGCTGGCGGCGAGTTCGTGCGCCGGCTCATGGAGTCGGCTCGCGCTAGGCGAGCCACCAATATCGACTCGAAAGGACGTGCCATGACGCTCAAGGAGCTGAAGGCAAAGATGATGGAGTCAGCCAGGAAGCTCCGCGAGGCTGACACCGATGAGAAGCGCACTGCGGGGCTCGACGAGCTGGACACGCTCGCCAAGACTGAGGTTGATGCACCCGAGCCCGACTTCGGTCAGTTGACCGTCGAGAAGCTCCAGGAGTCCGCACCGACGTTGGTTGCGACGCTCCGCGAGTCCGCGAAGGCCGAAGTCAAGATCCCCGCTACGAGCGCAGAGGCCGACGAGGCCCTGAAGACCGAGAACGAGAAGCTCAAGGGTGACCTGCGTGAGGCCCGCAAGCAGGAGGCCGACGTGAACATGGCGCTCTCCGGCATGAAAGTCATGCGCGAGGCCAAAGTGCCGGAGGAAGACACGGAGTTCTTCCTCGCGAAGTTCCGCGAGTCGGGAGCCCGTGACGAGGCCGCCATGAAGGTCGTCATCGACGCCGAGAAGCAGCGCGAAGAGCGGATCGTCTCACGGGTTCGTGAGTCCGTCGGCCTGGACTTCGTGGAGGGCGTGCCGGGCTCAACCGGCTCCTCCGGCGAGGGTCTCATTGATCTCGGTCCTGGTGTCCCCAAGCCCGAGAAGGCAGCGGCGTAGAGCCGCTTCGACCAAGGAGATAGAACATGAGTACCACACCACAGAATCTCGATCTGGCCGTGGCGGACCCGCGCTTCCCGAAGTCGCTGCCGGTCACGACCGATCAGAAAATCAACCAGGGCGACCTGGTGTATTGGGACTCGGTCAACGGGACCCTGAAGTCCCTCGACACCCCTGCTCACGCGGAAGCAGGAGCTGGCAAAGGCTTCTGCGGTATCAGCGAGGGCACTACGCCGATCAACGTCTACGGCGAAGAGTTCGTCGCGGCGCTGAACGTGACCCGTAAGGGTGCCGTGAAGCTCAAGACGTCCGCCGGCGAGTTCTACGGCGACTTCCAGGAAGTGACCGTGGGCGCTGACGCGCAGACGATCACTCTCGTTGGAGTGACCGAAGCCAACCGCATCGGGTTCGTCATAACCGATCCGCCACAGGTCGCGAAAGGCGCTGCGGGCTCTACGCCTGTCGGCGAGAAGCTGACCGGAGCCGCAGGCACGTATGCGCGTGTGTGGCTCGAGCCCAAGTTCCCGTCCAAGTTCGTCTAGACGGCCTGAAAGGAAAGTGAGAACCTAATGATGGACCTGAGAACCATTCAGGCCAAGCGCATCGAGAAGGTCCGCGAGAGCACACGACAGAGCTGTGTGAAAGCCTGCAAAGTCGATCCGTATGAGCAGATCGACTGGCAGGACCCAGACTTCTCCGTCCTGAAGCTCCGCGAGTCTCTTGTCGGAAAGATGCGCGAGGCCGTCGCAGAGTCGAGCTTCCCTCAACTCCTGCGCGCGGGCGTCCAACAGTTCATGTTCGACGCCTACCAGACGGTGCCGACGATCTTCCAGGACTTGGTGCGAGTGACGAGCTCGAACAAGTACGAGGAGCTCTACGCGCCGCTGTACAACTCGGAGCTCCCCGAAGAAGTGCTTCCGGGCGAACCGTTCCCCGACAGTCGTATCGTCGGACTGGACGTCCACGTCCGTAACCGCAAGTGGGGTCGTCTCTTGGCCTTCCAGCGGGAACTGGTGGACGATGACATGACGGGACAGATCTCCCAGCGTGCCGCGAACCTCGGCCAGCTCATGCGCTACATCGAAGAGCTACAGGTGATGATCGCGATCGTCGAAGCGGCTGACACGTTCGGCAAAGTCGCAACGACCGGCTACACGACAGCCATCGGCAATACGCCTTCGGCTCCGGGTGGCCTGTCTCAGAGTGGCTTGGAAGAAGGCGATGTGGGTCTCCAGAACATGGTGGACCCGCTCGGCAACTTCATGCTGGTCATGCCCGACACGGTGCTCGTATCGCCCTCGGACAAGTTCAACGTGCTGAAGCTGCTCAACTCGACGCTCCAGCCGTCTGTTCCCGGTGCGGCTGGTCAGACCGTGAACACCGCCTCATCGGGTGGGACGGGCTGGACGATGACGATCAACCCGTTGCAGGGTGAGTACACCGCGAAGGTGTCGCGCTTCCTGCCGGGTTCAACCACGAAGCTGGGTGGTCCAGGACTGAAGGGTCCTGGCCTCGACGATTCCCACGGCGCATGGTTCCTGATGGAGACCAAGAAGAGCGTGGTCTTCCAGGACCGTGAGGGTCTGGAGATCGTCCAGGAGAACCCGACGGCGGGTACATCGTTCGAGCTGGACGAGTACCGCTACAGGGTTCGTCGGCGTTTTGCGACGCAGATGATCGACAGTCGCTTCGCTTGGCGGGGCAACTGAGAGACCGATGGGGCCGCTGGCTTTGCGCTGGCGGTCCCATCCGCGTTAGGAGGCCCGATGGATCTAAGCGAGCTGCGCGCTACAGACGACTGGTGTAAGGGTGATCTACAGGGTGTGCTCGGCCGTGTCCGCGAGGGTACTTACGGCGCACCCGGACAGCCGCAGGTGTACTTCGAGGACGCTTCGACGTACGCGGATGTGACGGACCTCTACAGCGTGCTCGCCCAGGAGCGCGGGAACGGTACACCGAACTTGGAGAACTCGCAGATCGAAGGTATCGCCGCTTCGATCCAAGACGGCTACCTGCTTTCCGATGTCGAGATCGGTGTTCTCCAACGCTTGCTGGCGAAGTACCGCGAGCAGATAGACGCGCTCAGAGCATCACCTGACCATGAAGGCCAGGATTACACGGCCGTGCCCGATCCGGGTACTGCTCGAATCGTTGGAGGCTAGGCATGGACACGTTGACTAAGGAGCGCGCGGAAGCCGAGTTCGCTATCGCACAACGCCAAGCCGAGGACCCGATCTCCGCTGTCGTGGGTTCCGCACTGTATTCGGCACGTCACCGTTTCCCAGACCTACGCGCGGACCTCGTACATCAGTCTTCGATGCGTGGTGGTGGTTTGACTGTCTCGCGCTACTACTTCGAGAAGGGCGTTGTGGTGGACGTGATCGAGCATCCACAGCGTTTTAGGCACGAGATCGAGTTGAAGCGCGCGTACTGTGCTCAGAAGGGCTTGCGCTACGTGCTTGCCCCGACCAACTTTGACGATGAGGGTGTGCGCTCGCAACTTGCGCCCGTGCGTCTGCCGGCGTCTAGGCCGAGGACCACGGCGAGCCAGCCGGTACGCAAGCCACGAACCCGGAAGGTGTCGCCTTGAAGCACATTGGCTACACGCTCCTGGAGAACGGCAAGCCTACGGGCCGGATGAAGGCGCTGTGCGGTGCGATCTGCTCGACTCTCGTCCGCTCCGGTGGTCCGGTGTGTCCGCGTTGCAAGGAGATCGCTAAATGTTGACGCCGGCACACGAACCGCTCGTCGTCTATGTCGGTGGCACGTTTGAACGCACTATCGAACTGTGGGAAGACGCGGCGCACACGAAACATTTCAACTTGACGGGTTACACGGTCGAACTCAAGATCGAAGGCGTCCTCACGCTCACGAGCGGCAGCGGCCTGACAGTCACGGTGGCCGAAGGCAAGATAGAAATCACGATGACCCCAGCGCAGACCGCCGAAGTTCAAGCCGGCACCAACGCGCACTACTTCCTGAGCATCACGAAGACTGGCGTGACGTGGTTCCCGTTGGACGGCACGATGGAATACAAGCTCCCATGAACGAACCTCTCGGCATAACGATCAGTCAACCGTCAGCGCTGCAAGTCGGCCCTCCGTCGCCGGTTGGACCGTACATAGCACAATCCGAAAAGGGTGCCGCGAGCGGTGTGGCGAGTCTCGACAGCGAATCCCACTTGACCGCATCGCAAGTTCCGCTCTCGGTGGTAAGCGATAGTAGCGCGAGCCCCAAGGATATCGACTCGACGGGCATCGTCGATGGCAACTATCTCGCCTATCAGGGATCGAGCGGGAAGCTAAAGCCCACGAGCGTGCTTGGTGTGATAACCAGCATTTCTGCCCCCTCCGGTAGTTCCGCCACGGACTGTGCCAACTTCGCCTCTGCTTTGGCTGCTCTCCCTGCGACGGGTGGGATGATCTTGCTGCCAGCAACGGGTTCGGTCCCCTTCGACTGGACCAATGGGATCACCATCAACAAGCCGTGTAAGATCGCGGGCACTGGCCTACCCGATCCTGCTTGGTCCGCGACGGCTCCCCCGACCCATGTCATCTGTACTTCTGGGACGGCGACGCCAGTCACAATTACCTCTAGCGGGGTGACTCTAGATGACTTCGCTCTTGAGTGCACCGCTACTACCCCCACCGCCGGGGCGGGTGTTCTGGTCAGTTCCGGGGGGAGCGGCTGTCGCTACGACATAGCGGTCAAGGGGTTCTATCGAAACTTCGACATTCAGAATGGTAGCGACTGGTCCATGAGTTCCCGTACCGCTGCGGTCAATGCTGTCGCCAACTGTTTGCGGATAGGCGGGAACTCCGGAGACTTTACCCTCCTTGGGGCGGTTCTCGGGAACGGGTTCACTGGTGCCGGATCGGCTAGGGTGCCTACCGGCGCCGTTACCCGCATTGAAGGCGGAGCCCAAGGCATCAAGATCTCCTCATGTAAGATGCTGGCGAATGCCACAGGATCTTACTGCATTGATATTGCTGTGCCGGATGGTGTGGGAGGACTCGATTATTTGATCTCTAATAACTCGCTGGAGGGTTTCGCCACGGCGGCGGTCAATGTTAAACAGAGCGGTGAACTCACAAACGGTACGTTGCAGCGCCTTCAGATTATTGGTAATCAGATGGGGACCGATAGCGCAACTGCCGGGGTAAATGTGGTGGTTGCAGGTGCGGCGGGCTCCTTCTCCAGGGTGATAATAGCGGGGAATCAAATCGACAACTCTGTGACTACTCCTATTGTCGTCACGGGAGTCAACGGTCTGTCAATAGGTATCAACGAGAGTTATGGGGCCGGCACCTTGGGCTCTCTCGGAGTGCTGACCAAATGCGCTCATGTCGATCTAAGCCAGCTTGGGATGACACTCGTCGAATGCTCCGACGTAAGACAACCTAGTACAGGATACGGCTACGGAGTTTCAGCCCACTCCGGACGGTACAGCCAGATAGCCCTGGGGGCGCTTATTGGCGTCACCTTCGCGACAAAAGACGCACACGTTATACCCTTCTCCCTGGTGAATGGGGGGAGCATCAAGTCACTGTCCATTTCCGTTTCGACGGTCGGTAACGGGACCGCCGAACTTGGTATTTACTCAGACAATGGTCTAGGTAACGCGGGTAAGCTTTTGGGATCGGTAAGTGTCAGCAATACATCGACCGGGATTGTCACGGGAGAACTTAGCACTCCGCTGGCGCTTGTCCCTGGGCTCTATTGGCTCGCTTACCTTGATAAGAGTGCCACCACGGCGGCACAAATCAGTGCTCACGGAACTACCGTAAGGAACCCGTGGCTCGCGAATGGTAGCTTGTCTGATGCCTTTACCCTCGCTACTCAATCTCAATACATCGGTTCAATAACTACACTACCGGCCACCTTTGCCACTACTCTTTCCGATCAAGCAGCCGGTGCTCCGATGCTCGTCATCGGGTGGCTGTGATGCGACCACACTCGATCTGGCTGGAGCCGCGAGGATGCTGCTCCGGGGCTGCCCCTTTGCGTGAAAGGTAGGTGAGCCGATGCCAGAAAACGCGACAGTCCTCACCGCCCGCAATGCGGTTCGCCACCAGATACGCGACGGCCTGAGCACGCTCGACGCGACACCCGTCCCGTTTAACATGGTCCGTCTCGAACCGCTCACGGATCAGGTGTCCATAGCGGCAACGCCTACGCAGACCGTCTTCCAGGTCCGCTATGACCTCGTGCCGACACAGGAGCACATGACGGTCACAGCGGTCCCCGCAACGCTTGTCGCGTTCGTAGACGGCGCGTGGACCCCGACATCGCCAACCAAGGACGTGGACGCCTACGGCAACTTCACGTTGGCGCACGCGCCCGTCAAAGAACTGCTCGTGAGCTACGCATGGCAGTATCTGAGTGATGGTGAGATCGACCAGTTCGTAGAAGAATCCCGACGGTGGCTGCGAGAGTTCGATGCGGTCGCTGAAGTTCCCGACGGTCTCACTGGCGCTCTGACACGGTACGCCTCGGCCCTGTCCCTACGCGCGTTGATGCGCACCGCGAACATCGCTGACCAGAAGGCCGGCGACACGGGCATCAACTTCTCAGACCTCGCAAAGTCCTATGCGACGCAAGCCAAGGAACTCGAAGCGCGAGCCGAGGCCGACCGACTCGCGTACTACTCGCGCGGGGCGGAGAAGGAAGAAGCGTTCGTCTCGGAATCCGAAGGGCTCAACATCGCCGGTTACGAGCCTCTCCGCTGATGAAGGTCGTCGTCGGAGCACCCGTGGCGGCGCGAGCTTGGTCGCTCCCAAAGTGGTTTCAGTGCATCTACTCTCAGACCCGCGTGCCGGACGAGTTCGTCTTTGTCATCGGTGAGGTGGGCGACGATCAATCACGGCAGATCATCCATGACCATGTGCCGCAAGCGAAGCTCTCCTACGCGATCGACCAGACCCGCTACGTGCCGAGGATGGAGCGTGCCAGTGTAGAGACGAGGTTCGTGTACGGCGATTTCGCTTGGCGACGTAACCGACTGCTCCAAATGGTGCAGAAGCGCGATCCGGACGTGTTCATCTCGCTCGACACGGATCTGATGCTCGAAGATCCCACCACGATAGAGCGTCTGCTTGAGCTGCTTGAGCGGGCACCAGTTGCGGCACCGCTCACGTACCTCCATCCGACTGGCGCAGCATCCGAGTGTTTCAATGCGGGCTGGTGGGCCGGCGGAGAGCCCGGCAGTCCTGACCGAGCTTGGCGGCGCGCGACAGCCAAGGAGGCGCACGGCGTCATCCCGATAGACATTCCGATGGCTGCCGTGGCGATGCGTCGGCAAGTGGTCGAGACGGCGAAGTATGCCTTTCACGAATGCGGCGAGGATATGGGGTTCGCTCAGGACCTTGATCGGCTCGGATACGAGTGTCTGTGGGACACGGACCTGTACGCGACTCACTACATGGATGAGCAGGCGCTTATCACGTCCGCGCACAACGATCCTGCCCCTTGCGGAGACGGTCGTCTGAAGGCTTGTGTATGAGGCCATTCTCAGTGGTGGCTCCCCTCGCATCCGCCGATGGCTACGGAGTCAGCGCCGAGCGGATGGTGCTCGCTGCAACTGAGTTGGGCGCAGACGTCGAGTTCATCTCACACGATTGGCAGGACCCGCGTTACACCGATCCCAAGCTGCTCGATCTTCAAGCACCGCAGATCACCCGAGACACGGTGATCGTCCACTTCCTTCCCTTCGCTTTTACGCGCTTCCGCTCTCGGGTCACGCTCGGCTCGACCATGTTCGAGACGGATTCGATCCCACCGTTCTGGATACCGTGCTGCAACGCGACGAACGGGATCATCGTCCCGTCAGAGCATTGCCGCGAAGCATTCCAGGCGAAGCTAGACGTGCCGGTCAAGGTCGTGCCGCTCGGAGTCGATATCGACTTCTACCGACCCGTGGAGCGAGAGCACGAGGGTCCGTTCACGTTCTTGATGACTGGAATGCTGCATTACCGCAAGGGTGCGGAGTTCGCGGTTCGAGCCTTCCGTGAGGAGTTCGGCAGCGAGGATGTACGGCTGATCCTCAAGACGCGCCGGAACTTCCTCGACGTGGGAGATGAGCGACTCGACGATCCCCGCATCCGAGTGATCGCCGGAGACGCCACGCGGGAGGAGATGCGCGAACTCTACGGCACGGCGGACTGTTTCCTTGCGCCGTCCCGTGGTGAGGCGTCCGGTCTCACCCCGCGCGAGGCGATGGCTACCGGCCTCCCGACGATCCTGACGGACTGGGGCGGCCTGCAAGAGATCGCGGACGAGTCCTACAGCTACCCGGTCGAGGTTGAGTGCTTGGAGCCGGCGCCACCATCGTGTTCGAGCTACGACGCGAACGTCGCCGGGCACCAGCCAATCGGCAACTTCGCACGGCCGAGCGTCGCCGATCTCAGGCGCAGGATGCGCGAGGTATTTGAGGATAGGCAGGCGGCGAACGCGAGGGGCTTAGCAGGCGCTGAGTTCGTCGCACAAGAGTTCAACTGGGGCAAGTGTGCTCGGCGGTGGTTGGACGTGATCGAGGGGATGGCGGGAACATGATCGGCGCACAAGTCCTACTGAGCGATCTCGATGAGCCGTTCCTCGAAGCAGCACTCAAGTCCGTCGGATGGTGCGACTACTTCGTGATCGTCGAGACCGCGCCTGATACCGAGGGTTCGGCTCGCAACATGGCGATCGTACGATCGGTGGTCCCTGAGAAGAAACTGCTCACGAGCACGATGCCAGAGCCCGGTCTTGACTTCGCGGCAGCGCGTAATAAGGGCTTGGAGTGGGTCCCCGACGGCGACTTCGTGATGATTCTCGACGGCGATGAAGTCCACTTCCCGGAGTGGCGCGACATCTGTGGCTACTACTTAGCCAACGGTGCCGACTCGATCACAGCCGCCTTCCATCACTTCGTGTGCTACCGCGATGCCGTGCAAGCGGTCTACCCACGCGAGATCGTCTTCCGCAAGTACCCAGACACGCAGTTCGTCGGCAAGGTCCATGAGCAGCTGCACACGACTCGACGCAATCCCGTGGTCGCCGACTACAGATATCTTCATTTCTCCTACCTCCGTCCGCAGCCCAATGTCTTCGAGCGTTGGCGGCGCTACAGCGAGATCGAAGGCGAACCCGAGCACTATGCGGGTCAGAACCCCGAGCACATCATCGACGACCGGGTGAGCGTGGCCACACGCTTCACGCTGGACTATCCGCCAGCCGTGGCGGACTTGATCGAGGACTACCCGGTCTGTCCGGTGGCGTTGCAGGGCGAGTCAGAACCCGAGCCACCAAAGGTCGGACTGGTGCTGCTGACGATGCCCGGCGATGAGGAGCAGGTCGAGGCGATGCTGGCGACGCTGAAGCAGACGGGGGGCGAGTTCCGCATCTACCGACTAAACGCGCCGGGACCAACCCTGTCGCTCACGGAGTCGCTCAACCGGATGTTCCGCGAGGCCCTTGCTGACGGTTGCGAGTACGTCGGGTGGATTCACCCGGACATGCGCTTCAACGATCCCGAGTGGCTCAAAGGCTTGCTGCACGAGCTGCGCTGTTGGCCGACGGTCGGGAAGGTCTGCGCGGCGAACACGCGCGACACAATCCCCGAGACGATGATTGACGGACACGAGCAGGCATACCTTGTCCGGGCGAGCGTCCTACGGGAGATCGGACTGTTCGACGAGGGCTTCGTGGAAATAGGCGGGCGGGAGGACTGGGATTTCAACAGGCGCGTCCTCAACGCTGGCTATCGCGTTGTAATCACTCCACGGTCCCAGGTCTTCCACCAAGGAATGAGCACCCGATCACGTCGCACCGGACCGGACACCGCAGGCATCCGGAATGCAGAGTATTATTTCGGGAAGTGGGGAACCTACGATCCACCCGTGTGATGGCCGAACGGTCCGCAGCGATAGGCGACATCGCTCGCTACGCCGACCTGCTCTGCGAGCTGCATAAACTCGCGGACCGTGAGCATGAGATCTACGCCGAACAGGACCAGTTGCGCGAGACGGTGATCGCAGAGCTACGGGAGGTCGGAGTGATGACGCTTGAGATCGAGAACGGCGATGACATTTCCCTGTGGGTCGAGCGCGATCCCGAGGACGGGACGTACAACATCGAGTCGCGGATGGATAGCGATGACGTGTCGTAACTGTCAAGCAGAGTTGACGCGAGTGTTCGTGGATCTCGGCACGTCGCCATTGTCGAACGCCTACGTACGTACAGACCAGCTCGACGAGCCCGAACCGCACTATCCGCTGCGACCGTACATCTGCGAGGAGTGCTTGCTCGTACAACTACCTGTCTTTCAGACGCCCGAGCAGATCTTCGGCGACTACGCTTTCTTCTCGGGCCAGTCACAGACGTGGGTCAAGCACTGCGACGAGTTCGCCACGAAGGCTGTCCAGCGCTTCCAGCCAGAGCGAGTCCTTGAGATCGCCTCAAACGATGGGACGATGCTGCGAGCCTTCCATCGTTGGGACGTGACGGTCTGCGGCGTCGAGCCGGCTCGCAACGTAGCCCGTCAAGCACTGCTGGAAGGTCTACCGACGATCGACCGATTCTTCACGTCGGAGCTGGCGGACGAACTGGTCGCCGGTGGCTACCAAGCTGACATGATCGTGGCGAACAACGTGCTCGCGCACGTCCCGGACCTCGACGACTTCCTCAACGGGATCAAGACGGTCCTAGCACCGGACGGTGTCGTGTCGATCGAGGTCCCGTCGCTCGTCAACCTGATCGAGCACAACCAGTTCGACACGATCTATCACGAGCACTTCTCGTACTTCACGCTGAACACGCTCAGTGATGCGTTGCAGCGCCGTGGGCTGCACGCCTTCCAATCCGAAGCGTTGCCGGTCCATGGTGGCTCTTGGCGCGTCTACGCGGGCCATCCGGGTAAGTTCCAGGTAGGCGTCGGCGAGACGGGTTGCACACTCGACTACCACCATGCCTATGCCGACAAGCCTGCGCAGCTCAAGCAGCGGATGTTGGAGCTACTGACCGCGCTGCGCCACGAAGGCAAGCGCATCGCAGGCTACGGCGCGCCAGCCAAGGCGACTACGTTCCTGTCCTACTGTCAGCCAGCGGGGACGATGGTCAGGGTTCCTCGGGAGCCGTCCAAGAAGGGCATGCGTGGCGGACGACCAAAGATGGAGTGGCAAGAGGTCGCCATCGAGGATTTGGCCGTTGGTGACCGCGTTGTTACGTGGCGTCCACTTAAAACTTCCGTGCGGGGCGAGCAGGATCGGGGTCTAACGCTCCGTGGAAAGCCTATCGACGACATCAAGACGCGTACACACAATGGCGATCTTGTGGTCGTCGAAGCCGGGGAGTATCGCAGCCGCTACGCGCCGAACCACGAGTGCATTGTAGTCCTCGGTCAGTCCCTAGATGAAGGCGAGTACGTCGTCTATCTCATGCGACGCAATGACCAGTACCGCGTGGGGCAGTGCCTTTGGCGCCTTGGTAAGACTGGGAACGGGCCGTTGCGCCGCTTGGATCAGCAGGAGGCTGACGAGATTTGGGTTCTATCAGTGCATGCCACAAAGGCCGAAGCGCTGGTCGCGGAGGCTCTGGTTGCAGCGAGATTCGGACTCCCCGATGCCCTCTTTATCAATCATGGCTCGCGATCGACGGGCCTGCCGCTAGATCGGTTCTGGAGAGAGATCGGGGAAAACAGCCATCGCGCGAGGGAATGCCTTGATGCGCACGCTCTCCTTATGGATGCCCCCTTTCTTCGTAATGCTGACCGTACGTGGGGTCGCCACCACGTCAGAGTTACGACTGCCGCAGCCAACTTGCGTAGCGGCATGCAGGTGTTGCTCCCAGACTCTCATTGCGATGAACGGACGCGCGCGGCGTACTCGAACTGGACCCCGTGTAGTGTGTCGCGCGAGCACTACGAGGGGATCATCTATTCGCTTGTGGTGGCTGACGATCATACTTATGTGGGCGATGGGATCGTCACTCACAACTGCGGCATCGGTCCCGAGACGATCGAGTTCATCGTTGACTCTACGCCCTCCAAGCAGGGCAAGTATCTGCCGGGCGCACGCATCCCGATCTTCGCGCCGGAGCACTTGTCGGTCGAGCAGCCTGACGTGATCCTCATAAATGCCTGGAACTGGCGCGAGGAGATAGCCGCCAAGATCGAGCGCGACTGCGACTGGAACCCGCTAGTGATTTGCCGTGATGAGGTGCTGTCGGGTGGGTCTGTTGCTCTCGCCGCCTGACCTGTCAATCGGAATAGCCACTCTGCGGGGATACGACCGTCTAACGCGGCTGCTGCGCTCGATCGAGGCGCACACACCCGTGAACTACGAGGTCGTAATAGTTGACTCGGGCAGCGAGGCGAGGGGCTACACCACACCAATGAACCAAGCCCTACGCGCTGCCCGAGGCAAGTTTCTACTGGCCCTCAACGATGACATCGAGGTCGCTGAAGGTTGGATCGAGCCACTGCTTGAGCAGGCGAGGGCCGGCATCTGGGCCTGCACGCCGGACATGACGCACACGGACGGCCCGCAGGTGTTCGCTCCTTACTGCCTGCTTCTGCGCCGCGACGCCTTCGAGGAGTTGGGTGGGTTCGATGAGCAGTTCGTCTTGTGGGCGTCAGACATCGACCTTGCCCGCCGGCTCATCGAGGCTGGGCACCCGCCAATCAAGGTCATGTTGCCCGTCCCGATCGTCCACGAGCTCAACGCGACAACCGGCGAACACCCCGAGCTCGGGTCTGTCTGCTCGGAAGACTTGGAGCGCTACCGCCAGAAGTGGGGGGTGAGCGCGGAGGAGGATAAGCACAGGATGGCGACATGAAGATCGGGCTGCTAACGACGTTCGATACGCAATGTGGGATCGCCACTTATAGCCGTCATCTCGCCCACGCCCTAGCACGCGCTGGCGCTGACGTGACGGTCCTCGCGTCGCGCAACTATGACGAGCGCCAAGTGGTCGAAGACCCGACAGACCTTCAAGTCCTGCCGTGCTTCGATGTCGAGATGTGGAACCGATATGGACACCGCGAGCTTGACGCTGAGGCGATCCTAGGGCTTGGCCTCGACGTGATCCACTGTCAGTACGAGGTTGTGCTCTACCACCGTCAGCGTCTACAACGGCTCCTCAACGGTCACGGTGGCGTCTCGGCGATCACCTATCACGACTCGTGCATTCCGCCCGACATGCCTGGCCCGTGGGATTTGCAGTTCCGTCACCGTGCCGACACTGGTACCGGCGGGGATGTGATCCCGTTCGGTGTCGAGGACGTGCCGCCGCTGGTGCGCACGTTCGGCCTCGGACGCAGCCGCGAGGATGTCATCTGCGCCATCTGCGACCGCCACGGCTGGAAGTTCGAGGCGAGCTTCGGCGACAGACGATGGTTGACCCAGAGTGAGCTGCACGAATGGCTCCGCGAAGCCGACGCGATCGTCCTTTGGTATGACGACGTGGACTCCGCCGGGTCGAGCCAGGCGGCGCGCACAGCGATCGCTACCCGCAGACCAGTCTTCCTGTCCGACACGACATGGTTCCGTGAGATCCCATCTGGCTACGGTGTCCACAAGCTCTCGGACATCGCGGCATTGGAGCGTTCGATGGTGCAAAGCCTATCGCCACCGTTCGTTGAGGAGTGCTCCTGGGATCGGGTCGCGGAGCTGCACCTGGAGCGATATGCCGCAGTGCTTACGCAGCATCCACCTAGAGAAAGGATCACCGTATGAGTCGCCTCAAGCGCATCGCCACCTTCGTCCTCCTGCCATGCGTCTTTGCTGGCATCGCCTCTGTGGCTGGAGGCTGAGCGAGTGGGCGAGGCCACGCCCGAGGTATCCATCGTCGTGCCGACGTGGCCTCGCCTCAACCTTCTAACGCGGTGCCTCGAAGCCGTCCATGCCCATACCGTTGGCATCGACTACGAGCTGCTCGTAATCGACAACGGCGCGCGATCACGCGGGTCTACATGGGGGGTCAACCGCGGCCTCAGGAGCGCCGAGGCGAATGTCCTAGTCGTGCTTCACGATGATGCGGTCGTACAGGGCGACTGGCTGCCGCCCCTACTGAGCGCGCTCGCCGACGCGGAGAAGGACTACTGGGTCGTGTCGGCTACCGACCCGGCAGGAACTAACTGGGCACTCAACCCCTGGTGCTACGCATTCTCGCGCGCCGGCTACGAACGCATCGGTGGCTACGGTTACGATGAGCGCTACCAGCACTGGCTTCAGGATTGCGAGCTACCCGAGCGCGTTCAGCGCCTAGGAGGCGCTTTCGCCCGCATAGACGATTCGCTTGTGGTCCATGCACAGGAGAAGGAGCCTGACGCCCAGCGCGTCGCGCAGCTCCGCGAGTGGCACCTTCACGATTACGGCTACGAGCCCGCGACATGGTAAGGCGCCTAGAGATCGGCGGAGGGCCGTCCCCCGCGCACCCCGACTGGGAGCAACTCGACATCAACGACTGGTCAGAGCGCGGGAACCCAACCACGCACCAGTGCGACATGCGCCTCACCGGCCTACCCGCAGACTGTTTCGAGGAGATCTACGCCTGCAACGTCCTAGAGCACGTCCTCAAGACCCACGAGACGTTGACGGAGTGGGCACGCATCCTGACACCCGGAGGGAAGCTCACGGTGATTGTGCCGGATGTGCGCGGGATCTTGGCGGACTACGAATCCGGAAAGAACACCTGGGCCGAATGCTCGGAGCGCTTGTGCGGATCACAGTCCTATCACGCCGATGTTCACCGTGCTGCGTTCACGCTATCGGAGATGCGACCGATCATCGAGGCTGCCGGCTTGGAGGTCATCGACATCCGCTCTAGTCACGAGGGCGGCGGCGTACTAGCGGAAGCGAGGAAGCCAAATGGCAGCAAAGAAGCCACCTAAGCCGCCGCCGGTCCCCCCGGGTTCGGAAGGCGCACAAGCGTTCCTGACCGATGCTCAGCTCGCCGAATTGGGCCTGACGCCGGATGTGGCCGCCAGCATTCTCGCGGACTCAAGCAGTCTCTACACGTACGTCCAAGCGAACCCTTATGCCACGCGGGACGCTCTCGTGCAGTGGGCGAACAGTACGTGGGGCGAAGGGGCCGTGGACCGCCTCAACGCGGCCCTCGGCTTCCTTGAACGCTCCGGCAAGCTCGCCTCGCTGAACGTGGGCTAGCCGTGCTTCCACTGACCGCACGCGCCTCGATCTACCGTTCGGTTGCGGAACCCTCCAAGGGCGTCAACGTGCGCTCCAAGCAGCAGGTGTTCGCGGACATCCCGTGCCAGATCGTGCCGGTGTCGAGCTTCGACCGGATGCAAGCATTCAGCCTTGAATCCACGCATGTGGTGTGGGTTCCGAGATGGCTGGAACTGCTCAAGGAAGACGAGCTGCGCACCGGCACTCGCACTGACCAGATGGGTGACAACACGGCCATCGTCTATGTCGTGAACGGACGTCGCCGATTCGCCATCGGATTACAACATCGTGCGTTTTACGTGAGTGAGCGCGAGTGACAGGAGGTCTCCATGTTCGGACTCAAGAGCACGGGCGCTACTCAGATGGTTGCCGCCCTCGAGCTGCACGCTAGGCACATAGAGCAGATCGACGTCCGACTGGAGCAAGCATCGGATTACATCTACATGCAGACCGCGCATCGTTTCGATACCGAGGGCGATGGGTCCTGGCCAGCGCTTTCTGAGTCCACGGTCGCCAAGAAGGAATCACAGGGGTACCCCGAAGCAGCCCGCGTGCTCTACGCCGAAGGCAACCTTTACGAGTCCGCCACGTCCCCGAACGGCCCTTATTCCGAGCGCTTGTTCGTACATGCCGCCACACATCCGATGATCGGCAACCCTACGATCGGTACTGCTGGTGTGAGCGGGCCGATTCCACCGATGAAATCTACAGCGATCGCTGTCGGTGGTTCGGGGAACTACCACCAGGTCGTGATGCTCGTGGACTGGGAGAACGATGGCTGGCAGATCCCAGTAGTGCTTTCCGAAGGCAGCGAGCATCTACCGGGCCGGCCTATCTGGCCGCCGGCTGAGGAGATGGTGCATGCAGTGGGCCAGATCTTGATGAAAGGCCTGTAATGACCCTACCCGCACCTTCGGGCACGCCGAGCTTCGAAGAGTTTCTCGACATGCTGGCGTACATGCTCGCCACGAACGAACACACGAGCGAAGTGGCATGGATCATCGGGGATGTTGGGATGGGCGCACCACAACAGACTCCGTTCGGCTACATCGCGCCACGCAACGACAATATCCCTTGGATGACGGCTCAGGGATCGACGGGCGGCTTGCCTGGCGGATCGCATGGACTCGACGATCACGCGATGCTCGTACCGATTACTGTCGCTGTACAACCCCACGCTCACCTTCAGCCGATCGAAGCCGCTCCGCCGGAATCTTCTCCACTCTCCAAGCATTCGCTCGGGACTCAACCACCCTACTTTGAGCAGCCGGGCTACAGAGCGGCGATGGAGCTACAGGACCGGATCAGAATAGCGCTGCGAGAAAACATCACCCTCGGGGGCGAGGTCATAACGACCACGATCGTCGAGACGACCTACGTGCTCCAGACGATCGAAAGCGATGTCTATAGGGCATTGCGCATCACTCTCCAAGCACAGCAGCGCCGCCGCCGCTAACAGAAAGGACTCCCATGTCCGTGAAGTTCCGCTACACAGGGAGTGCCCCTGCGTTCAGTCCTCATGTCGGGGACGTCGAACCGGGCGGCTCCTACCCCGTCCCAGACCATCTCGTGCCGCAGTATGCGCGCGCAAGGGACTGGGAGCCGGTTGAGAAGAACAAACCCGACGCCTCCGGGCGACCAAAAACCGACAGAAAGGCTTAGAGCTATGAGCCCGATCCAGAGCGAGAGAGTGGTTGGGGTGGCCAAGGAGGCCGTCTTCGGCACCTTCGTCGCACCAACCCTATTCGTACCGTGTATCGCCAAGCCAAACAGTAACCTCGCGGTCACGCGCCCCGAAGAGTCCGTCGGGTATCGTGGTCAGAGGGCTGACGTGCCCGTCAAATTTGAGACGGAAGTCACCCTGACCGGGCCGCTGATCCCAGTCGTCTGGTCGAACCTCTGCGCGTACGCGTTCGGGTCGGGCTCTGACGCCTACACGTCGAGTGCCGGCGCGGCGCACCACGCTTTGACTCCGCAGGCGCAGTGCCCGTCGTGCAGCGTTGAGCTCGATGACGACATCATCCCCGGCGAGCAGGTTCTGGCCCGCCAGTTCTCTGGGGGTATCGTCGATCGTTTCCAGATCAAGGCGACTAACCAGACATTGATCGAAGCTGAGGCGCTGCTTATCCTCCAGAAGGAGGCGACCCCTGCGACGCCTGGCGCTCCCTCGGCGGGAGACTTGGTACCGACCTACTCGACGATCCAGCCGTTTGACTTCTCGACGCTGGCGTTCAGCTACAAGGGACTGTCCAACACGGAACTCAAGGACACGACTATCGCGCTACTCAACAAAACGGTGCGTGTGTTCTCGTCGAACGGTCTACTGACCGCTGCTCGTCTGGTTCCGACACGGCGTGAAGTGACGCTCACGACGAACCTGGACTTTCTTTCCACCACGTTCTACAACGACTGGATCGAAGCGAAGAACAAAAAGCTCACGAGCGGCATCGTCATCACTATGACGACAGCGGCACTCATCGGTGGATCGAATGTCCCTTACAGCGTCAAGTTCACGATCCCCGGCTTGCGCCCGATGGGCGTTTGGGATGACCCGGCCGCTTCGGACGTGATCGAACAGTCGATGACGTTCTCAGCGACAGTCGAAGGTTCAAACGAGCTGTCGAGCGAATGGGTCAACGGAGATGTGGGAAGTTACTGTTAGCTAACGCTAACGTCGGATGTGTGCTAACATGGCCGCGTGACCGCGACATGTAGCTATCAAGGGTGTTCTAGTTCCACCGTTGGTCGCGGTCTATGCGCGACCCACTACAAGGCGGCGGTCACGAAGGAAAGGCGTGCCGACCCGCTGCCCGATGGGGCGATCCTGCGTGTGGAGCGCGAAGCAGCGGGGATGCCGCCCTTCGTGCTGGCGGACACCTTGGGTATCTCGCGCGCCCTGCTCTGCAATTGGGAAAAGGGCATCCAACGAGTGCGGCCTAAGCGGTGGCCGGCGGTGCATGCCGCTATCGCTGCCTACGTACCGCCCGGACCAGGGGCGAGCTTCTGGCCCAAGGTGAACAAGGACGGCCCGATCCCGGCGCACCGACCGGAGCTAGGACCGTGCTGGGTGTGGACGGGCGGTACGGCTGGCGGTGGCTATGGCTCGGCCTGCCGAGACGGTGGCCACGTGCCCGCGCATCGGCTCGCATGGGAGCTGGAGCACGGGCCTATTCCCGATGGCCTCAATGCCCTTCACCACTGTGACAATCGTCCATGCGTCAAGGCTTTCGCGGATGAGCACGGTCCATCCCATCTGTTCCTCGGGACGCAGAAGGTCAACGTGGACGACATGGTGGCGAAGGATCGCGGGGATTTCTGGGGTCACCACGCGGGAGTCAATCGCTCTCGTGGAGAGACACATCACAGCGCAAAGCTCGCGGAGGCTGATGTGATCGAGCTGCGCCGACTTTACCGCGATACGCCAGCGATACAGACGGAGTTGGCGAGAGCCTTCGGTGTCTCGCATGGGCTTGTGAGCATGATCGTCACCAGGCACATCTGGCGGCGCGTCCCATAACGACGAAAGGTGGGCAGGCAAAGTGTCACTGAAACGAGTCGATGCAACAAGGACGAGGCGATTCACGCGCGGCGAGGATCTCGGCGAGGGTCGAGTCAAACGCGACGCTGACGATGCGTGGATCGAGCTGAGGGTCGCGCTCTCGAAGCGTGAGGACGCACAGATCAACGACTCGACGGGCGTCGAGCGGATTGTCGCGCCGGAGGGCGTGATCCTACGCGGTAAGTCCTTGGGTGGAGACCCGAAGGTCTTCGAGCTGCTCGCCGTCGGCTGGTCGCTCGAGGGTGGCACGCCGAAGGTCGAGGATTACGAAGCCCTCGATGCTCTGGACGCCGCATGGATCGACGAATGCCTCAGCGTGGCTGTCGAAACCGCGCGGGGCGAGGCAGTGGGAAAAGAGAGCTCGCCCGTGAAGGGGGCCCGGCCGAAGAGTGGGCGCGGCTCGTCTGTAGCGGGGGACGCCCAGCCGTCCACCGACTAGACGACGACGACCGGACCGTCGTCGGTCTTTGGGGCGAATGGGTGCTCATGGGTCGCCAATGCTCTTGGCTTGAACAGCAGGAGCTTCCCGCTGGCTTGGACGCCATTTTCCGCGCTTTTATGCGCGGTGAAAGTCGGGCGAAAGGATGAGACGACAGCCGCGAATCTGAGCGAGGGTTCGCGGCTGTTCGTGCGAGAAAGGAGGTACCGCCGTGGGCAATGCACAGCAGACGCTCAGCTACGTCGTCAGCGCAGATGACAAGGCATCGGCGGTCTTCCGTGGTGTGGGCGCTGAGATCACGAAGCTGGCGAACCTCGGCAACACCGGACTCTCCGGCCTCTCGAAGAACATGAACTCGCTGTCTTCCCATAAGCCGTTGGAGTTCGTGAAGGCTCAACAGGCCGTGGAAATCGCACGGACTGAGGAGCAGATGGCGAAGCTGACCAAGGCGACCACTGCGTCGGGTGCGGCCACGAAGCTGCAAGCGGCGGAAATGGGCGTGTTGACTCAGCAGCACAAGTCACTACAACGCGAGATGGCGCTCACCGAAGGTTCTCACGTACGGTTGCGCAAGGCGACGGACATGGCGGCCGCCGGGATACTCGGGGTTGGCACCACGTTCGTGGTGATGAGCGTGAAGGCGGCGGTTGCTTTCGACAAGCTCGAAAGGTCCGTGGCGGCCTCAACCGGACTCTCCGGCAAGAGCCTTCAGAGTTTCATGGGCACGGTGCGCGAAGTCGCGCGTACGACGGAGTTCTCATTAGAAGAAACCGCTGCTGCTGCGCAGATCTTGCGCAAGCGCTTCAACGAGACGGGTCCGGTGCTCGGCCAGTCCACGAAGGACATGCTGTTCTTCGCCAAGGCGACCGGCCAGGAAGCCAAGTCGGCGATCGACACTCTGGCTAACGCCATGATCGCCTACCGTGTGCCGGGCACTGAAGTGAACAAGGTCATGGACGAGTTCCTCGCGGTCGCGCAGAAGACCCAACAGCCCGCTTCAGAGCTTGAGTCCACTCTCCAGCGGTTCGGCCCCGCGCTTCAGGCGATGGGCTTCGGCTTCCAGTCCTCTCTCGCGCTGTTCGGCGCGTTCCAGGAGGCCGGCATCTCGACCGGGATGGTCTCGCGTGGGCTCATGCGCGCCGTGCAGACCGCTTCCAAGGAGATTGGTGTCGTCACCTCTCAGGGAGTGGGACAGGCTGGGCACGTCTTGGGTGAATATAAGATGAGGTTGGATGCCACCAAGGCCAGGCTGGCAGCCCTGGAGTCCCAGTCGCCCAAGACGGCAGCGGCTCAGGCGACGCACAACGCGACCCTGCTGGCCGCCAAGGCCGCCGTCGTCACGGCTACTGAAAAGTACGAGACGCTCAACACCACATTGAGCAAGGCCGGCGGCGTCCATGCCACGGTGGCGAAGGTCATTCAGTCCGAGTTCAAGGCGATGGAGGAAGCCAGGAACCCAGCGGAACGGATGAACGAGGCCATAGCGATCTTCGGTGGCAGGGCGGGTCCTGCCTTCGCAAGGGCACTCGACCAGGGCAAGGTCTCGCTCTCTTCGATGGAATCGGTGCTCAAGACCTCTACGGGTACCGTTGAAACGGCCGGCAAGAAGATGGAGGAAGGCCCAGCGGCTCAGTGGGCGATCTTCAAGAAAGAGGTCCATGACCTTGAGATCGGTCTCGGCACGGGCCTACTGCCGGTTCTGAACGAGACGCTGCACGTCTTCGAGGCGATGCTCTCGCCCGTCGAGGAACTCATCAAGGACCACAAACAGCTTGCGGACATTCTCGGCGGCGGGTTGATGGGCGGGGCAGCTCTGACGCTGGCCTCGCGTCACACGCCGTTGGGTGGACTCACATCGAAGATACCGGGACCCGTTGGGAGCTTCCTCTCGCCGACAGGTTCGGGTAGCTGGGGCGTCACGGGACCGATCCGGCCCGGCTCGCTCACCAACCCAGTCATGGTGCGCATGGAGGGCGGGAAGGGGGGATCGTCCATTCCCGGCGTAGGCGGGGCCAGCTCTGCGGCCGAGCGCGACGCAGCAGTCGCGGCTGGCGCATCGGGTGGCTCGCGCGTACTCTCGCTCCTGAAGTCAGGCGGCAAGATGGCGGGGGCTGTGGGCCTCGCGTTTGAGGTCGGTAACGAAATAGTGCCCGGCAACCGAACGACGATGGGCCTGCCGACGGGTCAGAACAGCCTCACGGGTCAGTTCCACAACCAAGTGGAAGACCTTAACAAGAGCATCAGTGACCTGTTCAAACTAAAAGTCGGGGGTGCTACCAAAGACTTTGCGAACTTCCTGGGCTTCGGGGAAGGGGCTAATGACCATGTGCGAGCGTTTGGTGACGAGATCACCAAGCTCCAGCCGCACTTGCAGGAACTCTCGCAAGGCGAGCTGACGAAGATTCACGACGAAGCCGTCAAGATGGCGGACGATCCGCAGTTCTCGAAGTGGAAGCCGCAGCTTGAAGGCGTTGCCAAGGCATTCAACCCGGTACGGATCGGACTCGAAAACGTGCAGGTCTGGTTGGATACAACCCGCAAGGCGTCGCACGAAAAGCTCGGGGACATCGTCCTGATAGCGCAGAACGATGCGGGACAGATCAACAGGGCGCTGGGAGGAACGCGCGCTGGAACGGACGCGCTAGGGCAGAACTTTCAGATTGCCGAGGGCATCATCCAGCAAAAGATGCGCGAAGGCACGATCTCAACCGCTCAGGGTGTCTCGGCCATAGCAAAGCTGCTCGCCAGTGCGTTGAGCATGATGGGTGTCAAGGGCGGCCCAACGGCGAAAGACCTCGAACCGATAATCTCTGCTGGGGATGCTGGCAGCTATCTGAAATACGCAGAAACGGGTGAATCGGGTCCGAAAGAAGGAGGTCACGGCGGCCTCAAACTTGCTACCGGCGGTCGCGTCCCCGGTGGCGTAGGCCCCGACAATTGGACGCTCATCGACCCGTCCGGTCGGCCTGCTGCGAGGGTCGGCGGCGGAGAGATCCTGATCGGCAATCGTCACACAGAGGCGCGAGTGGATCAGATGCTTGCCCCGTACGGTACGAGTCTTGGTCGCGAGGTTGCCGGGGAGCACACGCCGCACAGCGCAGCGACAGGTCTGCGGATACGTGGTCCGGTGAGTACGTTCGGCCCTCCCGGAGAGGCTGCGGGCGGAACAGCCTACGGGAAGTCAAGCTCAGAAGCCGGGATCGCCGTGAACCCGCACGGTGGCGGGAACTGGAACGATGCGCTAGCTCAAAGCTTGGCGATGAAGGTCGCGCGCGTGAGCATCGGTGGACACTCCGCGAATCTTCGAGTCATCGACAAGGGACCGTCCGCGATCGGATCGCACGGGCCTCGGCTGATCGACGTGACGGGTGCTGGCGTCTCGGCACTGGGTATGTCCTACGGATCATTCCCGACGGACGCCATCGGCGAAGCCGTCTTCGGTGCGGGTGGGACTGCCGTGGGCGGTCACGGCGTCTTCGGCTCGATCAAAGCGCCGAAGTGGACGGGACCGGGCGGGACCATCGGTCAGATAGGACGTGCCGTGCTGCACAGGGTTGCTGCTGCGGCCAATGCGAAGCTCGCCAGTGTCCATCCATCGTCGGGTGCCAGTGGACTCGGCACGGCAGCCGGAGCGGCTCCTACGGGCGGAGGCTTCACGCCGTCGCAACTCGGTACGTTCGACGGGCTCACCGTGGCCGATTGGATCATCCCTGAGCTCTCCTATGCTCGCGCCCACGGGTGGGCTGGACACATCACGTCCGGCTACCGTCCCGGCGCTGATCCGAAAGCCCCCGGCGGCTCGATGCACGCCTTGGACATCTACCCTGGCGGTGCCGTGGACTTCGGTGGCGAAGTCGATCCCGCTGGTCTGGCGAACCGCGAAGCCTTCCTCGCCGCGACCGCCGGCTACACGGGCTCGAAGCTGCTGAAGCCCATCGGCTTCCGCGACGACGGGCATCTCTCCGGGACGGGTCATGCTCTCGGCGGCCGCGTCGGCTTCGCCGGCTCTTTCGGTCAAGGCGGCACAGTCACAGCATCCTCGCCAACGATGGCCTTGTTCGGTGAGAAAGGCACGGAGACCGCCGTCTTCCTTCCTCATGCCTCAACGGGTAAGCGGGTCTACGGCAACAATCCGTACACCGACAAGCCCGAATACCACACGAGTGAAGAATGGCACACGATGCGTGTCCAGCACACGTACTACGCCCATACCCACCCGAAGGCTAAGAAGCCACTCAGCCCGGAAAAGGAGCTTGAAGCCGACATCCGCGAATCGTTGGGTATCGCTAAAGCACGGCCTGGTACGGACATCGCCGGAGTCGAGCGTGTCGGAACCCAGACCACAGGGACCTTGAAGAAGCTTCTCGCGGAGGCCCACAAGCTTCACTCGAAGGCCCTCGCTGTCAAGTTGAAGGGCGACATCGAAGGGTGGGCTAAGCACACGGGCGGGATGATCGAGAAGCTCGCCCTGGAAAACCCGACCGAAGCGCCAGCCGCTGACAAGCAGGCTATCGCTGGACTTCGGAAGCTGATGTCGAGCGCGACAGCGAAGGGCTCCAAGGCGCTCACGGACACGCTGATCGGCGACCTGTTGAAGGTTGCGCAGAACTGGCAGAAGGACATCGTCTCCAAGCTCTCTAAGCGCGAAGCGCATTTGACCGTTCACGAGAACCTGAAGATCGTCAACGAGTCCCTAGCCGCGATCCAGAGCAAAGGCATCGGCTCGACACTCCCGACTGCCGCGACCGATCCTTCATATCTCGCGGCACAGAAGGCGGCCAAGGAAGGCGAGATCGTCGAACTGACAGCGGAGCACAAGGCTTTGAAGGCTGCCGAAGTCAAGGCGCATCACGCCCATAACAAGAAACTGGTAGCGGCTCTCCGAGTGCAAATGGGCGAAGTGGACGATGCGATCACTGGCGCGAAGGTCGATGTCGGTAATCTCCAGATCGAATATCAGAAGGCGGTCTATGAAGCGTTCAAGAGGGGCATCGCGGAAGTAGACGCGGGCCTTCAAGCGCACGTCTCGAAAATCCAGACCGGCGAAACACTCGAAGAAGGCTCTTTGCATCGTGAAGGCAAGGACTTCTCCGGCCTTGAAGAAGATAAGACCAAGCAGGAAGGCGTCCTCACCCCAGCGCAGATAGCCCAGGCGAAATCCGACTACGCCGCGTACAAGACTCACCACGAAGAACAGATCAAAGTCGATGAAGAACAGCGCCAGCACGACATTGAATCGTTGCCCGGCCTCTCCGGCGAAGACCGTACGAGCATGGAACGGACGATCGAAGGGCTCAGCCTATCCATCAACGGGTTGCAGACTCAGATCTACGATCAGGGCAAGTCCACCGAAAAGCTGACCGAAGCTACAAAGGAAAACACGAAGGTCTTGGGAGGCAGCGTGGGCTTCACATATCAGGGACAACAGTACGTCGCCGGGGCGAGCGCGAGCCAGTCGTCTAACAGCGCGGCAGACATAGCGGTTGGGATATGAGCTTCACCATATATCGCTTGGCGTTATCCGATCCAGAGACCTGGCGGGAGGCTATGGGCGATCAAATCACGAACACGGGTGGCGCTCCGGTCCCTGCGATCCGCACCGCTTTGCGTCACCAAGCCGCGATCTTTACGTTCGGCCCGGCGGAAAACGATACGGTAGCCGAACGCCTGAGGGTGCGCCGGCAACTCCGTTCGTTGATGAACAACACGCCGTTCAAGCTCTCGGGCCTGTTTCTGGACTGGTCGGTAGACGAGGAGCAAAGCGGGTGGTACATGCCTGACCAGGGCCAGCTTGAAGACGGTGCGGGTTCGAGCGGTGTGGCGACGGGTTGGTTCAAGATGGCGCAGTTTGTGTGGTTCAAGATCGGACATCGGAGAACCCATAGGCGCGCGATGTGGGTCTACTTGAAGGATCTGCGCACGGGACTGTTCGCTAGGGACTACCGCAAACAGATCTTCTCGACAGACTTCTCAACACTCACCGCGCTGAACCTCACCTACTTGCCGCCGGGTGCGACGGACGTGTCGAGTGCTGCCATCGGCAGCGCAGTTACGCTCTACGCACTTCCCACCGGCTTCGATGGCGGTGCGTGCCAGCTCGCGGTCGGTCTGGTGGACAGCCTGCGTGTGAGCTTCGAGCAGACAGCAGCCAACCGAAATCTCGGCCAGGTCATCGCGTACGATCGTCGGGGGACGTTCACGGCTCCGGCGAAGGAAGTCGGGGCGGGCTGGGAGGAGATGTACGGTCCCGACTACCCGTATAACTGGATTGAAGGCGGCGCACTCGACACGCCCGTGTTGACGAACGGGTTGTGTCGAGTGCGGTACAACCGCGAAGGAACAATCCCCGGCTGGTCTGTTGACGTGTGGAACGGCACGGAATGGTTGGAGCAGGGAAAGATCACCATACAGCGGATAAGCATTGACTTCAACGTGGACACCATCCTCATTTCAGCCCAGCTAGTCGAGTACTCGGAAACCCGCGCGGTGATGATGTGCGTGCTCTCCAATGGCGAAGCGTCCAGCCACGAGGTTGTCTTCATCACGTTGGAGCGCGGGTGTACCGGACCGACGGTTGAGGTGTACCCGGCTCCGAATGGCGAAGTACAGGCTGAATGTCGGATCGGCTTCTTCGTGTTCGGCACCGACACAAATATCTCAGCCGCGAAGATCGACGCCACATCCATAGGTGCGGTGCTCTCGACAGCGATGGGGACGGGGCACACCGGCTTCTGGCCCGCCGGAGAAGGACTCGGTGCAAGCACGTTCACGGGCGAGAACGAGATCATGGTGCTGCGCCAAGGTAAGGCGTACGCACTGAGCATCGCTGTGGTGCAGGCCGCAAACAGCCCGGACCTGCGAGGCACCTTGACAGTCCCGTATGGCGTGCAGAGAAACGGGATTGAAGTCTTTAACACGACAGCCGGCTATTGCAGTATGGACCTCTCCTTTTACCCGCTGCTAGCACAGCAGATCCTAGAGGCCGAGTCGATGACGCTCGGTTCGGGCACGTCGAACACGGAAGATGCGACAGCCTCAGAAAAACACGCAGCGACAGCGACGCGTATAAATGACGCGAACGCTCATGTTACGCAAGCCACATGGCCAAACGGTCAGCGAGCAAAGTACAGGGTCTTCGCTCACGTAAGGGTGACGGCTGGGGAGGAACTCTCGATCTACGCGAAGACGACGGGGACCACGGGAGCGACAAAGACATCATCCTCTAGTACCTACGTGTGGCTAGACCTCGGGGATATCGTGGCGAACAACTCGACGCTCGAAATCCATGCGTGGCTCAGTAAAGCGGCTGCGACACCAACGCCGTTGTATGTGGATCGCATAGAATCCTTCAAGGTTGAGGACCGCACGGCAACGGTGCCAGCTTACAACGGCGGGAGGGACTTGGGCCAAAGCGTGCTCGTCGATTCTCGAACCATAGCTTCGATTGTCACGAGGTCCACGTAATGGCCGAAAACGTCAAAAAGCAATCCGATGTCGCCGAGCGGGAGGTAATCTTTCCGGGGACGTACGGACTTCGGTTGATCGCCCCGAAGGCAGCGAGCGTCACTGAACCCGGTGTCGTCAACCCGTTAGGCGCAGCTACCACAGTCCTCGCTCAGACGCTCTACGCCAAGCCGCTGCCGGTCAGCCACGAACCGACAAGCCCGGACTTCCACGAAGGTAACTATGTTCTCCGACTGAATGACGCGGGGGACTGGACGATCGGCTTCCCCAACCGCGACGCCTCAGACGGCCAGCCGTGGCGCTCGCGCTTCTCCTCGGACGGTCATAAGCAGTTCATCGAGATCAGCCGTGAGGGCGAAGTCGAGTTCGTCGGCACCATCGTGAAGATCGTCAAGGACCGCCAGAAGATCGTCGTCTCGGGCTATGACGGGTTCTGGTTGTTGAAGAAGGCGTACGAGAAGGAATACAGGGGGATCATCGCTCCACGGGATTTGCTCGAGCGCTACACGCGGGTGGACGTGGTGCCGGTGGTGACAACGTTCTTGGAAGCGAAAGCGCCAGCTGGCTGGACATCCAAAGTAGCGACAAAAGAAGGTTTTGCAAAAGTCGAATACACGGTCGAAGGCGCGAGGCTGATAGCAGAATCACTCGTTCCCGGAGCGGCGAACTCTGGGACGATAACCCTTATCGCGCCTAAGGTATCCTCCGGTAGCGTGAATGTTCCCACTTGGAACGCACAAATGACCTTCTTGCGTCCTAGTAATGGGCAGAAGGGCGAATCGGAGATTGCGGTGATTGTGACCAACGGTGGAGAAGCTTTTCCACCACTTGCACGCCTCGGTATCATTTTTCATGGTACTACAAGCACAGCATCGTTGTTGATGTACCGAGACGTAGAACAAGAAAAGATCATACTTCCAGTGACAATCGGTATGCCGACTACCGGAGATTTTACACTGGAACTCGTGTGCGATGGTCGATGGATTTTTGGCTATATCAATGGGAGTCTGGTGGGGTACGTCAAAGGATTTACCGCCACCGAATTGCAGTTAGAGCTTAGCGCCATAGGCCAAGGCACGGAATTAGAAGCTGGTAAGGAGTACGCCGTCGTCGGCCAGACCTTCCTCCGCATAGCAAAGCCTTTCCTCCTCCGTGGCTCGAACAAGGGTGACTACGTTCTCCCCGGCTCAGCAGCCACCTACCCGTATGGTGGTTTGCACGCCGACTACTATTCGCACGGTGGTTCAGCGACGGGCTGGCAGGAAACCGTGTTGGCTCCCGATCCACGTAACCCTGAACCGGGAGTGTGGCAGGAACCGACGATCAGCTATGCGGGTGCTGGCCCGTGGACGCCGCCACCGTCAGCCTGTAAAATCAACGCATACTTCGCGGTGCGCTGGTACGGCGCAGTGTATCTCGACCTCGAACATAATACGGAAGTCACATTCACCATCGCAAACCTTGACGACGGCGCACGCTTGTGGGTGGGTAAGACGCTCTTCGGCGAACAAATCATCGACGAATGGAAAGAAGGCGGCAGCCGGACCGTCGAAGGCAAAGTCACAGCAGCAGCTCTAGGCGCAAAGAAGGGCTGGTTCCCGATCATCCTTGAGTATTTCAACGGCGCGGGCAGCTCGGGGATCGTCATGCAGTTCAAGGCGACCACCGGCTGGACCGATCCGGGCGGCACCGTGATAGCAGGGGAAACCGCGACCGTCGTCCCATCCACGTCCCTCTCCCCGTTGGGTTGTTTCAACGAACCGATCCAAGGCCAGTCGCACTTCGACATTATCCAGAACACGGCCAAGCAGTTCGGCTATCAGCTCGCGCTCAAGCACGAACAGTTAGAGTCCGGCAACTTCCCCGGCCAACTCATCCCACTTGCCAGGCAGGGCAAAGACTTCAACGAGGTCATAGAAGCCGACGACATTGACCGCCGCTCAGGGATCAACAACTACACCTACACCCTGGACGCGACAGACTCGGCGACAAGCATCCGGGCACTTGGATCAGGGATAGCTGACGGGAAGGGTTCGCAGGTCGCGTTCGAGACGCTGAGCCCTGAAGCCGTCGAAGAAGCCCTGTTCGACATTCAAGCGTTCATCAGCGAAGGCAACGTGGCCGAGCCGCAACTGCTCGCCGCGTTGGCTGAAGCGCAGCTCGCTCTCCGGTTGGGTTCGTGGGACAACCTCAGCGGCGAGCCGATAGCGAGGGACAGACTCGCCGACACGTTCCCGCTCACTGGCAAACTCTCCCTGCTCAAATGGCGAGCCGGCGACGGTGTTCGGGTATGGCTGCCCGATGTAGGAGTCGAAGACACGACGCCTCGCGCGATCATGCAGGTCACGCGCACGTTCGGACCCGAGGGCCGGATCGGTACGCAGATCGGGTTCCGTTCACGTCCGAAGGATCACCTGTACGCACTGCGACAATTGTTGCGGTCGTTGAGCTTGCCTCAACGGTCTTCGCAGGGGGTCTATGAAGATGTGCCGGGGTCCGTTGTATTTGGAAAAGTCGGTATCGAAAGTTTTAGCGGGGCCTCAGCGGTCCCGCTCTTTCCGCAGGACCGCGTAATCAATGCACGAGTACGACTCACTGAGAACACAGCCGGTGAAAACCTCGTGCTGTTCATCAACGGCAAAGAAGTTACCAATGTCGGCGGACCGTGGGCACACTCGCCAGTGGAGATACCCTGCATTTCGGCGGTAGCGCCGGCCAGCAGCACAAACAGCAAAATGTATGCCCAGTTCAAGACCGGGGCGAAAGAAAGCGAAGTGGAGTTTCAGCTCATCCTGACCGTACTGCGGGCCTAGCTACTCATTGCGGCACCGTGATGACGCCGCCCGTCTTGCTGTGGCAGACGATCCGGTTGCCTTCGCTGGTGTGTATTTCTACTGGGATTCCGCCGATAGCTCGACAGGTCGTCTCATAGCGTTCGACTTCGTGCTGGTACTTTTCGCGTTCGCGCCGTGCGTGTTCGGCCGCTTTCTTGCGTTCTTCGACATGATGGCGAGCTATCTCGGTTTGTTCCTTGTGCTTGGCGGCGGCGCACCACCGGGCGGTCAGGGGGATCTTGAAGTGTCCGGTGCGCATGAGTGGTGGTCCAGAGCCGCCTTGTGCCTGTACAGAGAAATGGACGGTTTGTCCCCGGTCGCGGCACCTCCATGAGACCGCGACGAATCCTGGTCCAGGTTCGGTCCCTTCGTAGTCTGGGGTTGCGACCCGTTCTTCGTCTGGGGTTACAATCGTGCCGTTGGGCATCTGCCGCCAACGAACGTGTCCCGTGCCTACAGTTACCGTTACGCGAGCATAGGGCGATGTCGTGACGGTGATATCAGTGTGGCCAGGGTCGCCGTAGAAAGAGCCATGATGTGAGCGCACCGTCACGTTGAGGAGCGTCGCGGGTGCCTGTTCTTCGGTCTTCTTCGAGGATTCTTCGGCGGCTTCCTTGCGTTCTGCCGCGCACACTATTGGCTCTTCCAGGGCGCATCCCGAGAACGGGTCTTCGGCATGGGCTATCGCTGGGATGGTGAGCAACGCAAGGACAGCAAGACCGGCGGTAGCCATGCGCCTGAGCATCATGGAGTCACCTGACCCGGTACTGCTTGGTACAAACCGATTCGGGACGATGTTCGACTTCCGAGCAGTACGTGTCTAGCCGGTTGATACTAAAAGCATAGTTCCATTCGATCCCACCGCCCGATGCCGGAGTAAGCCAGATCGTGGTATGACCGCTGAATGCCCAGTCGCCCAGATACCACCCAACCGCGCATCGAATCCGCACGCGCGAGAGGCGCTTAGTGCAGTTGGGGTTGAACTGGTGTTCAAATTGGCAATCAGAGCAAGGACGTGACCCCCCAGCGTCAAAGCCACCCTTGAAGTAGCGCAGGAGCGCCACTTCCGAGTAATAGCGGGCCTGACCCCTAGTAAGTTCGGGGCCGGGATGATGGGCCGCTACGGCTGGGGCCGCGAACACGAGGGCCGTGAAGATGACGGGGATGGTGGCTACTCTGGTCATGTTGAGCCTCCTGGGGCTTGACCGGGCCGGGGGCGTTCTATGCGCTGCCCGGCCGCTTTCGTGGGGACCGTAGCACCAAGTTCGAGCCATTGCAACCACGGGAGGACACGATGCGCACCCTTCTAGCCGTAGCCCTGGGTTTCCTAGCTGCTTGTGAGCTGCACCGACGCTCCATGAAGCCTGTCGAAACGGAAGCGTGGTCTCCTGATCTCAACTCCTGTCCGATGACGGAAGCGATCCTCGCCTATCAGGACGAAGCGGCTTTCAGAGCAGCGAGACAATGATCCTACTCACCGACCAGGGAGCCCGATGACACGATGAGTACCGACACGTACACCCCGTCATTCCGTGACCTCCTGGTCGGCTTGTACGACCGGCTTTCGCGCCAGGACAAGGATCTCGAATCCATCAAGGCGCAAGTCACGCTCACAAACGGCAGGGTGAACAATCACGATGTGGAGATCGCAGTCATCCACGAGGTCCAATCCCAAGTAGCCAAGATCCTAGCCGCTAAGACCAAGGCTGAATCGAACAAGAGGGATCGACGCATGACATGGAAGCAGGGGATCGTTTTCGCTGCCACAGGGGCGGTTGTCGCGAGCCTCGGACTATTTGTCGTCTACTTGACCACGGGTAGCGTTACGTTCTAACGGTTGCGTGCAGTTCGCTCACGAGCGCTTCGAGTTCGGGGAGTAAACCGCTCCAATTGGAGAGCGCTTCACGCAGCTCATCGGGCAGTTCTATATCGCCCTCGGCTGCTCGTCCGACAAGGATCTCCGCCTCGACCCTGAGCATCGCCCTTCGACCTTCCATCTCGCGCGCAAGGTCGAGGTCAGCGACGGTGCAGTCACGGAGCCGTCGTAGGACGCCGGGGACACACTCCACTTCCATATCCATGTTAGTTGCGAGCGCAACCATGATCGTTTCATTGTAACGCTAGGGAGGACGGATAGTTTCATATGACCCAGCACGCTCATAACCGCGACGCGATGCGCCACCATCGTGCGCACCAGAGCAAGAACGTCTTCGGCGATAGCTTTATGGAGCGCGTAGCCCAGGGAGTCGCGAACGCAATGGGAACATCCGCGTTCGTGGTTATGGGATCGTTGCTGATTCTCGCGTGGGTGCTCATCAACAACGCCATCCCCTACGCCGAAGAAACGGTCAGACACCTGGAGCACGGCAAGTCGTTCGATCCCGTGCCTTGGGTGCTCCTGAACCTCATATTTTCGGGCGTGGCCTTCTACACGGGGTCGCTCGTCATTATCGCCCAGAAGGCGCAAAGCAAGCGTGACCAGGCTAGGGAAGTTGCTGATGCGAACCACCGTCAGGAGCTTGCCGACGAACAAACGAAGCTCTTGCGCGCGAATACGGATCTCACAGAACAGGTCCACGCGCTCACCCAGGAAGTCAGGGCGCTTATCGAGCCGTCACCGAAGCCGAAAGCTGTCCGCTCAAGAAAGGCGACCAAATGAGACGCGTAACTATTCTTGCGGCCCTCGTCACCGCGCTCATCGTTGCGGGGTGCGGTCACGGCCCTTCACAGTCCGCCACGGGTAGTGCGCGTCCTGCGGGATGGGCGACGGTTGGTCCTCCGCCGTCGTTTGGTCTTGCGCCGGTTTCGACCGTGGCGATGTTCGACTCGATCGAGGTCTCGACGGTACCACGCGACCCGTTCGCTCTCGCCGGCTACACGGCAGGACATTGGCCGACATTCATCCCACTGCGTAAAGCCTTTCCTTCAGCGCACACGGTAAGCATCGCGATCAGTGCCCGGTACCACGCGGACTGTCTAGACGTGGAGCCGGGCGACGCGACACCATCCGAGGTTCCCGGCTGGGTCCACTCAGAGATCAAAGCGGGATGGCGCAAGCCGTGCGTGTATTCCGACTGGTCAGAGTGGACGTCGCAGATCCGTCCCATTCTTGAGCGGGCACGGATCACGCGTTCTCAGGTGTGGGAGTGGGACGCGTTTTACAACGGCGCGCCGCACATTGATCCTGGGTTTGACGGGACACAGTGGACCGACAGGGCGTACGGGCGCAACCTAGACGAGTCGCGTGTGACGCGAGCGTTCTTGTCGATCGCGCATCCGGCGCTCGTGCCTGCTCCCAAGCCGCGCCCCAAGCCCACACCGAAGCCTAAGCCCAAGCCTAAGCCGAAGCCCTCTCCGAGCCGGCGGCGTGTGGAACTGGGGAGGCTCTTGGGCGCATACAGCAAGCGCAACCCGCATGGACATAACTGCGCGCACCCGCCCTATAAACACGCCTATCCCTCCGCTCACTACAACCGCCTGTGTGCTTTGTGGGCGCGCGGGATTAGGAGCCTACGGTGAGCGCGTGTCCCTGCTGCGGTCGCTGCCATGAGTGTGGGCGACGGGATCACGGCGAATGGAAATGCCTGTATCCCAAAGTCGTCCACCCCGAAGTGACGACGACCCAAGCGCCGATCAATCAACCCGTGTTGCAGCCGTGGGACTTCCCGCGTCCTGCCACACGTCCTATCGAAAACGTCTAAGGAGCGCGGTCCAGTGGCTGAGGCAAGCGTCGAGTACGTATCCCTCTCTGAGACAGCATCCCGAAAGCACTGTTTCCTCGGGCTCACCGTCGGGAGCATGGTGCGAGGCAAGCGAGGCCGTGAGTACCGGGACCTCCACGAATTGACGGTCTGCAACTTGAAGGACAAGAAGGTCACTGCTCGCGAGCCGATACTCGCGGGAGATATTGGTGGGGCCGCATCGCGGCTCCTGAAACGGTTGCGTTAGAAAGGGAAGAAAATGGCTACTCTGAAGGCCGCCGACACGAAGCTGGCTCTGAAGTTGAAAGTACAGGCGTCTAGTCTGAACGCGACGATCTTGACGGTCGTCACGGCCCTCACGGGCATGATCGTCGGTCTGGGCCTCATATCGAGCGTCCAGGAGGGTTTGATTATCGCCACCACCACGAGTGGTATTGCCGTCGCAACCCTGATCGCCAATGCGGTCCACACGGGAAGCATTGAACCGTCCGCGTTGACCACGGGGATACTCGCAGGCGTCGGCCAGGCTGTTTCTCTGGTCGTGTCGTTCGCCTTGATCTCGAACACGACAGCGGGGACGGTCGTCTCGCTCACGACTGCGGTGGTTGGCGCTGCTGTTGTCATCGCGCATGCACTTCTCTCGAAGGCAGTCCCCGCATGAGCTATCCGGCCTATGGGCGTTACCATGTGGCTGAGGCGCCGTCCGCATCGCGGAGCCTCCACTTCCACCAGGGAGGCCCACTCAAAGAGGTCGATCACGAGCCAAAGATCGGGGTGATTGACCAGTCGGACCTGATAGCCCAAGGCATAGACACGTCTGTCTTGATTCCGGGCGCGCTGAAGGTGGACGCGCTCGGATCGTGTACGGCTAACGCGACCGTCTCGGCACTGTCGAACCTGCTGAGCGAAGCCGATTTCGGACAGTTCATCCTGCCCGCCGGCAGCGGTGGCTGGAAGGCCGAAGCGGACGTCTACTCGCAGGCGAAGTGCGCAGAGGAAGCGGCGATCCGCTTCTACCACGAATCCACAGATCAGACCGGCCAGCCGTCGGAAGAGTGGCCACCGACCGACTGCGGGTCCTCGGGGCCGTACATCGTGTCGGAGCTTCAGCGCCTCAAGCTCGCTTCGGGCGCACAGATCGCTTCGGGCGCGCAGAGCATCGTCTCATTGCTACAGACGGGCGGCATCCTTCAGGGGACACCGTTCTTCTACGCATGGGAGCAGCCTGACGCTCATGGGTTCGTTGACGGCGACGGATCGGTCTCGGCGATAGAAGCGTCGATCGCGTCGGGGGTCGCTGGCGGTCATGAGACCTTCCAGTCGGCGATCGAGAAGCTGACGATCCTCCCGACTGGCCAGGTGGACCCGTTCAACACGGTGATCCGCGTTAGAAATAGTTGGGGATCGAGTTGGGGGGATGCTGGGTCGTTCCGGATGCACCTCTCCACGCTGGTAGCGATCGGCGGCTCGTCTGACTTCAGGCAGTTGGTCGCATGACCACTACAGCCGCAGACCCAACACAGACGCTTCAGACGAACCCCCCAGGTAGCCATATCCTCGCGCGGCAGCTCGACGAGAGCGTCGCCTATCCGCCTCACCCGCCACGCACAGAGAGCGAGATCTACGTCAAGACGCACCACCACCTCGTCTACGACATGGACGCGCCGTGCTGGATATGCGGCATCCGTCATTCGACAGGCGGCGCGATGGAGACTCACCACTACCGCTTCGAGTGGGCCTCGCAGTTCGGGCTTGATCTAACCAAAGTCGAGGCGGACTTCCCCGACCTCACCGACCGGCAGAAGCTCGCCGACTGGGTTGACGGGGAGGGCAACATGCTCGTGCTCTGCGCTGCTCACCATCGAGGCAAGTACACGGGCATCCACGAGATCACCTACCCGGCGTGGCTCCTACAGCGCTACGAAGGCCCGGAGTTCTCGTTCATCGACCAGCACGCAGTCCCGAGGGCGCACACGGCGCTGATGGCGAACGGGGACGCACATCCGGGAGGGCCACCGTCATGAAGCGACTACTCCACACACAAATCCTCTGTCGCCTCGGCTGGCATGACTGGCGCGAGGATGACCCCGGCATCGGATGCTCGTGCCGATGGTGTCCGCGTACCGGGCTCGACGCATGATCGAACGGTCATTCACCGCGCTGTGCGGAGTAGCAGTATGCCTGCTAGTGGCCGGTATGGATGTGCAGACGATCTCCGGCTGGCCGCACGAGCTATGGAAACAGCTAGAGGACATCGCGTTCATCATGCTCGTGACGGGCTTCGGTGGTGCTGCTGGGATCGCCGGGATCGTTTGGGCGATCAAAGGTCTGGGGGACTGAATGCCATTCGCTCGCAAGTTCATCAAATCGGCGGTGCTGATCGCCATCTGGCCGTTCTGGAAGCTGCTCGCCCCGTCTTCGACCTCGCTGGATCGGCTCCGTCGGGAACTGCGCGAGCTCTGGAGCTAGCCCGCTCCCTGTGAGCGGCGGGGGCGCTACGCAGCCTCAGCGAACGGTCCGTGCTCGACGAGCAGGTTCTCGGGTCGCATCTCATCATCGACCTGGCGCTCCATCTCGCCAAGGGCACGCGCGGTCTCCATGTTGATCCAGCGTGTGAACTCGCTTGAGCGAGCCATGCGCCCGAAGGCTGCGCGCTTATTCAGGAGCTGTGTGCGCTCCTCGCGGCTCTCGCCTCGTGCGCCTGACGGAGCGTGGATCACTCGGACGCCGGTGTCGCGCTTGTTCTGGTTCTGGCCGCCCTTGCCGCCCGACCGGAACGTCTGAACCTCGCAGTCCTTGATCGTGACCCGGACGATTTTCTGCCTCTCGGACACGTCTTGCAGTGTACCTCGCCATCCGGCGGTATAGAGCTTGCCTGCGGTCAGGACGACGCGGAAGGATCGTGCTGTGCCGGCGATCGAGCAAGGGCCGGCAAGCAGCCGAGCCTCAACGAGACAGGAGGCCAATTGGTATCCGTCGTCTACGCATACTCATCCTCGCGACGCTGGCGTGCTTGGCGTCGTTCTCGACTGTTGCGGCGGGAGCTCGTGCTCCCGGTGTAGATCAAGCATCGTTTAGACCGAAGGCTAAATCAACACCACGGACTAAACACCGGCATAGGCGTCACCGGAAACGGACGGGTTGCGAGACGAGAGCCTGTTTCGTTCGAGTCCAGCACTGGCACGAAAAGCTCGCGCGAGAACGGTTAGATCACGCTCCCCGCGAACAGGTCATCGCATCCTGGTATGGCGTCGCAGATAGCGGCGGTCCGCTCGCCTGTGGTGGCGGTGACTTGACGAGTTCAACCCTCGGCGTCGCCAACAAGACATTGCCGTGCGGCACGATGGTCCGGGTCTGCCTCGAAGAACATGGAGGACCGTGCATCGACGTGCCCGTAGTCGATCGTGGACCATACGTGGCCGGTCGCTCCTACGATCTCACCGTCGCTACCGCGAGGGCGATCGGGTTCCTTGCGCGCGGAGTCGGACCCGTCTGGGTGAGCGTCGGGTAGACTCCCAGAGTGCGGGGTACGGCTCCCCGTCCGCTTCATCCTCGCCTCCTGGGCGCACACTCAGCAGGCTCAGCAGGCCCTTCGCTTCACGGCGGAGGGCCTGTTTGTCGTTCCGGGGAGGCCCTCATGGGCCATGCGAGCGTACAGACGACCGCTTCGGTGTATGTGGAGCGACCGGGGCTTGACGAGCTTGCCGCGAGTGTGCGTGGGCTGTGCTACGGCGAAACGTCAGCGGAGCTTCGGGAGCGGTTTGCGGCGCAGATGCACGCCTCTCCGCCGCGATTGTCGATGGGCTCGGCGTCGTCTACTCGCGCTTTCGCAACGGGATACACGAGCCGTCTATCCGTAGAAACCCGCAGACTTGCCAACGCCCTTGACGGGGGTGGGAAGGATGTAGTATAGTCCTCTCGTCAGATGCCCTGGCCCGGCAGGAACTCGTTCGTGAACGGCGGTTATCGGACGAAGGGCAAAGCAATTATCGGAAGGATGTCCAGTGCCCCCACGACTCGCAGGCGAAGTCCTCACCCCGCTCCGGGAAGCCCTGGGGCGTTATGGGATCAGCCAGTCCTCGTTGGCCCGCTCACTCAACTGTGACCGGCGACAGGTGGGCATGTGGGTGCGGGGGGATCATGTCCCCAATCCGGAGCGACGGGAGCAGATAGCTCGCGTACTAGGAGTCGAACCGGCCGAGTTGTGGCCAGATGCGGAAAGGGCGGCGGCGTGAGCGCTACAGGCTCAACGCATATCGGCGCAAGTGGTGTGCGCGTACCTACACGCCATCGAGCACCAGCAGCACGAGCGATCCGCAGAGTGCCGGTGCTCACGTACATCAACAACGGTGCGGGCTACGACGTGTATTGGCGGGGCGTCGTCGTGATGCCGATCGGCCAAGTAGGCAAGCTCGGCTCGAAGTGGCAAGCAAGGTTCCCTGACGGTTCCTATCACCCGATCCTGTATTCCACCCGTCGGTCGGCGGGAGAGAGGCTCAGGCGAATGGCTGAGCGGAGGGCGACATGATCCGGGTAAGCGCCTACTACCCGCGCTCCAAAGGCGGCGGCGACGGATGCGACTTCGAGGCGTATGCGTCGGATCGCGCGGCAGCCATGGCCCTGCTCGAAGGCCAGGTCGAGCGAGGAGCCATCCTTGTCGCGTTCGATGGCGATGTTGTTGTCGGCCCTCACCCTGAGACGAGGGCCGCGTGATGGGCGTCAGCGATGTGCTGAAAGAACTGCATCGCCTCGAAACTGAGCGTGATCGGTACAGACGAGCGCTCGCCTACTTGGCAAACCGGGAGAACTGGCTAGGCGATCCTCACAGTCAAGAGTCCATGCTGCACGGTCACGACACACCGTACGAGCTTGCTCTCGCCGCGCTGGATGTTGTGGAACAGGGGTCGGCATGACCTCCACCGTGAAGTTGACGCCAGCGCAGAAGCGTGGTCTTGAAGCGGTCGCTCTCAACCGTGTCTGGTGGTGGCCTTTGGGTGGTTGGGGTCAGTCGCATGTCTATCCAGACAAGTACACGGTGCGCACGGACGTGCTCCGCCGCCTGCGAGGGATGCACCTCATCGAGCTCGGCCCGATCACTGTGCCGAAAGTCAGGACTGTCCTACTCACTGCGGAGGGTGAACGATGCTTGACCTGATCCCTACTCTCGTGACGCTAACGATCGAAGCTGGTGCTGTCCCTCTCGTCGTTACCGCCTTGTGGTTCGTGATCGCTGACCCGTGGGATACACGATGACCTGGATCATCTGGGCTATCAGCGGCCTTGTAGTGCTCATGGTCTACGTGCAGGTCTTAGCGTTGTGCGTCGCAGCGAAACGCGCTGATTCCGCGATCATCGTGCCTGAGCGGACGGCCGCCATGTGCGAATACGGCTTGTGTCGAGAGAGATGGACAGCTCTAGTAGATCTCGGGTTGAAGGGTCATCGCTACGTATGCGACGCACACGTTCAGGCAGTCGTGTCCGAGACGGTAGACCCAACGTTCGCAGCGTGTGGAGTGGCTGAGCAGTGATCCCGATCACTGAGGACATGATCGACCGTGAGTTCGATGAACCATCGGCCGGCGATCCTATTCGGTGCAGAGGCTGTGGCGTCTACTTCGACTACGAACCAGACGTGATGGTTCGCACTCGGCGCGGCTTCTTCTGCAAACAGTGCCGTGAGAACGGGCACGCGGGGGATTTCTATGTCTACTGAGCTAACGGCAGCCGACATGAAGGCGCTCGACTCCGCCTACGCCAAGATTGGCGATCCGTACACACATATTGAGGCTGGCTACCGGGCCGCTCTCGCTGCCCGTGAAGAGGTATACGCCAGTGACGATCTACTACGAGAGGTGTTGGAAGTGGCTCCGGTCTGCGAATGGGGACCCGAACCTGAGCGGGATCAAGCCCTGCTCGATGTCGAGGCCCTCCTCCATGAGCACGACCGTCTACCCAAGGAGGAGACATGATTTCTTGTTCTTGTGCTTCAACCACTCCGACGATGCCTACCGAACGCGGTGAGCATCTGCCGGGCTGCCCAGCCTATGCGTACCAACTTGGCGTGAGGGACGGCCGACGTATCAACACGGCGGAGCTAGCGCAACGTGCATTGGATCTCCGGGACCGTCTACCCAAGGGTGAGCGATGAGCACGAGCGTACAAACCGACCTGGGACGGCTGCATCTTGTCCGGCGAGGTGACGGGAGATCGGTCCTGCTTCAAGTGCCAGGCTGCGGCAAGCTGGAGCTTTTGGACGAGAGGCAACTCGCAGGTGATCTCTCCGTGGATCATGCCGCAGTCTGTGGATGCGGCTATCACGAGACGCACCCGTTCGGTGTAGCGATGCTTGCCGCAATGAGAGCACGGGTGCTCATGGGCGACGCTCCAACTGAAGATATCGGTCCCGGCGAGTACGACCGCCCGTCCCCGGAGGAGTCGTCATGAAACTCCGACGCAAGGCCGTCTTGACGAACTTGGCTCGACCGCGTGTCGGGATGAGTGAGGACGAAGTGCGGATCGAGCAGCGCCCAAGCTGGCGACGGCCGAGCCTGAAGCTGCTCGTGATGGCCGGCGCGCTCGGACTGGCACCGACTTACAAATCAAGTAGCGCCCGCGACGAGCAAACGTCCGGGCGCTTGACCCATGAGGAGAGGAGCCCTCAATGAGCCAGACCAATCTATCACCCTCGACGAGCCGTGCAGCGAAAATCGCTTTGTTCCGCGCCTATTTCGACTGGTTGGAAGCGCATCCCGAGACGCGCATTCCCAGCTTCATCTGTTCGCATCAGAGCGTAGAAGCCGAGGAGTTGGCAGATACGGCGCGAGCGTTTGGCGGCAAGTGGATCAAGGGGACCAACGGGCACGACTTCGAGTTGACGCGCAAGTGGGGCACTGAGGGTACGACGATCGAGCACACCCTGTACGCACCACGCGAGAAGGTGTGTGAGCGTGTCGTCGTCGGCACGGAAGAGCGCGTGATCGAGGGGCCTGACCCTGAGGCTGTCGCGGCATTGCCGAAGATCAAGCGTGTCGAGACGGTCGAGCTAACTGAGTGGCGCTGCCCTGAGTCTCTCCTCTCACCCGAGGCCGACACGTTCGCCGAGGAGATCGAGCTATCCGAGTTCGCGTCTGAACGTCAACGTCGTGAGCAGCGGAGCAGAGCATGAGCGACGAGCCCATCGTTGACGCGGAGCTCGTGCCCGAGGACGACGGCGTGGATATCGTCAGTCCCGTTGAGGCGTCCACACAACTCGTGCGGCGAGAGCGCCGTAGCGAGGTCATCAAGCCCCTAGATGCGGGCGAACTCGTGGAGAGCTTCAAGGCGTACCAGGCACTGCTACCCCGGCTCTTGCACGAGAGCGACTATCAGTCCGACGGCAAAGACAAGTTCGTCAAGAAGAGCGGCTGGCGCAAGATCGCGACAGCGTTCGACCTCGATGTACAGCTCGTCCGCAGCAATGTGGAGCGCGACGAGAATGGCGAGCCAGTCAGGGCGGAAGTGTGGGCTCGCGCGATCGCACCATCCGGTCGGTTGATGGATGGTGATGGTTACTGCTCCGTTGGCGAGAAACGCTTCGCGAACCCGAAAGGACGGCAGAAGCTAGAGAACGATCTTCGCGCCACGGCGACTACCCGCGCAATGAACCGTGCGATCAGCGGCCTTGTCGGGATGGGCGCCGTGTCTGCCGAGGAGGTCGATACGGGCGCCCGAGAGCAGACCGGACCGCCGTATGGTCCTGCGGCGCTCGATGAGCAGGTAGCTCAGGCACGCCGTGCGATCAGTTTCCTACTCGACTTGAACAATCCGGATGATGCGCGTGTCAATGACGTGTTGCAATGGGTCGCTAGGGACGCGGGAGGGTATCTCCCTGCCTCTGTGACGCGTGGTATCGGACATACCGCGAAGCAAGCGAAGGCTGTTCGTGACGCACTGCGTGACGAGGAGGGCGACGAGGGGGAAAGGGTCGCGGAAGCCGAACGGATCGCCGCTGAAGACGATCCCCTAGCCGAGGAGTTCACCAAGCCCCTGGAGGAGCGACCTGACGCAAGCGATGGTCTGGACGACGAGCGGGAAAGGAGGGGACGATGAGCACTGAGCCAACAGGCCAGGAGCTGACTGTCGTCAATCGGGTCTCGGGCGAGGTACTGGACCCGAGGACTGCCGAGACAGCACGCCTCGCCGCCTTCGTCACGGACCTTCACGGCATCAGACAGGAACTCTCCGAAGCCGAGAGCGTGGTCAGCGACGAGCTGGTCTCTCGATTGGATCGTGATGCTTGCTGGACAGCACATGTTGACGACGGCGAGACGCGTTGGGAGATCAAAGCTGCGAGCCCGACAGCCGGCACCACGTCTTACCCTGAGGATCTGCTCGAAGTGGAGCTACAGGGCCTCGTTGATGCTGCCACGATCAGTTCGGACGCGGCAGCTAAAGCACTCAACCGTCGTGTCGTGTTGGAGCTGAGTGTCCCGTGGGACGCTGACCCGCGTGAGATCGCTCGCAAGGTCAAGCAGGCACTCTCCATCGAGGTTGCAGGCGTGACAGTCACGGTCGAGCGCGCGGACGCAAAGATCACTCCGGTCGCCTCGGCGATCGCTGCGCTTCGCAAGGTGCCTGGCACGAGCGATGCTTTGGATGCCGCGAAGCGTGAGCAGCCGCAGGGCAAGCGTCGCGTCACGGTCAAGCTGAAGGGAGGCGAGTGATGTCCGATGCGACCACTTGCATGGCGCGTCTCGACGAGATAGCCGCCGAGTTGGATACCCGCTCCAAGGAAGCCAACACGGTTGCGCGCGAGCTCGACGGTTACAGGGACCGTGACGGGACCGAAGTCAAGGGAGTCCAGCAGCTCTACGACGATTGGATGGACGAGTTCGAGGTCGGCTTGTGGGACGCGAGTGAGGCTGGGAGCAAGCTGCCATCCGAGCCGATGCGTGAGCGTCTCGGTCGTCGTGCGATGCCACCGGAGATGCTCGGCGCACAGCGGATGCTCTCATCCAAGCGCAAACGCCTTGAAAAACGTGTGAGCACCCTGAAGGCCGAGATGGAGGCGCAACGCAGTCTGCTCAGCGCCTACAAGCTTGAGTGTGAAGGATCGGGAGCTAGCCTAAGGAGCGCTGCGTAATGCCTCCGAGGGGCGTACCGCTAAGTGCCGAGGCGAAAGCGAAGATCAGCGCGGCACGGAGGGGAAGGCCGCTCTCGGATGCGCACCGGGCGGCGATCAGTCATGCCCAGCCCGGCCCTAGGGGGGTTTGGTTCCAATGCGGTGCGGGGCGTTGGGGGGTTAGATGCCGCGATGGTAGCTACCACCTTTGGTCTCGGATCGTCGCATGGAATGAGATTGGGCGCGAGCTGCTGCCATCTGAGATAGCCCACCATCTCAACTTGGATTGCGGCGACGATCGGCCCGAGAACCTAGAAGTGCTCAGCGGGCATGCAGAGCATGCGCGAGTCCATCGCGAGATGGGCACGGCCTATGGCTTCACGGATGAGGACCGCGCGCGTGGTAGGCGCACGCTCGTAGAGCGAGCGGCAAGTCTGACCCACTGCAAGCACGGCCACCCGTTCGACGCGACTAACACCTACGTCGAACCCAATGGCAAAAAGGCATGCCGGACATGTAATAAGGAACGCACTCGCCGCTACAAATCGCAGCGTGTCGAAGCCGAAGCCTCCGGCGCCGGACTTAGGAGGGCAGCGTGAAGCGCTCATCTCTACTCCGCTCTCTAGACGTGTGGGAAGTCGCTCCAGGCTGGGACACGATCCAAGCCTACGCGTTGATCCGAGGGAGGATCAAACTCGGGCATCGCAGGAAGCCTCCCGCCGGGAAGATTAGGGTGAAAGAAACCATCGATCAGGCCATGGCGTCGTGCTTAGACTGGCCGACACTTAGGCTTCGTAAGCCCGTGCAAAGCGGATATAACGGGTCCGCGTCACTGATCCATCCGCTGACCGACGACTTCGGCGTTTCCGTCGAGCTTGTCGCCCTAGCTGACGAGATGCACGGCCCGGGTGGTTGGCGTATGGGGTCGGTCCCCGCTCAGTCACATCACTTCGCTGCCAAGGTTCGCCGGGGCAAGCTGCTCGCCATCATCGCTCCCGCAAAGCGGGGTGTGTCGTGACCTTTCAAGAGGACGAGCCCGACGTGCCACCGTCCGCAAGCGAGGCGCAGAACCGCTTTAAGACTTCCCTACGCGAAGACCGTGAACGTCGAGAGCAACGTAAAGCTGAACGGCGGGGAGCGAAGCGGAGCAAACGTGTTCCGCCTCGAGCCGCTAGGCGTGCGATCTCACCCGCCACGTCTGAGCAGAGAGCGCTCGTGAAGGATCGAGCTTGTGTCGTTTGCGGCGGCCAGCCGTGTGATCCTGCACATCTTGTGGACCGGAGTCTCGCGTCGGCAGCGGGCGACGATCCCCGCGCTGTCGTCCCCCTCTGCCGAGCTACTCACCACAGGGAGTTCGATGACGGTCTGCTCGATCTCTCGCCCTACTTGGAGCCCCACTGGCGTGAGTCGATTGCCTGGTCTGTCGAAGCGGTCGGATTGTTCCCCGCTTTACGCAGGATCACGAACCGTAGATGGCAACCAGTCGAGGAGGCAGCAGCGTAATGGACGACACCCGCGCAAACCTGATCGTCGCCGTGGAGCAATGGGAAGGCGAGGACGGACCGTTTGAACGAGCTGGGCATGGCCGCCGACGCGCTCGACGCGCTGTTCCTACTGACCGCCGTGCCGCAGGACGATGACGCTTAGGGACGAAACCAACACCGAATGGAGGAACTGATGCGATACACAATCTGGAGGGCACTCGACACCGACGGTGAGCCCACTGGTGCGGTGGACTTCGGGGGCGAGATGTCGTCGTCGCTCGAGTTCGTCGGGGTGGTGGACGCCGATCACTCGTATGCCGCAGTGGCCACCGCCATCGCGCGGTGGCCCGGAGAAATCACGGAGCCGGCAGGCGACTGGGTGGCGATCAAGTGTGAGGAGATCTCATCGGCGCCTGTCATTCTCCCGATCCGAGGGGAAATCGCGAGCGAATGACGCCTCCGGGTCAAAGCGACTCCCACCTGCGCTGCGAGGTCTGCGGGCGGAGGAGCACCACGAGTTTCGCTTCCTCGATGGCGCATGGCTGGGAGAAGTGCCACGGCTACACGATGACCCTCGTCCGAACCGAGGCGGACATTGAGGTTGCAGTCGCGCAGGCGGCTGGCCCGGGTGCGCGGTTCGCTATCGAGCGCGCTGTAGGCGAGCGCGTCGGGAGGCGTCGGTGACGCCCCGTAAACCCACTCAGATGGACCGCGTCCTACTGGCCTCCCGATCCTACCGAGGCGTCTGCCAAGCCGACTTACTTGGCCCAGACGTAGTGGATGGCGGCAAGCCAATCACTCGCCTAGCCGCACGTATCGAGGATTTGGAGACGAAGCGAAACTGCCTCTTTGAGGACATCGGCTGGCGGAGCGGAACGAAGATTTATCGACTTGTCGAAGGCCCCGACGTTGAGCGAGCTGGTGGGGGTGCCGCAGTCTCACAGACCCATGCGGCGGCTCTAGAGGCTGCCACCCGCTCGCTGAGCGTCGAGCCTCGCCTGTTCGAGTTGGCTCCATTGTCGGCTTATGACCCGATGTCGGAGGCGGCGTGATGCCATGCACCGATATCGCCGACAGATGGGAGGGCTACCTTCGCAGTCCTTGGGAGATCGGACAATCCGTCGCGCCGCTCAGCTCGTTCCCCACAGAGATGCAGGCACGCATCAACGGACTAGCCGACGGTCCGACCCCGCCGCCCCAGTGGCTCAACCTAGAGCTGGCTCAGATTCCATCGCGCGCGTGGTGGGAGTGGCACATGCGTCGGGGGCACGATCCGTTCAAGCGACGGGGATCAATCGCCGCATGGCTGAGGGAATCCGTCATCCTGCGCGACCTTGGCGTGTGCCAGCTCTGCGCGCGAGCCATAGGCCAAGAGGACGACGTACACATCGACCACGTCCATCCCGTCTCACTTGGGGGCGCGACGGCACTCGGCAACCTCCAACTCGCCCATGCCGCCTGCAACCTGAGCAAGGGCAACCGGATATGAGCCGGCGTGTCTGGTTCGCTCGTGATGCTGGGTTCACGGCAGACCCCCGCATACAGGTTCTCGGAGATGAATACGGACCGGGTGGTCCCTTGGTCGTGGAGGAGCTGATAGCACTTGCCAAGCTCACCAACAACGGAGGCACTGTGAGCGTGCCATACACCACGGTCGCGCGGAGGTCCTTTGTGAAGGTCCCCTTAGTCAAGCGCGTGGTCGCCGACATCGTGGAGAGCGGACTGATAGAGGATGTCGGATGCACGGCCAAGACAATCTCGGCCACGTTCATCAAGTGGTCCACATGGCAGCCAAAGGACCCTACAGCAGCGGCCCGCAAGTCACGAGAACGGGCGCAAAATGTCACGTAGATGTCACGGTCGGAAATGTGACGCAACTATGACGCGAAGCGTGACCGTCACGCCCCCCACAGTTAACAGAAGACAGTTAACAGAACAGCAACTACCTAGCCAAGAAGTCAACGCTTGTGGCGTGTGCGCGCGACCCAACCGGCAACGCTCATCGCGGACTATTGATCGGGGGAGCCGGTGAGTGGTCCTTCAACTAACTTTGTGTTCCGGCACAAGCAGGGACCGAGAGAGCTTTGGGCCGTGCCACCGCCACTGCCAGCTTCGGGCTACATCGTCAACTTGGAGATTCAAGAACGCCGGGACCGTGAACGCGCTGCTCGCCCAACCCAACTCGAAGCCCGGTCACGTTCATTGTTCGATGAGGCACGAGTCTGGGCTCAGCGTGTCGGTTTCTCGATCGAGGAGGAGCCGCTAGCAGCGATGGCTGCCGTGATGCTTCGTGGATTGAGGGGTGTCGGATGCGTGACTCGGGGAGATGTGCTGGCCCGAGTACGCCATTCATACGCCGACCTGTTTCCAGTCGCTGAGCGCGCGGCATAACACGAGGAGATGAGATGACAGTGGTCCACCCGATAGAGGAGGCACTCAGCGAGTTCGAGTTGATCGGCGGTGCAGGAAACGAGGCTGATAAGAAGGCGTGTGCGATGACATTGCTCGCCTGGGTCTGCGGCGAAGCGTGGACCGACCACCCACCGTGCGCTAACAAGGTGATCGCGAACAATGTGATCTACGCGAACGATCACAGTGCGACTACATCGGAGATGCGCCGCGAGCTCGTCATCGCCGGAGAGAAGGGCGTCTTAGACACGTGGTGGGTGCCCGATGATGTCGTGGCGTTCTCCCTCGCGGTGAGGGACGGGGAGTCGAGCGACGTGTACGAGCGTACGCTACGAATGCTCGCCCGTGTCACGGAATGGAAGGGCAACAAGGAGCGTCCTGTCCTGACGGACGCTGACCTGACGGACGCTGTCCTGACGGACGCTGACCTGACGGACGCTGACCTGACGCGCGCTGACCTGACGGACGCTGTCCTGACGCGCGCTGTCCTGACGCGCGCTGACCTGACGGACGCTGTCCTGACGGACGCTGTCCTGACGCGCGCTGTCCTGACGGACGCTGTCCTGACGGACGCTGACCTGACGGACGCTGTCCTGACGGACGCTGTCCTGACGGACGCTGACCTGACGGACGCTGTCCTGACGCTCGCTGTCCTGACGGACGCTGTCCTGACGCGCGCTGTCCTGACGGACGCTGTCCTGACGCGCGCTGTCCTGACGCGCGCTGTCCTGACGGACGCTGTCCTGACGCGCGCTGTCCTGACGCGCGCTGTCCTGACGCGCGCTGTCCTGACGGACGCTGACCTGACGGACGCTGACCTGACGGACGCTGTCCTGACGCGCGCTGTCCTGACGGACGCTGTCCTGACGGACGCTGACCTGACGGACGCTGTCCTGACGCGCGCTGACCTGACGGACGCTGTCCTGACGGACGCTGACCTGACGCGCGCTGTCCTGACGGACGCTGACCTGACGGACGCTGACCTGACGGACGCTGTCCTGACGGACGCTGTCCTGACGCGCGCTGTCCTGACGGGCGCTGACCTGACGCGCGCTGTCGGTGCACCGTGGGGCGGCATGCCAGCGGGCTGGAAGCTCTCCGGCAGTGGCTTGTGGGTCAAGGATGAGACAGCGTGAGCTCTACACGCTACCCAGAGCAGCACTTGACGGCTTTGGCTAGAGCAAACGAGGTCTATCGTGGCCGTGTCGAGGTGAAACGCGCTCTCCGTGAACGCGAGACGACTCTCAACCATGTGCTGTCCGAGCCTTCAGTGCAGACAGCAATGATCTATGACATGCTCTTGTGGCAGCCATACCCCGACCTGTTTTCAGCCGCTGAGAGAGCGGCATAACAACCAGCAAAGGAGCAACATGTTCAACGTAGGAGACAAGCTGTTTATCCGTACCGTGACCTTCCACCTGGTGGGTCAGGTCAAAGCCCGTGAGGGCGATTGGCTGACGCTCACCGATGCCTCGTGGGTCGCTGACAGCGGCCGCTTCCATGATGCGATCGAGAAGGGCACACTCTCGGAGGTCGAGTACGTCGGCACCGCGTACGTGAACCTCGCCACGGCCACGGATGCGTTCCCGTGGACGCACGAGCTGCCCACGGTCAGCAAGTAGGGGTCGTCATGACGCCAGCGCTCTACATCGGGTCGCGGTCGCGGTCGTGGTCGTGGTCGCGGTCGCGGTCGTGGTCGGGGTCGTGGTCGTGGTCGCGGTCGTGGTCGTGGTCGTGGTCGTGGTCGGGGTCGCGGTCGTGGTCGTGGTCGTGGTCGGGGTCGCGGTCGTGGTCGGGGTCGCGGTCGGGGTCGCGGTCGTGGTCGTCATGACGCCAGCGCTCTACATCGGGTCGCGGTCGCGGTCGCGGTCGGGGTCGTGGTCGTGGTCGCGGTCGCGGTCGCGGTCGGGGTCGTGGTCGCGGTCGGGGTCGGGGTCGCGGTCGGGGTCGCGGTCGCGGTCGCGGTCGGGGTCGTGGTCGGGGTCGTGGTCGCGGTCGTCATGACGCCAGCGCTCTACATCGGGTGCGGCCTTTTGGAGGCAGCGTGAGCTCTACACGCTACCCAGAGCAGTGCATGACGGCTTTGGCTAGAGCAAACGAGGTCTATCGTGGCCGTGTCGAGGTGAAACGCGCTCTCCGTGAACGCGAGACGACTCTCAACCATGTGCTGTCCGAGCCTTCAGTGCAGACCGCAATGATCTATGATGTGCTCTTGTGGCAGCGACAGTGGGGACGGTCGAGAGTGTTGAGCGTGCTCGTCTCGTTGCAGATCAGCGAGACGCGGTTGGTGCGCGAGCTGACGGATCGTCAGAAGGGTTTGATCGTCGAAGCGTGTCGTGGTGAGAGGAAGGTGGCGGCGTAATGCCCGACGAGCTATCCGAGGCGGAGCAACAGGCAAGGGAAGTAGCCCGTGCCGCTCTCGCCGAGAACGGAGACGGAGATGCCTGAGACACCACGCACCTGGACGCTGCGTCAGATCAATCGGTCTCTGTCGATCGAAGTCGTCAAAGACGATGCCCCGGTCGTTGCTGGCGAGCGCCGTGTCGAGGTCATCGAGAAGGCTCCCGTGCTGGACTTGTTGGAGCGACTACGAGAGGTGTTGGAAGTCAAGGAGGGATCGTGAGCGACCAAGAGCGCGAGGCGCTGAAGGAGATTGCTGCAACGTCCTCGTCTGGGCTTAGAACCGAGGACGAGCGCTGGGCTTGGATCGGATGGGCTATCGAAAAGGCTCGGGCCGCTCTCACTACCCGTGAGGAGCCGCCGGAGAGTGCGTTGCTTGACGCTGCCAAGTGGGTTCTCGACAACTGGGATCGCAACGCTACCCAGCACGCGAGTATCCCTGCGCTACGTGCTGCCGTCCAGACCGCTTCCGCTACCCGTGAGGAGCCGCCGGAGAAGTACGCGATCTGTCAATGCGGCCACCTAGCGTACTGGCACAGTGCCGTGACTCGCGAGGGCGACGTGCCACAAGGCGCTGGCAGTTGCGAGGAGAAGCCCGACTGTCGTTGCGAAAGGTTCGTTGCCCGTGAGGACACCGAGCGACCGGACGCCGATCCTGTTGTGAGTGGCTTCGTCGGTGGCCTCGAAGCTCGCATCGTCAGAGCCAACGCCGAACGTGACGCTCGGCTCACCTTCGCCGAGGCGCGCGATCGGACGCTTGACGCGATCAAGGATGCGCGGCAGGCGCTCTACAGGGAAGGCAATGTCGTTGGCGATCTCTTGGGCGATGACCCCGACACGCAGGAACGCCTCGCCCACGTGGGTGTCAACGTGATCGCGCTCAAGGACTTCAACGACGCACTCGACAGGGCGTTCCCCGTCCGGGACACCGAGCAGGAGCCCGAGCGATGAGGACCGATCTTCGCAAGCGCGGCGTATGGCTACGTGCCGATCAAGCCCGAGTGATCGCAAGGTTAGCCCAGCATGGCGCACGCTCAATCGAGTTGTCTGAGAAGGAGGAGCGGACCTTGGCGAAGCTCCAAGCACGGGTAGGGGAGATAGGGGTGCGATGAACAACGCTAGCGGCACGAACCCTCGAGGCATCGGTGACTGCACAACCGATCCGAAGTACTACTGCTCATGTTGCGGGCGCTCGGCGCGTCGATTGGCTGGTCTCATCTGGACGAATACCGGCTGGGTTTGCGTGCATGACGACTTCTGTCGTTCTGGCACCAGTGCGGATCGACGATTCTTAGTCCAGGAAGAACCATGACATGCTCACGGTCGGCAGCCTCTTCTCCGGCATCGGCGGACTCGATCGCGGCTTCGAGCTCGCAGGCATGGGGATCGTCGCCCAATGCGAGGCCGATGCCTACTGTCGAGGCATCCTCGCCCGACACTGGCCCGACATCCCCTGCTTCAAGGACATTCGAGAAGTCTCATCGCGGAGCTGGGCCACCATCCGACCCGGACAAGTGGACCGAGACGCAGGTAAGCCCGACGCTGAACGGCCACGAGTTCCGCTCGGGCGTGCGGACGCCAGTGTTGACTTGCTCTGCGGCGGGTTCCCCTGTCAAGACCTCTCTGTCGCTGGTAAGCGCGCCGGTCTCGCCGGAGCGCGTTCCGGACTGTTCTTCGAGTTCGCCCGCGTCGCCGATGAGCTTGTTCGACCTGGCGGATGGCTCGTCCTTGAGAACGTCCCCGGCCTGCTCAGTTCCGCCGGTGGACGAGATTTCGCTGTCGTGGTCCGCACGCTGGGCGACATCGGGTTTCACGATCTCGCCTGGAGAGTGTTGGACAGCCGTTACTTCGGAGTGCCCCAGCGCCGGCGACGCGTCTTCATCGTTGCCCGACGTGCTGTTGGACGAAGTGCCCGAGAGGTTCTACTTGAGCCCGAGAGCGGCGGCGGGGATTTTGCGCCGCGCAGAGAAGCGGGGCTGCGAGTTGCCGCGAGCCTTAGCCGAGGCTCTAGCGGTCCTGGCGTCTCAGCACCGGGACGACGACAAGAGGATGACAGGAACATCGTCAGCACGCTCCAGGCTAGGCGCGGGCGTACTGGCGACACAAGTGCCGAGGTGGCTGCCGGCGGACACCTCCAAGTCGCTCCAGCCATCGTCAAGCGCTACGGGAAGGGCACCGACAGCGACGCCACCGACGCCCTCATCACCCATACCCTCAGAGCCGAGGGCTTCGATGCCGGCGAAGACGGCACCGACCGCGGCACGCCTCTCATCGCCGGGACCGTCCGATCCCACATGCGACCCGGCAGCAACGATGTCGGAGGCATCGCCTACGCGCTCCGACGAGACCCTGGAGGCACCGGCCAAGGCCACAACACCAACTATGTCGTCGGTGCGGCGCCTGACGGTGATCGAGTGCCTGCGCCTTCAGGGCTTCCCCGACGATTGGCTATGGCCGCTCACCGACGACCCGACGGACCTGGATACGCAGCCTGCGGGAACGCGGTCAGCGTCCCCGTCGCCCAGTGGGTCGGGGAACGACTGATGGCTTACGAGTTGGCCTCTACGAGTGAGCGGACCGCATGAGCACCACGACCCTCAAGCAGTCCGAGGCGATCAAACTCATCATCCCCGGCAAGCCCGTCCCACTGCAACGCTCCCGTACTCAGCGAGGCAAGCATTACTTGCCGGCACGCTCGAAGACCTACCGCCTGCTCGTGCAAGCAGAGTGGATGGTGGCTGGCCGACCATCGTTAGGAGCTGCGCCGTTCGCGGCGTCGATGCGGTTCTAAGGGGCGCACGCCTCATCGGATCTTGACAACCTAATCAAGGGTTGTCTCGATTCTCTCAACGGGTTAGCCTACGACGATGACGCCCAACTCGTCTGCCTGAGCGGCTGTCACAAGCTCCCCGTAGGCGCAAAGGATGGGTCTATCGAGATGGGGTATCTACTTAGCTGGCCCGATCTGTGGTACAATCCAACTACAGAACGCAAAGCGCCCCCGCACCGCTGGAACGGCCGGGGGCCTGACACCAGGAGGTATCCCTGATGCAAGCCAAGCCTACAAGCAAGATCGTCTGGAGCCGTATCCCGAGCGCCAGCGGCGACTACTGCGATGGCTACCAGGCCAAGGGCATCCCCGGCCTGCGGATCATGCGCCACTACGTTGACGACCGGGAGTCCAACGGCTACGTCGGCACGTTCTGGAATCTCTACGTAGATGACGAGCCGGTAGACCAGTACTCGACGCTTGAGACGGCGAAGCTTGTCGCCGAGCGCGCTGTCAATCGCGAGCAGACGGCCAAGATGGAGGCCGCCGAAGCGGCTGCGCGGGACCGCTTCGACACAGAGCGGTGGGCCGACCGATGAGCTTCCGTACCTACCCATCGAGCGGAGATGGCGAAGGCTCCCGTCTGATCGGGTGCCGCGACGACCAAGGTCGTCGTTGGTGCTTTCAGTGCGTCGAGGCCGTCCTCGTCGCAGGTGAGGCTGAACCAGCCTTTGTAGAGGACCTCTCGTCCGCCAACGGGGCGGACAGGCAGGCAAACTGCTCACAATGCAACCGCAGCTTGATGATGTACCGCAATGATTCCTGACGACGCCATAGAGGCTGGGGCCGCCGCCCTATTCGAGCGGGAGTACGCACCCGAGGGCAAACGTTGGCGCGACCTGTTGGCCGAGCCGTGGGAAGCTGCCCTAGCCGACGAATACCGCGCCCAGGCGCGTGTGTGTATCACCGCTGCGCTCGCAGGCGATCCAACTGAGTGTGAAGCGTGGATCGTGCGGACTGTCGCCGCTGAGTGCTCGGACGCCATCGCCGGTAAGAAGCAGTCGGAGAAAGCGACCAACGCTTTCCGCGTGACGCGGGCACTCGCCAAGGCCGTGAGGGAGACTCCGATTCCGTCCCGGCCCGAGTATCGCTCGGACCCGTCATCTGCGGACACAAGACTTGGGGACGGCCAATGACCCCGGCTGCAAGTGCCGACTACCCGCGCACCTTCAAGGACTTCATCGAACGGTTCGACAGCGAGGCCGCGTGCCTCGCCTACGTCGAGCAGATCCGCTGGCCTAACGGCTTCGTGTGCCCGCATTGTGGAGTGATTGACGAGCCGTGGCGGATGAAGGGCGGCACGCTGCGCTGCAAGGCGTGCCGCAAGCGCACGTCGATCACGTCCAGGACGATCTTCGACAAGACGCGCTACCCGATGCGGACGTGGTTCCACGTCATGTGGCACGTCTGCGGTCAGAAGAACGGCGTCTCGGCGCTCGGCTTGAAGCGCGAGCTTGGTTTCGGCTCCTACCAAACCGCGTGGGCGTGGATGCACAAGCTGCGCCGTGCGATGGTGCGGCGCGACCGCGACATG
>Ga0307374_10000595_pt1 | contig 68857 bp, 60 predicted proteins | sample OX3MG_FD_202532 | JGI IMG/M metagenome (GOLD analysis project Ga0307374, IMG submission 202532) | Soil microbial communities from Risofladan, Vaasa, Finland - OX-3 | ecosystem: Environmental > Terrestrial > Soil > Coastal area > Acid sulfate soil | place: Finland: Risofladan, Vaasa | collected... | reverse complement strand
GCCCCCTGTGAAGGAGCTGAGCTTCAACGGCAAGGCGCTGGACGAGCTGACCGGGTTCTTCAAGGAAATGGGGTTATCCGCGGTGTTCAGGGAATGGCTGGTCAAGGAACGCCAGCTCGTCTCCGCCGGGGAGCCGGTCGTAGAGTTGGGATTCAACCAGACCACAGGCGTGACGACAAGCATAACGGCGCCACGAGACGGAATGATCATGGCCCTGCCGGGTAAACAATGGAACGGCGCAATTGAGGCGGGGCCGATCTTCTCGATGCGGTATTTTGATAACGGAGAGGCCCCGCAGAATCCTCTTCAGCACCTGCCGGAATTTTATGCGCGGTATGAGCGGAGTGCGGAGACGTTCATCAGGCAATGTACGACCTATGCCGTGATCTGGGGCGCCTGCGTGGTAGCAGCATCATTCGGCGTGCTGGCGGAAGGTTTTCTCAAGGCCGCGGCTCTTCTTGCCGGCTTCATTTGCGCAATCCAGGCCAGGCGGTACTACAGCAAACGAAAGGTCTGGTCGAACGTTCTGATCCGCTTCCGGAAAAAACTGCTCGCAAAGAGCGCGTGAAGAATTCAGCCTCCACGGTTTCCTGAATTCCGGATTCCCGGCGGGAGGCGGTTCCGTGAAAGCCGCAAAACTGTCAGGTGGTATTGAGAGAGTGGCCCGCGGCGGCGGTCAGATTTCCCGGTCCATATCCTTGCCGCGGTTGATCTGTGCCTGGCGAAGCCGGGCTTTGAATTCCTCGTTGGCCTGCCGCGCGCGCTGATCTTCCTTCGCCAGCTTTTCCCTATCGATCGCCCTGTCCACGGTGCGGCGAATTTCGCCTTCGGCCCTCAAGTGCTGCTCGGGTCTGGGCGCGTGCGCGGGCTGCGCGGCTCTTTGTCCGGGCGGGATGTTTTGCTGTTCACGTGCGGGCTCCGGCCGGGCGTTGGTGCGTGCGAATTGCTCCCGCAGAGCGCGGGCGCGGTCGAGGGAATTTTTTTGTTCTCCGAGATCCAGATTCTTCGCGTAGGAGGTCGAACGCGCGCCGGGATCGTGCTCGCGCGGCTTTTCGGGTTCGCGCGGCGCTTGCGCGGCTTTCGCGTGGTCGAAACGCTCTTTCAGGGCGCGGGCGCGGTCGAGAGCCGACGGCTGCTCGTTCAGCTCGATGGACTTCGCGTGCGAAGTCGTGCGCCTGTTTACAGCGTCGCTCATGGTGATGAGGCCGAACGCGGCCTGACGGGTAGATTGTCATAGTGTCACGAATAGAGAAAGCGCGAGGAGCGGGAAGGGGCTGCTCCTCCTGAGCAGCCTCCGTTGCCGGGTTTCAGGCTATGTCAGTCAGTCCATTTCAATGATGTTGATGTCCCTCTTGGCCAGCCTGTCGAGATAATGTTGGCTCCAGTTTGTCACGTCATCCCACACAACGCCGTGTGGCTCAACGGTGACGACGATGTATCGTTTTACCTCCGGATGCTGGCGTTTAATCTCCTCATGGGCTCTGCGCAGGACTGCCAGGCGCTCGCTCTTGGTGAATTTTGTGTTCTTCATGTTTGTCTCCATTCGTTCGAGGGTTGAAAGCGGCGGCCCCGGTCGAGAGCCGCCGCCATCCGGTTCATTTGCCCGCGTCGTTCTGGAGTTCCAGAACCTTGCTGTGGGCCAGGTCGGCCAGTTTGGCGAGGGCCAGAAGGTCATCGGCGCCGTAGCTGTCCGAGGATCTCCACTCGCCCTTTGCATTGCGGTAGCGGCGGTCGAAGGTGACGTTGTAAAAGGCGCGTCCGTCGCTCTCGTTCTTCCAGATGCTGGCGTTTTGCAATCCCACGCTGACCTTGGCGACCGGCGTGTTCTTTTTGGTTTCGGTTACGTCTGACATTTTGTTTCTCCATCTGTTTTTGACCGGCACCATTGCCTGTCTACGTGACCCGCCTTCGCACGGACGGATAAGCGGTCTGTCAACGACTACACGGGAGGACCGAAGGGCCGAATGGAGCGGGCCGGAGATTGACTGAGCGCGCGTCTGTGCCTGGGATCACGGATAACGGACAGGCATGTGCTGGGCAGGACGTTCGGAGAAACGGCTCAGACAATCGGAACCGGAAAACGCAGGGTGCTACAGCGTCGGGATGAAAACCTGAAAGCAGAGAACGGGGCGAGGGGGCTTGCGTTCCGGCACGGCACGATCTTCCGCCGCGCTTCGCGGGAAAGGTGAGGGGCCTCGGGTAGCAGGCAGTAGATGACGGCCTGCGCGTAACTGGCCGGGCTGTTGTCGTCCACGCGGTTTCAGGTGCAGACCGGCGCGGGCAATAGGGATGATGCCGGAGACGGCGCGTTCATCCGAGGGCCGCCCGTCTTGCACGCATATTGCCGTTGACGGGATGTTTGCTTCCGGCAGGTTTTCTCGGTGGGCTCGGATGATGCCCTGCTCATTCAGCACCTCTCGTTCTTATCGCTCTGGCGGTGAACTTCCGCAAAATCAGATCGCTTTCCTCCATTTCCATTCCTCACGGGTCCTTTCAGTGCGGCCACGGTAACAGGGCCGTAGCAAGACAGGCTTTCGTTTACGGCTTCCGCGCGGGAGGGCGCGGACCCTCCGCAAACGGGAAGAGCCTGTTTCCTTCCGGCTTCCTGTTTTTGGCGCGTGGCGCGAAAGGCCCGCTGTGGGCCTGAAAACACGAGGAGGAAACCATGAAACTGATTTCGGCATACGAACTTCACCGGCGCAGCGCGAATGAACTTTCGGCTCTGTTCAGGCAGGTGTCGATCGGCTTGGTGCAGACCAGGCGCGGCAGCGCGGAACGCAGGAACGCACTCGCGACGCTCGAAAACATCGCGCGCGCGCGGCGCGCGAAGCTGGCGGGTCCGGGGCCATGAGCCCCGGCCCTCATCGGCGAAATGAGTAATCCGGCGGTATCTTGCGATAATTGCGATCGTTGCCGCCGCGATCCTTGTCGCGGTCTTTTGTGTGCTGCCGCGCGGCGCGCTTGAATTGGTCGGCGAGTTCGCGGGCGCGCTTCTGCTCGGCCGTCAATTCCTCAGCCGCCTTTCCGCCGCCGCCTTCGCTTTCCGACCGGGGCGGTTCTTTCTTTTCAGTAACGTCCTTGTTTTCGGCGGCGTCCTTGAATTTCGAAGAGAGCGTGTCGGCTTGCGGCTTCGCGGGAGTGGCAGGCGGCGCGGCTGCTTCGGTGAATTCCCGCTTGAGGTCGGGCGCTGCCGGTCTTTGCGCGGCGCTGCGGAACTCTTCGGCGAGTTTGCGCGCGCGTTCGACCTGCGCCGGATCGGCGATTGCCGGTTCCGGGGTCTTCGTCTTGGGCGGGGCGGCGATCGCCTTGAAGATGTCGCGCCGGATTTTGGTTTCGAGGGAGCGGCGCTCCTTTTGTTCGACCGCGCTCAGGCCGCTCTCGCGGTGCTTGAAGCTGTCGATCTCGCGGGCGTGCTTGCGGTCGAGCGCATCCATCTGCAGGTGATGCTCCTGCTCGCGCTTCTTGTCCTGCCAGTTGCGCCGGAATTCGGTGATCGCCTGAAAGCCGGTGACGCGTGAGAGGAAGGCGACGATGCCTTTGGGCTGGCGGGCGGCGCGGTCGCGCGCGACCTGTTCATTCCTGGCGCCGTGCATGTCGGCAAGCGCTTTGCGCTCGGCCTCGTGCTTTTCGGCCAGTTTCCGGCGCTCGCTTTCCAGCTCGGCCCTGCGCTGCGCGTGCGCCTCGGCCAGCGCGGCGCGGCGTTCCTGCGGTGTGGGCTGGCCGTCGCGGTTCTTGTTTCCGTTCTGGATGACAAGATCGTTCCGCCGCTCGCGGGCGAGCGCCTGCGCCTGCGCGGCTGTGGGAAGCCCGTCGAGCGGATGGTCGGCGAGGCGCGTTTTCAGTTCCTTCGCCTCCACGCCGATGAGCTGGCGCGAGAGGCTATGGATTTCGCCGGCCATATCGACGACGATATAGGGGCGTTGGTCACCGCGCGCGAAGAAATATCCGGCGTCGTTCAGCGCCTTGATGAAGCTGCTTGCGTCGCGGCTTTCGCTCCAGGCTTTCGTGATCTGTTCCTTGCGCTGCTGCTTGGAGATCCCGCTGCGGTCCTGCTGCTGTTTCTCGGTCAGGTTCTCGGCGGCGGCGTTGAAAGCGAAACGGGCGACGCCCCGGTCGTTGCTCATGCCGGGCGGCAGGGTGAGATTGTGGTCGCGCGCGTATTCCTGCGCGACCTTGCGCAGCTTCTGCCGGTCGTGGGAGAGCTGCACGGCTTTGCCCTTGTCGGTGTCGATGCGCGACCAGACGACATGGCAATGCGCGCGGCCATATTTCGTGTGAAACACGACGGCACGCGGCTGGTTCGCAAGGCCCAGCTTTTTCTCGGTGCGGGCGATGAAGTCGTAGTAGTGTTCGCGGCCGAAGGTTCCCTGCCGGTGGTCGGGATTGATCGAGAGCGAGTATAGGTACTTGACGCAGTCGGTGGTTTTGGACTCCGCGTACCATTCCGCGAAAGCGCCGTGGAGATCGTTGGCGACCGCGCCGCGCAGCTCGGCCACCTCGACGTTGTCGTTGTCGAACGCATTGAGCAGATGGGTGGCTAGTTGCTGCCCGCCGCTGCGCTGATTGCCCTTCGGGATCATCGATAACCCGCAGATGTTCGGGGACCATCCTACAATCTTAGGTAAACTGCCTTAAAGGGAGGTTAACGCGCTGATTCCGCAATGGGATTTGGCGAAAGCCGCGCTTGCGCCGTGGCGTGATGGTCGGGATCGAGTTCGATGCCGATATAGGCGCGGCCCAGCTCGCGGGCGGCAACGAGGGTCGAGCCGCTGCCACAAAAGGGGTCCAACACGGTATCGCCGGGGCGGCTGAAGGCTTCGATGAGGGGCTTGAGGATGCCAACGGGTTTCTGGGTCGGATGCAGCTTGTTGCCGGTGTAGGTCCAGTTGAGCACGTCCGGCGGCGGCGCGTGCGGCCGCTGCGGCCAGCCTTTGGCCAAAAGGTAAGCCTGCTCGTGGCGGTACTGCGTGTGCCACGAGTTGCTCGCGTATTTTTTCGGAAAGACGAAATGGCCCGCGATGCGAAAGCCTGCCGATTTCCAGGCGTCCATGAACAGGTCGGTTTTCGTGTAGCCGTAGAAACTGACGCAGAAGGCGTCGCGGCGCAGGACGCGGTGCATCTCCGTGAAGGCGGGTTTCAGCCACGCGGCGTTGTCGTCGTTCATGACCGTGCGCCCCTCGCGGCTTTTGTAGCGCGTGATATAGGGCGGATCGGTGAGGATGAACCCGACGCTGCCGGCGTCGAGCTTCTGCATGGCATCGACGCAATCGCCGTGGATGATCGAGCCGGTCATGGTTTGGCTCCGAATTCGGCGACCGTGGCGCAATGGCCGCAGGCGCAGCACTTGGCGGAGCTGCCATTTTCCCATTCGTGGTCTCCGTCTTCCGCTTCGAAGATATCGGTTCCGTCCGGACGCAGGCGGACCCAGACGGTGGCGGCGATGTCGATTTCGTCGTCCTGTCCGCATTGGGGACAGCCGAGGCCATGCTGGTTGCCGGGCCTGTTCATGACGGCCTCCGTTCCATGGCGGCGATTTGCCTTGTCGCCTCGTGGCGGAGGCGCGCGCGGAATTCGGCGCGGGCGAGCTTGTTCAGGTCGATCTGGCCGGAAGCGGCCATTTGCAGAAGGTAGTCGGAGGCGGGCCGTAAAATTTCCAGAGCCTCGATATCGCACGGGTTGTAATTGTCGTCTTGCATGGAAGTTTCTCCTTTCGCTGTTGGTTTCCTCGAAGACGCGAACCTGAAAGCCGGACGAAAAAGCCGTCCGTGTCACCGAAGGGGAACAGGCAACACGGACTCTCGGAGCGGGCCGCCTGTTGACGCGGCGGCGCGTCCGGCTAGGGATGCGGATGATCGTTCGAGGAAACCGGCGAAAGGGACGAATGCAGGCGGCAGACGATGCCCGTGCGGAGATGGCGAGGCCGGGGCGTCACCGTTGTTCTATCTGCGATCGGGCGGCTTGCAGACCTGCCAGATACGCGGCGTGGAGCGCTTTACGGATCGACCAGACGGCAAGGACGTGGAAGTCGAGATTCGTGTTGTGACGGGCGCGCAGGGTCGGGATGCTCAAATGCTCCCTGGCGATTTTCGCGATGGTCTCGTTGGGCGTCATGACGGCTCATCAATCTGGAAATCGTGCACGATACCGTCATGGTCGCATTCGGGGCAGAAGCAATAACTGCCTCCGTCATATTCGATGTCGCCGAAATCTTCCGTGCCGTCGTCGTGGATGGTGAACAGCGCGGTGGCGGAGATTTTGAAAGGGCCGGTCGATTGGCAATGCGGGCATCGCATGCCGGCCAGGCAGTTCGTATTGGGGATGTCCGTCATGGCGCGTTCCTCCGGCTGGCGACGAAGAGGCGCAGGGCGGTTTGGAAATCGCCGAACCGCTCGTCGATGTCGATCAGGGTGCCGATGGCGGCGAGGTCGTTGCCGTTGCCCAGATAGTCCTGGGCCTCCTTGAGGGCGACCATCAGGTTGTCGAGTGCGAGGTCGAAAGCGCGTCGGAAAGTTTCGGTTTCGTGGGTGCTAGTCATTTGGGTCTCCTTGCGGTTTTGAGGGTGGCTTCGAAGGTTTCGAGTTGTCCCGCCGCCTCGGCATAGATGGTCTCGATCTCGCGGGACTCGAGAGCGGTTACGGGCTCGCCGTCTTCATAGTGGGTAATGTCGGCGATGCGCCTGAGGGCGGCGATGGCTTCGCCAAGGGCGGCGGCCAGCCGGAAGGCCGGGTCTTCCTCGACTTCGGCGGCGTAGTGCATTTCGGCGCGGTCGAGGCAGGCTTTGAAGGCTATGCTTTCGCGGTCGGCGTAGTGGCGCAGGTCGCAAAGCATGTCGGTCAGCACGGCGTCGGGATCGTCGTAGAGCCCGCCTGGGCCTTCCTTGCCGGCGGCGTATTCCGCAATGGCGTGAGCGGCCCATCCGGCGCGCTGTTCGTTGGTGATGGGGTCGGTCATGGTTGCCTCCTTCACCAACTGGCCTGGTAGTGGATGGATTTGAAGACGCCCTTCTCCGGGGAGCGTAGCCAGGCGAGGGCGGTGGTGAATATTCTCAGGTCCTCGTCTTTCTCCGTGCCGTCGCTGGCGCCGAAGAAAAATCCTACGGTGTGAGGTAGGGTTTCGGCGGTGATGGCGGCGATGATTTCCTCGATCTGGTCTTCGTCGAGGAAAATGGGTTCGCAGTTGTCGAAGCCTTTGGCGTAGTTGTCGACGATGTAGCCGTGCAGGTTCGGATGCTTGCGCCAGTAGCCAAGGCGCAGCATATGACTTCGCACCTCGAAGCCGTCCTCCCGCGCGATGCGGGCTTCGTCGGGCGGGTAGGCGCAGAAGTATTTTTCGCCGGTAAGATACATATCAAGTCCCATTTCGTTCTCCTTTTCGTTCCGGTTGCGGGTCAGTACGCCAGGGAGAAACGCCGGACGGAGAAGCGGGGCTGTCACCGCAAGGGAAACGGGCAACACGGTCGCCGAAGGCGAGTGGTGCGGGCCGCCCGTTGACAGTCCCGCGCGTCCGGCGAGACTGGCGTTGATGCTGACCCACGCCGGAACGGGAGAACGGCGGGACTTCGCGGCAAAGGCTTGCGGCGGTGCCCTAACCGGCTAAGGTCGGCGTGAAGCGAGGCGGAGGATGATCGAGATACTCTCAGCGCGAGAAAAAGACGTGGCGCGGCTCCTGGCGAATGGCGTTTCCAACAAGGAAATCGCGAGAGCCCTCGGCGTCGAAGTGGTGACGGTCAAGAAGCATGTCGGCAATATCTTCCGCAAGCTCGGCGCGCGGAACAGGACGCAGGCGGCGGTCTCGCTGGCGGAGGGGAAAGGGGCGGCGAGCGATCAGTCTTTGGGAGGAACGTAACCGATGGGATTTTTCTTCGGCGGGTCCGGTGGCGATAGCAGTTTTTTGACGGTGTCGAAAAGGACCGCGATCTGCCGGTCGTGATCTTCAACCTTGCGGGCCAGGTCCTTGTTGGTAGCGAGAATCTGACGGAGCCTCACGAAGGTGCGCATGATCGCGACGTTCGCCTGAGCAGCACGTTTGCTGCGAAGTATGCTGGAAAGCATAGCAACGCCCTGCTCGGTGAAAACCATCGGCAATTTTCGGCGTCCGCCGCGTCCCGCGTTTGATATCACAATTTGTGACATCAAAGATTGGAACTCCTCAGCGGTCAAGCGAAAGGCGAAGTCCTCTGGAAAACGATCCATATTGCGTTTAACCTGCTGATTCAGCGCGGACGTCGGAACCTGATATAGATCTGCTAACTCACTGTCGAGCATCACCTTTTCTCCACGGATAAGGTAGATCCGACTGGCGATGCGTTCGATCGGAATGACGGACTGAGACTTGGCCATCGGCGGATTCTGCACGGCGGGGAGGGGCTGTCAAGGTAATGCGCGTATCTGCGGTTTTCGTTCGAGGCTCCAATCTGGACCTTCAAAGAATCCGGTTCCTCTATTGTTAAGGTCACATTTTGTGACCTTACACCACACGCTCCAATTGGACATCACAAATTGTGACCTCCAATCGCACCTACAATTTTAAGGAAGCTATTCCTCGCTACAGGCGAGCCGGTCGGCTAGCCCGTTGTCTAGGTTTGACGAATAGATTGGATCGTAATCGGGCTCAGTTCTTGGCGGACTTTGGACATCGGCCGGTGTGTTTTTGCTCACACATTTGTTTGTGATAGAGCTGGCTCGAAACAAAGGTGCGTGTTTGAAAAGTTTCGGATTGGAACCGCCTTCTGCACTGGAGGAGATATGGCGACTAGCGAGATTTTGTCGGTCGATGTGGCACGGGGAAGTTCACGCTGGCGTATATTCGTCACGGAAGAAGGAAAACTCGCAGCGGTGCCGGTGAGGCTTAAGCGGGAGGGGGAGGCGCAGTGGGAGCCCGTGGGCACACCAAAGATATTGGCGGTGCTCGATCCGGATGGTTTGGTGCGCTGAATTTCTGCGCACGTATTGGGAGAGTCGGATTGGTGCCCTGAGTTGAATTTCCGGTGTGCATGAGCGGTGCCGAAGTCCGATGGAGGTCTTTGTGGCCGGCCCCGTCCTCAGTTCTTTCGGGATTGCCGTACACAACGCGCCGCGTTGGTGGCCGTTTTAGGCTCAAGCGGAAGTCTTTGCTCCCCTCGCCGAGCACTTTTTAAGCTTCGGTAGGGCTGGATTTTGGTCAGAGAAGCGCGGGAGGTGGGGGAAGTTTATTCATAAGACTGCGGAACAGGCCTTCCTGAACGTTCGCGGCCCATTGTTCCCGTGAAATTCGCCGGTATTTATTTTTAATCCTATAGTTCTGTGACGAATTTGTCGCGGCCGGTTTTCCTAGGGTTTGCGGCCATCCGTGCCGGGGCAGGAGCGGGGCCAGAAGATCGACGATGATGCCGATGCACATGCGCGCGCGGCTCGCGCAGACGGTAACGGCAATGTAGCCCGCCCGTTCGAGCTGGCGCAGATAGCGCTGCACGCTGCGGCGGCAGACGCCCATGCGCCTTGCGATCCACGTCACGGTGATTTGCGCGCCACGGGCCTCGCGCTGGCGGCGGTAGACATAGGCGGCAAGTATCCGTCCGCAACGGCGGGCGCCATCATTCAGGTTGGGATCACGATCGAGACGTTCCGAAAGTGACGGGACATAGGCTCCGCTCTCATGGACAGCCTGAAGGGAAGGCAGGTCGGCAGGCCAGCACCGCGCGCGCAGCGACCTGATCGCCGCCTCGTGCGGATTATCATTGAAGTTACTATTGGTCATGGCTTTCTCCTTGGTTATGAGAAAACCCGCCTGAAAGTAGACAATAGAAACCTGTGGCAAGAAATTCCTTGCGCTCGGTTCCGAATTCTGCGAGATTGTTTTTGGGAATACATCTCTTTCAGAATTCAACTTTTCTAAAGCCCGCTTCGGCGGGTTTTCTTTTTTTAGGTCATTGCGAGTTTTTCCTTCGAATTGATGACGCGGAAGAATCGGACGCCGGAATCGGTGCCCTTGCCACGAGTCTGCCGAAAACACCCCAGAGCGCAACGTTGACAAACTGTCTTCAAGGCTGCGGCAGATGGAGAAAATGCTGCGAATCGCGGGAATTAGGGCTCAACACGGCTCTACACGCAAAAGTAGAGAAGCTGTGGATATGTCAGACCCGGCCGTAAAGGGCTCGTTGTGTCAGCGAATTTAAAGGCCGTGTTCCTCGGCTGCGCTTTTGTAAGGTCTGTCCAATGTAACGGTGCTGCCCGGAATTTTCGCGCCGTCGGGGAAGTGCGTCAACGGACGGCCGTGCCGGTCGATGGGCGTGAAATAGATATTCAGGCCGGCGATATGTTTGATGTTGCGGGCTTTGAGCTCGTGTACCGCGCTCACAAATATCGCAATGACTTCATCGGTCGAATGCCGTCCGGGGCAGGCTATTTTCATGCCCTTCGGTAGCGGTTTGTCTTTTGTGACGCTCTTGCGGCGACGCGGCATCTGCTCGTAATACAGTCGCGAGCGTTCATAGTCCAGTTGTTTTCAACCTTAGGCTGGGAGTTTTACAGAGCGCTCGCGCTAGAGATAAGAGCCTGCTCCCTGCGGCCTCGCATCATGCGGCGGCGTCCTGGCTGACTGCGTTGCCGTGGATAAAATCGGCGGCGCGCTGCGCGTGGGCGGCGGCTGTGAAAACCGCGCGGCTGTCGTTGGCGAGCACTTCGAGCCAGTTCGCGATATAGGCGGCGTGGTCTTCGCGGGCCTCAAGCGCAAGCTCGAGATCGGCGCAAAGAAAGGCCGCGCCGAGTTCGGCAACAAGTTCTTCCATCGCATAGCCCTGAGAGCCGAAGCGTTTGCTGCCAAAGTCACGCGCAAGGCGCGATTTGCTGCCGGTCCAGTGAGTCAGTTCATGGGCCAACGTGGCGTAATAACTATCGGCGTCGCGGAAGCTCTCGAAGGGCGGGAGCTGGATGGTGTCGGTTGCAGGCCTGTAGAAAGCGCGGTTCCCACCATGGCTGACGAGCGCGCCAACGACGCCAAAAAATCGCTCCGCACGTTCGATGCGGGCGAGGGGATCAAGCAGGGGTTCCGCCTTCGCGTAGAAGGGCGCGGGCAGGCCGTCGATCTGCTCGACGTTGAAAACCGTGTAGCCCTTGAGAAAGGGAATTTCCTGCTCGGTCTCGTCGCCGGTGGCCTCGTCGGTTTCGGTGCGCGTGATCTTGTTGGCGTAGACCACGAGCGAGCCTTTCTCACCCTTGCGGACATGCGCGTCCAGTTCGATGGCTTGCCGGAACGTCATCCAGATTGGCGCGGTGAAATTCTGCGCCAGTGCGGAGGTCCATAAGGACAGCACGTTAATGCCGGCGTAGGGCTGGCCGTTGTGGCGCAAGGGCCGCGTGATGCGCCCGGCGGCGTGTTCGGCGTTCCACGGTTTCACCCAGGGCCTGACTCCTTTCGCGAGGGAAGCCATTATCTGAGTGGTAATGCGGCTATAGATATCCTGCCGTTCGTCGTTCTGTTTCACTGTTAGTCCTCCTTTTGCCTTTGGGTTTTCTCAAGACCGGGCCGGAAAAACCGGCCGCAATGCCGCCGGGTCACCGAAGGGAAACGGCCACACGGTCTCGTGGTGCGGGCCTGCCGTTGACGCGGCGGCGCGGGCGGTTTAGGCCTCGGAAGCTCTTGAGAAAACCCGGCAAAAGGTGCGGGAGAAACTTAGAAAGGCGCCTCGGCTGATGTCTCGACGGCGGCTTGCGATCTCGAAAATTGATTTGGGAGGGGCGGTGATTTGTGCGGTAGCATTTGCCGCTACCGTCGCTGGCTTCATACGCGCGGGTGGTCAGCCGTCCTTCGACGTAATCCCATCCGCAACGAAGTTGAGTAGGGAGGGCCGCGCCCTCCCGTTTTTCGGTTACTAGAAGGGGATGGAGTCCTCGGCTGCCGCCTCTACGTCCGCAGGAGCCGAGTTATTGCGGCTGCCGAGAAAGCGGATTTGACGGGCGATGACTTCGGTGCGGTAGCGTTTGCCGCTGCCGTCCTTCGCTTCGTATTCCCGTGTGCTGAGGCGACCTTCGACATAGACCTGGCGGCCCTTGTTCAGGAAGCGTTGGCACGTATCGGCGAGTTTTCCGAAAGCCACGACGCGGAACCATTCGGTGCGTTCCTGTTTATTGCCGCTGCGGTCGGTAAAGCGTTCGGTGCTGGCAAGAGAGAAATTCGCTACGTTCCCTCCGGCATCGCGGAGAGCACGGACCACCGGATCGCCTCCCAGATTTCCCACGACAATCACCTTGTTAACTGACATCGACGTAACCTCCATTGGTTTTGTTTTGCGCCCGCTTCCCGTTATCGGGCAGGGCGTTTTGTTGCCTTTCGGACCTTCGAAGCGGAGTGCATTTTTTTCGGCAGCCGGTGGGCGAACTTGATGTTGCAGTCGCACCAGCACTCGTAGCAGGAGCCACAATCGCCGTTCCGGCAGTCGATGCAGATGCGTCGTCGTTCGCGTTTCATGGTCTCCGCCCGCCTCCCGTCCTCGGGCAGGGCATGCTGCGTTGCCTTCATTACCGCGCAACATTTTCCGCGCGGCCCTCTCACAAATCAGAGGAGGGCCGTGCGCAGATTTCCTCAGACGCGCGAGCGCAGCGGGCGGCAGGGCGTGCCAGAGCGAAGCGGCCCCCGGTTTGTCTTGGGGGCTGGCGCGGCGTGCTAGCGCAGCGAACGCCACCGATTAGAAAAGAGTTTTTGGGGGCGGTTGGGCGACGGAGCGAATTGGCCGGTGGGGAAATTTACGAATTCTTAGGGGATACACGGTTAGGATGTATGAGAGGTGCGGACGCCGCGCGGATGCGGGTGTGCGCTTGGCTGGGAGTGGAGTGGAAGTGTGGCGCAGCAATTCCAGAAAGCGAGGACGGGGCGGCTGCGGTTGCGGGAGAACTTCAATCAATTGAGCCTCTTTGGCGGTGGTCCGGCAAAGGCGGCGAGGCAGGAGGCGGAGGTCAACGATGGTCGAGAGAACGCAGTTGGGAGAGATGATTCTCAAGCATTGGCAGGAGAATCGTCCGCAGATGGTCCGGGACCTGGAGCGGGAGAACCGGATGGAGGAAGCGGTGGACGAAGCGCAGGAGCGGACCGGGGACCTCTTCTACGAGCTGATATCGGTGCAGCGGATGGACTATCAGGCGGCCTGGGAGATCGCGATGCGGGAGTGGGCGTTTCTGCCGGGCGAGACCCGCCAGCCGCAATCCTCTCCGAAGAAATCGAGCCGGAGCCGGAGACGTTTCCGTCGCGGGACTTCCGGATAAGCGAATTCCACCGGATCGGGCAGGGGAGCCTGCGCGAGAAGGCCGCTGCTAACGTCGAGGCGATTCGCGTTCTCAAAGAGATTGAAGCGGAAAGCCGCGCCGCCACCGAATCCGAAAAGGCCACGCTCGCCCGATACACGGGCTGGGGCGCGCTCGCGAATGCATTTCGGCCCTACCCTCCGCAGGAATTGCAAGACATCGCGGCGCAGCTGCACGAGCTTCTGACAAAAGAGGAATACGAAGCCGCGCGGGCTTCCACGCCGAATGCGCATTTCACGTCGCCGCTTGTCATCGATGCGATGTGGGAGGCGATAAAGCGGTTCGGCCTTGAGAAGGGGGCGCAGATTCTCGAGCCGTCGATGGGCCTAGGTCATTTCTTCGGACTGATGCCGGAGGACCTGCTTGGGGGACGCCAGAGAACGGGCGTGGAGCTGGATAGCATCACGGCGCGGATCGCGCAGCTGCTTTATCCGGACGCGACGATCTTTGCCAAGGGCTTCGAGGAAACGCCGCTCCCCGATAATTACTTCGACGCTGTGGTTGGCAACATCCCGTTTGGCAACTACGCGGTTTACGATCCTGCCTACCGGCGGCGCCCCACCCTGACCCGCGCCATTCACGATTATTTTCTGGCGAAGTCGCTCGACAAGCTGCGTCCTGGCGGCGTCATGGCTGTGATCAGCAGCCGCTACTCGATGGATAAGCAGGACGACACGATCCGTCGTTATCTCTCGGAACGCGCAGCGTTGATCGGCGCAATCCGGCTTCCGAATACGGCGTTCAAAGAGAACGCGGGAACGGAAGTCACGACCGACATTTTGTTTTTGCAGAAGCGGGCGCCGGGATTGACCGCGCCCGACAACGCATGGCTTTCGTTGGCTCTGGTCGGGACTGCGGACGGGGCGGTTTCGCTGAATGAGTATTTCGCGGAGCACCCGCAGATGATGCTGGGCGAGATGCGGTTGCAGGGGACGATGTACAAGAGCGGAGAGCCCACCCTCGTGGGCGATCTGACGCGCGAGGCTCTCGCGCGGGCCGTTGCGTCGCTGCCAGGCGACGTTTTCCCGAAGAGCGAGCGGGCGCGTGCGCCTCCTGATATGGCGCCGGCGGCGCCAGCCGATGTCGGGGCGGTAAAGGACGGCGGGTTCGCCATACAGGATGGGGCGCTCGTTGTCCGTAGCGGCGAGCGCTTCGAGCGCATCAATCTCTCCGAGACGGTTCGGAGCCGCGTGCGCGGGATGCTAGGCGTGCGCGATGCCGTCCGGCTTGTTCTTCAGACGCAGCTTGAGGACGCCTCCGACGATGAGGTCAGGGAGGCCAGACGGCGCCTGAATACGGTCTACGACACGTTCGTCTGGCGCTTTGGTGCGTTGTCCTCGCGCGAGAACGTCAAGGGGTTTGCAGGCGATCCCGATCAGCCGCTTCTTCTCTCCCTTGAAAATTACGATCCCGAATCCGGACGCGCGGCGAAGACCGCGATTTTCGAGCGGCGGACGGTCGAGCGCTACAAGCCCGTCGAGCATGTCGAGATGGCGGCTGAGGCTCTGGCTGTCTCGCTCAATGAGAGCGGCGGGATTGATTGGCCGCGTATGGAACAGGTGACCGGGCGCAGTGCGCGCCAGCTCCAGCATGAACTGAACGGTCTCGTTTATCGCAATCCGGAAGCCTCCTGGGAGACGGCCGATCAGTATCTGAGCGGCAATGTCCGTGCAAAGCTGACCGCCGCGCGGGCGGCGGCGGCGCTGGATGGGTCGTATCAGCGCAATGTGGAGGCGCTTGAGGGAGCGCAGCCTGCCGATCTCCAGCCCGGTGAAATAGAGGCCCGGCTTGGCTCGTCGTGGATTCCGCCAGCAGATATCCGGGATTTCGTTGCGCAGTTGATTGAGGCGGAGCCGGAGAGCGTGCGGGTCTCACACGCCGAGGCGATTGCGACGTGGACTCTGGAAATCGATCTGGCTGCGCGCCTGAGCGTCAGCAATACCACGACACATGGCACGGCGCGGTTCCGAGCGTCCGACCTGATCGAGGACGCTCTCAACGGGCGCACGCCGACGGCTTATGACGAGCGCGAAGACGGCTCGCGGGTCGTCAATCAGCAGGAAACGATCGCGGCGCGTGAAAAGCAGCAGCAGGTCAAGGACCGTTTCCGGGAATGGGTGTGGGAGGATCCGGAACGCGCGGCGCGGCTGGCGCGGGAGTACAACGACCGCTTCAATAATCTGCGCCTGCGAAGCTTCGATGGCGCGCATCTGACGTTTCCCGGCATGGTCCGCGACCATCTGCGCGACCGGGACTTAGGATCTCATCAAAAGGACGCCGTCTGGCGTGTGCTGCAAAGCAGAAGCACGCTTCTGGCGCATGTTGTCGGCGCGGGCAAGACCTGGACGATGACGGCGGCGGCTATGGAGCTGCGCCGTCTGGGGCTTGCGAAGAAGCCGATGTTCGTCGTGCCCAACCATCTGGTCGAGCAATGGGGAGCGGAATTCCTCAAGTTGTATCCGCAGGCGAAGCTTTTCATCGCGGGCAGGGAGCATTTCGCGGCCGGCAACCGGCAGCGCGCGATGGCGCGCATCGCGAGCGGCAATTACGACGCGGTGATCGTCTCCCACCGCTCGTTCGAGCTGCTTCCGGTTTCTGACAAGCTGTTCAACCGCTTCATGGATGAACAGGTCCGGCAGCTCGAAGACGCCATCGTCGAAGCTAGGCAAGAGAGCGGCGATACGCGGCGCATTGTGAAGGAGCTGGAGAAAGCGAAGAAGAGGCTAACGGCGAAGCTTAAGCAGCGCGCCGACCGTGAGCGCAAGGACAAGGCGGTCACCTTCGAGGAACTGGGCGTCGATCAAATCTTCGTCGATGAGGCCGACGCCTACAAGAATTTGTTCTACACGACGAAGATGAACCGCATCGCCGGCTTGCCGAATTCCGACAGCAATCGCGCGTTCGATATGTATATGAAAACGCGCTACCTGCAGGAAATGGGCGGCGGGCGCGGGGTGGTGTTCGCGACCGGCACGCCGATCTCGAACACGATGGCGGAGATGTACACGATGCTCCGCTATTTGAGTCCGGATCTTCTGGAAGAGCGCGGGGTCGCGCATTTCGACGCCTGGGCGGCGAATTTCGCGGAAGCCGTGACATCGCTCGAACTGGCGCCGGACGGCTCCGGGTACCGCATGCACACGCGCTTTGCGAAATTCATCAACCTGCCCGAATTGCTCTCGATGTTCCGGTCTGTGTCGGACGTGCAGACGGCGGACATGCTGAAGCTGCCGCGGCCGGCCATCGTGAATGGCAAGCCGCAAGTCGAGGCCGCGAGCGCGAGCGAGGCTCTGAGGGCTTACATCAAAACGCTGACGGAGCGAGCGGAGCAGTTGCGCAGCCGCCGGGTCGATCCTTCGGTCGACAACATGCTCAAGATCACAGGCGACGGGCGGAAGGCCGCGCTCGATATGCGTCTGGTCGATGCGTTCGCGGCGGCGCACGGCGACACGAAGGTCGGGCGGGCGGTCGATCGCATCCGCGCCATATGGGAAAGCACACAAAGGGAACGCCTGACGCAACTGGTTTTCTGCGACCTCTCCACGCCGGATCGGTCGCGCTTCAACGTCTACGAGGAGTTGCGCTCCCGCCTAGAGGCCTCAGGAATTTCGAGAAACGAGATCGCGTTCATCCATGAGGCAGACAGCGACGCAGCCAAGCTGAACCTGTTCAATGCCGTGAACGCCGGGCGCGTGCGCATCCTCATCGGTTCTACCGAAAAAATGGGCGCCGGCACGAACGTGCAGCGCCGCTTGCGGGCGGTCCATCATCTGGACGCGCCGTGGCGGCCGCGCGATATCGAGCAGCGCGAGGGGAGAATCCTGCGGCAGGGAAATCTGAATGCCGAAGTGGAAATTTATCGGTACGTCACAGAAGGCTCGTTTGACGCCTATATGTGGCAGACGCTTGAGACCAAAGCCCGCTTCATCCAGCAAGTGATGAGCGGGCAGACTTCCGTGCGCACGGCCGAGGACCTGGAGGGTGGCGCGCTCACCTACGCGGAGATCAAGGCCATCGCTTCCGGGAATCCGGCGGTGATCGAGAAAGTGAAAGTGGATACGGAAGTGCGCCGGCTCGACCAGCTGCGCGCGGTTCATCTGAACCAGCAGCACAGCATCCGCTGGCAACTGCGGAACCTGCCCGAAAAAATCGACGAGGCAAAACAAAACCTTGAGCGCCTGGCTGCGGATATTTCGAAGCGCGACGCGCACGGCGGAGAGGAATTCGCGATGACCGTCGGTGGTCGGATGTTTTCCGGAAAAGGAGCGCGAGAAGAAGCGGCGGGAGCGCTCACGCGCGCCGCGCTCGCCTGCCGGGTGGAATCGGGCGCACGCTGCCTCGCGTCATTTCGGGGGTTCGAAATTCTCTGCCGGGCCCCGAGATTGAACGGGCCGCCTGACCTGTTCGTTCGCGGCACGGGCACATACGCGGCAAATCTCAATGCCGACAATCCTCTCGGGACGATGCAGAGCATCGAGCATGTGATGCGGTCTCTAGATCGCATAGCGGAAAAGGAGCGCGAGCATCTGGGACGGCTGGGAAAAAGCCTTGCCGATTTCCAGGCGGAGACGGGACGGCCGTTCGAGCATGAGGCGCGGCTCAAAGAGCTGCTGGCGCGACAGGCGGAACTCAATGCGGCGCTCGACCTCGATAAAGGCGAGCGGCAGGCAGCAGCGCCGGCAGATTGCGGAGGCGAGGGGGAAGGGAGCGAGAAGAGCGCTGCGCGTGAGCGTGCGTTCAGTGGCCGGGAACGGCGGTGGAGGGCGGCGAGACGGACGACCTCTGTCGCGGGGGAGGAAGAAATTGAAACTCAATCTGCGCCGAAGCCAGTCCGGCCGAGGCCGGGACTGTAAGGGTATAGCATGCAGACTCATTTAAGCGGCAGGTAGTAGAGTAGCGCCCTTGGACAGGTTGCAGGCTGAACAAGCGACACGCCCATTTTCAACGGTAGTTTTTCCTCCACTTGTCCAAGGTGTCGTGTGGTCACAGTGCCAGTCGTCCCAAGTGAGCTTTGCACCATCGCACTTGAGCTTTAACTGACAGTGTCCTTTGTCTCGCCGAAAGACTGCGAGGCGCTGGATATGTGTAAATGCGCGCTGGTTATCCTTCCGTTGAATTGTTGGATGAAGCTCCAAGAGGTGTCGGAGCATAAAGTCCATGCGCCAGCGCACTGAGTCTGCACTATCGGTGCTATGGCTGATTTTCTCCTTGTAACTTGCCCACTCGGGATCGACCTCATCGTCCGGTTTTTCTTCCTGCGCGCGGCGGGCCGCTTCAAATCCTAGAAACCAGTCTCGTAGAAGTGGTTTAACCTCGTCAAAGGCGTATTGCTTCTGCATCTCCGCGATGACGCAGTAAAGCGCTATGACATTGTATCTTTCCAATTCCGGCGTTTTCTCCGGGAACGTTTCTGCAAGAATGTTGAGAACCCGCTGCACTGCCTTCGCTTCAGGGGATTTCGAATCGAACTTGGCGTACTCGTTATACATTCGATTGAGGTCTGCATTCTTGATGTTGGTGGGTTCACCGGCCAGTTCCAGACAGAGAAGCTGCGCCGCCACCAAGTCATAGGTGTACCGTGAATTTGCGAATCCAACGGACTGAAAGAAAGGGTGGTTGGCGAGTTGATGTACGAAGGCCCGCATTTGCCCAGGGTACGCGTTGCGCTTTTCTTGGGCTTTTAAGGACGTGCCGTTCTGAAGCCGAAGGAACATTTCTCGCACTTCGTCTTCATCGCTCTCTTCGAGCACCACAACGTCAAGCGCATACACGTCGAATCGCATTCTGAGTTCGTCTGGCAATTGTTCGTATCGAAGATTCGCGACCCCTTCGCCGTCGATAGCATCTGCATCCTTCGGCAGTGGAAACTCTCCGTCGAAAAATCCCCAGATTGCCCTTAGCCGCTGCTGCCCGTCGACAACGTCGTACCTGTCCGGCTTGGAGGATATCTTGCGCCAGTAGAGTTTAGGGATGTCGTAATCACGCAGGATCGTGTCAACGAGGAGTTGCTTCTGCGCACGACCCCAAACCGCCGGCCTCTGGAAATCCGGATTTGTGTTAATGCGATTGCGAATGCCGTGAGTTGACCGAAGTGGCCAAGGTTTTTTATTCGACTTCATAATATCCCCCTTCATCATTCTCGGATTGCATGAGACACATTGCTTGGGCGGTCGTGCATCAGGTCTTCACTAGGCGCGCCGCCTTCGGGTCGTAAACGTATTGGGTAATCGTGCCATCCTTTATCCGCTCGACCGCTTCGTTGACGACGAAAATAGGAACGAGGAACCACTCACGCGGTCTGACCGGGTTGCCAAATCGATCCTTGACTTCGATATCCAGTAGCGCGGGATCGAACACGCGATGAATCAGGTTCTCGAGCTTAATTCGATTGATGTTATAAAGTTCATAAGTGGCAACCACTTCTACGTCGGCCATCAGAAAGGTCGGGTCCAGGTTTGCGTTCGCGATGCGTGCCTCCACCTTCCCCCCTGTCACGCCGATCTTGTGGAGGACATCGCGGTTCGCCGCAACAACCGGGTGGTCGGATTTGCTACGCAGAACGTAGATCGTGCCGCTTGCTAGATCATCGTTATTGGCCTCTTGGGCAAACAATGGCCCGGTCTCGGGATTGGTGATGAGCCGTGCGGTCCCGTCGCGGTGAAGCGCACGCTGGAAGGAGCGCATCAGCAAATTGCTTTCGGTTCCGTTGTCATAGATGACACGCAGCCGGCTGTCACGACGGTCGTATTGCGTCCTGAAATCCTCACCTACCTCGGCGACGTAGGCCGTCTGGCCGTAAACAATGAAGCACTCGCCCTTTTGGATCTCGGCCATCTTGACCTCGTCCATGGTATGGACGGGTAGTGTATGGCGGACGCCGGATTTCAACTCTCTCTTCACCCGTTCGAAAATCGGCTTGAAGTCCTCAAAATCCTCGCAGACGGTCCGATTAGCGATTTCCTCGGCGGCGCGTTTGTCAGCGCTCTTGCGGACGTGCCGAAGCTCTGTGATGCCACCTGCTCCCGCGGCGCCCTTTAATTCGGCCAGAAGCTCGTCCTCGTCGGGTGCGTCCGCCGACGGGGCAGGGACAATCGCCGTTCCAGTGATAAGGTGTTGATGATCCAACGGCTCTAGCAATGAACGAGACTCCTCGAGCGCCCGCAGGCGGTCAAGGCGCACGGCATACAACCGCTCGAAAATGTCGCGGTCTTCCCCATGTTGCGGGGTGCGACCGTGTTTCTGGACAAACCGTTGTATCTCCTCGAATCCGGCGATGATGCGCTCCTCGCGTGGCGAGCGTCCGCCTTTCTTTTCCGGCTCTGCGAAGTCGTCCAGTTCCGAGCGCAGTTCGTCGAGGTCGATGTCACTCATAGCGACCCTCATCCTTGTAGCGGACAAAGACAGCGGCACCCTCGGCCATCCGCTTTTCCCAGGCATCCTGCGAGGTGAGCGAGGGAAGCCGTCCCCGTTCCTTCTTGAACCTGAATGCGCGCACAGCAAGTTCCTTCGCTTCATCCGGTGTCAGGCTCGTGCGTTTGGCGGCAATCACAGCCGCAACCTGTTTCAGGCTCTCTTCGCTCATGGTCTTTGCGAGGATCGCATAGGCTTCGCCGAATGGATTGATTCGGTCGATCAGGTCGATGTCGAGTTCGCGGACATCCATCGCGAACCTGCGCACGCCGTCGATCAAGGCAGTGTTGCCGGCCTGTTCGGCATCGTCTCCGCTACCGCCGAGTGCTACCTGCTTGGCTTGCTGTGTCAGATTGAGGGCGGCAATCGCGTGCTGGCGCACTGCTTCCTGATCTTCTTCGTCAAGTTCGGGGTATTTATCCTTGATGATCTTGCCCATGCGGACCTGTGTCAGCTCTTCAGGCACCAACTCCTCGTCGAACAAACCCCGCTCAAGGGCGGTCTTGTCCTGAACGAAGGCAGCAATGACCTCGTTTAAATCCTGCCGACAGATGCGCGTGGCTTCCTTGCTCTTGGGTTCGGCGAGTCCCTTGATCTCGATCTGGAACTGCCCAGTTTGCTCATTAAACCCGACATTGCATTTGTTGGGGTCGTAGCCGCCTTCACCGTAGTCGAAACCGGGCGTAGGTCCGCTCTCCTGGTGCTTTGGCTTGAACTCGAAACGCGGCGCAAGCACTTGCTCCATAAGCAAGCTCGCCGCGATGGCCTTCAAGGTATCGTTCACCGCCTCAGTGACCACTTCTTGGGAAGCGTCCGGCTCGGCAATCAGGTTTGTGAAGCGCGCGCGCGTCTTGCCCGGTGCGTCGCGAGTCGCGCGCCCAATGATCTGCACGATTTCGGTCAAGCTCGACCGATAACCGACGGTTAGCGCGTGTTCGCACCATATCCAGTCGAATCCTTCCTTCGCCATGCCGAGGGCAACGATGATGTCCACATAGTCTCGGTTGTCCTTCTGCGCCGGATCTTTTAGCGCCGCAGAAACGCGGTCGCGTTTTGCGGGATCGTCATCGACCAGATCGGCGATGCGCAGGATGCGGCCTTCCGGTGTTTTGACGAGCTGGAATCCTGTCGCAGCATGAATCCCTTGCCACTCGCCCAAGGCCCCAATGATGTGCTCCACTTCCCGGATCTTGTCCTTCGTGCTCTCGCGCGAATTGACGTTGGGAATATGGATGATGGTTTTTTCGGCGGGGTCGAGCACCTTCAGGATGTCATCGACATAAGAGCCGCTATAGAAAAAGTAACCGATGTCGAGCTGCTTTAGATATTCGTAGCCGTTGAGCTGTTCGTAGTAGGTGTAGGTGACGGTGTCGAACTTCGCTTCGTCGTTTGGGGCCAAGACGGCTTCGGCGTCGCCCCGGAAGTAAGAACCCGTCATCGCCACGATGTGCACGCGGTTGCGGGCGATGAACTGGCCGAGATGCAGACCGAGCTTGTTGTCGGGGTTGGCCGAGACGTGGTGAAACTCGTCGACGGCGATCAGACGGTTGTCGAACTTCTCCACACCAAATTGATCTACGGCGAAGCGGAACGTCGCGTGTGTGCAGACCAGTACCTTGTCGCCGCTGTCAAGAAAGGCTCCAACGGATTTGACCTTTCCGCCATTGTCATCACCAGGCGCGTTGCATAGGTTCCACTTCGGCTCCACGCGCCAGTCTTCCCAAAAGCCGAATTTTGTCAGCGGCTCGTCCTGGAAGCTCGCGCCGATGGCTTTTTCTGGCACCACGATGATCGCCTGCTTAAGCCCTTGATTCCTGAGCTTGTCGAGCGCGACGAACATAAGTGCCCGACTCTTGCCCGAAGCCGGCGGCGACTTTATAAGCAGGTATTGCTCGCCCCGTTTTTCATAGGCGCGCTCCTGCATGGGCCGCATGCCGAGCGCGTTGGCCTTGGTCGAGCTGCCGTTTCGGGCATAGGAAACCGAAATGGAGGGGACTGATTTCATATCAATGGTCATGCGCCTGTCTCCGCCTTTCGAATCCTCGCCGGCCCCTCGGCTGCGATCATTTTAGTATAGAGCTCGAACAGCTTTTCTAACCGCTCGGTGTCGTTCTTGAAGCGGCGGCCGATATAGATGCGTTCCAGCACCTCGTCATTGCGCTCATGCGCCGCGAGCAGGTCGGCAGGCATGTTGTCGGGGTCGTAAAGGTCAGCGATGGTGGCCGGGAAATAATGCTCTCGCGCCAGCAGGATGTTCTCTGCACAGCGCGTTAAGTCAGCCTTCATCTTGTCGGTTAACGTCGGGACTGGAAACGTATTCCAACCCAAAGTATTTGTATAAGAATAATCAGTACGCATACGAGCGCATACGGCGGCTACCCACGCGAGATTCAGACGGGAGCATATTATGGCAAGAGGCCACAGTGCCTCCCCAGGTATCGTGAACGCCTTGTTCGATACCACCGTTCCAGCCGGTAATAATGCGGCAGGGAGATAGGGACGGTTCTCGGAGCTGATAACTGGTACGCAGATCACGGGATGGCCAGATATTGGCTTTCTCTCATCAAACCGATGAGACCAGTTAGCAGCCTTGACCGTAGCTGCTTTTTGGCTTTCTGAGCGGAATCTGCGTACTTGTTCGATTCTTTGTTTGATCTGAGGAACGCGCAAAGCTCTGTCGACTGCGTTGTCATCTATCCAAATACAGAATCGTCGGCTTCCAGAGATCAGTTCTTTTGATCCCACGAATGGCCGAATGAACTCGTCGCGGTCAGTGTCTGTAAGATGAAGTTCTTCAACGTCTGCATGCTGCACGATCAAATGACCTCCGTCGGTGGGCGAGTTGCCTCGCGCCATCTCAGGTAGATTCGCTAGGCTTTTTGAGCATGGATGTACGATTACATTTGGGCCTGCTATCAAATATGCGTTGATATTTTCTGCATCCTGGATGATCAACGCGCCATCATCTGCAACGGAAACTAACTGGCGAGTCCTGCCGGCATGACGAGATATTCCGACAATCACCACGGTCACGCCTGCCTTATGGCTGGCTAGGTTTGCCCACTTAAATGATGTGTGCGCGAACGCAATTTCATGTTCGGTTCGGAAGATTAGTGGCCAGAGGTACGGTACTTGCTGACCCTGACAAATCGAATTGGTAGCCACAAATGCGGCAACAGTGTTGGTCTGCGTTCCGTATTCCGCCGCTTTCATGAACCAGCCTGCAACATAGTCGAGTGATTTCCAGCTGTCCGTCTTTCCTGCAAAAATGGCCTTAAGATCAGACTTATGTTCGTCTGTTTGCCACTTACTTCCTAGGTATGGTGGATTCCCGCAGATGTAGGTCTCACCCCCTTCATTTTCGAAGTCGATCTGTGCTTGGTTCAACGGTGTACTGAACAAGTCATCCGCCTGTAATTTGACGCCCGTTCCTGTCGGCGGGCAGATGCTCAGCCAGTCAAGCCGCAGTGCATTGCCGCACGTGATCCAGTTTTGCTTGTCAAGGGGCAAAAACTCGGCCAATGCTAACTTCTGCCCGCGATAGAGTACGTCGCACTGGTACTCCGCGATGACGAGCGCGAGACGCGCGATTTCCGCCGGAAAGTCCCGCAGCTCGATGCCGCGAAAGTTCGTCTTAGGAATTTCGGAGTGTCGGTCTGGCTCGCCGCGCCGATAATTGATTTGGGCCTCAATCGCGCGCATTTCCTTGTAGGCAATGACGAGAAAGTTGCCAGAGCCACAGGCCGGGTCGAACACGCGGATTCTTGCCATACGGTTGCGCAGGTTCAGGAGCATGCGTGGATTGTCGCCGGCCTCCTGAAGCTTGGCGCGCAGGTCGTCGAGGAAGAGCGGGTTGAGCACCTTCAGGATGTTGGGCACGCTCGTGTAGTGCATGCCAAGCGCGCCGCGCTCCTCGTCCTCTGCGACTGCCTGGATCATCGACCCGAAGATGTCCGGGTTGATTTTCTTCCAATCGAGATTGCCGATATGGAGAAGATAGGAGCGCGCGATCTTGCTGAAACGCGGCACATCCACACTCCCGGAGAAGAGGCCGCCGTTTACATAGGGAAAGGCGTCGGCCCACCGGGGAATCTTCGACGCCGCCCGATCCGCGGCTTTGGTGTTCATGGCGCGAAACAGTGTGCTGATGATGTCATGAGTGTTTGACGAGTCCCCCGTGCTCATCTGCTCGAGCGTGGTGGTAAACACGCCGTTGCTGAAGATGCCGGTGTCCTCGGCGAAGAAGCAAAAGATCAGCCGCGCCATGAAGTGATTCATGTCGTGGCGCCGGTCAGCCTCCCCCCATGCGGGGTTGTCCTTTAAGAGCGCGACGTAGAGCCGGTTTAGGCGGCTGGTCGCCCTGATGTCGAAGGCGTTTTCAGCGATCTGCTTGACGGTAGAGATGCCGGCAAGCGGGAGGAAGAAGCCGAAATGGTCGGGGAAGTCCTTGTAAGCGCAAGCAACGGTTTCGCCGTTCACCAAGTCCTCGGCCTCAAAATCCACACCGTCGGTCGCCAGGATGAATTTCGCTTTCGCTTTGCCGGTCGCGGGGCTCTCCTTCAGGGCGGTTAGCGTCTTCGTGACTTGCCCCATATCGCATGTGGCGATGTGAATGTTGTTAGTCTGAAGAACTCCGCCAAGGTCCGACTTGTTCGAGGCGCCGGCACGCAGCCTCTTGATGGTGGTCTCCTTGTTGCCAAAAGCTTCGAGGAAGGCATACGGAAAATTCTCGGAGTCAAACGGCTGATCCGCCAATAGTGAAATTGCTTCTTCTATTTCAACAGCGTTCAACTGTTCACCCCTCTGCCGGAACCACGAAATTCATGTGCCTTTCCCTTGCGTCGTGGCAATCCCAAATTCTTGCTGTGCTCAGCCACGTAATCTCGCATAAATTCGCGCAGCACCTGCGCTGCCGGCTTGTCTTGCGTCCGACAGGCATCGAGGAACTGCTCGCGCAGATCGCGCTGTACGCGAATACGAAGACCGGCATCCTTCATGGGCATCGAGTGTAACCAATGGATACACGTTTGTGTATGGTCCGCGAGCCGAGGATGGTCTGTGGCCAAGATGTTTTCGTAATACTGCCTTTCTGCGCACGTCCCGAATCCCGGCGGTCGTCGCCTTTGCCGTTCTCCCGATAGGGACGAGGGCCGCGACTTTGATATATGTAGGGCCGAGCTCAGACGAGGTCGAACTTGTCTGGGTGAACGCCGTAAATGCTTTCGAAGTGGCGAGCCGCAAAGTGCCTCATATTCTTCGGTTCCGCCGTCGAACAAAGCCAGCGATAGTCATATTTGAAGGGGCCGGGCATGGCGGTCCACTGACGGGTGAGATCGTAAGTCACGTTCGTCGCATAGAACGAATCGAAACTGGATTGAACCAGAGCCTGATCTTTTCCGGGCATTAGGCGCGGATAGATGCCGCCGTCGTCGGGCTTGTCGATGAACGGAGCCGATTGGCGTTCGAACGAAGTCATGAGAGTCCAAGATGTGCTCTATTTGCCAATGATATTATCAGGTGCTGGGTTAGCTATTTCACGACTCGCAGGTTTGCCTTGCTATTCCCGGCGCCGGATGAATTTCCACCGTCCAAGCCGACCAACATCAAACCGAAAACCAGCTTGTCGAGTTCTTCGACATTTATTTGGAGCTCGCCCGCTATATCCGACCGCGCCACGTTCTCTTCCCGGAGGGCTTTGAAGAGCTGAGGGAAAACCAGCGACATCTCGCGGGGCGATTCTTGCGGTTCACTGGTACGGTAACCACGCTGTCCCATCTCGATGCACAGACTTCGATAGTGCCAGTCTGTGAGCGCCCCTAACTGATGAAACCGATAGGCCAGAGCCGCAACTGACACGATCCAAAATTTCTTCAGCTTTATAAGCGCATTAAGGCTAGGCAACACCGGCGCATGACCCAGGATGCTGCCGCGCGGCATCAAGAATGCGGAAGCAAAGCTATTAGCCTGATGCTCGACTTCTTTGCCTTTCGGCTCAGCGTGGCGGTGCAAAACCAGATGACCCAATTCGTGCGCGGCATCGAAGCGGCTGCGCTCTGCCGATTTCATCGTGTTCAAAAAAACGAAGGGCGTCGTTTCCCGCCAGAGAGAGAATGCGTCTACTTCTGCCGTATCTTCTGCCATCGAAAAAACCCGCACGCCCTTCGATTCCAAAAGATGCACCAGGTTTTTGACCGGACGTTCCCCGAGACCCCAATGCTGTCGCAAGGTGACGGCGGCTGCCTCAGGGTCTTCCTCCCGCAAATCCGGTAAATCCGGACCAGGGAGTGTGAACCGGCTTTCGAGCCAGTCGCTCAACAGGAAAGCCAACGCACCAGCCGCCAGAGCGGCGTCGCGATGGCCGGCCGCCATGCGCGCCTGCGACCGGAAACTCGCGGTTTGCGGCGATGGTTGATGCAAATCTGCACCCGAAAACCAATCAATCGGAAAATCCAAAGCGGCGGCGATACGCGTCAAGGTCTCAAAAGAAGGTTCGTATTCAGCTCGTTCATAAGCAGTCACCGCGCGCAAGTCGACACCGATCCGGCTCGCAAGCGCACTCTTAGTTAAGCCCCTTCGTTTACGGGCTACCTGACACCGTCCTGCGTTAAACATGCGATCAGTGCTTTCTGGCGATCTTGATATCGACATCCGGACCGAAATCGGGTTCCGGCAAAGTCAACACCGGATTGAGTGGCAGCGTCGGCAAGATAATGCGTTCACGCCACGCGCTGACATGCCCTTCGCTGTCCATGTTCACGGGCAGAGAGAGTTCGGCGCGCAGCTCATTCTCGCCTGCGAAAAAAAGCAAAAGCCACGTCGGAAGATTGGCTTCCGGCGCCACTTCCGCTTCGGGCTCAAGACCCGGAAGCCAAGCCTGGTTTGCGTTAATCGTGACCGCTCTCGCTGTTCTCGGCCCCTTCGGGGCCTTCGTACTCGGATTCGCCGCGTCTTTTCCGGTATCCGCGTTACCAGACGAAACAGCGATCGCCAGCAGCTTTTCCGGATGGACCGTGGTCGGCCAATTTCCGGTATCACTCCGTACCCAATTAAGGCCGGCCATATTTTCACGCAGGCTTCGCAGGGTATCATTCCACTGGTAGAATCCCGCGGCGTTCGGTGCATCATTCGCTGTACGCGAGATCCGCGCTAGATATCCTACCTGCACTGCCTCCTGCAAAACCTTTAGCGGCACGCCTAGCTTGCCCAGCGCCTCCTCCACATCGTCCGATTCCCACCGCACCACTGTTTGCATCGCCTACGCTCCTTGCTCGTGTTCTTCCTATTCTATCACATCCAGTGATGTAATAAAGTAGGAAGTGATCGGGCGTCGACGAAAAAAACCGTTGCAGACCTCACCCATATATGAGCTCCCAGCTTGCGTTCATCTCTCTGGACCTTAAATACATTAACGCCCATAATTCTGGGCGTTAGTTCAAGTTGATGATATTGTTTGACCTTGACTTAATGACCATTATGTTGTACCTTAACTGTTATTAGGCTTGCTCTAGTGGACGTTAAAATGAAAAAGCCCCGACTACCCTCGGCACTGCGGCCGATACCAGTAAGACGAGCTCTCCACAAGCTGGCGCACGATATCCGTGACGCCCGGCGTCGGCGGCGTATTCCCGTGGCGATACTGGCGCAGCGTGCCTCCATAAGCCGTACAACGCTGAGAAAGGTAGAGACCGGCGATCCAGGTGTTTCTCTGGGCAACTATGCCACCGTGCTCTTTGTCTTGGGAATGATCGATCGCCTGGCCGATTTGGCAGACCCGAAGAACGACCCTGTCGGGCAAGAACTCGAAGAGGAACACCTTCCGGAGCGTATCCGCCTCTCACATCGACCGAAGCCCGCCAAAGCAGAACAGACGGACTCCCGATAATGGACAAGGAAGTTTTCGTATACGTGGACCTGCAAGGCACGCCTCACTTGGTGGGACGTCTGTGGGGACGTATGCGCGGCAATAGAGACAGCGCCACCTTCGAGTATGACAGGAACTGGTTGTCGCATAAGGACCGATTTTCGCTCGAACCAGCCCTGACGCTAGGACCAGGTCCTTTCCATACCCAGTCAGACAAACCGCTCTTCGGCGCGATCGGCGACTCCGCACCCGACCGGTGGGGGAGGGTTCTCATGCGTCGCGCCGAGCGCCGGCGCGCCGAAGGCGCAGGAACAGCGCCGCGCACTTTGAGAGAAATCGACTACCTGCTCATGGTGGACGATGAAGCACGCCAGGGAGCGCTTCGCTTCGCAGAGCGGGAAGGGGGGCCGTTTGTAGCCGAGCATGGCCCTACGAAAATACCCCCCTTGATCGATCTGCCTCGCCTTCTCTCGGCAGCCGAACGCGTCTTGGGCGATTCCGATACGGACGAGGATTTGCGCCTTCTGCTGGCTCCCGGTTCTTCGCTCGGCGGCGCGCGGCCGAAGGCATCGGTTCGGGATCGCGACGGCTCTCTGGCGATCGCCAAGTTCCCGCACCAGGGCGATGAGATCAAGACAGTGGTGTGGGAGGCGGTCGCGCTGACACTTGCCGCAAAAGCGGGCGTTCCGGTGCCTGCGTGGAGACTTGAAACCGTCGCTGGCAAACCTGTGCTCTTGCTACGGCGCTTCGACCGTGAGGGGCAAGCGCGCCTTCCTTTTCTCTCGGCCATGAGCATGCTGGGGGCGGCTGACAACGAAACGCGGAGTTATCTCGAGTTCGTGGATGCGCTGCGCCAGCACGGCGCCGCACCCAAGCAAGACATGCACGCGCTCTGGCGCCGGATCGCGCTCAATATCTTGATCTCGAATACGGACGACCATCTGCGTAATCATGGCTTTTTGTATACCGGTCCCGCTGGCTGGCTGCTGGCTCCGGCCTATGACCTCAATCCCGTACCCACCGACATTAAAGCGCGTGTCCTAAGTACGGCGATCGATCTTGATAATGACGATGCCTCGCTAAGATCGTTGCTCGGCGTGGCCTCGTATTTCGAGCTGGGTTTGGAGGAAGCGCACAAGATTGCAGCGGAAGTCGGACATGGGGTTGCGGTGTGGCGGAAGGTGGCCGCGAAGCTGGGACTTGCCGCCGCGGAGATCGACCGTATGGCGTCGGCGTTCGAGCACGAAGATTTGAAGATGGCGTTATCTTTTGCCGGACGAAGACGCAATCACTAATCGAAAATCAAGAGAAATGAGCCGAATAGAATTAACCTTGGAGAGCCCTATTTCTATAAGTATTCTTATCACATTGGCCCCGGTTGGGCTTCTGACGGTTTAATCGCGGACCTTCTCGCCGCGAGATTGCTCGACGTGGTCGACAAACGTTTCAATGAGTAAGATCGACAGGTCGATCAATTCTTGGAGATCGTCCTTGGTGAAGTCCGGATCGACCTCGAAACGGTGAACGATCGCGTGCCTGAAATCTATTAAAGTTGAGAATCTTTTTTCTAGCCAACCAATTTTCTGCCCGAGCTTGCGTCTCCGTCGAAATAACTTCCACACGTCTATCCCGAACCAATCGTTGAAAGCCTTATGAATGCTTTCGATGCTCTGAAAGCTATACCAATTGGCGACTACATCTTCTATCGATATGCTTCTGTCGGCGAGCGCTAAGGCGTCGGGAAAATCTACTTTCCTCCCGTCTTGGCTGCGAAGGCGTTGCTGTGCCTTGGAATCGTAACGAAGCAGTACCCTGAAGGCTTGACCAAAGAAATGCTCAAGAGCGGCTAGTGGAAAGGGGACAAGCGCATTGTATAGCACACGCGCCGGATCAGCTTTGGCGAGCGCTTCTAGTCTCGTCCCTAGAAGATTTTGCATTGATGGGTTGGGATCCGGAAGAGCAAACCGGACGGCACGCAGGTGGTCGACGGCACGTTCACGGATGAGGTACAGACCGCGCGCAATAGGGGTTCGGTCATTGAGGTCTACCGGGGTGTATCTATTCTTGCCATACCAGTCATTATAAAAGTCGCCTTTGAAGTTTTGCCTGGCGAGGCGGATAGCTTCGTTCTGCTCGTGACGATCACCCTCGCTCGCTGATGCCCTAGTGCGGGTGTGCACGGCCCAATCGCAGAGGCCGTATTCGGCTCGTTGTTCCTCAGACGGCGTAAAGACCGAGGCTTCTACTCCGTCAAATGAGGTGAAATCGCTTGTCTCGAACCAATGGAGGTTTGCGGTTCCCGTTGGCCAGTCCCACAGATGCGAGCAGGGCCTGTAACCGCGAGCCTTAAGAAAAGCGACGAGTTCGTTGCGTGTTGCGGTGGGCGGGTACAGTGTGATTTCAATACTCACCGGTCCTACTCCACGTGGTGGTTGTCGGGTTTCGAGGACTAGCCACCGAGCGAACCCCATAGAGCTACGTAGCTGTCGGCGATCAGGTTGATGGCTTCTTTAACCTTCATGACGGGAAAGTTGCAATCCTGTTTGAACGCGTTATTGAAGAGTACTTTCATAGTCTTTCCGTGTGTGTCAAAACTGGTTATTCGATAGACAAAATACAAATAATCGAGCTTTTCACCACGGATCGTTGTAAGTCTGGTTAAGAGGCTTCTTACGTCTGGAGCACGCAGAGTTCTCCAAGCTGCGTCGGGGAGTACAAGTTGGTCCTTGTGTGGTAGGGCGGCCTCGTTGTGAAGCTTGTAGTACTCGTTTTTAAAACCATTCATGTATTCGTTGAAACGGTCCCGGCACACTATTTCGTTTTGACCATCGAAGATATAGATGAGCCAGAAGTAGTTCTCGAAAATTGAACGGAGCAGTATATGGGAGTACAGCCTCTCACCGACCTTCTGCTCAAGAGGAAGGATGCTTTCAAGGATGGTCCCGCCGATGCTATGGAAGCGTCGGAACTCTTCGATCGCAAAATTCTTGTAGTCTTCTGGAAAAGTAGCTTGTGAAGCCGAAGGGTATAGAGCCTTGAAAGCATCGAAACGCCCGTCAAGCAGATTCATTTGCGGTTGTCTCCATTTGAGCAGTGTTCGTTTGAGCTTCTTTAGAAGGCTGCTCACGGTAGCGGTAAACGCGTAAGCGGTGTTTGAAAAAATCGCGCGGCGACGTTGCATCATCAGAGGCTACTCTGTTTTTTCTGGAAAGAGCCCCGGCATCCAACGTGAGGCAAGCGCAGCCGGAAAAGCCAGGCGCAATGGAGCACGCGTGCTTTCTGATGTGAGAACGCCCCGATCAATCAGGGCGGATACGACGCGGCGGGCCTGCCGCTCACCTGTGCCGACGGTCGCTGCGGCATCGCCGCGCGGAAGTTCGCCGCGGTAGAGCAGCGCTTCGAGAATCGACCCGGACTTTGGTGGCAGTCTACCGAGTCTGATTTCCTCCTCCGCCCACAGCAAGATTCGGGTGCGCAACTGGTCAGGCTGCATGAGCGCTTCCATGAACGTGACTTGGTCTGTGCAGACATTGAGAAAGAACGTGGTAAATGCTGCGAGATTTTCTTCGCTCAGGTTTCCTCTGCCGTCGAGGTCGTTGCGTCTTGGCTGGTCGCAAGCAGCGAGATGGCCCTTGTAGGCATCGACGTTGCGGGCTAGGCCGCGTGCAATGGACCAGACGCCGCCCGTGTCGAGAGCATCCAGTAACGTCGCGTGCGAAATCAGGCGGGCCACACGGCCGTTGCCATCGAGAAACGGGTGAATCCACACCAGACGGTGATGTGCTGCGGCCGCTCCGAGGATGGTCTCCGTCTTGCCGAGTTTAGAGTAGACTTCATCGAAGCGCCTGAGAAAGCGCGGAACCGCGGGTGCGCTGATGGGAACATGCCTGCCAACTGCCACGTCGCGATGGCGCAGCTGGCCGGGAACGACCTTGGTCCTCTCCTTCGTCGCCGGATCCTCGACCCGGAGGAGGTCTTCCGGAAGGGCTTCGCAGAAGCGGCGGTGAATCTCGAAGATGGACTCGGCGGTCAGTGCGCGGCCTCGGAGTCCCCCGCTGTCAATCCATTGCTGGACAGTGATGTGAGCTTTAGCTTCGAGCTGAAGATCACGTTTTTTGGCGTCGTGGCTGTAATCGCCTTTGAGGGCGCGCTCGATGTCGACAGGGTGAGTGTCGTGCCCTTCGATCAGATTGCTGTAGTAGCAATTCATCGCGCGGACCAGGTCGGCGAGGGAGGTTAGAAGGCTCTCGGGCAGAGAACGGCGAAAGCCGGAACTTTTTTGCGCTAGTTCCAGGGCGAGGTCCGTGAGTGCAGGACGGTGCCTTGAGGCTTCGGCAAGAATCAGCGGCTCCATCAAAGAGACCGGTTCGCCGCGGTCTTTGGCCGCTTTTATGTCCGATTCTTTGCCTGCCTCATCCATGACTATAAGCCATTATAAATGAGGCCTTATAGATAGGCAAGTACGGAATTCTGGCCGCTTAAAAGGCCGGTTTAAAGTCCGGACGAAGGCACCTTTCCTGAACGACTTCCTAGCATACGAACGCGGAAATTACCCCCCTGTACGCCGGGCTAAATGTTTGCTAAATCTTCGGTCCATGAAGCTATCGTATTTTTGGTCCTCCGACGACGCTCGCAAACCATTTCCGGGCGAGCAAAATGAAGGCATTGAGGCCGTTCGCCGCCTGCTTGAGGAAGTGAGGGCAAAAGGCGCTGACGTAGAATTCGTGGACACGGCACAGTTCACAGAGAAAGCGCGGATTGAAGCGTATTCGCGGGTAGCTTTGCCCGCGGTCTATCGGCACTACGAGATAAAGAGAATGCTGGGGACCAATCGTCGTTCGGGTTGCTTTTTCGGTGCTGAGGTGCCGGCCTTGCTGGTGACCGATAGAGATTCGCCTGGGGACACGTACCCTCATCGAGAGGGACATCGCATTGTTACGATTCATAGCTATCTGAGCGATCTATTGGCTCGGGGTTGACGGTGAGTATGTCTGACCTCACTAGTACGGAGAGGCGTAAGCTGGAGCAGCTGCTCGGCATGGGTAGTGGCTATGTTTTGAATTTTTCAAACAAAACGTTTGACGATTTCTTCTTCGAGAGCATGGGCCGCAGCATTTACGATCCTCAATACGACTACGGCAGCAGCAGTTCCAAGGCCAACCGGCTGCGCGGATTCTGGAAGGTTGAGGGCAACTCTCTCGTGGGCAAAGTCATGGGTGACATGCTCGCCCACGCCCTCGATTTGGAATGGCTGAAACCAGACGATCCTAGGCTTGAAGAGTATCGGCGCATAGTCGAACGAATAAGGTCAGATGGGCCGGTAGTGGAGCTCGATGCGCTGACGCCAATCTCAGATGAACGAGACTTCGATGCCGTCGCAAAGGCGGTTCGCGAGGCTATCGAAAAGAATGCGCCCGAAGGCGGTTTAGACCGTCTTCATACGTTCGTGATCAAATACGTGCGCTCGCTGTGCGCACAGAGCGGCATCACGGTGACGCGGGAGAAAGCGCTCCACAGCCTCTTTGGCGAGTACGTCAAGTTCTTGAGAGAGAACGGCTATATGCAATCAGAGATGACACGCCGCATCCTGAAATCGAGCATTTCGACGCTCGAAGCCTTCAACGACGTGCGCAACAATCAAAGCCTCGCGCACGACAACCCCATTCTGAACTATGACGAAGCGCTTCTGATCTTTAATCACGTCGCCAGTTCGATACGTTTTCTCAAGAGCTTGCAAGGAAGGGTACCTCGACGAGAAGCCGCTGCCACTTTTGAAGAGGAGCGGCATTGAGACCAAAAGTATATTTGGCCGGGTACGGAGGCGAATGGACCAGGAAAAGCTGACAAGCGTGTTTTGCGCGCGTCCGCAGAACTTTGCTTGGTTCCTCGGTGCGGGAACGTCGAGGTCGGCTGGTTTGCCTACCGCAACCGACATCATCTGGGACTTAAAGCGTCAGTATTATTGTCGAGAGGAGAATCAGGAAATAACGCGACAGGACGTCCAGAATTCTGCTGTTCGGGACAGGATTCAGTCTTTCTTGGAAGCCAGGGGCTTCCCGGCGCAATGGGCCGAGGATGAATATAGTCTCTACTTCGATAAAATTTTCGGCGATGATAAAGAACGTCAGCGCACGTACTTAAGAACGATTCTTTCCGAAGAGCTAGTGACTCTTTCGGTAGGATGTCGGGTGCTCGGCGGTTTGATGAGTTCCGGTCTTTGCCGAGTTGTCTTCACGACGAATTTTGACAGTGTAGTTGAGAAGGCTGTCGCAGAAATGGGAGGTCAATCCATTTCTGCATATCATCTTGAAGGCTCTCGGTCTGCCGTAAAAGCATTAAACAACGAAGAATACCCGTTATATTGCAAACTTCACGGCGACTTTCGCTACGACAGCCTGAAAAACTTGCCAGCTGACCTTTGGCGGCAAAACGAGGCGCTTTCGGAATGCCTCGTGAATAGTGCTAGCCGCTTTGGCGTGATCGTCGCGGGATATAGCGGGCGGGATGCCAGCGTCATGTCGCTTTTTAGTAAGGTGCTGGATTCGCACAGTCCCTATCCGCATGGACTCTACTGGACGGGAATTAAAGGCTTGGCGATTCCTGATTCGGTCACTGATCTTTTGAAGCGAGCGCGAGAGAAGGGAGTGGATGCCGAGTTTGTTCCAATCGAGACCTTCGACGCGCTGTTACTAAGGCTTTGGAGAAATATAGATAAGAAGTCCCCGGAACTGGACGCGCGCATTCGAAAGGCGAAAGTCACCGACGTCCAGATCCCCTTGCCTCGGCCGGGAAGAGAAAAACCTGTGGTTCGGTTGAACGCGCTGCCGATCGTATCGATGCCACGAATCTGCATGGTGTTGACTTTCCGTGAGGCCAAGGACTGGGAGGATCTTCGCCTCGCCAATTCCAAAGGTAATTTGATATTGACGAAATCCGAGGCCGTGTGTTGTTGGGGAGCTGAAGGCGAAATTGCCGCGGTTTTCGGCGATGACCTTCTGTCGACGAGCAGCCGCGATTTGCCCACCGATTTTGCAGCACCCGAGAACCTCCACTTCAAAAGATTCATAGAGGACGCTCTCTGTGCCGCATTGGCCAAGGGCAAACGGCTTCTCTCCCGAAGGACACGCGAATCCGCATTTCTGATCGCGAATCCGCATGCAAAAACTGGATCTGGACTGGAGGCTCTTTCTGAGGTCGTGGGCCCGATCTTCGGCACGATCCCCGGTCTACTCGCTCCGGTTACCGAGCAGCATACCGCGCCTGTCAAAGTCGACTGGGCGGAAGCGGTAAGGATGTCGGTCGACTTCACAAATGGCCGTGCCTGGCTGCTGCTCGATCCGGATATCTGGATTTGGCCAGCGCGAGCTCGCCACCACGCGGTGGGCTTTTTGGATGAGAGACGGAGCGATCGATACAATCAAAAATACAATGCGATTCTTGATGCCTGGGTCCGAATTGTCCTCGGTACGGACGAACGTAAGGTGGAAGTGATTGTTCGTCCTTTCGATCAAGGTAACGAAGCTCAAAACCCGTCCTTCGGGATAGGCAGCCGGACTGCTTTTGCCCGGAGGCTTGTATCATGACAGCCGCGGATTCCGAGCTCTGCGGATACACTGCTATTCCCGAGCCGGAATTACTCTTTGCAGGCGACAAGACTCATAAGCATCCTCTGCTCGGCTTGGTCGGTTATGGCCCTTACGGTCTGCGGTTCGGCACGCCGGATCGCTTACGTCTTGCCTTGATGGGCCCGCCGGGAGGCCTGAAGAAGCTCACCGATCTGGTTAGAGAATTGGATCGGCGGGCGCAGCCTCGGGAAGCAAAAAATTACTACCCCGAGTATCCAGGGTTCGAGAGAGTTTTCAGGACGCCGATCGCTGACGTTGACCCACGGCTAGCGATTGAGTTTCCGGAGGAACTAGAAGCGCATGCGCGGCACGGTTCGAAACTTGAGCTCGCCAGAGGACTCTTCCAATGCGTCGCCCAATTGAGAGCCCTTCGCAGCAGTTTCGACGTAGCGATGATTCATCTGCCTGAGAGTTGGGCTGATTGCTTTGCTGGGGAGAACTTCGATTTTCACGATTATCTAAAAGCTTTTTGCGCGCCGTCCGGGATCCCTATCCAGATAATTCGGCAATCGAGTTTCGAGCGTGCATGCCGCGCGAATGTGATGTGGGGCCTGGGCGTGGCCCTGTATGCGAAGGCTGGTGGAGTGCCCTGGAAGCTGGTGGGGCTTGCTCAAGATGAAGCGTTCATCGGTATCAGTTACGCGATGAAAGTCGACAAAGCGGGAAACGAATACAGCACCTGTTGCAGTCAGGTCTTCGACCCGGACGGTACCGGATTTCAGTTTGTGGCGTATGATGCCAAAGACTTCACCCGTGATAGTCGGAACAATCCATATCTGTCGTACTACGAAATGCAATCAGTGCTGTCCCGGAGCCTTGAGATATACCAGACCGGTCACTTTGGTCGCGTCCCGCGAAAAGTGACCATTCATAAAAATACGATTTTCAAGGAAGAAGAAATACTTGGAGCAATTGATAGCTTTCGCGATGCAACAGAGGTGGAGCTGGTACAAATTGTCAAAGCAACCCCGTGGAAGGGAGTGCGGTTTAATCTAAACACTCCCGCTGAACCGAATAATTATCCCGTGATGAGGGGGACGTATTTGCCGTTGGACGCACGGGAGGCGTTGTTCTGGACACAAGGCAGTGTCCAAGGCGTACACGTACAGAACCCAAACTTTAATGTATACAAAGAGGGGCCACTAAAGCCGACACCTTCTCCGATTCTGTTGCGGCGTTTCTCAGGAACTGGGGGATGGCACGAGACATGTGCAGGAATACTGGGACTCACGAAAATGGATTGGAATAACAACACCCTCTATAAGAAATTACCCGTGACGCTCGTTTACTCGAGCGCTTTTGCGAGCATTTTGCAGCAGAATCCGAACATGGTCGACACGGTCTACGATGTTAGGAACTTTATGTAAGTTGTATAGGAGAAATGGCGTCACAGTTCGACACTATGGCAGCGAAAGCAGACATACTCGCACTCTTGAGGGTTCCGCAGGATCTCACGCTGCGCTTTTTCGCCGTGTTCTCTCGTTTTGAATATGCTCTCAAGAGGGCCGGCTATGTAGATAAATCTGTAGCTTCTAGGGTCACGGCCGATTGGGAATCATTCGCGCGTGATGTCGTGTCCACTCTGGAGCCTTCAAGAGTTTCTAGATTGCTTGCTTCGTGCGGTTATCTCCAGAGCCACCCACCAAAGAAGCAGGTGTGGAAGAACGACCGATTGCAGTGGGTTGGGCGGGGTCTCAATGCTGGTTCTGCCTTAGGCGAGGCCTTGCGAAGCGTCCGCACCGTTCGCAACAACGTGTTTCATGGAGGTAAGTTTCCCGAGGGACCGATCGAAGAGCCGCTTCGAGATGAACAGCTCGTCCGAGACTGCCTCGTCGTTCTGGAAGGCTTGCTGGCGTTGCCGCTGCCAAGAGACGTGTCCAAGTACTTTGAGCCGGAAGAGTAGGTTCGGATTGATACAAGCAGGCCCAGAGAAGATGCTTAATTTGTTTGTAAGTTACCACGATATTTCGTGGCGGCTTTACCACTCTAGTTCGTCTGCCGACACCAGTGCTCGACGCACAGGTTGTCGATGTGGCGCATGAAAGTAGGCCGAGCCTAATGGGACGACGACAGACGACTCAACGGATTATCGTGGTAAAAATCTACTGATTTATCTTGGTAAGTAACACAAAAAGGGGCATCTGCCGGTATCCATAATCCGGTGTGATAATAAACCTTATGGGAATATATTCCTATTTGGGGGTAGGGGCCTGTTAGCTTTCACGATAAATGCCCCTTTTTCTTTCAGGCTATTTGCCTACTCGGCGGTGTCTCGACACCGGCAATCGTACGCTCCGCGAAAGAACAGTGCGCAAATAGCGTGAAAACAACAGGCTCATTTAGCTCGGAAGGCTACAGCCTGGGCGCGGCAGCAGAAGCCGCGGAAAGAATTCATTGTAACAGTTTTCATTGAACCACGCGCACTTTATGTCGAAGAGCTTGAGACCCGGAACCAGGCGCGTTAGCGCAAGTGCGTAGATCGTCAGCTGCGCGAAAGGTTTGTTTGTTCGCGCGTCAGGTTTGTAATCCAGGATATGGATAGCGCCGTTGCGGACCTGCAGGAAATCAATATGGCCGGTGATGAAGCGCGGCTTGTGGCCGCTGCCGGGGTCCGTCGGGTCAAACGGTTGCTTCGGAACAATCGTGATGCCGTATTTCTCTTCAAGGGCTACGATATCATCTTCACCAAGCCAGATCGGAATCTCGACGGCAATAGTCACACTGTCATTGGCCAGCATGTAGCGCTGTAGTTTTGGATGACGATCGCGGTTGGAGCCGACGCTCGGAATAATCACCGCCGCCGCGTCGGTCGCAGTGTTTGTTTTTTCGGTCACGACAAGCCGGTCCAGGATCAGAAAATCGTGTGACAGCGCCGAGGCACGGGGGCCGTCATCGCGCTTGAATAATTCGTGCGGACAGATGCGCGGTACGCGCTCGAGGAAATCGGCGAGCGGCGCGAAGCGGGTGTCGCCCGCGCGGCGGTCGTCGAGCGTTCCCTGGCGCAAAAAGGCGAGCTTGCCCCGGTGATAGCCGAATTCATACACCTGCGCGTGATACAGCTTGATGATGCGGATGATCTGTGGCGGAGCGAAGAGCCCGAGCCCCCTCGCCCGCAGCCGACGGTAGGTCGTGATGCCGGCATGAGTCGAGAGCCAGCGGGAAATTGTGGACGGGCTGATGTCATGTCCGTAACGAGATGAGAGTCTCCGGCTGACCTCTTCAAGGGAATAGCCGCGATTGTAAGCCGTCAAGGCTTCGAGGATTTCACCGACAGGATATGTCTTGCCGCGCAAGGCGCGAGGTCCGGGTGTGAACCGGCGATTGCAGGCGCGGCAATAGTAAAGCGGAACGTTTTCCAGTTTCTTGGCGCGGCTGCCCTTGCGGAATATTTTTGGGCTGTTGCAATGCGGGCACCGATCCGGGGGCTTGATCGGCGGAGAGGCGGAAGGATTGTCGGGAGGGCTGCGAGACATTGGCTGATCGTTTTTGGCGGGGTGTACTTTCGCGCGGAAATAGGATGGTCAGGGATTTGCAAGTTGGGGCGGTCGCGGATTCGCAAGGGCGCTGTGATCGTGGAGTGGTCTCGGGTTCGCAAAATAGGGGTGGGGAAAAGTGAGGCGGATCAGTGGGTTGGTGGGCGCGGGAATTGGGGTTGGAAAGGGTACTTAATACGGGCGTATGCGGCACTGCTAACTCAGAGTTTGCCGCAAGGGTTTTGCGGGGACAAGAAAAAATGGTGCTAAGCTGGGAGACCGAAGGTTTCCTGTCGATCGACAAGGCGTTGGTGGCCGGGCGGAGGGGCTAGAACCGCATTGGGATGCGCGGCGTGGGTGTTCTGCCGCCCGACCGTAAATCTATCCGAGAAGCACTCAATACGGGTGCATGCGTGGATTTCTAACCCGGCAACCGGGGCGCGACAAGGAAAAATCCGACGCCCCGGATTCCAGTCTTTTTAGTTTCGCGCCTTCGCGCGGGGGCGTTGCCTGCGCGTAAGCACGCGCTTCTACAAGAGTTGTCCCGCTCTGCGGGACGGGGCGGAAGACGGGAAAGTCCGCCGAGTTAGTATCCAGGACGTCCCGAAGCGAGTTGCCGCGATCCCCTGCCCTGCGTGACGGCGGCAAGCCCGGCTGCGGCAATAGTCAGTTGAAGCCCTGGCTGGTAAGAATATGTTCCTAGTCATAATGCTCAGCTTTTTATTGACATGTCTTCTTTATCTACTTTATGGTTATTAAGAATAGCGGATTGATTAGGTATTAACCGTTAACAAGAAAGACCGAGACATGAACCTAGGTAAATTGAGCGCCCTCGAAAACTTTTGCATGGATAAGATGGGCCGGGCCGGCGGAGCGCGGGTCGGGTCATACACCAAAGCTGAAAGATCAAACGACCTCGCCTCTGAATTTGATCTGGCTGTAACTGCCAAGTTAGCCGAAATTGTGAATCACATGGACCGCCAAGTATTTACCAGGGAGGGGGCCGAGTTGCTGCGCGCGTGCGCCAAGCTTGTGGTGGCACAACAGTGGATTGATAAAGGGCGCAATTTATCAGGTGTGAACCTCGGCGCCTTTGACACACGGTTTCTCGTTCGCCACGGCTAAGCCCGACAATTGTAGTAGTCACTCAAGCTCCGGCTGCTAAGAATATGTTCCTAGTCCCAATATTCAGTTTTTTATTGACGTAACTTGCTCTCTCGCCTTATGGTTACTTAGAATAACTGATTGATTAGGTATCAACCGTTAACAAGAAAGACCGAAACATGAGCGCGGCGGTATCGAACAGTAGTGCAGAAGCCACAACAGATGCGACCCACCCGTGGCGAACAATCAGGGATTATTTCATGACTGCAGCAAAGCCGGCTGGTGTTATGGCTGTAAGCGGGGCGGTGGCGGGACTTCTTTGTATGGGTACGGGAGGGCAAGTAGTAGTGAACGCCTCCGGGTACGCAAATCTGGCCGCTGTTATTCTAGCACTCGTTTTTGGCGGCGGCCTATTAATTGCCGACAAGGTGTCGGGAGCCCCCATCTTGGACGACTATAGCGCGGGCAAGAAACCGACCAAGAGAAGTCTCGCCACGGTTGCAGGCATAGTCTTTGGACTTTTTGTTGGCGCTCAAATGACGCAATATGCCGTGAGACATGTTCCTGGCGGGCAAGGGCTTGTGAGATGGGAAAACATCAATCTCGAAGGCCAGACCCCGGTACCGGTCGCCCAGTTACCGGCGCATGTCGTAATTGCTGGAACCGGGATTAATCCCCGCCCGTAAAGTTATCGGCCTGAAGTGAACCGCGAGCAAGAAAAAGCGAGACATGACTGACGCAGCATCGAAGAGTGAAGAATGGCGGGCGGAGTTGTTGCGCAGGGTTTTGGAGGCTTGCGGGGCTACTACGCCCTTGATCAGAAGAAAGCCGGTATCCGGGGTCAGCTTAAAGATTGGGCCAAAGGTCGGTGATGAGATGGAAGACGGGACGATTTATGCCGGGGTTTCTCCTGACACCGGCAAGCCGATGTATGCGACGCCCGCAGATGCGCCGACGACGTTTACTTTCAAAAAAGCCGCGAAGTACGCGAAGAACCTCGACGCTCACGGCCACAAGGATTTCCGGGTGCCTACAAAGAGCGAGTTGAACGTGCTGTATCAAAACCGGGACAAGGGCAAGCTGAAGGGGACATTTAACGAAACGGGCTCGGATCCCGCCGGGTGGTACTGGTCGTCCTCGCAGACCAGCAACATCAAGGCGTGGGACCAGCGCTTCAGCGTCGGGTGCCAGTACTACCACTTCAGGCTCATCAGTTCGTCCCTGCGCTGTGTGCGGGGATGAGTGAGTAGTGAACCACGAGCAATAGACAGAGCGAGACATGCCCAAAAAGCCGCCGGGCATTTATGAGCAGCAAGGCAGCGGTAGCGAGGAGAATATCGATAAGAAAATGCCTTGGAAGGAGTGTTCGGCGATGGATGAGAGAGTGGGAGATTGTTTTTGGATCGCCGAGGAAGAGAACGCTGCGCCGGCGTCGTCCTGCCACTCTCCCGCTTCCTCGCCCGTGAGAACATCGTCAATGCGAGCCCGTAGCAGGGCGCGCGCGATTGCCAGCGGCAGGAGCGAAGCGCCGGTCACCGGCGTGACCCGGACCGGCTTGAAAATTGGCGATGAGATGCCTGACGGGACGATCTATGCCGGGATTTCTCCCGACACAGGCAAGGCGACGTACACGATGCCTCAGGACGCGCCGGGAGCTTTCACTTTCAACAGCGCCGCACGGTATGCGGAAACCCTTGATGCTCATAGCCACAAGGACTGGCGCGTGCCGACGCAGAATGAACTGGACGTGCTGTATCAAAACCGAGACAAGGGCAAACTCAAAAGGACATTTGATGAAACAGGACTGGAACACAGGCAGTATTCCTGCCCTGGAAGGTACTGGTCGTCTTCGGCAGTCAACGACTCTGGATGGAGTGCATTCGATGACAGCTATGCGAAGGCAAAATGCTTTAACGATGGTAAACTGTACAGAACATTCAGGGACTTTCCTTCATCTCTGCGCTGTGTGCGGGGCTGATTTATTCGAATCGTTTGATTGCGTGGGCAGAGAGGGAGTGCGGGGGCACGCCAATTGAGGCGGCCCCTGCCCGCTTTTTCGGGGTTCTTCGTCAGATCTAAGGAGATGGAATGCGGTCCAGATAGAGGCGCGCGAGCTGAAGAAATACGCACAGGCCGCCGCGGAGATAGGCGGCACCTTGGCCGGTCTTATTCCACAGGTAGAGGAGTTGTTGCGCCGTGAAAGATGAGCAATCGGGCGTTGCGAAGCTCGCAACGTTGACGGAAGAGGAAGAGCGCGAGTTCTGGCGGCTGTACCGCTTCTACTGGCGCGAAGCCGAGCGGTGCGAGGAAGCCAAGGCCTATCTGGCAGGCTGCGTCATGCTGGGGTCGGCGCTCGAAGCGCTGCTTATCCTGATGGTCGATGTGTACGACGAACAGGCGGCGGCGACCGGCAAGGTTCCGATCAGGCGCAAAACACCAAAGCCCCTGCTGGATTGGGATCTTGGCGAGTTGCTCCGGGTCGGTCACGCCGTTGGCTCGGGCATCATAAATTTCCTGATATTCGCCGTTGAGGAAATCCCGGCCCCAATGCTTCTTCCTGGAGAGCCAAAAAGATATCCCGGCCCGGAGATTGTCGAGGTTGATGATCACTTGTTTTGCTTAATCGCCGCTCGAAGTGAGGTGCCTACCGGTCTATTCGGGAATCACAACTATGCTGACGTCGGACGGGTTGCCGAGGCTGTCGAGACGTGGACGCGCGCCATCAGGAAGGCTTATGAGGATGAGCTTCGCACAGCGGGGCTGCATTGACTTTCCGGCCTGGCGATCGCGGCGTCGTTTAAAGCAGGCGCTTTCCGCCAAGGGTCACTGAATGATCGACACGCTCGGAATCGGCGTTACGAGAATCGCGTATACAACAGCCTTTGAAACCGTCACATCGGGCGGCGGGCCAAGAACGGCGTAACCGTTGGACTTCGATACGGTCACCGCGGGCGGCGGGCCAAAAATGGCATAGCCATCGGACTTCGAGACATTCACCGTGGGCGGCGGGCCAAAAATGGCGTAACCATTCGATTTTGAGACGGTCACAGCGAGCGGCGGGCCAAAAATGGCATAGCCATTGGACTTCGAGAAAGCGAGTGTCTGGGCGTCGGCGTCGAACGTCGAAAAGCCCGATGGCAGCGATCCCTCCAAGGGAGAGACGCCGAAATTGGCGAGTGCTTCCCCTTTATTCTGGCCACCGTCCCAGGCCGGATACCAGGCAACCGGCCCGGCGATGACGCTTGTAATGCTAATGCCGCCGGTGTTGGACGCCGGGTCGGCTGAAACGCTGTTGTTCCAGTATCCTCCGGGCGCCTGGCGGAACCAGATCGCCTTGTTCGTATAATCGACGCAAGCCTCGACGAAATTACCGGCTCCTATGCCCATGATCGTCGTCAGAACGCCACCGTTGAGATAAACTTGGCCATTGGACGGGTAGTAGCCGATGGAATTGGCGGTACTGCCGAGATAGTTGTTCGTGGCTTGCGACGCATTGGCGATGCCGATGCCCCAGCCTCCTGTGCCCCCGCCATTGTTCTGCACGATCTTGCTCTCGAAACAGTAGAGGCCGGAGCTTTCGCTGATCGTGGAACGGACAGTGTTCCAGCCTCCCCCTGTATCAAGAGCATCGAGGTTGCCGCTGGACAGCGTAACATTCGCCCCCTTGTCGGCGGGATTCCATGTCGTCGCGGCATGCGCGGCAACAGGGGCGAAGCAGAACAAGAGAAGGATCGTTAATTTGATATGCTGCCGCATCTCAGTTCGCCGATTTGAAGCCTACGTTGAAGCCAGCGGTGCCAAGGTCGGTTGTCGTCCACGCCACGCCGGTGTTGGGATTGGTCGGCCAGTCCGCTGTGACAAGGCTCCATACATATGGCGGCGGCGCCAGATCGGCGGAGGTATAGTCTGTGCCCCCGGTGCGCACCATCCCGTCAAGATGCTGCGGCCCCGAGGAACCAACCGCCGCGCGCATGTTTACTGCTACATCGACGACGCTGTAGGTTCCGGTAGGCAGGGTCCCGATCGTATATTCCTGAACCTGTCCCGCCGTGCCCGAAGCGTTCAGGGTCACGTCATTGAGTGTGGACTCGTTGATGTTCGCAACGCCGCCGACATCCCAGTTGTCTGTGTTGCCGTTGGCGGCGGGCACCAGCGTGGCAAGATGCCATCCGATGGTCGACGTCGTCGCCACAATGACTTGGGAGAAATCGACCTGCCCAGCGGCTGAGCCGTTGTTGTAGTCGGCAGTATCTAGTTTTACTTGGTTGATCTGGGTTGCGCCGTCGGTGGTCACGTCGCCTGTATAATCCGCCACCTTGGCTCCATTGACATAGAGCGCTGCTTCGCCGGATGTGCCGTAGTTGATATAGAAGTCTATGGCATACTTGTTATATTGAGAGACCGCATTGGTTGCCGTCGCCAGAAGCGTGCTCGTTCCAGCCGCGTTATGAGAATAAATTCCGAGAGTGCTCCAGCTGGTGCTGGTCCAGCCCACAAAAAGGCGGTTTACTCCGTCGGGGCTCAAAGCCGAGATCATACTGTACGCTGCGCCAGGATTATTGGATCTGTTAAGGTATATTTCCGTATGTATCCATAGAGTCGAAGCTGGCGTAAAAGTGGGCGTTCCCAAGTCGCTGCCATTGGACGTAATATACATGTTTTCCCGTGAGAAGTTGCCGTCGAAATAGGCTGAGTTGGTATTTATAGCGCAGGTTCCAAAGCAGATCAGATCGCTATCCTCCCCGCCCCGGAACAGGATGGTGGCGCGGGCGATGCCGGGCAGCGCGCACAAGCAGACGAACGCGATGATGAGGGTGAGAAGCGATTTTTTCATGTCTGTCCTCCTGTTTATGTATGAGTACCGGCAAGTGTGATAGCGACATCGCCGAGCGTTTTGTCTGCGGAAGCAGGGAAAGCGAACTCGACCGCATCGCCGGGGACGAGCGTAATGCCGGACGCGGCGGTGAAGGTGCAGTTGGTCTTGTTGGTGCCGCCGCCGGAGCCGAAAACGACTGTGCCCACCGCCGTGCTGGTGCCGGCGTGAATCTGATTGATCGTGATTGTGGTCGAGGAGGTCGCGCCCTCCTTCGCCACGCAATAGCTGCCGGTCAGATTGGTGGGATAAGTGGCGTTGCGGGCCGAAACGGTGCGCGCAATGGCGCTGCCGGGAACCGTGCCGGGGTAGAAGATGGCGATGTCGTAGCTTAAGGTGCCGCCGCATCCCGTGCACCCGCCGGTGACGTTCAGAGCGCCGGGGATGTTGACCGTCGAGGTGCTGGGCGTGTTGATCGAGGTCGCGGTGATGACGCCGCCGATATTCAGGTAGTTGCTGGTCGTCGCCGTGGGCACACCGGCTCCTGAGCCGATCAGGATGTCGTTGCTGCCGGTGGTCAGCGCCGTACCTGCCTGCCCGGCCTGATAACCGATGGCGACGTTGTTCGCCGCCGTGCTTTGCAGCGAGTAAAGCGCCGAGTCGCCCAGCGCCGTATTGTAATTGCCCGTCAGCGGCGTGGCGGAAACGCCCAGCATCGCGTTGGTGCCGATGGCGGTGTTGGCGGTGCCGGACGTGATCCATTGGCCCGCATAATAACCGAGGACGCTGTTGGGACCGGTGGTCGCGTTGCTGAGCGCCGAGCTGCCCACGGCCGTGCTGTGGCCGCCGGTGGTCGTGGCGGAAAGCGCACCCTCGCCGACAGCGGTATTATCGCCGCCGGTGGTGTTGTTCACGAGCGCCTGCGCGCCTACCGCCGTGTCGCTCCACGTGTTCCCCTGAAGATTTTGAAGGGCGTTTATGCCTACGGCGGTGTTGTAAGTACCGGTCATCGGCGTGGCGGAGACACCCATAATCGCGTGTTCTCCGATGGCGGTGTTGGAGCCGCCGACCGATATGTACTGCCCGGCCTGAATGCCTACCAGGGTGTTGTCGCCGCCGGTGGTGATGCCGGCGCCCGCCTGATAGCCGACCGCCGTATCTGACCATGTATTGCCCTGAAGATTGAGAAGCGCCGAGTCGCCCAGCGCCGTATTGTAATTGCCCGTCAGAGGCGTGGCGGAGACGCCCGTCATGGCATTGGTGCCGATGGCGGTGTTGGCGTTGCCGGTGACATATTGGGCCGCCTGGTTGCCAAAGGCGCTGTTCACAGAGCCGGTGGTGGTGGAGAGCGCCAGATAGCCGACCGCCGTGCTGCCCGACGAGCCGCCGCCAGTGGAACCAAGCAGGGCGAGGGTATGATAACCGATGGCGGTGTTGTCGCTGAAAACACCGGAGGTGTAGGTGAGCGCACCCTGGCCTACGACCACGTTGTAATTGCCGTTGGGATTGCTGGTCATGGCCGAATCGCCGATTACGACGTTATTGATGCCGATACTGCCCCAGGCGTAGTTGCTAGCCGCATTCGTGCCGACGACGGTGTTGCCGGTGCTGGCGCCGGCGGTGATGCCGGCACCAGCGGAAGCACCGACGGCGACGTTGGTGCCGCCGATGGCGTTGTAGAGAGCCGCTTGGCCGACGGCGGTGTTGGATGCCGCCGTCCCTTGGATATTGAACAGGGCCGAGTCGCCCACCGCCGTGTTGTAGCTGCCGGTCAGCGGCGTGCCGGAGATGCCGGTCATCGCATCGTAGCCGATGGCGGTGTTGCGGGCGCCGTCACTGACATATTCTCCCGCCTGGTTGCCCAAGCCGGTATTAGGGCCTCCTTGGCCGGTGGAGAACGCCAGATAGCCGACCACCGTGCTGCCGCTTGGGGTGCCGCCACTGGAGCCGTATTCTTTGAGTGCCTCGTAGCCGATCGCGATGTTGCCGGTGGCGTTGCCGCTGCCGGTATTGCTGAGGGCTGACGGGCCGATCGCCACGTTGTAACTGCTCGGGCCAACGTCGGCCAGCGCCGAATCGCCGATAGCGACGTTGTAGCTGGCCGCACCGTTCCAAGGGGAGGATCCAAGCGTACTCCCGCCGAGCGCGACGTTGTGGGTGCCGGTGAGGATTCCGCTGCCAGCCTGATAGCCGATGACGGTGTTATTGCTGCCAGTGGTTAGGACGTTGATCGCCTGATAGCCGATGCCGATATTCCCGGCCGCCGCGCCCTGAATCGCGGTCAGCGCCGAATCACCAACGGCGGTGTTGTAGCTGCCCGTCAGCTTCGTGCCGGAGATGCCCTGCATCGCCAGATAGCCGATAACGGTGTTATTGCCGCCGGTGGAGATGTAAGAGCCCGCGTTCTGGCCCACGGCGGTGTTCGGGGTGGTGGCGGTGGCGGAATAGAGCGCGGCGTCGCCGACGGCCGTGCTGCCGCTGCCGGTCGTGTTGCTGGCCAGCGCCGCGGAGCCCACGGCCGTGTTGTAGGCGGCTGTGCCCTGCGTTTTAGTGAGGGCGTTGTCGCCGATAGCGGTGTTGGAGCTTCCCGTCAGCGGCGTGCCGGAAACGCCTTCAAGCGCGTAGGAACCAAGCGCGTCGTTGCTGGCGCCGGTCGAGACGTATAATCCTGCCTCATAGCCGATGCCGATATTGTCCGAACCGGTGGTGACGTTCGCCAGCGCGCTCGAGCCGACGGCGGTGTTGGTTGCCCCCGTGCCCTTGATCGCGTTGAGCGCCGAATTACCGACGGCCGTATTGCTGCCGCCCGTCAGCTTGGTGCCGGAGATGCCCGTCATGGCATTGGCGCCGATGGCGGTGTTGAGGGAGCCGGTGGAGAAATATTCGCCCGCGTCGTAACCCACGGCGGTGTTGATGCCGGAGGTGCTGGAGAGCAGCGCCTGATAGCCGATGGCGGTGTTGTTTCCGGTGGCGGCTATCGTGTGCATGGCGTTGTAGCCCAGCGCGGTGTTGTTATCGCCGGAGGTGATGCCCGTGCCGGCCAGTTCGCCGACCGCCACGTTATAATTCCCGCTGGCCGGCACGATGCCGTAGCTGGCGTCGGTGTTGCCCATCAGCAGGTTATGGCCGGTCGTGCGGTCGGCGATGGCGTCGGTGAGGGCGTCAATCGAACCGCCACCGCCGCAGCCCGTGCAGCTTGCGACGGTGATGGCGCCGGTGACGTTCAGGGAGCCGGGCATGGTGATAACCGAGGTGCTCGGCGTATTGATACCGGTGCCTTTGATGACGTCGCCGATATCGAGCTGGTTGCTGCTGGTGTTCGTCACGCCGGTTAAGGAGTTGCCGATCAGGATGTTGCTGGCGCCGGTGGTGATGGCGCTGCTCGGGTCCTCGCCGACGATGATGTTGCTGTTGCCGGTGACGCCCAGACCGGCCTCCCAGCCCAGCAGCGTGTTGTCCGTTCCAGTAGTGACAGCGCCGCCGGCCTGATAGCCGAGGGCGGTGTTTTTGGTGGCAGCACCTTGCGCCAGTTGCAGGGAGTCATAGCCCACGGCCGTGTTGTTGGATCCGGTCAGGGCGATGGAGGCGGTGTTGCCGCCCAGAGAGTTATTGCCGATGGCGATGTTAAAGGCGCCGGAGGACAGATATTCGGCGGCGGCAGCGCCGACGCCGGTGTTGCTGGCGCCGGTCGCCATCTGGAGCGCGGCGAATCCCAGAGCGGTTTCATTGCCGACGGTAGAGGCAGTCTGAAGCGCATAGGTGCCCAGAGCGACGTTGTTGACGCCGGTGGTGATGGCTGTGCCAGCATAATAACCGATCGCCGTGTCATTCGTGGCAGCACCCTGAAGCACCTTGAGCGCCGAGTCGCCGAGAGCCGTATTATAGTTGCCCGTCAGCGGCGTGCCGGAGGTGCCCTGCATCGCGCTGGTGCCGATCGCGGTGTTGTTCGCGCCGGTGGTTATGTATTCGCCGGCCTGAAATCCCAAGGCACTGTTTGTGCCGGTCGAATCGAGTAGCGCGGTGGCGCCCACGGCAGTGCTGTTGCTGCCGGTATTGGAGAAGAGGGCGTCATAACCAAATCCTGTGTTGTAGTTAGCGGTGGTCGCCGAAGCGACGGCGTGATACCCAACGGCTGAGTTATAGCTGCCTGTCGTGAGGGCGTTGAGGGCGTTGTCGCCCATGGCGGTATTTTTTTGCGCGGCGCCCCGAAGCGCGCCCATTGCCTGATAGCCGAGGGCCTCGTTGCTGGCGCCGGTGAGCGGCGTGCCGGAAACGCCTTGCATCGTGCCGTAGCCGATGGCGATGTCGTTGGCGCCAGTCGTGACATATTCGCCGGCGTATTGGCCGACGAACAGATCATACTGGCCCGTCGGCGCGGTGTTCGATCCCAGCACCATGTTGAAATTCGTCGTGATGTCGTAGACGGCGTCGCTCAGGTCGTCGATTTTCGTTACCATACTACCCCCAACCGCCGACCAGATGGTGCCGTTGCAGCCTTTGAAGGCGGCCGCCGTGGCGTCATAGGTAATCGCGCCCTCCAGGGTCACATCGCAGGTCGGGATGGTGGGGGCGGTCTGGATGGAGTTGCCGATAAATTTGTCCCCAAAATAATAAGGCTGAGCCGTTGCGGGGGCCACGCTGGATAGGCAAAGAGCCAAAGCGAAAATGATGGACGTTATTGCGCGCGCTGCTTGTGTTGGTGGGTTGGTCTTATGTAAAAGAACGCGCTTTCCGGTGGTGGGCTGCGCATGGGCCTCGTCGATGGCGCGTAGCGCGATGTTTTTGCGCGGGATGTTATGGAGTGGGTTACGACATGGCTTATAAGGCAGATTACAGGATGGAGTATGAGGCTGATTATGGAAATCCCTTTCATGAGCAAGATGCTCAGGGGGAGAGCGTCCGGAAAGGCGCGCATCGGATGCGGTCCTCGTGAAGTCGGCAGCCTTTGTGTTGAAGGGCGCGGCGCGCGTCTCGATGGCAGCAGCGGGTGTCTTGAAGCTCGCGGCGGCGGTGGTCTTATGAAAACCTAAGTTACCCGGGATTGCGAGTATCTGATTTTTCAATGAAGTCTTGCCGCTCATCCCGGCACCTATCGAGGCTTGTTGTTGGATGTGTCCGAGAGTCCCGAAGCGGACTTATGAGTTGCGTTCGCTCCAGTCGTTGTCCCGGTGTATTCGATATTCCCATTCACGCGGATGCCGTCGGCATCGATGGTAAGAATGTCCTTGCCGTTGATGACGAAGCGGACAGTGTTGGTCTTTGAATCCTCGAAGACTTCAGGCGCTTGCGCTGCCTGAGAACCAGTCGCGGAGGGCGCAGGCTTGCTTACCTGATCTCCCTCACCTGCCTGCGCGTCCCGCGCGGCGAGCCAGCTTACCGGTGAGAGAGCCATCAGAAGAATGACGAACGCAAACGCGCCCGCAAACATTGACACTGGCTTTGTTGTCTCGCTCCACCGTATTGTCACTCGCGCACGCGCCGCATGAGGCCTCTGTTTATCCTTATCCCGAAGCGATAAGTAGTCTATACCTACATTATCGCTAAAGTTCTTTAACAAACTAATAATGGTCGGACTGGCCGCTTTCGCGGGATTTCGTTATTCTTACAACAGCTAACATTCTACCGGTGCGTCGTAGCCAAGCGATGAGCAACAGACCGGTTCAGCATCGAGCCGATTGGTCGACTATATATCAGGAATCGTTAGCCACAAAGACGAAAAGAAGCATACGCAAACCACCTGTACATTGTCCGCCGCGTGTTGGCAGCTCGGAGCGATAAATACTTCTTTAGTTTACGAACCATAAGTTAGTAGGATAGGGCACGAACAGTTTCTTAGACCCTTCAGCTGCTTGAGTGCTTAATGCGCGATCCGGACACCGGCCTTCATATGGAGTATTTTCCTCTCCACGCTCAAGTGCCTATGGCAAGGCTTGAGCAGGCATGGGAATGGGCGAAAGCATCCGAACATTCGGAATGCCGTTACGCGGTATGGGCGATTGCGCGAAATCATGCAACCGCGCCCCGCACGCTTCCTCACCACGATGCTCCATCCATTATGTGGAACAATGCGTTTCTCTTTAGGATCTGGGAGCTTTGGTCCGAATTCGAGGCCAACAGGAGCATCACACCGGCGGAGCCGGATCTTTCCTCGTTACATTGCCGCCTCACGCAGGCTGGCGCGGAATCCGGCCACCCGGAGGCGCAGGTACTAGTCCGTCGCATTCTGGAAGCGCGTGCTGCCGAGGCGCGGGGATCATTTGCCGACCGTAAAGCAGCGCTGTTCGCGATCTGGAGTCCAACTGACCGGCTTGAGCAACTCCTAGCAGACGACCTCAAATTCACCCAGTACCCGGTTCCTCGCTTGCGGGCTCTTTTTACGGCCGAAGAAGTCGTCTGCCGGGAGGCGTTATGCTGGGCGAAGCTACAGCCCGTATCGAGCGAGGCGTTCCGCCTTTTTAAGAAGCTGCTTAAACGGACGGACAAGTTGTCGGCCGACAGCAAAGCCGGAAGGCCCTTGGGAAACAAGACGCAACAGAAACGCTATGTACAAAGGACCGAGTGGTGCAGGAAAATAGCCGGGCTTTATCTGGATGCGCGGGCGGGGCGGGTGGTGTGATTCCGGTCAGGGGTGTGGGTTGGTAGTGCGTATTATGAAAATGAGGCGTTTCGGATTTGCCTTGAGGCTGGAGCCTTAAAGGAATACAGAGTCGGAGGAAAAATTGCGGGAGGGGGGACTTGAACCCCCATGTGGTTACCCACGGTGGATTTTCTTACCTCTACGGCTTTCGCCGTCCTCTTGGGAAGCGTCAAGGACGCTTCGCCTGAGGTTTGGGGTCTGGACTATCCCTTCACCGTACCGCGAACATGGTTCGCGGGTTAGGTGCTGCCCGTCTAGTCTCTACACCTTCCCGGATCGATTGCTCTCTTCCGGGCTTGGCTCGGGATTGCCATTTGACAGGTTTCCCCGAGTTTGAGCAGTTCTGCATCGCCGGTTTCCCGGCGAGCACTCAAATTTCGTCTGAGTCCACTGCGTCTGCCGTTCCGCCACTCCCGCGTAGCTGGCTGCCGAGAGTTTTCTATCACATGGGGCAGCGGAATGTAACGTCAGTCTGCCGGCGGCTGGTGGTGGGGTTCGTTTTTCTTTTTGTGCTTTGGCCTCATGATGTTGATGGCGGCGGCGTCCAGTTGGGTCTTGATGTGGGAGGCGTAGTATTTCTCGATCATCTCGACGCTGGTGCGGCAGTTCTTGGCGATCTGGTAGATGTCGGCACCTTCCATCAGGCGCAGGCAGATGTAGGTGTGGCGCAGGCTGTAGGCCGTCCGGGGCCGGCCCTCGCGATCGAATCTCAAGTCTTCTTCATCGAGGATCGTCTTGAATAACTCGCGCTGCCATTTCGGAAAAATGAGGTCGGTGGATTGCGGAAGGCGCCATTCTCCGGCGCCGTTGTGGGTGGTTTTTGACCCCTGCCCGTCCCTCCCGGCACCGTTTTGGGCCGCGCCATCTTGGGCCGGCCGGTCCTTGGCCGCACCGTCCCTGCCCTCCTCGTAGGCGCGCGGCGGCCGGAGCCGGGCTTTCAATCTCTCGAAGGGGCGCACGGCGCCGGGCATGCTCTTGCAGTAGCCCACACCGCGTTTTCCTCTGACCTCGATCTCGAGAATGGTGTCGCCGAGATCCTCGTCATGGACGATGGTGACATCCCGGAATTGAAGCCGGCGGGCCTCGTCAGGCCGCAGGCCGGTGTTGGCGGAGAAAAGAACATAGTCATGGAGCTGCTCTGATTCCCATTTGTAACGCGGGTTCTTAGGCTCATGCGCGCGTTTCCGCGTGGCCTCGTAGAGCTTTTTGTATTCCTCAGGCGAAAACCACGCCCGGTGCGAGATTTTCGGGGAGGACCGGTAGGGCTCTGAGAGGTCGGGCAAGCGGTCGAGCCAGCCTTGTCTGACGGCGGTTTTGAGGGTCTGGCGGAGGGTCACGATCTCCTGATGCATGGTGTTGCGGGCCGGTGCTTTGCCGCGCTTGGCCATCGCCTCTTCATGGCGGTGAATCCGGTATTCCTGGACCTTTCCGGCCGTGATTTCCGATAAACCTAAGTCGCCGAAGAACGGCACCAGGTGCACGGTGGATCGCAAGTGCTGGCCTCTGACGTAAACCTTGCTGCGCTGGCCCTGGGTGATGATGTCGTACTCGCGCAGGTATTGTTCGGAAGCGTCGCGGAAGGTTTTCTCGGTTTTGATTTCTCCGGAGCGGAGCTTGCCGCGCAGCTGCAGATACCAGTCTTCCGCGAATTCCTTGGCTTTGGCGAGGCTCTCTTCCTTGGTGCTCGTGCGGCGGTTCTTGCCGGCCAGATAGCTGGAGCACTGCCAGAGACTGCTATTCGGGCGCTTGTAGACGTGAACCTTGCCGCCCAGGATGTCGTATTGTTCGGCCACGGCCGATGACCTCCCTCCTCCTTCAAAATGTGGAAACTGTGAAAGAGTTGTGTAAGGCTATCCGGTGCGTGGTTTTATGTCAATAAAGCTTTAGTTACTTACCTTTTTTCAGCTTGTTCGGGATGGTGAGATCGATTTTGAGTCCTCTGCGTCTGCCATTTCGCCACCTCGGCCTCGGGGTGGTCGTGATGCCCGCACTGTCTGGCTCGCCAGTACGGCCCGATAGCGCGGTTGCACAAATCCGACTGCGCAATATTGCCAGAGGCGAGCGCGGGCTCACAAGCGCGCGCGGCCGCCTCCAGCATCGGCATAATGTTTCGCTCCCGCGGCGCGCCGCTCAGCGCGGAAGAAATTCGTTGATCACTCCGCCAATTAAATCCTTCGACCCGATGCGGTCGAGCGTGTCGAGGTCCCATCCACCCTCGCGATAGAGCGAGCGCGCCGGCTCGGGCTCGGCATACAGACCCACCAGCTCGCCGCCCACCACGAAGGTGCGGCCGTTGACGTTGGCGGCCGCCTCGGTGCACAGCCACACCACCAGAGCGGCGACGTGCTCGGGCTTGTTCTGCAAGCCGCTGCGATCGATCGCCGGCGCCGCCGTCGGCCCCAGCGTGGCGTGCATCCGCTCCATCGCGTCCGCCACGCCTTCGTCGAACAGCCTGGTTGCCGCGCGCGGCCGGATCGCATTGCAGCGCACGCCGTAGCGCCCCAGATCGCGCGCGACGGTGCGCGTCAGCCCGACGATTCCCTCCTTGGCCGCCGAATAGCTCGCCTGCCCAAAATGGCCGAGGCCCGATTCGGAAGCGGTGTTGACGATCACGCCGCTCTTCTGCTCGCGGAAGATCGGACTGGCGAACCGGATGGTCGTGAAATGGCCCTTCAGATGCACCGACATCATCGAGTCCCAGTCGTCCTCGGTCATGTGAAAGATTATTTTCGGACGCACGGCCCCGGCATTGTTGATGAGGATGTCGAGCTTGCCGAACGCGTCGATGGCGGTCTTGACGATGCGCTCGCCGCCCTCCATCGAGGTGACGCTGTCGGTGTTCGCCACTGCCTCGCCGCCGGCGGCGCGGATTTCCGCCGCCACCTGTCCCGCGATACTCTGGTCGGTACCCTTGCCGAGCATGTCGGTGCCGAGATCGTTGACCACGACTTTCGCGCCCTCGGCCGCGAGCAGCATCGCCTCGGCCCGTCCGATTCCGCGGCCCGCGCCGGTTACGATCGCGACTTTGCCCCTGAGTCTTTGCTTTCCCTGTTGCGTTGACATCGATGTCTCCATTAATTGATGTGCGCCGCGCTGCCGCCGGTCGGCGGACGCGGCGAGCGGCTCGCGCCTATGAATAGCGCCGAATCGCCCGCCATGCGAGCGCGCGGGTGGGCGCTAGGGCCCGGTTTCCGCGGACCTGCGGCGGTCGGGCGGGGCGGAGCGTGTGCCGAGCAGGTAGATTCCGCCGGCCAGCGGAGTGGAAAAGATCAAAGCGAAGACCAGTCCGCCGATAACCGCGACCGCGAGCGGTTGCTGGATCTTCGCGCCGGCGCCGATGCCCAGCGCGAGCGGCAGCAGCCCGGCCGCCGTCGCCAGCGTCGTCATGAGGATCGGGCGCACGCGAATCCTGGCCGCGTCCAACAATGCCTCGCGGACCGGGGTTTCCGCGCCGGCATGGTTTTCGGCGTAATCGAGCAGCAGGATGCCGTTTTTGGCGGCGATGCCGACCACCATGACGATTCCCATGAACGATGAAATATTCAGCGTGATACCCGTGAGCCAGAGTCCGACGAAGCTACCGCACAGGCATGCCAGCGCGCCAATCATGACGGCGACGGCCGGCGTCGGGCGGCGAAACTCCCACAACACGACCAGGAACATCAGGACCACGCCGGCGACCAGCACCAGCTCGAGCTGGCCGAATGCCTGCTGTTGATCGATATAGAGACCGCCGTACTCGAGCGTGACGCCCGCCGGCACCACCATCGCGGCAAGCCGTTTTTTGACCCGCGCCATCGCCTCGCCGAGGTTGACTCCGTTGAGGCGCGCGGTCACGTGAACCACCGGCCGCAGCCGTTCGCGAGCGAGTTCCGGCTGCTCGCCGAGCCACTTCAGGGTCGTAATCGAGGAGAGCGGCACCGTTCCCGCGGCCGAGCTGAGGAGCAGCACCTGCGCCAGCTTGGCGACATCCTCGTGATACGAAGCGGGATAGCGGACGCGCACCCCGTAAAGCCGGTTACCGATCCGAAGCTCAGTCGCCACCGTGCCATGGACCACCGCGTGCAGCGCATCCTGCACGGTCTGCGCCGTCAGGCCATAGCGCTCGGCGGCGGTCTGATTCACCAGGATTTCCTGCTCGGGGCTGCTGAGCACGATTCCGTCGAACACGTCGACCAGTCCCGGCGTGGCGCGCAGGATGTCGGCGATGCGGCTGGCGGTCGACTGGATCGTATCCTGGTCGGCGCCGAATACCTTGATTTCGATCGGTTCAGGCACACCCGAAAGGTCGCCGATCAGGTCCTGCAGCACCTGTGAGAACTCGACATGAACTCCGGGTACGGCCGCCAGGACGCGCTCGCGCACGGAATTCATTATCGCCTCGATTCCGCGCCTGCGCCCGCCCTTGAGCCTCACGGTGATATCGCCGATGTTCGATTCGCTCAACTGGAAGCCGCGTTGGGTGCCGGTTCGGCGCGCGAAGGCCGCGACTTCGGGAGTGGCCCTTAGAATCGCCTCGATCTTGCGCAGCAAGACGCCGGTGTCGTGGAGCGTGCTCTGCGGCGGAGCGATGTAGTCGAGCACGAACGCGCCTTCATCCATCGCGGGAAGATAGTCGGTGCCGATGGTGCCGTAAAAGCCGGCCGCCGCCGCGTAAAAGATCGCGGCGAGAATCAGTGCGGCGGCGGGCAGCCGCAGAAATGGTCTGAGGCTCAGCAGGTAACCATCGGTGATCCAACCGGAAACCCGCCCCGCGGGCCGGCTCTGGCCGCGCATCTTCTCGAATGCCGCCTCCAGGGCGGGGGTGAAAAACAGCGCCAGAAGCAACGAGATGAACAGGCCGGCCCCCAGAGTGATTGCGAGCGCGCGGAAGAATACGCCGCTCACGCCGGTCAAAAAAGCCAACGGCAGGAAGGCGACGATGACGGTAAGGGTGGAGGCGATCAGCGGGCGGCGCAGTTCGACCAGCGCGCGGCTGAGCGAGTCCGCGGCGCTGACCTTGAGCGCGCGCGAGCGATGGATCGCCTCGATCATCACGATCGCGTCGTCGATAAAGAGGCCGATGCCGGCCGCCAGACCGCCGAGCGTCATCATGTTGAAGGTCATCGCGGCGGCCTTCATGACGATGAACGTGATCGCGATCGTGCACGGAACGACGATCGCCGCGATGAGCGCGTTGAGCGGGCTCAAGGTGAAGATCCACACCACCGCAACCGACAGAATCAGGCCCAACACGATCGCGTCGCGCACACTGTTGAAGGATTCCGTGACCAGCGCGGCCTGGTCGTAGTTGAAGGAAAAATCGACGTCAGGGTATTCGCGGCGGAGCTGCTCGATCTGCCGATGGACCGCGTCGGAAATTGCGACCGTGTTGGCGCCGCTTTGTTCGGTTACGCCGATAAACACCGCCGGACCGTTTTGGGATTCGCATCGCACATAGTCCTCGCGGATGCCGAGGCTTACGGTGCCGATATCCCGCACGTGGACCGGCTGGCCGCCGACGGTGGCAATCGCGACCGCGGCGAGCTGATCGGCGGTTTGGAGGTCGGTGGTGATCACCGTCAGCAGCATTCGATGCTTATCGAGGACGCGGCCGGCGGACCCGATTGCGTTAGCCTGCTTAAGCCCGTCGATCACATTCTGCGGCGAGAGCTTATACGCCAGCGTCTCGGCCGGATTCAGGTGCACGACATATTCGCGATATTTGTCGCCCGACATCTCGACCCGGTAAACGCCGGGAATCCGATGGAAGTCGGGAACGATTCGGTAAAACGCGATATCGGTGAGTCCGGCGAGATTCCGATCGTGCGAGCTCATGCTCACGTCCAGAATTTCGTAAGTGGCGTTGGTCAGCAGACGGGTATTGATAGTCGTGCCAGGCGGCAGGCCGGCCCTGGCGTCGCTCAGAGCGGCGTTGAGCAATTGATAGCTCGCGGTCACATCCGCCTTTTCGGAAAAAGTGACATCAATCTCGGCACTGCCTCGCGTGGTCGTCGAGCGGACCAGTGAGGTCCCGAGCACTCCATACGCGGCCTGTTCGAGAGGGCGGGTGATCGCGACCAGCATCTGGCTTGCGGGCAGGTCGTCGCTGTTGACCAGAATCACCGCCCGGTTGAACTGCATTTCGGGGAAAACCGAATTGGGTATCGAGAACGCAAGCAAAATCCCCAGCGCCGTGGCGGCGAGAACCGTGAACAGCGCGAACGCCGAATTACCGCGCTTCATGCGTTTGACGCTCGGCGCTCGCGCTGCGGCCCGGTTTCGCCGGCGCCGCTCATTGATGACTTCCCGCGAGTCCTTCGACTTCGATCGCGAGACCGTCGGACAGCGCGTAGCCGCCCGAGGTGATGACGAGCTCGCCGGGCCTGAGCCCCCGCGTTACCTGCACCTCGGCCGGGGTGTGAATTCCGACGGCGACGATGGTGCGATGGGCGCGGCCGTCGGCGCCCACCGTGAAGACATAGAAGTCGTTGCGCGCGGCGTCCTGGAACAGCGCGGTCGACGGTATCACGATCGCGTCGGGCACGGACTTGGTAATGACGTGGACTTCGACCGAAGCGCCGATCTCGCTAATCCGGCTTTGGCCCGTGAACTGGACCCACACCGGCGCGGAGGTTCCGCCTGCCGAGAAACTGGGAGAAAGCGACCAGATGCGTGCCGGGTAGACGACGCCTGGTTTGAGCGCCGAAACGACCGTCGCGGCCATCCCGGCCCTGAGCGCGCCGAGCTGATTGATTGGGGCTTGCGCGTCGACGTAGGCGCTCGAGGGATCGACCAGCTCGACCAGCGGATCGAACTCGTTGACGATTTGGCCGGGACTCACGACGCGCTGGGAAACCAGCGCGTTCTGGGGCACGCGCACCGCGATGCCCGGACCACTGGAGTAGCGCTTGACCGAGCGCGCCAGCTGCGCGGCTTCGGCGGGATCGATCTTTTGCGCGGCCGCGACGCCGGCCAGCGCCGCGTCCTCCTCGCGATTGATGATATGGCCGATCACCTCGCCGCGATGGACGGAATCGCCGGTGGTCACTTCGAGCCCCACGACACGCCCGGCCGCTGGAGCGCGCAGCGTGAGCGTGCGCAACGCGGCGGTGATCCCGGGCAGCGCAATCTCCTGGCGAATCGGTTTGACCGCGACGCGCGCCGCACTCACCGCGAGCACCACCTTGGGCGCGGGTGCGGCCGCCGTCTGCTCATCGGTCGCCGGTCGGCCGCATCCGGGGACGCTTAGCGTCGCGAGCAGCGTCAGTGCCGCAAGCACAAGACCCGGAGCGTTGCGCGGGCTCATTGGGCGAGCCCAAGCACCAGCGCCGCCTGGGCGGCGGCCTGGCGCGTGGCGAAGGCCTGGTCGGGACGCGCGAGGCGCAACTGCTCGAGTTGCTGGAAGGCGTCGAGCACCTCGAGCAGGGTGACGTGGCCGCCGCCCAAAAAACGCGCCCAGGCCAGCGCGAAGTTGTCCCGCGCGGTGGGCTCCGCGCTGGCCAGCAGTGCCAGTTGATCGCGCGCCTGCCGGTAGCGCGGCTCCGCGTCGGCCAGTTGCTCACGCAGTTGGAATTCGACCTCGCGCACCTGGGCCTGGGCCGCCGCCACCTTGGCGCGGGCCTCGTCGATGTGCGCGGAAATGAGGCCGCCGTCGAAAATCGGCATCGAGACCAGGCCGTCGTACGACGCGCCGGCGTTGTGCGTGAAGGTATGCGGCGGGTTGATCCCCTCCCATCCGGCGCTCAGCGCCAGTCTCACGGTCGGATAGCGCTCGCGCTCGGCCGCCTGCACCGCGGCCTTGGCCGAGGCGACGGTTCTTTGCGCGGCCGCCAGTATCGGGTTGCGCGAGAGATCCTCACCCGGCCACGCCGGCAGACCGCTGACTTCGGCCACGGTGATATCCGCCGGCCCGAACTGGCCCAGCATTGCGCCCAGGACGGCCGCCGCGCGTTCGACGTTGTGACGCGCGCTGGACAGCGCAAGGCCGGCGCCGTTGCTCGCGGTCTCGACCTTGAGCACGTCGTTGGCGATCGCGCGTCCGCTCGCATGCAACGCCTTGACCACGGCTACGTAGCGCTTGAGCCGCGCGTCGTCGGCTTCGAGCTCGCGCGCGTTGTCCTGGGCGCGCACGAGGTCGTAGAACGCGACCGTGGTATCGAAGATTATCTGGGCCCGCGCCGCGCGCACGCCGTAACTGTCGGCCTCGCTTTGATAGAGGGCCGCGCGCGCCTGCGCCAGGCGGCGGCCAAAATCGTAGGCCGTGTAGTTGAACGTTAGCATCGCGTCCGAGAGACCGCCGTTGGACACCACGGTGCTGTAGCCGGGCGCCTGCATGTATTCGGAGCCCATCGAAAGCGAAGGATAGAGCGGCGCGCGCGCCTCGCGCACCATCGCGGCGCCAAGTTCGCTCTGCGCGCTCGCGGCGGCCACCGTCGGCGCGAAAGCGAGCGCGCGCCGGACGGCCTGGTCGAGCGTGAGCGTCTCGCCGTGCGCGGGCGCCGCCGCGGCGAGCATCGCGATTGCGACGGCCGCCGCCGCCGCGTGCTGAATAAGGGATAGGGGTCGCATGGCCTTTGGAAACTCCGTCCGCCGAGAATGCGCGTGGGAAATCTCCGCTCAAACCTAACAAGCGGCCGGCGCCAGGACCAATTAACAAACGTTTATGTCGAGACGGGCCGCGCCGGCGCGCGGGTCTTGCTCAGCGGCCGGCGAGCGGCAGGCGCACCTGGATCTCGCAGCCGCCCCCGGCGCGGTTGACGGCCTCGATGACGCCGCCGTGACGGCGCACGATCTCGCGGCTGAGCGCGAGGCCGAGACCGCTGCCCGCGCCGTTGGCGCTGCGGCTGCGATAGAAGGGCTCGAAGATGTGAGCGATGTCGACCGGATCGATTCCGGGTCCGCTGTCGCGCACCGAGAGCAGCGCGGCCGTCGCGTCCGCGGCAACGCCGATTTCGATTCTGCCGCGCTCGGGAGTGAACTTGACCGCGTTGTCCAGCAAATTGAACACGACCCGGCGCAAATCGGCGGCGCTGCCATTGACGACGAGGCCCTTGTGCGCCGCGGTCGCGAATTCCTGCGCGAATTCCTGATGCCGCGCCTCGGCCAGCGTCCGCGCCATCGCGCACGCCTCGGCTGCGATCTCACCCAAATCCACCGACTCGCGCTGTATGCCGGGCTCGGCCTCCAGCCGCGCCAGCGCGAGCAGGTCTTCCGCGATCGCACAGAGGCGCTCGACCTCGTCCATCGCCTGCTCGAGCGCCGCGCGGCCTTGCGCGGCGTCGCGCGGCCGCTGCAGGGTGACCTCCAGCCCGCTGCGCAGGACGGCCAGCGGGGTGCGTAATTCATGGGCGGCTTCGGAGACAAAGCGCCGCTGCGCGGCCGACGCGAGCTCCAGGCGTTCGAGCAACTGGTTGATGGCGGCGATGAGCCGCCCCGCTTCGTCGTGCACCTGCGGCAGCGGCAGGCGCCGGCGCAGGTCGCGCGCGCCGATGCGCGCCAGCGCGCCGGTGATCTCGTTGAGCGGGGCGAGCGCCCACGCCGCCATCCAGTAGCCGCCGGCGACGCAGAGCGCGAGAATAATCGGGATGACCAGCAGCAGCGCGCTTCGCAGATGCGCGATAGCGCGCCGCACCGGCGCGGCATCGGCGCCATCCTGCAACAAGGCGGGCTCTCCGTTCACGCGCAGCGCGACGACCGCGAAGCGGTAGCGGTGCGCGCCGCCATCGACCACCGATTCCGGGGCCGCCAGCGCGTCGGGCAGGTCGGAGCCGATATCGCCGGCGTCGAAGACGACCTGGCCGCCGGCGATCAGACGCACCCTGCGTCCCGGGCCGATATCCTTTTCCTGGCTGAGGCGCTGGAGAATTCGTCGGGTGTCGGCGGTGCTGGCATGGGAGATGGCGGAGGCGGTCGTATCGGCCTCCTCCGTCAATGCCGCGTTGAGCGTTCCCCACATCGCGCGCTCGAACATGACGATGATAAGCAGCCCGGCCGCGAACAGAATCAGCGCGGTGATTGCGGTCCAGTAGATAGTCAGTCGCAGACGAATACTCAATCGGAGCCCCTGGGTTTGCCATTATCGTGAACGGGCAATTCGAGGCGAAGCATATAGCCGGCGCCGCGGACCGTCACGATCAGCGGCGATCGATTCACCAGCTCGACCTTCTGGCGCAGACGGTTGATGAACACCTCCACGATGTTCGACATGGCGTTGTAGTCCTTGCCCCAGACCGCCTCTCCGATCGTGTCCCGCGTGACGGCGACGCCGCCGTGCCGCACCAGGCATTCGAGCACCATCAGTTCCTTGGGCGAGAGGTCGAGTAGGCGGCCGCCGCGCCAGGCGACGCGGCGCGCGGTGTCGATCGCGATATCGCCGGTTTGCAGCACGGGGCCGTCGGCCGCGAGGCGCCGTCGCAGCAATGCGCGCACGCGCGCCAGCAGTTCGCTGAAGGCGAAGGGCTTGGTCAGGTAGTCGTCGCCGCCGCCGTCCAGGCCGTTGACCCGTTCTTCGGTCGAGTCGCGCGCGGTCAGGATGAGCACGGGGAGCGTCGCGCCGGCCGCGCGCAGTTCGGCGAGGAATTCCAGGCCGTCCTGACCCGGCAGGCGCAGGTCGAGCAGCATCAGGTCATACGCGCTGTGCGAGAGCGACGCGCGCGCGGCTTCGGCGCTCGGCGCGACCTCGACGGCGAAGCCCGCCTCGCCGAGTCCGCGCTTCAAGTTCGCGGCCAGCTTCGCTTCGTCTTCGACTATCAGCAGACGCGCGGCGGCGGGCATCGTGGCGCCTCGGGCGTTGACGGTCCAGTCTTCACCGGCCGCTACGAGCGTACAACGCCGAGCGCCCTTGCGCGAGACCGTTCAAAGCACCAGCGAAAGAAAGCCGGCGGCGATAAGCGCGCCAGCCCAGACCACGTCGAGGTTGATCCAGGCGCTGCGCAGGAAGGCCAGCCCGACGCGGTCGTAGACCACGACGGCGATGGTGCCCATCACGAACAGCATTGCGGCCGTATGCAGCAGGACCACTGCCGCATCCTGCGTGAACGAGAGCGAGCCGCCCATCGCGGCCATCGACTCATGCATCAGGCGGCCGTGCACACCGTGTATCGTCCGATGATGCATCGCCGCGCCGCCCGGCATGTCCATCAGAATCGGAAACAGCATCAGGCCCGCGCCGTGCGCCGAGGCCATCAGGAACGACCATAGCGTCAGCTCGTACCACTTCACCCGCATCGCGACCCATCGCGGATGCGCGCGCGGCCAGAAGTAGCGGAAGAGGCCAAACAGTATCAGGATGGCGGCGCCGGCCGGACGCAGCAGCGGCGACGCGGCGGCGAATCGCGCCCATCCGATTAGCGCGACCGCGGCGGCGATGGAAATCAGATGCCCCAGGGCGATGGGCCCGAGCGCGGCGAAGACCTTGGCGCGGCGGCGCTCCTGGAGCCCCAGCGCCACCGCGAACAGCCATCCCATCGACGGGTCCAGGCCGTGATAGGCGCCCAGCGCGGCGATCGCGATCCACGGCCAGACCGCGGTCACGGGTAGCAGAAGGAATCAGATGAGCAGTCGCCGCCCTCCAGATGGATCTGATGCGGACGTTCGCCCTGGAAGGGGATGAAAAAGTTCGGGTCGAGCGCCATCCCGCCGGCCGGGTTGACGTCGACCTTGGCGATCCATCCGCGAATGCCCTCCGGATAGAACTGGTCGTCCAGCGCCGAGTAGAGCGAGTTGGTAACGTAGATGCGGCGGCCGTCGCGGCTGATCTCGAGCATCTGCGGCGCGCCATTGACCTTGCCGGCCTTGGGATGGGGCGTGCGCGCGGCCATCCCGCCGAGACGCACCGAGCCGGTCTGGCGCGGATGGAACGGGTCGCTCACATCGTACTGCTTGAGTTCGCCCGTGCCCCAGCATGAAACGTAGAGGAACTTGTCGTCGAGGCTGAGCGCGATTTCGGGGACCAGCGGCGGCGCGGCCTTGAACTGCTTGAGCGGCGGCGGCAACAGCGCCGGGTCGGCGGGCTCGGCGGGAATTTCTATTACCTTGCGCGCCGCCCATTTGCCGTTGCCGTCCGCGCGATGCCATAGCCAGATTCCGGCGCTGAGGTCCTTGGTCGAGATGACGGTGCAAACGAAGCCGTAGGCCTTGGTCGGGTCGTGTGCCGGACGCAGCTCGAGCGCCATCTGGTGCTCCGCGCCAAGGTCGATTTCCTGCAGATGGCGGCGCTTGCGCAGGTCCCACATGTGGAGCCGATGGCCGTAGTCGCCCTTGATCAGGCGCTCGAGGCTGAGTCCGTTCTCGAACATGTCGGGCGTGCCCCATTCGCTGCTGATCCCGACGTCGTAGCCGATGTGCCACCAGAAATCGTAGGCGAGGAACTGCGGACCGCGGTCGACCTCCCACCGGCCGAGCACGTCGAAGCTTTCGTGGTCGAGCAGGAAGACGCCGCCCGGGCCGCCGCCGCCGGACGCGCTGCCCATCGCGCTCACGTAGATCGCGTCGGGGCCGCAATGGAACGTATGCGGGCGGCTGTAGCCCGCGCGCGTCGCGATTTCCTCGGCCTCGATCACCTTGACGATCTTCGGCGCGCGCGGGTCGGGCTTGGTGTCGATGACGTGGATGCGCGAGGAGCGCAGGCCGGGAACCAGCAGGTAGCGGCGCTCGACGTGCGGATGCGGCGAGTAGGGGCACAGCGCCGCGCTGCACGCGTTCCATCCGAAGTGATGCAGTTCGTTGCCGGCGTCGGGCATTTCGAGGCGCCCGACCACGGTGGCGAAGGTCGGAGAGCCGGGGTCGAGGTCGAGCACGTTAATCGCGTCGCGTTTGCCGTGTTTGTGATCGAGACTGAAGGTCGCGACATAGCCCAGCCGCTCGCGCGGCCCCTCCATCGCCATCCGCGGCGACGGATAAAAAGTCTGGTCGGGTTTCCAAAGCATCGGCGTGCGCCTCTTTCGGATTGTTAGTTCGACCTTAAGACAGTGCCGCGCCCTGATTCAAGCACTAAAACGATCCTGCCGGCGGTGGATTCCATCGCGCGCTTCGCTGCGGCCAAGAACGAAAAACACGAGCAACGAAAATAGAACGAGCGCGATGCGGGACTGGCCGACACCGGTCAGACGCCGCATCGCGCTCGCACCCGAAGCGCCGCTGGCTGTTACTGGTGCGCGCTCTCGCCGAGCGCCGCCTTCACCAGCGTCTGCAACTCGCCGCTCGAGTGCAACTCGCGCACGATGTCGCATCCGCCGATGAACTTGCCGTTGATGAACACCTGCGGGATGGTCGGCCAGTTGCTGTAGGTCTTGACCGCGTCGCGCACTTCCTGGTCGGCGAGCACGTCGACCGTGGCGTAGGGCGCGCCCAGTTCCTCGAACACCTCGACCGTCGCGGCCGAGAATCCACATTGCGGAAAGCTGCGGTTGCCCTTCATGAAAATGACGATCTTGTCGCTGTCGATCGCCGTACGGATTCGCTCGATTGGATCGGCCATCTGAACTCTCACCTCCGGTTCTGATACTGACTCGGGGTCATCACTTTGAGCGTCAGGGCGTGGATGCGGGCCTTCATCGCGTCGCCCAGCGCGCCGTAAACCGCCTGATGGCGCTCGACCAAGCCTTTGCCCTCGAAGCTTTCGCAGACCACCAGCGCCTCGAAATGATCGCCGCCGCCGGTGAAATCGTGCACCTCGACCAGGGCGCCTGGCAGCCCGCGCTCGATCATCTCCTTGATCTCTTGCGCTTCCATCGATCCTCTATCCTAGCGTTCGGAGGTGGCGCCGTCGAGCGGCGCCTGCGCAGCCGGCACGACCTCGTCGAAGCGCGAGTAATCGATCAAAAAAGTGCCGTCGGGCAATTCGTGCAAAACGTCGGCGAAGCGCATGCCCCAGACTATCTCATCGGCGACCCACACGTAGCGCGCATGGACGTTCTGCAGAAACGATTCATCCATTCCCACCAGCGAGGCGATGATCATGCTGCGTGAGGCCTTGAGCGACGCGACAGTCTCACCCAAGAGCGGGCTGCCCTCGACGATCGGATGAACCACGGTCCAGCTCAGCGAGAACAGGGCGTTGCGGCCGCGCGAGAGGGCGAGATCGTAGAAGCGGCGCATGCTTTCGCCCTCGCGTGTCGTCTCCCAACGCGACAATGCTACGTGGATCTGCGCATCGACGATGCGGTTGGAGCGTTGATTCACGACCCGAAACATCAGCGACGGCACTCCATCGCGCGGCGAGATCGCCACCAGCCGGCTGAAACGCACGCGCGCGGTCGGCCGCGAGAAGCGCGCGAAAACCAGCCCAGTCACGACGGCGAGCGCGGTCAGCCCGCTTAGCGCCTCGATACTCACCATGATATTGGATACGAACGAACGCGGCGCCATCGTGCCGTACCCGATCGTCGCCATCGTTTGCACGCTGAAGAAGAAGGCGTCGGCGAAGGAGCCCGGGCGGGCGTTGGTCACGCCACCGTCGATCATGTAGCCGAGGGCGAACAGACAATTGATGAATCCGAACACGGCCAGGATTATGAGCAGGAGGACCGGCCACGAAATCGTGGTCAGGAAAAAATAGAGGTCGTTCAGCCGGGGGCGCGGCGCTGCCGAGGTGATCCGGCCGATGTTGTCGCGGGTTTTGCCGTCCAACCCGGTGTTTGCGGAATCCTGGTCCACTCGAACGTTCCGCGCCTGGCGCCTTCGATCCGTCAGACCTGCTCGACCACGGTGGCGATGCCCTGGCCGATCCCGATGCACATCGTCACCAGGCCCAGCGGCGCGCCGCGCCGGCGCATCTCGTGCGTCAACGTTACCAGCAGCCGCGCCCCCGAGCATCCCAGCGGATGCCCCAGTGCGACCGCGCCGCCGTTGACGTTGAGCCGGTTCTCGTCGATCGCGAGCTCGGTGTTGCAGGCCAGCACCTGCGCCGCGAACGCCTCGTTGATTTCGACCAGGTCGATATCGCCCATTTTAAGCGCCGCGCGCCCGAGCGCCTTGTGCGTCGCCGGCACCGGACCCCATCCCATGATTTCCGGCCTGACGCCGGCGACCGCCGTGGCGCGAATCCGCGCCATCGGCCGCAGCCCCAACGCGCGCGCTCGCTCGGCGCTCATCAGCAGCACGGCCGCCGCGCCGTCGCTTACCTGCGAGGAGTTGCCCGCGGTGACCTGGCCGCCGTCGGGCTTGAATGAAGGTTTCAGCGCCGCCAGCCGCTCCAGGCTGGTGTCCGGGCGCGGGCCCTGGTCGATCTCGACCAGGCCGCTCTCCAAGCGCACCGGCACGATCTCTTCCTTGAAGCGCTCGCGCGCGGCGATCGCGCGCTGATGCGAGCGCAGCGAAAACGCGTCGGCCTGCTCGCGGGTAATTCCGTACGTCGCGGCCAGCCGTTCCGCCGTCAGCCCCATCACGAACATGTCCTGCGGAAAGAGGTCGAGCAGCTTCGGATTGGGCAGCAGCCCGGAGCCCATCGGCACATGGCTCATCTGCTCGACGCCGCCCGCGATCGCGACCGTGCCGGCGCCGGTCATGATTTCGTAGGCGGCGAAGTTTACCGCCTGCAGACCCGATCCGCATTGGCGGTCGACCGTGGTGCCCGCGACCTCGACCGGCAGCCCCGCCAGCAGCGCGATCATGCGTCCGATATTCAGTCCCTGCTCGCCGGACTGGTTGGCGCAGCCCCATACCACGTCCTCGATTTCGGCCGGGTCGAGCTTGCGATTGCGCTCGAGCAGCCGGCGCACGCACATCACCGAGAGGTCGTCGGCGCGGATGTCCTTATAGTAGCCGTCCCTGTTGGCGCGGCCGATTGGCGTGCGAATTCCGTCGACGATTACCACTTCGTGCATGACTTGCGCCTCCGCGGTCGGAATCGGACCGGAATCGGACATAGTTGACATCGAGCCGAGCGCCAGTCCATGAGTCTAACATGCGCCGCGCCCGGTCTGGCAGAGGTCCCGGGGGGCGGGCCGGCACCGCGCCGCGAGCGCAAACGGCGGGCGAGAGAAGGGGTGATCATGGCCGCTAGCGAGCGAGGCTCCAGTGCGATTTCGGCCAGCCGGCAGTATGCGCCATACGTCGAGGCGGACTGGGGTTTCAAGAACACGTGGTACCCGGCGCTCTTCAGCCACGAGCTGGGTGACAATAGCGTCAAGGGTGTCGCGATGGCCGGCCACGACATCGCGCTCCGCCGCTCGGGTGGCAAGGTCTACGCGCTGCGCGACCGCTGCGCCCATCGCGGAGTCAAAATGTCGCTGCGTCCGATGTGCCTGACCGCCGACACCCTGAGCTGCTGGTACCACGGCTTCACCTACGGGCTCGACGACGGCGTGTTGAAGACCATCGTCGCCTCACCCGATGACCCGCTGATCGGCAAAGTGCGCATCCGCACCTACCCGGTGACGGAGCGCGCGGGAATAATCTTCGTCTTCGTCGGCGACGAGGATTTCGCGCCGCTGCCGCCGCTGGAAGCCGACCTGCCGATTCGAATCACCGACGACGCCAACGCGGTCGCGCACATCCTCGACGAAAACGTGTACGTTCGCGGCATCCATCGCACCGGCAATTCCAACTGGCGCCTGGCGGCCGAGAACGGCTTCGACCCCGGCCATCTATTGATCCATTGGGACAACCAGATCGTCGCGGCGACCGACCGCAAGCTCGGCCTCGGGGTCGAGCCGATCGGCGAGGGCGCGATCAAAAT
>Ga0307374_10000593_pt1 | contig 68909 bp, 50 predicted proteins | sample OX3MG_FD_202532 | JGI IMG/M metagenome (GOLD analysis project Ga0307374, IMG submission 202532) | Soil microbial communities from Risofladan, Vaasa, Finland - OX-3 | ecosystem: Environmental > Terrestrial > Soil > Coastal area > Acid sulfate soil | place: Finland: Risofladan, Vaasa | collected... | reverse complement strand
CGGGGCCTTCGTCTCTGGCGTCCAATCACCGCCCCACCGGCACAAGGCCGGAATGGTGGCGGGGCGAGTCGCCGCTGTGGCGGCGCCGGAGGATCCGCCTCTACGCGGTTCCGCGACAACACACGCCGGCGAGCGCAAACCCGGCGCCCCGGACGCGCCGAAGCCCGCGACGACGCGAGCTTGCCTCGGTCGGGCCATGATTGACCGCGGGAGGGCGACTGCGCTAAATACCGTTTACCCTCCCCGCGTGGCGAACCGGGGGAAGGTCGCGAATCTTGGTCGACGACGCGCCACTACTGCACTGCTTCGGATAACGCTATAATGAGCCACGCGCCTGCACATCCGAATGGCGAGCAAAAGCTTACGCGAGATGGATATTCTTGTTGACTACAACAACGTTCTTGACGCCGACAGGCGAAGAGGGGTGCGGTATGTCACCGAACGAGTGCTAACCGCCATCGGTCCAGGCTGTTTTGGTGGCCGCGGTCGTGCGAGGTTTCGGCTCTACGACGGTTGGTACGAACTCCAGTCGCCGAGCCGGGTCGCCCAGGAGGTCTCTGCCGATGTCCAAGCGAACACTCCGCACACGGCCAGCATTTCTGACGGCGCTAATATCGCTAAAATAGTCGTTACGGTTGAGCTAGCGTATAGCCTTCGCAGCGACCCGACCATGCATCTTTGGCATACGTTCCGGCCGAAGGCCCCGCAGAGCAATTTTGAATGCAAGGATCCACGCCTTGCCGGCTGCCACGTGCAGGCTTGCCCGCTCCAAGCGACAGCCACATTCATCGCACGACAGCGTTGCCCGGAAAGGGGCTGCATGATAAAGCCCCCCGACCTGCTGATGCGAAATGAGCAAAAGCTCGTGGATACGATGATTGCGGCAGATTTATTTTATCTGTTTTTAAGAACTGCATCCGCTGTCGCCGTCGTGTCGTCAGACGACGACTACCTCCCAATTATTCGGATGCTTGTCCGGGAGGGGATGACGGTGTTTCACGTGCTGACTCGTCCAGTCCATCAGTCGATCGCATTATATCTCAGCAATCTGGACAACAATAAGTACGTTCAGTTGCAAATGTAGGTGACATTGTGACAGTAGAAGACTTTAAACGCGCACTGACCACGTTTGCCGACAGCCCAGCCGATGTTGACTTGCGCAAAGGAACCCTTGTCCTCCAAATCGGCGAAGACATAATTGAGGCTAGCGTCGCGGTTCGTGAAGGTGACGTTACCGTTACCGAAAACGGTCATACCTTCTCTGCCGCTAAATGGCTTATTCAAAGGGTGGCTCATTTACCACTTCTCGCCGACCGAATTCTCGCTCACACTCCGCACGAGAGCACATTCGTCTCTCCCGACGGAGACATGCTCGACACCATCGACGCGTCACCCGACGATCGCGATCGATACGTACCGGACGCCCCAAAGGCACTTTTGGGAATGCTCGATTCTCGACCGGCCGGCGCTGCATCCGTCGTCTATCTGACATCCGACGCTGGGGAAGGTAAAACGACGCTCATTTCATACCTAGCGCGAATGCAGGCTGAACGGTACAAACAAAAAACAACGGATTGGCTGCTTGTGCCGATTTCGCTTGGCGGCAGAACCTTCATGCGATTCGATGATGTGATTGTCGGAGCCCTGATGAATCGCTTCCGATTCAACTTGCTCTTTTACGATGCCTTTCTTGAGCTCGTCCGACTAGGCGCAGTCATTCCCGCACTTGACGGATTCGAAGAAATGTTCGTGGAAGGAACCGGAGGGGATGCAATGTCAGCGTTGGGTAACCTCATGCAGGCCATGCAGTCTACGGGGTCGGTCTTAATCGCCGCTCGGAAAGCCTATTTCGAATACAAAGACCTTCGCGCGCAAACGCGTCTCTTCGACTCCCTCGGTGGCCAGTCTGTGACGTTCACGCGCTTGGCGCTCAGGCGTTGGGACAAGTCACGATTCCTATCGTACGCCCAGAAGCGGGGCATTGCCGATGGCCCAGACATTTATGACGACGTTTCAGCGCAACTGGCGCCGGACCACCCGCTGCTGTCGCGCGCAGTGTTGGTGCGCAGGCTCCTCGATATCGCAGGTAAATCGCCCGATCGGACGGAATTATTGCGAAGCATCACACGCGACCCGTCTGATTATTTCCGGCAATTCATTGGTTCGATCATCCAGCGCGAGGCGAACGAGAAATGGATCGACAAGGTAGGGGAGCCGGCTCAGCCGCTGATCTCAGAGGAGGAACACTACGAACTCCTGTCATCATTGGCGTTTGAGATGTGGAGCAACGGAACCGAGAACCTGCCGGCCGATGTCGTGGCCTTCGTTGCGGAGATGTTTGCCGAAAGCAAGAAGAAGAATAAGGTCATATCTCATCAGATCGTCGAACGGCTTAAACAACACGCGCTAATCATCAGTACTGGCAATTCGCGGATCAGTTTCGATCATCCGGAATTTTATCACTTTTTTCTGGGTGATGCCATTGGGCAAATGATTTTACGGGGCGACGCGGCGGCGCTGCGCCACGCTTTTAGGGAGTCGGTCCTGCCCTTGCTCGCAATGGAAACAGCGGCTCGCGCAGCCGCGAAAAGCGGTCGAAGCATGGCGGAAATCATTGGGATCGTAAACGGCGTGTTCGACAGCGAAGCAAGGATGTCACTAGTCCGGGAGAACATGAGCGGCATCGTTGGGTTTCTCCTGGACATCGCACAGGTAAAAGAATGCACGGTGGCGGGATGTACCTTTCCCTGCGACGCGTTGAGGGGGCGTCACTTCTCAGATCTTGGCTTTGCGAATTGCTACTTCCAGCGAACATCACTGGACAAGACTCGGCTGCGGAATGTGAGGTTTGGCCGATGTGAGTTCGAGGGCATTGACTTGAGCACAGTCGAACATATCGAGAACGTAGAGCTTGTTGATTGTACCGTGCGAAACGTGATTGCGGTCGGCGGAGACACGTCAGTCTTCGCCCCAACGAGCATTGCGGCGGCGCTAATCGAGGCGGGTATCAACGTGACGTCGACGGATCCTATTGCGCAGCCGGCGACTGGTGCGGATGTCGACGAGTCGCTAAAGGCCGTCGAGCGATTATTGAGAGCGTTCATGCGGTCTCCGTCAGGGCTGAACGAGAATACGATTCGCCAAAGGCTCGGTACGCATGCAGCAATCTTCTTCCGCGATGTCCTGCCGCGGATAGAAACGGCAGGCTTGATTGCGGGTGTTGAGTATCGGGGCCGTGACCACCAAAGGCGATTTCGCTTGGCGGCGCGCCTCGATTCGATCACCGATGCACTTGAGCGTTGCGAAGGAGACTTTGAGCGATTTCTGGCCCTCGCGAAATGAAAAAACGTCGAGCGTTGTCGCCGCTGCGTCCGTGCCTCAGCGGCCCGGTCGTTCATATCAGTGCTCAACCTCCCGTTTCAGTAGCTTGATTTCGTCGGCGGTCAAATCGAACAGCCGATAGACGTGGTCGTTCAATTCGGTTTCCGCGTTCGCGACTTGTTGCGTCATCGATTTGATCTTAGCGCGATGTTCTGTAAGGTATGGCTCCCATTCGTCCGCGGCTCGCGGGTTCTTGAACGGATTTGATCCCAGCTTGAAACTGGTCTTCAAGGCGTCCCCGAGCGCGGCCAAAGAATGCTCCCACCAAGACTGAGCCTTCTCGTTCAGCGTCCCGAGCGACTGGCCGTCGCGCGAGACGCCGAACGACTCGATCAGGCGCCGCTGAACGTGCGATTGCAGTCGGCAGCGCTTGAGCGCTAACACCCCGCTGCGCTCGGCAAGCGTGGCGATCGCGTGCCGATCCGCGTCGCTCGCAGCAGGTATTGGGATGGCGCTCATCGACTGTGTGAAGAGCCGATACTGCCACCGGTCGCCGCGGAGTCGTAGCGGCTGGGCGGTTTTGCTGATGTAAAACCAGGTCGTCCAGGACGAGAGTACGCCGAGCAGATACGGATCATCACCAGGCACGAAGTACGCCGTGTTTCCCGCGCATCGCGCGGAGCGATCGAGACTGAACCGGGGCAACTTGCTGATGTCTGGCCACATAATCTTCGGCTGGTCGAAAGCGTCCCAATACCCGCATGCGCGAAGCTCCCACCAGAAGTGCCCTTGATCTTGCCGCTTGATTGCGCGCTCGCGCGATGCGTCAAGGTGCGCATGTACGGCCGGGTAATGTTTGGCGAAGACCGCCTCGGCCTGATCGCCAGCCCCCGACCAGGGCCAGTTGTGGTTGGCGCTCGATTTGATGGCAAGCAGATACTCGCCAGATACTTCGATGTAATAGGGCCGCAGGTGAGTGCCCTGCGCGAACGGTTTGATCAGGTCGGCGCTTCGTGGGTCCGCCGCGAGCAATTCCGCCCGCTTTGCCTCACTGATCACAAAGACGTCGGTCAGGCCCGTCAGCACTCCGCGAAGAATCCGGCCGCGGCAATACTCGTCGAGGCTCTGGCCCGCTGATGCAAGCTTTTGGCGCAACCGCCGCGCGTCGTCCGACTCTAGTTCCCAAGGTGCCGCCGACAGGTGATTGACCGTCATTGTCGGCGAAGACAAGATGACCTCCGATAGGTTCTCAGGAGGATGGCCGCTCGTGAGCCACTTGAAGAGGCGCAGTTGCGCGTGGCTCCCGGCCTTTTGAAGGACCGTGATACTGGGGCGAATCATCTCGGCATCTTCAAAGGGTTGGTATTCGCCAAAGTCGACCATTGATTCAACGCTGGCGTTGGCCAAGATGAAGCGTCGCAGAGCCTCACCGAAGCCTGCTCGCACCCAACTGCCGGACGTGATGAACGCTAGCCGGCCGCGCTCGCGAAGGATGTTCAGACCAACTTCAAAGAAGTAGGCAAAGATGTCAGCCGTGCCGTCGAAGGTTTGAAATACTTTTTCCCAGTGCGGCTTGTACGGCGCCAACCATTCCTGGCGGATGTAAGGGGGATTGCCGACCACCACATCGAAGCCGCCGCCAGCGAAGACTTCCGGGAATTCCCTATGCCAGTCAAAAGCCTTTGCATGCACCGCCGGGTCGCCGACCACGCTGTTGCCGACGCGGATGGTGTGGTCGAGGCTCGTTAAAACCTTGCCGCGTTCGGCGGTCTTGATCCAGAGGCTCAGGCGGCAGATTTCGATCGCCTCTTCGTTCAAGTCGACGCCGTAGAGATTGTTCTCCAAAACAAAATGCGCTTGTCGAGGTCGAAGAGCGTGCGGTGCCCGCGAAGCTCTTGGAGGCGGTCGTTCGAGGCCTGATAGGCGGCGTGCAGTTGGTCGAAGGCTTCGATCAGGAACGCGCCGCTACCGCAGGCCGGGTCCAACAGCCGGATCGAACCGAGCTCGTCCTGCCACGATTCCCAGAACTTGACCAGCGCCGCCCGCGCGGCCGGCTTCAAGTCGTCGAGCTTGTAGACGTTCGGATCGGCCAACGCCGTTCGGGCAGGACCCTTCTTGGCCGCCGATTCTTCGTGACCGCGGCGCAATCGCGCGAAACGGTCTTTCAACACCCCGCCCAACGCTTGCTCGATGATGTACCGCGTGATGAAGGCCGGCGTGTAGAAGGCGCCCTCTTTTTTGCGGCGTGTCCGGGCAGTTTGGGGCGTTTTGGCCGTCATCGCGTGAGGTGACGGGCTGGGAAGCCCATCCTCCTTGCCCTCTTCCTCCAACGGACCACTGACCACGGACAACGGACCATCCGACAACTGACTACGCAGCTTTTCCAGATCGCTGATGGATTGCTCGAAAATGTGCCCGAGAATCTCGACGTCGATCAGGCTGCTGCCGGCGGCCGATTGCGCGGCCTGCGAGGCGGGACGATAGTCGTAGGCGCCCAAGTCGCGAAAGGAGCCGCACACGGCGTCGGACACGCGCAGACGGTCGAGCAGCGGGTCGGGAGCGAACAGCCCGCCGTTGTAGGCGTGGATGCCCAATGCCGCGTTGCCGCCGTTGATCGAGTCGAACAGGCCGCGGAAATTGTCCCAGATGGGGCGCGGATGGTAGGGGTCGCGGTGCTCGTAGGCCTTGCGGATCGTCTCGGTCGGCAACAGGCCGCGGTCTTCGCAGAAGGCGCAGAAGAGCACGCGGTCTAATAACTTTTGCGTGGCGGCCAGCACGTCGCCGCGCGGGGCGTCGGGATTGTCACGGGCAAGTTCCTGGAAGGCGCTCTGCCGCATGTCGGCGTAACGCTGGTAAAAGTCGCGCGTCAGTTCGCGGCCCACCCGTTGCGATTCGTCCCAGAGCGAATAGAGATGGCATCGCCCGGCGGCCGGTACGACCCGCTCGGCCCCCAGCAGGAACACGAACCGCTTGAGGTGCGCCGCGTCGTCGGCCAACTGCTCGGTGTCGAAACGCTCGTAGGTGTGCTGGTCGGCGCCCTTGTAATACAAGCGGGTCTCACGCACCGACGTGACCACAATCCAGTCGCAAGGCAGGTTGATGGCGTAGCGATAGGCTTGATCGACGGCCGACATGCGGCGGCCGGCAAAGGGGCGGTCGAGCGGATCGCGCGGGCCTTTGCCTTCCAGGGCCACCAGGTAACGTGCCTCGCCGTTGAAATCGCCCAGCACGGCGTCGGCGAACTTGCCGTCGACCTCGACGTGCTTCTCGCGGGAGATGGTGTAGCGCGGCTGCCCGTCGGCCGGGCGAGAATAGCCCAATAGGCCGCAAAAGAAGTCCGTCAAAAAGTCCGGCAAGATCTCCTGCTCTTTGAAGCTGTCTGCGCGACGCGAGGCGAGCAGCTCGGCCCAGTGGCCCAGCTTGGGCGCGACGGTCTCGACGCGGTCGGGCAGCGGAAAGGCCGCCAGGTGCGTGCGGAGAACGTCGGGACGGAAGAGCGGCTTGGCTTCGAGGGGCACGGGGGAAGGGGTTGGGGATTGGGGGTTGGGGATTGGGGGCGGCAGAGCTACGCCGAGAGTATAAGGCACGCGGGGCGGAGAAAGAACAAGGCGGCGGTTTTGTGTTTTGGGTTTTGGGTTTTGGGTTTTGGGTCTTCGCGGCGCGGCCCGAGTGGAACAAGCCAAGCCAGCGGCGTGATAGGATGCTGGCCGAGTCTTGATCCGTGCCCATCCGTGTCATCCGTGGCTCCCCTTTTCGTTCCTGCCACGTGGCCGCCGGAAAGCACCGATCAAGCCAGTTGGCCAGGAGGGGGTTGATGGCGGCTCGCCGGGACAGACCGGCGAACCTAGCGGCTTCGTGGCAGCCCTGGATGCGTGCCTAAGAATTGAGCAGCGGGGCCGCGCGGCGGTCGAGCGCGGCAGCTCGGCCCACGGCTTTTGCAAATTTGCAATAGCCGGTCAAACACGGCGTTTTTTATCGTCTCATACCTAATTGGAGGGCAATCCGCGCGGACTGCCTAATCTATACGCATGGGGCCGATGTTATGCGCATATATTAGGCAATTGTGGATAAAGATGAGAGATGAGGGATGAGCGATCAGGGAACGGGGCAGTCGCCAGAGCGGTGCAAGCCAGTTTCCATACATGATGAGAGAGGAGCGATCAGGGATGAACCCATGCCCCGCTCAAAGGACGGATGACAGAAAGGTTACCTGACAGAAAAATGAGCCATCCAATGGCACCTCGCTCGGCGGCCGCGTTCCCCATTTTTCTGCCAGGTAATCTTTCTGTCAGGATCCGCGGCCGAAAGGTTCCATCACGGTGGAGCGTGATGCCTACGATACGTGCCCAAGCCAGTCGGCGAGTAGGGTGCAAGTAGGCAGAACCGGACGGCCGCGGAATGCCCCACAAAGCCGAACTCGCGACTTCATTTCCCTCGTCCCTCATCCCTTGATCGCTCATCCCCTCTTCGGAACTACGAGATGATGAAATCCCTCGGGTTTTTCCCATCAGCCCAAATTTGCGCTGACGGGCAGCCGCTCTGTAGGGAACGCCCGGTGTGGCGTTCCGCGCAGCGGGGTCGGCACCAACCCGCACGGCCTCGCAACGCCACGGAGGCCGGTCCCTACAGAGCCGCCAGATGGTTCCGCGCTTGTACAAGTCGGCGTCGATGTTTTCGCGTGTCGCCGCAAACCGCTGGCCCCTACCAGCTTAAACGGCCCAGGCGGCGCGCTTGCTTTTTATTTTTCACAAGCAAACGCGCCCCTGAACCCTGAACCCTGAACCCTGAACCCCCCCGAACCCGGAGAACCCTTCACCATGCCCAAGCGAGAAAAGACGCAGCCACCCGTCAAACGCACGACGGCGGACGAACGGCCGCCCAGCCAGCGCGATTGCGGAATCTACGAACAACATATCCTGCGCGGCGAGACGCAACTGCACGTGGCCGCGGCACACGCCTTGTCGCAGCAGCGAGTCGCCCAAATCGCCGCGCGTGTCGAAGCCTGGCTCGCCGCCCACCCCGAACATCCCCTGGCCCAAAGCCTGCGGCTGCGCTGCGCGCGGCGCTGGGAGACGCTGTGGGATGAGTCGATGGCCAGCTTCGCGCGCAGCCGCCAAAACCGCGAAATCAAGAAAGAACGCACCGCCCGACGCAAGGCCACGGCCGGCGGCGAGGCCCTGCCCGTGACCACCGTCGTCGAACAGACCGTTCGCGAACAGAACGGCGACCCGCGGTTTCTGAGCATCGCCCGCGGAGGGTCGACGGAGACGAACGTCAGCGGGGCCACAAATCCGGTCGGCGTTATCCGTCGCGGAAGCGTAAAGCTTTCGCGCATAATGGTTTGCGATTCGACCGTCGGCGGGGCACCATTCGGCATGCCGCTCACTTTGGCCGCGCGCGGCCAAAGTGACGGCGGCCCGTTCGTCTCCGGCAGCACCTGCCGAGGCGACACGCGTGTCGCATGCGCGGCGGAGTAAACGGCTTTCCTCTCGCGGAGCGAAAGGGCTACGGTCGGCAAAGCGTCGCGCGCGACGCTTTTGCCGGCGGCCCGTAGTCTGCGGCAGCGCGCGCCGATGCGACACGCGCGTCGCATGGTGGCGAGGTAAACGGCTTTCCTCGCGCGGAACGACCTACTCACTCTTGCGCTGTTTCCGGCAACGTCTCGCCGGCCTCGACCAGCAACGTCTCGACCCACTTGTCAACCGTGGCATCGCCCGGCGAACCGAGCGACTTGAAGCGAATCTGGCCTTCCACGTCGAGAAAATAGAGCGTCTATTGGCTTCGTTCCAGCACAAACCGAGCCAGCCTGCGCAATGCGGCGCGCTGGCGGCTGCGCGGCAAAATGCGAAGCTGCTCGACCGCCCGACGAGCATAGCCTTGCGCGCGCTTCCGCGTGTATTCCAGTGCGTCGCTGCGATCGAGCAACTCCTGCAGTTCACGGCGTTGCTGGTCGCCGGACGATTCAATCAACGCCAGCACCCGACGGCGCTCCGCGCCGGGGGCCTCAGCAATGAGCCGGATCAGCGGCAGCGTCAGTTTCTGCTGCGCCAGGTCGCTGCCCAACGACTTGCCGGTGGTTTCTTCTTCGCCCACCAGATCCAAGAGGTCGTCGGTGATTTGAAAGGCGATGCCCAGATGGCGGCCATAGCGCTCCATGGCCACGGCCACTTCCGGCGAAGCCTGAGCGTAGTGGGCGCCCAAGCGGCAACAGCAGGCGCACAACTCCGCGGTCTTGGCCTCGATGATCCGCAGGTATTGGTCCTCGCTCAGGTCCAAGTTGCCGCGGTTGGCCACCTGGCTCAACTCGCCCTCGCAGACAATGTTTGTCGAGCGGCCGATCATCTCGCAGGCAAACGTGCTCCCCACCGTGCTGGCCAGGTAAAACGCATGGCTGAACAGAAAGTCGCCCAAGAGCACGCTCGATTGGTTGCTCCAACGCGCGTTGACGGTATCGAGGTGGCGGCGGACCGCGGCCTCGTCGAGAACGTCGTCGTGAACCAACGTGGCGGTGTGTACCATTTCGACCACCGCCGAGAGCACCAGGTGCTCATGCCGCACCGGCCCCAGGGCCTTGGCCGCCAGCAACAGCAAGGCGGGCCGCAAGCGTTTGCCCCCCAGGCGAAAGGCGTGCTTGACCAGTTCGTCGATGGCCGGCGAACTGCTGCGGATTTCGGCCCGCAGTATCTCTTCGACCTGCGCCAACTCGCCGCGGATCGGCTCGTAGAGCAGCTTCAAGCGTTGCGGCACCGACACGGGCTGGACCACGGTTTGGCTCATAGATTTCCTTGCCTATGCGTCTCGCTGATAATGCCCGCTGCGGCCGCCCGACTTCTCTTCCAACCGCACGCGCTCGATCGTCATTGAGCGGTCGACGGCCTTGCACATGTCGTAGATGGTGAGGGCCGCGACGCTCACGGCGACCATGGCTTCCATCTCCACGCCCGTCTTCGCCGTAACCCGCACCGTCGCTTCCATCGCCACGGTCACGTCGTCGGGGAACGAAAACGCCACGTCCACGGCTTCCAGCGGCAGCAGGTGGCAGAGGGGAATCAACTGCGGAGTCTGCTTGGCGGCCATGATGCCGGCCAACCGGGCGACTTCGAGCACGTCGCCCTTGGCCAGGCCTCGATTGCGGATGAGCGCGAGCGTTTCCGCGGCCATCCTCACCCGAGCGGAGGCGCGGGCGATGCGCACGGTGGCTTCCTTGCCGCTGACATCCACCATGCGGCTGGCGCCTTGATCGTCGAAATGTGTGAGATCGGCCATTGGGTTTCCCCATTTTAAGACGGTATTGCTCCGCGTCGAGGGGGCGGTCCTTTGCATGAACGTAACCGTAAACGAGGGTCAGGATTAACCGGAGCCAGTATTTTGGATTTCGGATTTTGGATTAGGGCCAATCCAAAATCCAAAATCGAAAATCCAAAATCAGGGCTGGGCCGGCGCTCGCAAGCTCGCTGGCCCACCTTACACACAGCGGCCAGCGGCGATAAACTGAAACTAGGCGGTAACCCTTGGGAGAGTAGACATGAGCGAGCAGGCACACGCCGACGGGGGCTCGGGGCTGTTGCGATCTTCACCGGCGGACGAGCCATCGCCGGTGCCGGCCGTACCACGGACCAAGCCACGCGTTGCTGCCGGCAAAAAAGAGCGCGTCGCCAAACCGTTGACGGATGCCGCCGAGAGCAAGGCTGCGTCGGCGTCGGTTGTACCGCTTTCCTCTTCATCTCCGACCGCGGTTGCCGCCGAGGGGGCCGAATCCCGCCGGCGCCGCTGGTTGCCGGCCTGGGCCATGCGTTTCGGTACCGGCGTCTGCTTTTCGGCGGCGGTGCATCTGGTTCTGTTGATTCTGCTCGGCATGTGGTTCTTGCCTCAGCTCATCAAACCTCATTTCGCCGAACTCGAAGCCGCCGTGCTCGACCGCCCCGACGAGCTCTTGAACGAGGTGCTGGAGACGAAAATCGATCCGGCCAAGACGCTGGCCTTGGTCAGCTCTTCGCCCGTCGCCACCACGGCGGGCAGCGTGGCCATTGCGGGCGTCTCGCAGCCGACGATCGACCGCACGGTGGCCGAGACGGACTCTCCGTCGGTGAATGTCGGCGATCTGGTCGAGTTCAACTCGTCGGGGGCGGCGTTCAACGCGGAAGTGCCGCAAGGAACGCTCGGCGAGCCGCAGGCCATTGTCGATAGCTATCAGGAGGCCATGGACCGCATCACGCACGAAATCCTGCACATGCTCTCGAAAGGCAAAGTGCTGGTCATCTGGTGCTTCGATCAGTCGGAGAGCATGAAGGACGATCAGCAGGAGATTCGCGACCGCATCGACCGCGTCTATAAGGAACTGGGCTTGGCAGATGTCGCCGCCGGCGATGCACTGATGGGCGCCGTCACCAGCTATGGGGCCGAGTTCAAAATCCACACACCCAAGCCCACGGCCAACGCCGACGACATCCGCACCGCCATCGGTGAGGTGCCCATCGACAAGACGGGCAAGGAAATGATGTGCAGCGCCGTGCAGTACTCGATCTCGGCCTTCCACAAGTACGCCACGTCGGGCAGGAGGCAGCTCGCGTTGATCCTCGTCACCGACGAAAGCGGCGAGGAAGAAGACAGCTTTCAGAACCTGGAGGCGGCCGTCAAAGAGGCCCGCGACACGCGTTGCGCCGTGTATGCGCTGGGCCGCGAGGCGGTGTTCGGATACCCCTACGCCCACATGCGCTGGATCGACCCGCAGACCAAGATCCACTTCTGGCTGCGGATCAATCGCGGTCCGGAAACGCCCTTGCCCGAACAGTTGCAAATCGACGGCTTCACGCGGCGCTGGGACGCGCATCCCAGCGGTTTCGGCCCCTACGAGCAGGTGCGGTTGGCACGGGAGACGGGCGGCGTGTTCTTTATGTTGCCCAGCCCCGAAGTGAACCTGGTGGCCCGCGACGACCGCAAGTATGAACTGGAGCGGATGCGGCCCTACTTGCCCGACCTTAGTTCGCGGGCCGAGTACCTCAAGCAGCGCGACAAGAGCAAGTTGCGCAGCACGCTCTGGCAGATCATCATCGATCTGAACCCCTACAACCCCAAGTCGTCGAAATACTGCACCGTGCGGGTGACCTTCCCGATCGACCAGCAGGAGTTTGCCAAGGCGGCCGCCGAAAACCACCAGACGGCCCTTGGCATGTACGAGTATCTGCTGCAGGCCGAGAAGATGCTCGACAAGGTGAAGCCCTTGCGCAGCCGGGAGCAAAGCTTTCGCTGGCAGGCCAGCTACGACCTGATGTATGCGCAGGTGATTGCCTATCGGATCCGTATCCAGGAATACGCCGCCTATCTGGAGGAATTTGTCAAGCACCCCAAGGAAATCACCAATCCGTTGGGCACCGACAAGCCGACCACGCACTGGGACATTCGCACCCGCAAGCAAACGATCACCGGCGACAAGACGAAAGCCGACCTCGAGCGGGCCACGACTTTGCTGAAAGAAATCGTCCGGCTGCATCCGGGGACGCCCTATGCCGCTCGTGCCGAATGGGAATTGCACCGCGGCTTCGGTGTCGAACTGATCGAAGCCTTCTACGATCCTCGACGCGGCAGCGTCAAAGTGCCGAATCTCTAAACCAAGAGCTTCACGCGGCCGAGAATCGATCGAAGCCAACTCCTTTAGCCGCCATGGTTTAAGGCATGGCGGGCCGGCGAAGCGAGTCAACCGCAACGAGGCCAGGTGGCGGAATCGGCCACCTCGCCAGTCGAGGGGTTCCGGTGGCCGGGCCGCGGGCAAATTTAATCCCTCTTTACGCGGAAGGGCGACGATGAAAAAATATGCCCCCGGAATGTCCGTTTTTGTTGGCATAACGGTTCTCAATGTAATAGACTAACGGGTGTTCGTCCGGCACAATTTCACGGACGGAGATCAGGCTTGGTCGTCGCCTACGCCGCGCATCCCAGTGGCCCGGTGCAGACGGCGCACACTTCTTGTTGGAGTCATACAGATGTCTCACGTTGGTCGGTCCCGATCGGCATGGTTGGCCGCGCTCGCCGTCGTCGGCGTTTGCGCGCAAGCGGCGATGGTCAGAGATGTTGTGGGCGCCGAAGCAAAACCTTCGACGCCCTCGGTATGGGAGACCTTCGCCAAACCTGGCGGGCCGACCTTTTTCGCGCTGAAGCTCTCCCCGTCGGTGCCCCAGCCGACCGCCGCGCCGCTCGATCTGATCGTGCTCTTCGATACCTCGGCCAGCCAGATCGGCGCGTATCGCGCCAAGGCGCTGGAAGCGTTGCGTACCGTACTGGGCAGCTTGTCGGCAAACGACCGGGCCGCGCTGGTGGCGGTTGACGTCAACGCCGTCAAGCTCAACGATTTGCCAGTCGCGCCGTCGAGCGAGGCCATGCAACGGGCGCTGGCCGCGCTGGACCGCCGCGTGCCATTGGGTTCGACCGACCTGCGGGCCGCGCTCAATGCGGCGTTGGAGGTGGCGGCCGCCGGCGACGAGGCGGGACGTACTCGCTCCATCTTGTATATCGGCGATGGATTCAGCGTCGCCAATTTGCTGACCTTCGACGATCTGAAGCAGTTCACGGAACGATTGGTCGAGAGCCGGCTTTCCTTCAACAGTTATGCCATCGGCCCGCGCGTGGTCAGCGAGTTGTTGGCCGCGTTGGCGAACCATGCGGGCGGCATGGTGGTCTTCGACGACGATCGCTCCGACGGTCGCAAGTTCGGACGTTATCTGGCCGCCGTCGCACGCTCGGCCGTCGTCTGGCCCGCGGCCGTCGATTTTCCCCAGGCGGTCAAACAGGCCTATCCCCGGCCGGTGCCGCCCCTGCGGTTCGACCGCGACACCATCCTCTTGGGCTCTCTCGACTCGAAGGCGGCCGAAGCAAAGCAGCCCTTGGCCATCAAGCTGACCGGCGACTTGAACGGCAAACTGGTGACGCTCGAATGGAAGCTGACGCCCGGCGCATCGTCGCCGGATAACGCCTACCTGGCGAGAGTGGTCGAGGCGATCTCGCCGGGCAAGGGCCTGGGCCTGCCGACGGTGGGCAGCGTGGGACTGGCCGAATTGCGGCGGCGCGTGAATCTGGGCGCCCAGGCATTGGCGATGCTGGGAGAACAGGCATTGGCTTTTGGTCGACCGAACGACGCCGCCCAGCTTGCCGACGCGGCGGAAAAGCTCGATTCGGAGAACGTCGAGGCGTCGAACGTGCGCGCCGCGGCAATGCGCGTGCGTCAAAAGGGCGGCAACGATCTGAGCATGAAGCGGGCGCCGGCGGAAAAACTGCCGCCGGCACCCGCGGGCCGCGCTGCCGCCGAAGCGGCCGACGGCGAGTTGCTCAACGAACTTGAGCGGCAGAACCGCGTGGTGGAAGGCTTCCTGCGCGCCGAGGTGAACAATGCCCTGAGCAAGGCCAACGCCGGCATGGCCCTCGATCCCGAAGCGACGCGCAACGATCTCAAGCTGCTGATGGACAAAGTGCAGCAGGCCTCGGAACTGAGCACCGAAGTGCGGGCGCAGCTCGTCAGCAAGATCGTGGCCACCCTCCGAGCGGCGAACCGCATGGCAATCTTGAAGGAAGAGCAGACCTTGCAACGGCAACAGATCGTTGCCGAAGGAGAGGCGCGCGAGCGAATCGTCCGCGAGCTTTTCTTGCAAGAGGAGAAGGTCGACCAGATCATGTCGCGTTTCGGCGCGCTGATGGATGAAGAACGTTATCGCGACGCCGAGGCGCTGGCCGACATCGCCGAAGAGATGCTGCCCGGCAGGGCCGGCCTGCGAGGCGCGGAGTTGACGGCCCGCATGCTCGGCTATCAGGCCGACACCAACGCCGTGCTCGACATGCGGCGAAAAGGCTTCGTCGACGCTTTGTTCCAGATCGAGCTCTCGCACGTGCCCACGGCCGACGAGCCGCCGATCATTTATCCCGACCCCGAGGTCTGGCAGTTGCTCACCGAGCGCCGCAAAAAGTACAAGGCGGTCGACCTGCTGGAGCACGGCCCGAACGAGATGAGGATTCTGCAAGCGCTCGACGAGCCGACGGAGATCGACTTTGCCGAGCAGCCGCTGAGCGACGTGGTCGAGTACCTCAAGCAGCGGCACGGCATCGAAATCCAGCTCGACGAAAAGGCCCTGGCCGACGCCGGCACCGCCAGCGACACGGCCATCACCCGCAGCATCAAGGGCATTACGCTCCGCTCGGCGCTCAAGCTGCTGCTGAGCGAGCTGGATTTGACCTACGTGATCCGCAACGAAGTGCTGATGATCACCAGCAAGACCGAGGCGGAAAACATGTTGAGCACCCGCGTCTACCCGGTGGGCGACCTGGTGATCCCGGTTCAAAGCATGGGTGGCCGCGGCATGTTTAACGTGCCCGCCGAAAAGCGCTCCGGCTTTCGCGCCTTCGCCGTCAAGGACGACCTGAAGATGAAGAAGCAGGACAAAGGCGCAAAGCCGGCCGACACGTCCAAGGGTGCCGGGGCCAAGGGCGCCGCCGCAAACGGCAAAGCTGCGGCGAAGCGACCGGTCGGGGCCGAGGCGCCCAAGAAGCCCGTTGCCGGAATCGGTCAGCCGCGGCCCCGCAACGAAAAAATCGAGCCGATCAAGATCGAATTCAAGGAAGGGGCCGATCCGGACACGGCGTGGAACGATTACTTCGCCGCCCATACGGGCGACAAGGCCCCGTCGGAAGCCTCGGTGCGCGAAACCGTTCGCCAACTGATGAAGGGCCGCAAGTTCGATCACGTGATCGGATTGCTCTACGCCGCCTTGCGGAACAAGCAAGGCCAGCCTTGGATGTACGAGGCCCTGGCACTGGCGTTGCAGGCAGATCAGCGCGATCCCGAGGAGATCGAGCGCGTGTTGCTCTCGGCACTCGACTTCGCCAGCAATCCGATCGAGGTCATGTACTTGGCGCAATATATGAGCCGCCTGGGACTCGACAAGCGGGCCTTGCAGCTCTTTCGGCAGCTCAGCAAGGGACTGCCGGCGTGGCCGGACCCCTACATTTTTGGCCTGCAGCTCGCTCAGAAGCTCGACGATCTGGACGCCATCAAGTGGGCCACCATCGGCATCCTCAGCCAGCCCTGGCCCAACAAGCAGATCGATATATGGGACAGCGGCGTCAACGTGGCCGAGGCCACGCTGGCACGGCTGAAATCGGAAAACCGAACCGAAGAGGCCGAGCAATATGAAAAAGAGGTCAAGGAGGCCCTGGTCCGCGATCTGGTGGTGATCGTCTCGTGGACCGGCGAGGCCGACGTCGACCTGCTGGTGGAGGAGCCGGGGGGCACCGTTTGCTCCTTCCGTATGCCGCGCACGCTGTCGGGCGGAATCATGCTGGGCGACTCGGTGGCGCGCTCGAAAAAAGAAGAGCGGAAGGCCGAAGGGGCTCAAGAAGCCTATATCTGCCCCAAGGGGTTCAGCGGCGAATACCGCATTCGAGTCCGGCGCGTGTGGGGAAAAGTCACCGCCGACAAAGTCACCGTCAAGGTCTTCTGGCATTATTGGTCCAAGAAACAGGGGGAGATGACCAAGCAGGTCGACCTGAGCGGCACTGAGGCGGTCTGCATGGTCGATCTGACGGACGGCCGGCGGACCGAGCCGCTGGAGCAACAGCAGCTCGTCAACGCCGTGGCCAATCAGGCCGCCGTCACCTGGCAACTCGCCGCGCAGCTCAATGCCATGAACGATCCCGGCGCGGCCGGCAGCATGGCCCGCTCGCGGGCCAAGCAGCCCGGCGAACTTCCCCGCGGCCTCAACCCCAACAATCCCTTTTTCCTCCGCGGCGCGGCGGGTTATCAGCCGGTGATCATATCGCTGCCTCAAGGCGCATCGATGTTCACCAGCGCGGTGATTTCGGCCGACCGGCGCTACGTGCGGGTCTCGCCGATCCCCTTCTTTTCCGCGATCGGGCAGGTCAACACGTTCAACTACGTGACTGGCGCCAGTGGTTCGAGCGGTGGCGGCGGCGGCTCCTCCGGCTTCGGCGGCAGCGGCGCCGGCGGCAAAGGATTGGGTGGTTTCTAATCTGCCCTTGAGGGGCCCGCCGATTTTCGGTACAAGCCCGCTGCACTTCCATCTCACTTCCGACACGAGGCTGCGCGATGACGCTTCGCCTGGCGATCGCGGCCTGCGTCGCTTGCTGCGCGGCGCCGGCCTGGGCCGAGCCGTTTCCCTACACGACCTTCGTTACCGCGTCCGAGGCCTATCTTCGCAGCGGACCGGGCGAGGCCTATTACCCCGTCGCCAGGCTCCGTCGCGGACAGCAAGTCGAAGTCGTTCGGCACGGTCCCGGCGGATGGTATGCCGTCCGTCCGCCCGACGACGCCTTTAGCTGGGTCTCGGCCGACTTCGTCGAGCCGCGGCAAGGAAACATCGGCGTGGTGACGGGCAATCACGTCGCCGTGCGTGTGGGCAGCGCCTTCAGCAATATGCGGGACGTCATCCAGGTACGCCTCAACGACGGCGACCAGGTCCGGATTCTCGAAGCCCAGGAGATTGAATCGGGGGGCATCGCCCGAGCGTGGTACAAAATCGCGCCGCCGACGGGCGAATTCCGCTGGATCCCGGCCCATCAGCTCGAGCGGCAGATCGAGGAACCCAACGAAAAGAAGCGCGACCGCTGGGTCCGTCAGGCGTCGCATGACGGGCCGGGGTCGGGCTCCGCGGCCAAGCGCAGGTCGCGCCGTGCCGCGCCGCCGCCCAAGATCGACGACGAGCCGGAAGACGACGCCCTTGCCCCCGAAGCGGACGACGATGGCCGCGTGCAGCGTCTCCGGAGCGAAGAGCGTCAGCCCAAGGCGGACCTGAAGGAAGAAGCCGAAGACCTCGACCTGGCGTTGTCGGCGATGGTGACGGCGGATCCTCCCCAGTGGGATCTGACGCTTCTTCGTCGCGAGGCCGAGGAAGCGATCGAGCGCTCCGAGACGGCGCTCGAGCGCGGCCGCATTCGCAGAGTGTTGCGGAAGATCGACAAATTCGCCGACATCCAGCACCGCTATCTGGCGGTGATGGATGTGCCGGCCGGTCGGCATCGCTCGGACCGCGCCGTGGCCGGACCGGCCGCGGGAACGTCGCCAGTTGCCGCCTTGTCACCGCTGCGCTACGACGGCGTGGGCCGCTTGACGCAGCTTTCGTCGCTCGATCCGCGGTTGCCGCAGTTCGCGCTGGTCGACGCCGCAGGCCGCGTGTCGGCCTACGTCTCGCCCGCTCCCGGCGTGAATCTTCGGCGGTATTTGAACCAGGACGTCGGCATCAACGGCAGCCTGGGCTATATGCCCGAACGTCAAGCGCAGCACCTGACCGCCAAGCGCATCGTGCCCATCGTGAGGTAGGGTGTTCCCAATGGTGCGGCGATCTTGAGGTCTTTGGCATGCTCGGCGTGTTTGGCCGATTTCGTCGCCGGACCATTGCCTCGAACAGGTTGCGGCAGTGCCAACTTGACCTCGATGGCGCCGCGGCTGGGGAGTTGGCCGGGCTTAGGCTCGGCGGCCGATTGCCGCTGAAACTGGTCGGCAGGTCGAAACCTTACCGCCGGTTCCAGGCTTCGAGTTCGGGCATAAAGCGGTCGAGCTCGCGCTGGAGTGCGGCAAGCGCCTGCGGGGCTTCGCTCAGGTCGCTCTGTTTGCCCATCAACTCCAGCCGATTGGCGGCCTCGACCGCCTTGGCTGCGGCAAAGTTGCCGAGCGAGCCTTTGAGCGTATGGGCGGCCAGCTTCAACGCCGCGGCGTCACCGCGCTCGACCGCCTCGCGCACCTCCGCCAAGAGTCGCGGGGCCTCCTGGTGAATCACCGCCACCAACTCCGCCATCAGCTCGCGATCGCCTTGCAGTCGGTCGATCGCCGCCGCCCAGTCGATGGCGCTCGGCTCCGAATCGCCGTCGAGCGGCTTTTGCCCGCCGGCAATCACCTGCTCGATCACCGCCAACAGCTCGCGCGCGCGGATCGGTTTCGAGAGATAGTCGTCCATGCCCGATTCGAGACACCGCTCGCGGTCGCCCACCATCGCGTGCGCCGTCATGGCCACGATCGGCACGTGAGCGCCCGCCGCGGCTTCGCGGCGGCGAATGATCGCCGTGGCTTCCAGCCCGTCCATCTCCGGCATCTGCACATCCATCAGCACCAGGTCGAACGGCCCGGCTTCGGCCCGCGCCACCGCTTCGTGGCCGTTGTTCGCCACGGTGACCTGATGGCCCCACTTCTCCAACAGATACACCGCCAGCTTCTGGTTGACTACGCTGTCTTCGGCCAGCAGCACCCGCAGGTGCCGGCCCGGTGGAGCGACCACCGGCTCTTCCGCGGGCGGACCGGCTGCGGACCGGCTGCCGAGCGCGCCCACGATGGCGTCGAACAGTTCAGACTGCTTGACCGGCTTCATCAGATACGACGCGATGCCAAGCTGCCGGCAACGACGCACGTCGTCCGGGCGGTCGCCCGAGGTGAGCATCATGATCGTCGCGCCCGCCAACTGCGGATGGCGGTTGATCTCGTCGGCCAATTGAAAGCCGTCGACGTCGGGCATGTTCGCGTCGAGCAGCACCAGCGAGAACGGCCGGCCGTCGTCGGCCGCTTGCCGCATCGCGCTCAGAGCCGCCCGGCCGCCTTCGACCGCCGTGGGACGCATCCGCCAGTTTTGCAACATCTCGACGAGGATGCGTCGGTTCGTCGCGTTGTCGTCGACGATCAACACCGGCAGGTCGAGAAGTGTGGCCGGCTCGACGCGGAGTTGCGTCGGCGGCCGCTGGGCAGGCGAGACGCGAACGGTGAAGTGAAACCGGCTCCCTTTGCCTTCCTCGCTTTCCAGCCACACGCGGCCGCCCATCATTTCGATCAGCTTGCGGGCGATTGCCAGCCCCAGTCCCGTGCCGCCATAGCGCCGCGTGGTCGAGCTGTCGGCCTGCTCGAAGGCCTCGAAGATCATTGCTTGCTTTTCGGCCGGCACGCCGATGCCCGTGTCGGCGATGCAGAAGTGCAATTCCAGCCCCTCGCCCTCGGCCGGCTGACGCTGGACGTCGACCACCACCTCGCCCTGGTCGGTGAACTTGACGGCGTTGCCCACCAGGTTCGTGAGCACTTGCCGCAAGCGGCCGGAGTCGCCAGTGACGTAGTCGGGCACATCGGCCGCCACGTGGCAGGCCAGCTCCAGCCCCTTGGTGTGAGCCCGGAACGCCAGCGACTTCATGGTGTCGCCCAGCGTGTCTCGCAAGGCGAAGGGGATTTCCACCAGGTCGAGCTTGCCGGCCTCGACCTTGGAGAAGTCGAGCACGTCGTTGATGACGGTCAGCAGCGAATCGGCCGACTCTTTGACCAGCTTCAGATACTCGCGCTGCTCGGGGCTGAGCGGAGTGTCGAGCACCAGCTCGGTCATGCCGATGATGCCATTCATGGGCGTGCGGATTTCGTGGCTCATGTTGGCCAGAAACACGCTCTTGGCCATGCTGGCGGCTTCGGCCGCCTCCTTGGCCTTTTGCAATTCGACTTCGGCATGCTTCCGCTCGGTGATGTCGGTGGAGATGCCGCACAGCGCGTGCGGCACGCCGCTGGAGTCGTAGAGCAAAAACTTGGTGGAGATATAGGTATGGGCGCCGTCGTCGTGCGGAGCGACTTCTTCGAATTGCAACGGCGCCCCCGCGGCCAGCACGCGCTGATCGTTGGCGCGGAAGGCCTCGGCCATTTCCGGGGGGAACAAATCGAGATCGCTTTTGCCGAGCGCTTCGCCGCGGCGGATGTGAAACAGCGACTCGAACAGCCGGTTGACCAGCACATAGCGGCCGTCGATGCCCTTGACGTAGATCACCGCCCGCGCGTTGTCGAGGATCGATTGCAGCCGCTGCTGGCTTTCGCGCAGCGCCTCTTCGGTCTGTTTGCGGGCCGTCACGTCCCAGAACATGCACTGCGTGCCCACGGTGCGTCCGTCGGCGTCGCGGACGGGCGTCTTGAACACCTGCACATAGATCTTGCTGCCGTCGGCCTTGCGATGTTCTTCGACCGCTTCCAAGACCTGGCCCGTTTCCAGCACGTGCTCGTCATCGCGGCGGTACTTTTCCGCCAGCTCGGCCTGGTAAAAGTCGAAATCGGTCTTGCCGATCACCTGCTCGTTGCGCACCGCCAGCGTTTCGCAAAACAACCGGTTGGCGAAGGTGAACCGGCCCTGCTCGTCTTTGCGAAAGACGTTCATGGGCAGGTTCTCGACCAGCGAGTGGTAGAGCGCCTCGGAGTCGCGCAGGGCCTGCTCGGTGCGCTTCCGCTCGCTGATATCGCGGAAGAAGAACGTGAACACCGCCTTGCCCTGAGCGCGGCTGATGGTCATGGCCATCTCGGCCGGAAACGTCTGGCCTCCGGCGCGCATGGCCACCACTTCGGTGCGGCGGCCCAGCATCGAGCCCTCGCCCGCAGCCACGTGCCGCTCCACGCGTTCCGGCTCGCCTCCGGCGTCGGGCGGCGGAAACAGAATGTCGTCGGACCGGCGGCCCAGCACCTCGGCCCGCCGGCGGCGGAACACCCGCTCGGCGGCGGGATTGAACTCCGTGACGAGGCCTTCGTGGTTGACGGCCACGATCGGATCGATCGACGATTCCACGACCGCCCGGCGCAGCGACTCGGCCTCGACCGCCCGCTGAAGGTCGCCCGACGTGCGATGCACCAGGGCCAGGCAGACTGGTTTGTCTTTGCGGGGATGCTGCACCAGAAATGCCGTGATGTGGACGTCGATCGGTACGTCGGTGCCCGATCGCCGCATTTGCCCGTTGCCCGACCAACGCCCGCTGGCGCGGACCGTGGGAAAAGCGTCCGCCCGCAGCCGGTCGCGCGTTTCGTCGCTGTACACGTCGCGCAGCCGCGTACCCGCAAAACCGGTCTCCGCTTCGATGCCCAGTAACTGCCGGCCGGCCGGGTTCAGATAGAACAACTCGGTGTGTAGCGTGGCCAGACAAACAGCATCGTCGCTCTGGTCGAAAAGGCTGCTGACGAGGTCGAGGATGTCGCTCATCGAAGGGGAGGTTAGGGGCGTGCATGGCGCGACTGGGCTGTTGCCGATTATCTTCGCACATCGCCCCGCGGCTTTCCAGCGGCGCCAGTTCAGGGTATTGTCTTAAAGTTGAACCTTGGAACCAAAACCATGCCTGTACTGCCAAACCGAGTTGCCATGCCGCTGGCGAAACTGCTTGCCAGTTGGTCCGCGTTCTTATTTGCGTTCGTCGCTTCGTCCCCGATGAGATCGCTTCAGGCCGAAGAAACGAAACCTTCCCTGGTGCAGCCGATCTGGCCGGGCAAACCGCCGGGAGAAACCAAGGAACTGCCGCCGGAACAGGACACCACCCAGCCCGGCCAGAAAGATCCGGGCGGGAAGCCGATCATTCGGCTGACGAACGTCTCGATTCCGACCGTGTCGTTGTACCGCCCCGCGAAAGACAAAGACACCGGCACGGCCGTGATCATATGTCCCGGAGGAGGGCATCACATTCTCGCGCTGAACCACGAAGGAACCGAAGCCGCCGAATGGTTGACCACGCTGGGCGTGACGGGCATCGTGTTGAAGTATCGCGTTCCCACCCGCACTCCGGACGGAAAGCGCTGGTTGGCCGCCGTGCAAGACGCGCAGCGGGCGGTCAGTCTGGTCCGCTCCAAGGCGAAGGAATGGGAACTGGATCCGCGGCGGATCGGCATCCTGGGTTTTTCGGCCGGCGGCGAGACGGCCGGTTTGACCTCCTACCTGGCCGATCGCCAGTACCCGCCGATCGACGAGATCGATCAGGTATCGTTTCGGCCCGACTTCGCACTGCTGATTTATCCGGCGTACTTCGAGAAGAAGGGAGAGCCGACGAAGATGCGGGAAGACGTCACGATCGGCAAGAACGCCCCGCCGACGTTTTTGGTCCACGCCTGGGATGATCCGGTGACCGTCTTCAGCAGCCTGCACATTGCGACCGAGTTGCGGAAGGCGGGCGTGCCGGCCGAGTTGCACTTGTACGCCACCGGCGGCCACGGCTACGGCATGCGCGACACCGGCCAAAACGTCAACACCTGGCCGCAGCGCGCCGCCGATTGGCTCAAACAAAGTCACTTGCTGACGCCCGATGGCCGCTAGCCCGGATGATTTCATCGGCCTTCTCTGCGGCATGGCCGATTACTCAGTCTCGGCCAGCCGCAATGGCAATGCGATCCGGCAACCCCTGCCGTTTTGCCGACTCCCAAAAGCCTTCGTCGATTTTTGGGCAGAAGCCATAAAGACGGCATTTCATCGTTTCGATTTTGCCTCTCAAGAACGAGTCACTTGCAGCGCATTCCTCTAATTCTCCTCCCAACACCATCAGCCGCGAGAACAGTTCGGCCTTGTCTTCGTGAACGGCGGTGAGCGCATATTCGCTAACAAAGCCGGGCACCGCTGTATCGGAAAGGCTGTTGGCGAGCATCGACCATGGTCCGCCCCTGTAATCAAATCCCGGCGGATTGTGCGACGACCACTCTTCATCGTCAAAGTTCCGTCTCCCCTGCGCGTCGTCAGCCAAGTGAAACAATTCGTGGTGGAACGCACCTCGCAGGTATCCGTCATTCGAGACCGACACATTCAAGTAGATTGTGCGGTTGGTTAAGTCGGCAAGTCCACCCGCCTCCGTATCGCCGTTCATAAGCCGAGTGCAGAGCACGATTCGCCTGAGGTTGACGGCATTGATGAATTCCACCGGATAGAGAAAGAACTCCTCGGACAAAATGGGCACGTAATCATCGAGGTCGTCCGCGTTGACCGGCGCCGCTTTGAACGACCATGTTTCCTCCTTGACGTGGATTGGCCGGTAGGCTGGAGCGATGTGTACCTGGAACCGCTCCGTCAGTCTTGCGTTCAAGGCCAGATACGGTCTTTTCGCCGACTCCTCCGCCAAGAGAGGCCGCGGGACCGACGTGAGAACAACGGCTGAAACGAGGACGGCGACTTCTCGCCAAACGATCCGTGCGCGTTCGGCCAACATGGTAAACCACTCCTTTTTGTGCGAACGTTACTTTGAGACTTGCAATTCCTCTTCGATCGCCAGCAGCCGGTTGTATTTTGCCAACCGTTCGCTGCGCTGGATAGATCTTAACTTTACTTGATCGGATGCGGTGGCGACAGCCAGACCGCTACTCGGTGATCGACAGCGGGCGGTCGTCGCGCGTGCGAATGAGCCGCTCGACCTCGTCGTCTCGCAAACGTCGCTCCTGGTCCAGGAGCACGTGAGATGGAAAACCGTGATGGGAGTCGGCCACGCGCCGTCGCCAGCGCTCGAGCGCCTCGCGCCGCGCGGCGCCGCGCATGTCCGCCGGCGCCAAAAAGTCGTAGTCGAGATCATAGCCCAGCTTTTTCAACGAACGGTCGGCGATCAGCCGGACCGCCGAGTAGGGATCCTCCAACAGCCACGCCAAATATGGCGGCAGCCAGTCCTCGCCGGAAGCCTCACGCGCCGCTGGCCACCCGCACGACCAGGCCACGAGCGCCCGCTGAACGGCATCGCCCCGCAACATCCACAAAACGGCAGCCGAAATGCCCTGCTGGTCCTCATCGAGTTGAACCGGTTTCTGACCATACCACTGGGAAAGCTTCTCCGCGCTCCATGCCAGCGTCTGGTCGAGATGACAAAGGTTGCAGGCGTTCGGCCGGCCGGTAGCCAGTGTCGCAGCCATATTCGGGCTGCTGATCTGGTGGCTGCGGATGCCCTTCAATAAGGTATACGTGGTGTGCGGCATGTGACAGTTGTAGCATATGCTGCCGGTCGAATTGGCCGGGTGATGACTGTGCGTCTCGCTCTGTCGGCGGTACGACGAATGGCAGCGGTAGCAGGCTTCGTTGGTGTCCATTCCGGCGGCCAACTGGTCGTTGGGGTCGCTGTCGTGCATCGAGTGGCAATCCAGGCACGTCATGCCGCCTCGCTGATAGCAGGCCGATTCCACCAGCCCGTTGTACTCGCGAGCGACGCGCACCATGCGATCGGGCCAGGAGGTCGATTGGTCAAACGCCGGCCGATGGTGCAAGATCGACTTCAATTCCGCGCGTGGAAGGTAAGAAGGCGAGTCCGTGATCAGCTTCTCGCTTAAATCGCCGCCAGGTCGATAATCGCGGCCAAATTGGAACCAATCTGCAAAGAATTGCGTGTCGGCGTACTGAAAGATCCCGTGGCATTGGCCGCATACCTGAGCGGAGCGTTCGGGCTTCAGGAGTTTGGGATTGACGATCGCGGCATCAACCGGCCTGTTCGCGGCAGCGGGCCGCGTGCCCGATACGTTTTTGTACGCTGCGATATGGGCTTGTCCCGGACCGTGACACGCTTCACAGGCGATGCCCAATTCGGCAACCGTCGTATCGGCGGTCTGGGCAATTTGATCCTCGGCGACCTCGGCCCGCGGTACGACTCCAGGCACGCCATTGACGCTGTGACAAGCGACACAATTCATGTTCCAGGTCGTGTTCCAGGGCGTCGGACCGAGGGGCGCGCCGGACGGGCTGCCGGGAGGGGTCAAGAAGCAGTCGATACGTGGCACCCAGCGGCCGCGACCGTCCTCTTCCAGCAGCCACATCAACGGGAATTGATCGAGGATATTGCTTCCGTCTCGGCGCACCCAGTAGCCCTGCATGTGATGAGAACCCGTGGTCATGACGATGCGGCGCGTTTCCGTCGGCCCAGTCTCGTCCGTCGGCCCAGTCTCATCCGTTGCCGGGGAACCTGACCGCCGTTCAACCCAAAACTGGTCGCCGCGCCGCGTCATTCGCAACGTCCAATCGCCCACAGAAACCTCTTCGCCCTTGAACGGCGCCAACACGGCGTCGACGTAGGCGGGCTGCGTCATCCGTCGATGGAACGTCCGCTGCCAACTGGCATGCTGCCGCGGATGACAAGATCGGCAGGCGGAGGACGAGACATATCCACCGTTCGTCACGGTTTTCGGCAAACCGTCAATTGACGGAACTGAGGGTGCCGAATCTTCGTTTCGTGGAGGCGGACGGTCCGACGACAACCACCAACTGGCAGTCAGGCCCGTTGCCACACAGACGAGCGCGGCGCAGCAAGCCCCAACTCGGCGGAACGACACACCTCGCACAAAATGGTCGGCAATCATTATGACGGCAATTCCGAGATCTGAGTCTCGAATCAAGCATACAATCGCCAAGTGGCAGCGCGAACCACCAAGCATGGCGTCCCCGATTTTATCCACGCGTGGGCAAAAGGGGGCTGCTTTGCCCCGCCGAGCACTCGATCATGGTCGAGAAGTCGGCTACATTGCTCTTGTCGGTCCGTCTCCCGTCTGCCGTCTACAACCTACCTGCCATGCCACGCATTCCCGCCGATCGCCTGAAACAGACCGTTCGCGAAGTCTTTGCCGCCGCCGGCTGCCGTCCGCCGGAAGAGGAACGCATCGCCCATTATCTCGTCGAGTCCAATCTCGTCGGACACGACTCGCACGGCGTCATCCGCGTGGCCAGCTATGTGGCCTGGCTGCGGGACGGAAAAGTGCTGGCCAACCAAAAGCCGACCGTGGTCATGGAAACCGACACGCTGGCCGTGCTGGACGGCAATTTCGGCTTCGGGCAAACGATCGGCGAGGCCGCCGTAAAACGGGGCATCGACAAGGCCCGGACGCGCGGCGTCTCGGTGATCGCACTGCGCAACTGCGGCCACCTGGGACGCATCGGCGATTGGCCCACGCTGGCCGCCGATGCCAACCTCGTTTCTTTGCACTTCGTCAATACCAGCGGGGCCGGCAACCTCGTCGCGCCCTTTGGCGGCATCGACCGGCGGCTGTCGGCCAACCCCATTGCGGCCGGCGTGCCCAGGGTCGGAACCTGGCCGCTCGTGGTCGATATTTCAACGAGCGCCATCGCCGAAGGAAAAATCCGCGTGGCCCTGCACCGCGGCGACCGCGTGCCCGCCGGATCGATCATCGACCCCGAAGGAAATCCGACCGACGACCCGCGCGTGTTCTATGGTCCGCCGCCGGGGGCAATTCTTCCCTTCGGCGCGCACAAAGGCTATGCCCTGGGCATGCTGGCCGAAGTGCTCGGCGGCGCGCTCACGGGCGGCGGCTGCACCCGGCCCGGCGTCACGCGGCTCTCCAACGGCATGCTCTCGATCTATCTCGACCCGGCCCGGTTTGTCGACAACGACGGTTTTCAAAACGAAGTGCGAACGTACATCGAGTTCGTCAAGGGGGCGCGAACCGTCACCGCCGACGGAAAGATCCTCATACCGGGCGAAATCGAAGCCCTCAACCGCCAGCGCCGACTGGCCGAGGGCATCGAGCTCGATGAAACCACCTGGCGGCAGCTTACGGAAACGTGTCAGACGTTGGGAGTATCGCCTCCGGTGGCGGCAGGGTAGAATTTAAGGCGTCAGGCAATTGCAAATTTGCAATTTGCAATTTGCAATTTGCAATTTCCCCCAAATTGGTATATCCATGATTCACCCCCGTTGCCTTGCGGTCTCGCTTCTCCTTCTGTTCGCCCTCGCCGCATCGGCTGCCGCCGAAGGCGCCAAGCCCAAGATCGGCTTCAAACGCACGCAGCTCGATGCCAAGTTCCGCAGCGAGGGAACGTCGGTCGGCGATTTCAACCACGACGGTCGGCCCGACATTTCGGCCGGCAGCGTCTATTACGCCGCGCCCGACTGGCAAATGCGGACCATCGCCGAAAAGGCCGAGGAATACGATCCGCACGGCTATAGCCACAGCTTTTGCAACTTCGCCGACGACCTGAACGGCGATGGCTGGACCGATCTGATCGTCGTGGATTTTCCGGGTCAGCAGACGTGGTGGTTCGAGAACCCGCAGACCGCCGGCGGCGCCTGGAAGAAACACGTCGTCACGCCGGTCACGAACAACGAAAGCCCGACCTATCTCGACGTCGACGGCGACGGCCGACGCGAGCTGGTGTGTGCCTTCTCGCCCGATCCCAAAGACGTTGAGGGGCCGTTGCGACGCATGGGCATCGTCCATCGCGGCCGGCCGGTCGATCGGCCGTGGCCGGTGCGCGCCATTTCGGCGGCCGCGGCGCCCTGCACCAACAAGTTCACGCACGGACTCGGCGTCGGCGACATCAATAGCGACGGCCGCAACGACGTGCTCGTCATCGACGGCTGGTGGGAATCGCCGGCCGACGCCGCGGCCGAAGAATGGGCCTTCCATCCGGCGAAGCTGGGCGAGAACTGCGCGCAGATGCACGTCTACGATTTTGACGGCGACGGCGACAACGACGTGCTCAGTTCGGCCGCGCATGCGGTGGGCATCTGGTGGCACGAGCAGACGCCCGACGGCTTCAAGACGCACGAGATCGACCGCGGCTTTTCGCAGACGCACGCCTTGGCGATGGCCGACATCAACGGCGACGGCCTGCCCGACTTCGTCACCGGCAAGCGCTGGTGGGCGCACGGGCCCAAGGGCGACGTCGACCCCGACGCGCCGGCCGTGATGTACTGGTTCGAGTTTTCGCGGCCCGGCGGCAAGCCCACCTGGACGCCCCACCCGTTCGACCACGACAGCGGCGTGGGCACGCAGTTCGAGATCGCCGACGTGAACGGCGATGGCCTGCTCGATGTGGTCACATCCAATAAGAAGGGTGTGAATTATTTCCAGCAAGTTCGGGAGTGAGTGAGCCAATGAAGCCAGCCTGCCATCATCTCGCGGTCTGCCTTGTCGTCGCAATGCTGGGGAACGCTTCGCTGGCACCGGCTGACGACGAGGCCGCTTTGCCCAGGGCCTGCATCGACGGCAGGGGACCGGGATGGAAGGAGTTGGGCGAGAGCGATTTTACGAACGTCAACTGCGACCCCGAAACGTGGTCGTGGAAGGACGGCGTGGTCCACTGCACGGGCAAACCCGTGGGAGTCGTCCGCAGTCAAAAGCCCTACACCAATTTCGAGTTGGTCGTCGAGTGGCGGCATCTGCAGTCGGGCGGCAATTCGGGTGTGTTTGTTTGGGGAAGCGAAGAGTCGCTCAGCGGACTTCCGCCGGGCAAGCTGCCGCACGGCATCGAAGTGCAGGTGCTCGATCACGGCTTTGCCGAGCAATACGAAAAGCGGACCGGCAAGAAGCCCGACTGGTTCACGACCAACGGCGACGTGTTTCCCACGGGCGGCGCCAAGATGACGCCCTTCGAGCCGAAGTCGCCCAACGGCGACCGCAGCTTTCCGCGCAAGCAGCTCACGAAGGGCGTCGGCCAGTGGAACCACTACTACGTGCGGGCGATCAACGGCGAAGTGCGGTTGTGGGTCAACGGCGAGGAGGTTTCCGGCGGCACCGGCTGCCAGCCGCCGAGCGGTTATCTTTGCCTCGAGTCGGAAGGCGCTCCGGTGGAATTCAAGCACCTGCGGCTGCGCGAGTTGCCGTGATCTTGACACCCGAATCAAGCCGAACGGATACTGGATCATGGCCATTGTCCAGTTGACGCCGGTGGCGCGCGAACAGTTGGCAAAGCTGCCCAAACCAATCCAAGCGCGTGTCGTAAAGGTGCTGGAGCGATTGCGGAACTGGCCCGCTGTGAGCGGGGTCAAAGCGCTGTCGGGCCCGCTGGCGGGGCGATACCGCGCTCGCACCGGCGACTACCGCCTTCAGTTTTACGTTCAACCGGGCCAGCCGGCACAGGAGGATCAACCGGCCGTGCCCGAAGTTTTAATTGTCGAAAAAATCGGACACCGCGATGGCTTCTATGACGATGAGTGAATCCCCGGTTATTCAGACCGTGACCTTGGGCGGCGAACGTTTCGTGATCTTGCCCGAAGTGGAATTTGCGCGCTTGGTGGGTGAACCGATCGAGCCGGAATTGCCCCCAGCTCTGCCGAACGGCAACTATCCGGCCATCGAGACCGCGCGTATCATCCTGGCCCGCGACCTGATCCGATCGCGTCGGGCGCTGGGCTGGTCGCAAGCCGAGTTGGCCAGCCGCGCCGGAGTTCGTGTGGAAACGCTCGACCGGCTGGAACGGGCCACGCATTCGCCGAACGTGTCAGTCGTCGAGAAGCTCGATCAGGCACTCAAGGCCGCTGAACCGAACGCGGCCAACAACAAGAAGCCGCGCAGCAAAAAGCCTCCCAAGGGATATTAGGACCGCACGCCCGCGATCAAATGCAGCTTTGGCCCGTCGACGACGGCTAGGCCTCGCCTCTCGGCAGCATGACCACGAACGTCGTCCCTTGCGAACACTGAGGATCGACAAACACCTTGCCGTCGTAGTGCTCCACAATCTTGCGGACAATCGCCAGGCCCATGCCGCTGCCCGACTCGTGGGCACCGGGCAAGCGCCGCCCCGGTACAAAAATCTCTTCTCGGGACTCCACCGGTATTCCCGGCCCGTTGTCGTGGACTGTCAGCCAGACGAACCGCGCGTCGCCGTCGCGCGGGGCGATGTGCGACACGGTGACCTGGGGCGAGTGCTTGTCGCAGCCGTGCCGCACGGCGTTGCGGAGAAGATTGGTGATCACCTGCTTGACGCGGCCTTCATTGCACCAGACGGCCGGCAGCGTGCCATCACGCTCGGCCTGCACGCGGCGGTCTTCGAGCAGCTCTCGCTGTTCGAACAAGACTTCGTCGACGAGCTTCGCCAGCTCGACGCGGGCCGGATCCATGCTGACGCTGCCGGTGCGGGCCAACGTGACGAGGTCTTCCAGAAAGCGACGCGACTGTTTCAGGCAAGCGTCTACGTGCGAAAACCCGTCGGTCAGGCCCTTGAGCGGCGCCCGGCTGTATGACCGACGCAGCTCGCGAAAGGAGTGGTCGAGCAACATGAAGTTGGCGTTCATATCGTGCGACAGCGCGCGCACAAAGTGGTCGAGCTCGTGATGCGCCCGGTGCAGACGCTGCGAACTGGCCCGTTCTTCACGGTCGTTTCGACCGTCGCTCACGGCCAATCGAAGGGCCTGCCCCAACTCCTCGCCGTTCAGGCTTTGCTTGACGAAATAATCGTGCGCGCCGCGTTTGATGGCTTCGGCCGCCACGCGTTCGTTGCCTTGACCCGACATGAACACGACGGCCGTGCCCGTGGCACGTTCGACAATTCGGCTGAGCAAGTCGAGGCCGTTCATGTCGGGCAACAAATAATCGACCAACACCACGTCGACCGGCCGGCGGGCCAGAATGCTCAATGCTTCGGCCGACGATTCGGCTTCCAGAATCGTCGGTTGGGGCCGCAGCGCCCGACGCAGTTGCCATGCCAAATAATCGCGGTCGGGCCGGCTGTCGTCGGCCACCAGCACCGTCATCGGCGGCGCCGACATGGCACGCGGTCGCACAGGGCTGGCGGTTTGCTGGAGCATTTGAAGGCGTTAGGCGATAGGCGTTGAGACGTAAGCGGCAGCGAGTTCCGCTTCTCGATTCTGAGCGCTCGAAATGGCCAATTCGCAATTTGCAATTTGCAATTTGCAATTCCCCTTTTCCGCTTTCTGTTCTGCGCCTACCGCCACGGGCAGCGTAAAGAAGAACGCCGATCCTTCTCCCGGCTGCGACTCCAGCCACATCCGGCCACCGTGGTTTTCGACAACCTTCCGGGCAATCGACAGTCCCGCGCCCGTCCCTTCATACTTGTTTCGCGCGTGGAGTCGCCGGAACATCGCGAACACCGCCTCGTGATGGCGGGGTTCGATGCCGATGCCGTTGTCGCGCACCACGATGGTCGGTCGCTGGCCATCCAGCACCTCGACTTCCACGGTCGGAGAAGCGCTGTCGTTGAACTTCAGCCCGTTGGAAATCAGGTTTTGCAGCACCATGCCCAAGAGCGTCGCATCGCCGTGGACCACCGGCAAACGATTCAGCCGCCGCACGCGGCCGCCGCGCGCGTCGATGGCCGGCCCGAGGGTCACCAACACTTCGTCGAGCACTTCGTCGAGATCGAGGTCGGTTGCTTCGGGCGTTCGGCCTGCCCGGCAGAAGGCGAGCAGGTCGTCAATGAGGTGGCTCAACCGGCCGCAGAGATCGACGAGCGTCGTCATCATTCGTCGCCCGTTGTCGTCGAGCTTGTCGCGATATTCATCCAGCAAAATATCGCAGTAGGCGCTGATGCCGCGCAACGGTTCTTTCAGGTCGTGCGAGGCGACGTAGGTAAAGTCGTCGAGTTCCTGGTTGGTCCGCGCCAGGTCGCCGGCCTTGGCCTCGAGCGTGACCACGAGTGCCCGAAGCTGCCGTTCGGTTTCTTCCAACCGCCGCAGCAAGGGCTGGCTGATTCGCAGCAGCAGCGTGGCGCCGGCGAAGACGAAAACCGCGGTGCTGCCAAGCGCCAGCCAGAGGTTTTTTGCCACCGGCGCGGCAACGCCTCGATCGCCCAGCGGCAGAAGGTATAAAGCGGTGATGCCGACCGCGCCCAACGACACGATGGTCAAAACCGATACCGAAAGCGTCATCAATCGCCGCCGATCATTCATTATGCTCGAATCCTGTCCGTAGCGACTCAGATCGTTTATCGGCGGTCTCCGCCTACACACTTAACCCGAATTAGCCAAAGTGCCCAGTCGGCTGGAGCGATGGCAAATCGTGTGGTATCTTCCGTAGGATGGGACCAGCGAGCTTGCGAGCGCCGGCCCACCCTACATCCGCCCGGCGGTCCAAACCTGTTCCCCCCGATTCTTCGGTTACGCTTTCAAACATCTTCGCGCCCATGCCCTCTACGACTTCCCTCTGCCGACCGTCAGCCGTGCCGCTGGCCATCGCGCTCTTGCTTCCGACACTCTCCGGGTGCTCCGACACGACCAGCCAGGCGTCGCATGCCCTAAATGACGTCGATGCCACGCCATCGGCAGTGGCCGCTTTGCCCAGCCTGCCCGACGATAAAACGCTGCGTGACCGGCTCGACAACGTGATCGAGTTGACAGGCAAGCGGCACATGAGTCCGCAGGTGAACAACGCCTGGCAAATCATCCACGGCATGCTGGCCTACGGTGACTCGCTACAACTCAACGACAACGGCAAGCTGGTGCCGGGCATCGAGTGGCTGTTCGACGGCGGGCAGATGCGTGGCTGGCAGCTTGTGCCGGGCGAGAAGGGACTCAAGGACGTCGAGGAGCCGGGGAGCAAAAGCGGCGAGGGGCACGACGATCAGTGGCTCGGTTATTTCGCCCAGTGCGACGTGCCGCTCGACGCCAAGATCAACGTGCGCGGGCAGGAGTTCACCATCCACGACATGGTCACTCAAGCCCAATGGGACGTGCGCGAAGGCATGGAAGCCACTTGGACGCTGATGGCGTTCAGCGTGTACCTGCCGCTCGATTCGAAGTGGCAGGCCCGCGACGGCAGCGAGTGGTCGATCGAGCGGCTGCTCGAGCTGGAGTGCAAGCAGGACCTGGCCAGCAGCACTTGCGGCGGCACGCACCGCATGTACGGCATCGCCTCGACTCTGAACCGCCATCTCGTCGAAGGCGGCAAGCTGGCGGGCATCTGGCAGGTGGCCGACGAGAAGGTCAAGCAGGCCCTGGCCGACGCGCGTGAATATCAGCAGCCCGACGGCGGTTTTTCGACCAACTATTTCCAGCGGTCCAGCAGCTCGGCCGACATCGGCCTGCGGCTCAACACCACCGGTCACGTGCTGGAGTTCGTCTGCCTGGCGGCGACGGGCGACGAATTGCGTCAGCCCTGGGTGACGCGTGCCGCGACCTATCTCTGCGGCCTGTTGGAAGAGACGGCCGACCTGCCGGTCGAGTGCGGCGGGCTCTATCACGCCGTCCACGGCCTGATGCTCTACCGCCTGCGGCGCTTCGGGGAGTGAAACTCCGATGTCCAATCGCTCCAGCAAGCCGCTGGTTCCTGGCCCTCAAAACGAGCCTGGACAGTCTAGGAAGGCCATCCTCCACCACCCGCACGCTCGCGATTGCCCAGGCAAGGCCGGCAAAGTCGCGGTGGTTCTACTTCACGCGGCCGAGAATGAGACATTGGGGGTGGCTGGGGCAGAGTCTGGCCACGTGAAGGCTGGCACTGCGTTCATCTCGGCGGCCAGACGATGCCCCGGTGCGTCCAACCGGGGCATCGCTTGGCCGCCACGCCGTTGATGGGCGCCAGCCGCTATCTGGCCAAGCTCTGCCCCAGCCACCGCTTTTGCTCGCGGAAAAATCCCTCATTTTCGGCCGCGTGAAGTATAAAGACGCCCTAGACTACCCGCGTTGCAGCCGGTAAAGATCGGAGGCGGGGCGGTTTACGGCTGAATTGCCGAGCGGCGCGGCGCTCGCCGCTGCCCGCGGCATCGACCTGCCGAAAGTATCCTAAGTAGCGGTGTAATTTCGTGGCGCGATCGGCCGCGGCGATGGTTTTCAGGAACGTGAGGAGTATGGCCGACGAACATGCCTGCCGGCGAGTGCTTGCGGCCTATGGGGCCGATTGCCAGCCGCTGCGCATCGAGCCGCTGGCTTCGGCCGGGGGCTTCAGCGGGGCACGCTTCTGGCGCGTCTCTGCCCAGGCCGGCGTCTTGTGCCTGCGTCGCTGGCCGCGCGAACACCCCGACCGGCAGCAGCTTGAGTTCATCCAGGCGGTGCTGTGGCACGTCCATCAGGAAGGCTTTGGCCTTGTGCCGCTGCCGCTGGAAACCCGCACCCTCGCGGGATACGTTTGCGAGGCCGGGCACCTCTGGGAGCTGACTCCCTGGCTGCCGGGTGAGGCCGACTATCACCGCTCGCCGTCGTTGGCCCGGCTGCGCGCCGCCGCCACCGCCTTGGCCGGTTTTCATCAGGCGGCCGCCAGCTTTCCGTTGCCGCATCGTGGTCCGGGCACGGCCCCGGGCCTGCGGAGCCGGCTGAAGCGTCTGGAAGTCTGGAATGACGCCAGGCTGGTACAGGTTTCGGCCGCCATTACCGCGGGCGACTGGCCGGAGATGGCCGAGCGTGCCCGAAGGCTCGTGCCGCTTTTTGCCCGTGCCGCCGAAGCGGTGGCCGACGTGTTGCGGCAGGCCCTCCCCATCCAGGCTTCGCTGGAACCATGCATCCGCGACATCTGGCACGACCATGTGCTCTTTGTCGGCGACGAGGTGAGCGGGCTGATCGACTTTGGGGCCCTGCGCGTCGACTCGGTGGCCACCGACGTCGCCCGGCTGCTGGGCAGTCTGTGCGGCGACGACAGCGCGGCCTGGCTCGAAGCCCTCAACGCCTACGACTCGGTCCGTCCGCTTTCGTCGGGCGAGGCGCTGCTGGTCACGGCGTTCGACCGCTCGAACGTGTTGCTTTCGGGCATGAGTTGGCTGGAATGGATTTACCTGGAGGGCCGCGAGTTTGAAAACCGGGCCGCGATCTGCGAGCGGCTCGATGCGAATCTGGCGCGGTTGGAGCATCTCGTCGGTCAAACGGCGTTTGGCGTTTGACCCTCGTAAGGTGGGACCAGCGAGCTTGCGAGCGCCGGCCCACCGCTATCGACGTCGCTAACGGTGGGCCAGCGCTCGCAAGCTCGCTGGTCCCACCTTACGTTCGTTGTAGCAATCGTCAGCCTGCCGGTTGGCGGGCGACTTCTTCCGCCCGGCGAAGGACGCGAAGCATGTTGCCGCCCAAAATCTTCCTGATCGCCGCTTCGTCATAGCCGCGGTCCAATAACTCCTGCGTGAGATAGGGATAGCAGGAAACGTTTTCGAGTTGCTTGGGCACCATCGAGACGCCGTCGTAGTCGGAACCGAGGCCGACGTGGTCGATGCCCGCCACCTTCGCGATGTGCTCGATATGGTCCACCACCGTCCGCACCGTTCCGGGCGAGATCGGATGGGCGTTGTCCCAGCGTTCGACGGCGGCTTCGTAGTCGGCCTTGTCGGGAAACCGGGCCTTCAGTTCGCGGCGGACTTCCAGAAAGTCGGCCCTGCGACGAGCGGCTTCGGGCACGACAAAGCCCGAGAAAAAGTTGACCATCACCACGCCGCCGTTGTCGCGCAGGCCGACGAGCACGTCGTCGGGCACGTTGCGGCGATGCGGCGCGATGGCATAGGCCGACGAATGCGAGGCGATGATCGGCGCCCGCGACACCCGCAGCGCGTCGCGCATCGTATCGGCCGAAACGTGCGAGATGTCGACCAGCATCCCCAGGCGGTTCATCTCGCGCACCACTTCTTCGCCGAAGGGCGTCAGTCCGCCGTGTTTGGCGTCGTCGGTGGCCGAATCGGCCCACGACAGCGTGTCGCTGTGGGTGAGCGTCATGTAGCGTGCGCCGAGCTTGTAGAGCTGCCGCAACGCGCCCAACGATTCTTGGATTGAATGCCCGCCTTCGACGCCGATCAACGAGGCGATTTTTCCCTGCCGGTGAATTCGCTCGACGTCGTCGGCGGTCAGTGCCAGCTCGAACGTTTCGGGATAGCGGGCGACGATCTGGTAGACCAGGTCGATCTGCTCCAGGGTATCGCGCAGGGCGGTGCCCGACTGGCTCGTCTCGGCCGGCACATAGACCGACCAGAACTGCGCCCCGACGCCGCCTCGTCGCAGGCGCGGAATGTCGGTCTGCAAGCGGGGCTGCGGCTGAGAAAGATCGCACTTGTCCAGCGAGCCGCCGAACTCGTCTCGCAATCTCCACGGCAGGTCGTTGTGGCCGTCGAACACCGGGGAGTCTCGGTGGATCTGCCATGCCCGTTCGGTCACGATGACGGGCGGTTTGTCGGAGGCCGGTTCGGCACCTGCCGCTATCGCCACACAGGCGACGGCCAGCGTGAGAGAAACGACCAGGTGCAGATGAGGTTTCATGCGGTTTACAGTCGTTCGGGATAACTCACAGGGTTTTTACGCGATGAGCGAAGGGCGCGAATCCTCTTGCACATCGCTGCTCAAGGATTGGCAGCTCGATGGCTTCGGCCAACTTGGCGTACATCTCGCTCTGCGCAAGGTCGGCTTTGCATTCATCGCGGAGCTTCATACACACTTGCTTCGGATTGTGAATTCCTTCCGGCGACGGTTGTCGCTCGATTTCGCCTCCTAGAATAGACGATAAAGCCTTCTCGTCCGCCAGCATCCAGGCATCAAAGGTCCGGACGGCGATGCCAAGTGCCCGGCGGAAGGCAATCAGCGACGACTCCTGAGCCGCCGTCATCTCTTTCACCCGCTCGGCCTGTCCGTCCTCATCGACGACGAGGACGAGAGCTTCGTAACCGCGCTTGCGCGCTTCGAGCATCCAACGAAGGGCACGTTTGAAGAACCCTTGCCCCTTTCCGTGGTGCGCGTGGATGTCGCCCCGGCTTACTCGGTCGTGATCCACCTCCAGCTTGAGCGATGAGAGTCGGCGGACAAGCGTTTCCAAGGAACCGCTCAACTCGTGCTTTCCCTCGGATACGAGTAATACCTTCATGGCACGGCGTCCGTAACGTCTGCTGCCTGCCGGGCAAGCCCTTCATCGCCCTCGGCGGTCCAGATTTCTCCAAGCGTGAAGACATCGAGTTGCTCGCGGACTGCCTGACTTTCGGAAAGCCGGCGTACGGCAACCGAGCCGTCGGCCGACTTCTGGCAAAGTGTAACCTCGTCGGGCTGAAATAGATCGACGACATAGGGCGAGTGCGTGGTCAAAATCACTTGCGATTGCGCCTGCTCCTTCACCAAGTCGCGCAAGATCGAAAGCACGTCCTGCAGGCGCTTGGGGTGGATGCCGTTTTCCGGTTCTTCCACCAGCACCACTCGGGGTGGCTGTGGCAAATAAAGGACCGTGAGATAGGCCAGCACGAGCAGCATGCCGTCCGATACCTGCGAAGCCGCCACCAGTTGTCCGCGCTCGGATAGCTCGAAGTAGATACCCTTGCCATCGGCGCGATTCAACTGCGGAACTTGTTCAGGGTCGTCGGCAGGAGCGCGAAAGGCGGGCTCGGGCATGAGCTTAATCGAACGCACCTGCGGGAAAATCGCCTTGAAGCGCTGTTCCAATGCGATAAAGCGGTCGCGGTCGAATCCCAGAATGTCGTCGAGGCAAAGCGCCAGCCCAAAGCCTGACGCCTCCATGCGAAACCTCCGCTTCGAGTCCGGCGCGACGGGCAAAGCGAGGAATCCGGGGCTCCAGCGGTAGTAATGCACTCCCGCCAGTGCAGCGAACACGCGCTCGGTCGCTTGCCGTTTGTCATCCGGTATGGCTGTGGGACTGGTTTCCCACGTAAACACGCCCGAGCGAGGATGCCCGCGTCCAGGTTGAATTTCGATTTCGTGCTGGTTCGCGTCCATGCGGACTGCTTCACGCTCAACCACTACATTTCGGTCCGCCATTGGAAAACGGACGGAGAGGCTATACTCGAACGCACCCGACACATCTTCGACCGCGGCGGTAAGCACGACAAGCAACTCGGCCTGTCGTTTCCAAACAAGGCTTCTACCCTCCCACGCTCCAACAAACGCATGATTCAACTGATGATCGGTGCTACGGCAAAGCGCCGCAATCGCCTCCAGCACGCTCGTCTTGCCGGAGTCGTTCGGTCCAATCAGGACATGGACGGGCGTCAAGTCGATTGTGATGTCGCGCAGTGCCTTGTAATTCTCGATCCGAACTCGTTCGATCATTCGTTTGCGATCCTGATGTTCTTTGGCAAGTTTAGCCTGATTCTGCCCGCGGTGCCAACGAGAAGCCTTGGGCCGCCTGTACCGCATGGCGCAGGCGGTGGTCTGTTCGGAGCCATTCGAGATTGTGGGGTAACGCTGGGCGCGGAGTTTCAGCGTGGCGGACGGCCGTTTCGCCGATTATGATGACGACTCTCAACCGTCATCCAATATTCGCCCGCCCAGGTTTCAGGGAGCCTCGCCATGCGACGATGCACGTATCTGTTCCTTATTCTGACCGCCGGCACGCTTGGCTGCTCAGGCAACAGCGCCACCAGCTCAGGCAAACCGGCAAATTCACCCACCGGCCCGGCAACAGCGACGGCGAGCCAAACGCCCAGCGTGGCCTTCGTCACCAACAATCCTTACGAATTCTGGACCATTGCCAAGAAGGGAACCGAGAAGGCGGCCAAGGATCTGAACGTGACGGTCGAGTTTCGCATGCCGCCGCAAGGCTCGGCCGCCGAGCAACGCCAGATCATTGAAGATTTGTTGGTGCAGGGCGTTCAAGGCATCGCCATCAGCCCGATCGATCCCGCGAACCAGGCCGAGTTTCTCGACGAAGTGGCCGAAAAGGTGCCGCTCATCACGCAGGACAGCGATTTGCCCGCGGGGAGCAAGCGGCTCTGCTTTTTGGGCACCAACAACTACGAGGCCGGCAAGGCCGCCGGCCGGTTGGTCGAAGAGGCCCTGCCCGACGGCGGACGCCTGGCGATTTTCGTCGGCAGCATGGACGCCCAGAACGCCATCGACCGCCGCCAAGGTGTGCTCGACGAGCTGGCCGGAAAGGAGCATGCCGAGGGTCCGGAGCTGGGCAGATTTACGCTGATCGACACCTTCACCGACGACGCCAAGCAAGAAGTCTGCAAGAATAAGGCGGAAGACGCCCTGGTGCAGCATGGCAAGGATCCGGAAAGTCTCTGCCTGGTCGGCTTGTGGGCCTACAATCCGCCGGCCCTGCTGGCCGCCGTCAAAGACCAGGGGCTGGCGGGCAAGGTCAAGCTGGTCGGATTCGACGAGAACGAAGAGACGCTGGAAGGAATCAAAGAGGGCCAAATCTTCGGCACCATCGTGCAGCAGCCGTTCGAGTTCGGATATCAGGCCGTCAAGATGCTCAACAGCCTGGCGCAGGGCGACAAGTCGGTCGTGCCCGCCGGTGGGGAATTGTTCATCGACTATAAGGTCATCAAGTGCGACAACGTCGAAGCGTTCCACGACGAGCTGCGGCGGCTGAAAGAATAGCAGGAGCGCGCGTGACGAGCACGGCCCACAGTGCCCCGCCGCTGGTTGAGGCGGCCGGCATCTCCAAATCGTTTCCCGGCGTCCGCGCCTTGCAGCAGGTCGGCCTGCGTCTGGACCGCGGCGAAACACTGTGCGTCGTGGGCGAGAACGGCGCCGGCAAATCGACGTTGATGAAGATCCTGGGCGGAGTTTATACGCCCGACGCCGGCGAAATCTTGCTCGACGGCAGCCCCGTCGAAATCGGCACGGTCGAAGCCGCCCAGCGGCTGGGCATCACGCTGATCCATCAAGAACTGAACCTGGCCGAGAGCCTGGACGTGGCGGGCAATTTGTTCCTGGGCCGCGAGCCGCGTTGGGGCGGACCGCTGGGGTTGATCCGCCGCAGCATCTACTCCGACGCGGTGGCCGTGATCGAACGGCTGGGACTCGATTGTTCGCCGCAGACGCCCGTCTCGCGTTTGTCGATCGGGCAGCAGCAGCTTGTCGAGATCGCACGGGCGGTTTCCTTGAAAAGCCGCGTGCTGATCATGGACGAACCGACCAGCAGCCTGACGCAGCGCGAGACCGACCGTTTGTTCGAGGTGATTCGTGACTTGAAACACGACGGCGTGAGCATTCTATACATTTCGCACCGGCTGGCCGAGGTGCGGGCGATTGCCGATCGCGTGACGGTGCTGCGCGACGGCCGCAACGCGGGCGAGCTGACGCGCGACGAAATCTCGCACGACGCCATCGTGCGGTTGATGGTCGGCCGCGACGTCAAGCAGTTCTTTCATCGCGCCCCTTGTGGTGCAGGCGTCCCGCCTGCTCTTGCTTCAGGTTTAGGCGTCCCGCCTGTCGTCGCGCAGGCGGGACGCCTACACCACAAGCCGGTGTTTGAAGCCCGTGGACTTGTCGTCGAACCGGCGCAGCGGCGGCCGATCGACTTTGCGATTCACGGCGGCGAGATCGTAGGCATGGCGGGCCTGATGGGCGCCGGACGCACGGAACTGGCCGAAGCGATCTTCGGCGTTCGTCCGTTGCTGGGCGGTACGATCGCCGTGGATGGCAAGCTCGTTCGCACGCGCTCGCCCGCCGACGCGATTGCGGCCGGAGTGTTCCTCGTACCGGAAGACCGCCGCAGCCAGGGTCTGCTGTTGGCGATGAGCGTCAAAGAGAATATCAGCCTCCCCTCACTGGACCGCCTGAATCATTGGGGCCTGGTGGCGCGACGCGCCGAGCGCGAGCTGGCCGATACGATGCGCCAGCGGCTGAACATCCGCACGCCGCACGTCGAGCAGCGGTCGGGCTTGCTGAGCGGCGGAAACCAGCAGAAGATCGTGATCGCCAAATGGCTGGCGCGTGCCTGCCGGCTGCTGATTCTCGACGAACCGACGCGCGGCATCGACGTGGGCGCCAAAGCCGAGATTTACGCCTTGATGCGCGAGCTGGCCGACCAAGGCCTCGGCGTGCTGATGATCTCCAGCGACCTGGAGGAGGTTCTGGGCGTCAGCGACCGCGTGCTCGTCATGCACCAGGGCCAGCTGGCGGGCGGACTGGGCCGAGAACTTATGACCGAAGAAGCGATCATGCAGCTTGCCACCGGAGGCGAATCTCGCGAATGAAAAAGCTTTTGGGCCTGACCGCCTTCCTGGTGGTCCTTTACGTGGCGATGCTGGCGGCCGACGAGAGCGCTCGCTCGCTCAGCAACCATCTGAATCTCGGCAAGCGGACCGGCCTGTACGGCATCATCAGCCTGGGAGCGGGCATGCTCATCATCAGCGGCGGCATCGACCTCTCGATCGGTTCGGTGGTGGGCTTTTGCGCCACGATCATGGCCCTGTTGCTGGTGCGTTTGCACTGGCATCCCGCCGCGGCCACGGCGGCGGTGCTCGCCACGGGGGCGGCCATCGGGCTGATGAACGGGCTGGTTGTCACCAAGCTGAGGGTGCAGGCGTTTGTGGTGACGCTGTGCGGATTGTTCATTTATCGCGGCGCCGCCCGCTGGCTGGCCGGCGACAAAGTGCAGGGACTGGGCAACGCGTTTCCGGAGTGGAAGTATTGGCTGGCCAAAAGCCGCGACCTGCTGGGGCTGCCGATGTCGTTGGTCATTTTTCTCGCATTGGCGGCGGTGGCCACGGTCTTTCTGCACTTCAGCATCCACGGACGCTACCTGTATGCCATCGGCAGCAACGAGCAGGCCGCCCGATATGCGGGCGTGCCGACCGACCGCTACCGCATTCTGGCTTACGTGCTGTGTTCGACGCTGGCGGCTTTTTTCTCGGTATTGTTTCTGATGGAGGAGAACTCGGTGCAGCCGAGCAGCACGGGCAACTTCTTCGAGTTGTATGCGATCGCCGGCGCCGTGCTGGGAGGATGCAGTTTGCGGGGCGGCGAGGGAAGCGTGCTGGGCATCCTGATCGGAGCCGCTATCATCCGCATCCTGCCCACCTTCACGCAAATGTGGAAAGTCGCCTCCTCGTTGGAATACACGGTGATTGGCGGCGCGCTGCTCTTGGGGGCGCTGCTCGACGAGTTCTTGCGTCGCCGCGCGGAGAAAGGCGGCGGACGTTAGACCTGCTGGATTTGACAAACGAGTTCGGCATTCGAGGTAGGGTGGGACCAGCGAGCTTGCGAGCGCCGGCCCACCGTTTTGAGGCGTCAGGTTTCAGGCGGCAGGCGTCAGGACAAACAGGACCCAAACTTCACCGCAGGAGACCATCCCGTGCCCGTTCATAATCTCGACAAGATTTTCCGTCCGAAGAGCGTGGCCGTGATTGGCGCCAGCGAACAGCCGGGCAAGGTCGGCCATACGGTCTTGCACAATCTACTCAGCTTCGGTTTCGGCGGGGCCGTCCATGCGGTCAATCCCAAGCAGTCGAGCGTGCAGGGCGTGCCTGCCGTGGCCCACGTCGGCCAGCTCTCGCCTCCGCCCGATCTGGCCGTGATCTGCACGCCGGCGCCCACGGTGCCCGGCGTGGTGCGCGAGTGCGGCGAGGCCGGCACGCGGGGCATTGTGATTCTCTCCGCCGGGTTTCGCGAAGTGGGACCGGAAGGCCGCGCGCTGGAAGAGGAGATTCGCCGCGAAGCCGAGCGCTACGAAGGTTTGCGGATCATCGGCCCGAACTGCCTGGGCGTGATCGCCCCGCAGATTGGGCTGAACGCCAGTTTCGCCTCGACCATGCCCAAGGCGGGCCATGTCGCCTTTCTCTCGCAGTCGGGCGCCTTGTGTACGTCGGTGCTCGATTGGGCGCTCGACGAGAACATCGGCTTCTCCAACTTCGTCTCGATCGGCAACATGCTCGACGTGGGCGTCGGCGACCTGATCGACTATTTCGGCGCCGACCCGGCCACCCGGTCGATCGTGCTCTACATCGAGTCGATCACCGACGCCCGGCAATTCATGTCGGCCGCGCGGGCCTTTGCCCGCTCCAAGCCGATCGTGGTCTACAAGGCGGGCCGCTTCCCGCAGTCGGCCAAGGCCGCCGCTTCGCACACGGGAGCGATGGCCGGCGTCGACGCCGTCTACGACGCCGCGCTGGAACGCGCCGGTGCGGTGCGCGTCACGCAAGTCGACGACCTGTTCGATTGTGCCGAGCTGCTCGCGCGAAAGCACATTCCCAAGGGGCCGCGGCTGGCCATTGTCACCAACGCCGGTGGTCCGGGCGTGATGGCCACCGACGCCCTGCTGGCCCGGCAGGGGACGCTGGCCACGCTCTCCGACGATTTGCGGGCCAAGCTTGACGACGTGCTTCCTTCGTTCTGGTCGCACGGCAATCCGGTCGACGTGCTCGGCGACGCGCCGCCTGAACGCCTGGCGAAAGCGCTCGAGTTGGTGCTGCGCGACGGCGACGTCGACGCGGCGCTGGTCATGCTCACGCCCCAGGCCATGACCGATCCCACCGGCACCGCACGGGCAGTGGGCGAAGTCGCGTCACGGTTTCACAAGCCGGTGCTGGCGGTGTGGATGGGCGGCCCCTCGGTGCGCGAGGGCGTGCGGTTGCTCAACGACGTGGGCGTGCCGACCTACGCCACGCCGGTACATGCCATCCGTGCCTTCATGTATCTCATCCGATATGCCAAGAACCTGGAAACGCTTTACGAGACGCCTCGCGAAGTTCCGCTGACGTTCAAGCTCGACCGCCCGTCGGCCCGCGGCCGCTTTCACGACCTGGCTTCGAAGGGGCAAGACATTCTCTCGGAGGACGATTCGAAAGAGCTGCTCGACGCCTACGGCATTCCCACCACCTTGCCGTTGCGTGCCCGCGACGCCGACGAAGCGGTCAAGGTGGCGAATCTGGTGGGCTATCCGGTGGTGCTGAAGATCGCGTCGCCTGACATCACGCACAAGACCGACGTGGGCGGGGTGGCCCTGAACCTGGCCAACCAGGACCAGGTGCGGGCGGCGTATGAACGCGTCACGCTGGCCGCCCGTCAGCGTCGGCCGGAGGCCCGCATCGAGGGCGTGACGGTCGAACGGATGATGGCGGCGCCCGACGGCGTGGAGTTGATTCTCGGCGCCAAGCAAGATCCGGTGTTTGGGGCGGTGATCATGGTCGGAGCGGGCGGCGTGACGGCGGAGTTGTTTCAGGACCGGGCCTTGGGCCTGCCGCCCTTGAACGAGCGGCTGGCCACGCGGATGCTCGAATCGCTGCGGTCGTGGCCGCTGTTGAACGGCTATCGGGGCCGGCCGGCGGTCGAGGTCGATCGGCTGATCGACGTCATCATGCGGTTCTCTTATCTGGTGGCCGATTTTCCGGAGATCGTCGAGATCGACGTCAATCCGCTGCTGGTCACGCCGCAAGAGGTGCTGGCGCTCGATGCGCGGATGGTGATCGATCGCCAGCGGATGAACGCGGCGCCGCGGCCGTTCAGCCACTTGGCCATCCGGCCGTATCCGGAGCAGTACGTGCGCCGCGTGACGCTGACCGACGGCGGAGAGGCCGTGTTCCGTCCGATCAAGCCGGAAGACGAGCCGCTCTGGCACGAGTTGCTGGCGAGTTGCTCGCCCGAATCGCTTTGGTCGCGCTTCCGCGGCTTCTTGAAGGAAGTCACGCACGAAATGGCGACCCGCTTCTGCTACCTCGACTACGACCGCGAGCTGGCGATTGTGGCGGAATTGGAGGTCGACGGCGTGCAGAAGCTGGCCGGCGTGGCACGGCTGGTGGCGGATCCCGATCACCAGCAGGCGGAGTATGCGCTGTTGGTGGGCGACCGTTGGCAGTCGCGCGGATTGGGCGGACTGCTGACCGATTACAGCTTGGAGATCGCACGCGACTGGCAGCTCCGCCGCATCACGGCCGAGACCATGCGCGACAACACTCGCATGCTGGCCATTTTCCGCGACCGCGGCTTCGAGCTGGATCACAGCTTGGCCGGCGACGTGGTGCTGGTCCGCAAGCGGCTCGACGGTCTGGAGCCGGAAGCGGCGGGACCGTCGTAACGGACGTGAAGGGTGGCAACGAGGTGACGCGGGCGCATCTATACTTCACGCGGCCGAGACATCGGCGGTGGGTGGGGCAGAGCCTGGGCCGGTGGAGGCTGGCACTCCGTTCATCTCGGCGGCCAGGCGATGCCCCGGTTGGACGCACCGGGGCATCGCTTGGCCGTCACGCTGTTGAAGGCACCAGCCGCTATCTGGCCAAGCTCTGCCCCAGCCACCGCGCTTTTCCTTGCGGCAAAACGTTTCATTCTCGGCCGCGTGAAGTATACTGAACTAGGACAGAAAAGAGCCGTAATTACCGCGTAAACGTCAAGCCCGGATCGTCGGCCGGGCCGCCCCGCGGCTTGAAGATAAAGCGGTCGCCGTCGGCCGCGCTCACCTGGCCGACCATCGCGCCGCCGCTCGTGCCGCGCAGAATCAGCAGCCCGTTGTCGATGCTGTAGTTGCCCGAAATGGTTTGCGTCTGCTGCTGTTGAGAAAACTTCCAGATAAACGATGTGTCGGGCGAGAGGGTCAGGCCGAACCGCGCTCCGTCGTCGCGGCGGGCGTGCCAGTTGCCATCCAGTGCGGCCGGATCGACCGGCGGCACGTCCGCACGCGGCGCCGGTTGCGCGGCGACCTGCGGCGCAGTGCCCTTCCCGCCCACCATCCGCAACAACTCGGCGGCCAACTTGTCATCGGGCATCAGGCTCACCACGCGCTGGAGTTGAGCGGTCGCGGCATCGGTGTGGCCCGCGGTCAGGTAGTGATAGGCCAATAAGAACCGCGCGTCGGCCTGCCGGGGATGATCGTCAACGTAGACTTCCAGGGCCTGCAATTGCCCCGTGTAAACCCGCATGTCGGAATAGATGCTGCTCAGCGTGGTCCAGTCCCAGCCGGGACCGATGGCCAGCACCGCATGGATGGTGGCCGCCGCCCCGGCGTAGTCCTGCATCGCGAACTGGATCAGCGCGCGCAGCTCGTGCGCGGCGGCGTCGGAGGGCTGGGCCTGAATGACGCCGTCGATCAGCACCAGCGCATCGGCGAATTCGCCCATCCGAAACCGTTCGATGGCGGCATCGACGTTGGGATTGGCCGCGTCGGCCAGGCCCGGCGCGGGCGGGATGGCGGCCGGCGCGGTGGCGATGGCGGGAGCAGGGATCGGCTGAGCATAGTTCCATCCGCCGGCGGCGGCGTTGTAGTACGGATTGTAGTACGGCATGTAGCCGCTCTGATACCAAAGACTGCCCATCCCCCAGCCGGTCATTCCCCAGCCAAGCGGATATCCCCAACCGCCCCCGTAGCCGCCAAAGCCATTGCCATGCCAGTGATCGTGCCAATGGCCGTTGTACCAGGAATAAGGATGAGCGTTCGCCCAATGGCCGGCCGCACCCGGCACGCCGCCCTCCCAGCCTAATCCGTGGCCTGGAATACCGCCCGCCCAACCAGCTCCGTGACCGAATCCGCCGACCGTTGCGGGTCTGTGGGCGGGAAAACCGGGCACGAATCCAAGCCCCGCACCCGGAAAGTGCGTGGTGCCGGGCAAGTGTCCGGCCATCGGCGCGTTGGCCATGCCGCCGAAACCCCCGAAATGTTCAAAGCCGCCCCCGTGACCGCCGCCCGGCATTCCGCCGCCCGGCATTCCACCGCCGTGCCATCCACCGCCTGCGATTCCACCACCGCCGTGCCAGCCTCCCGCGCCGCCACCGTGAAAGCCACCACCGCCGTGAAATCCTCCTCCACCGCCACCGTGGGCGAAGGCGGTTCCGGAAGCCAACGCAACACAAAGAATCGCAGCAACGTCAAGGCGATCGAGTTTTGGGTTCATGAGTCATCTTTGTGGTTCCGTGTCGGTGAAATTGCCGCCCGTTTAGGCTGATGGCAAAGGCCGCATCTCATTTGCCGCTCTGGGCCGGCGGCTGTTTGGGTTTGGGCGCCCGGCGGACCACCGTGATTTCGTTGATGTCGGCCAGCGGCTCGCCGCCAAGCATGCGATCGACGGCCCGCCAGGTGCGCGTGTGGTCGTTGACGCGAGTGTGGATCTGCGTCACCGATCCGGCGCGGCCGTCGGCCGAAACGCCTTCGAGCTTGACGAGCCAGCGGTCGCCGTCGCGGTGCCAAAAACCTTCGCCATATCCGCCGTCGCCGTCGAAGGTCCAGGTCTTGATCTGCCGGGTGAGCGGGTCCCAGCCGATGCGCTGCGTGCCGCTCATCGTAATTTGGCCGGCCACCTGGACCGTGTATTCGCTGAGCAGGAAGTTCTTGTTCTCGTCCCAGCGGCAGGAAGTGGCGACGATCGAGTCGCCTCCTTCCTCGACCCAATCGCCGACCAGCCACGCGAGCTGCTCCAGGTGCTCGTGCGGCGGCACGCGATCGTTGGGGTTGACCACGTCGCGCGAGCTGGCCACCAGCCAGCGGCCGCCTTCGCGGACGTGGACCGTGCTGTATCGGGTGCGAAGCGTCAGATCGTGGTCTTCGCTGGTCAGCACGAGCTGCCCGTCTTCGATGGCCAGGTTGTCGCCGACGAACCGCAGTGATTCGATTTCGACGGCGATGGTCAGCAACGGCTCTTCGAAGTGCTCGGCATACGACTTTTCGATGGCTTCGCGTCCCTGCACGACGTTGCCCTCCAAGTCGACCATTTCCGCCTGTGGGGCGAACTGCGCGGCGATGGCTTTGGCGTCTTGTTCGTTGAATGCTTTGACAAAATCGGCCGCCAGCGTTCGCAACGTCTTTTCGTCGTCGGCCCGGCTGGGGGCGGGTTGGCGGGCGGCGGTGCTTGGCGCCGCCGGTTTGGACGGCGTCGGTTTGGTCTGCGGCTTATCGGCAGCCGCGGCGGCCCCGGCCAACAGGGCACCATACAACAAACAGAGAAACGGCGTCGTTTTCATATCGGCGTACCTTGAGGTGCCCTTTCGGCGAATTGCGGATTCCCGCGGCTGTGTTTGGTAGTGTACGATAACGAGAGTGGGATACAAGACTGGCGAAGATGCTCTCAGACTTGGACATTTTTTTTGGCGACGCCAACCATGCCGAGGCGCGGGTCTACGCGCGGCTGGCCGACACGGATTTGCCGCCGGGCTGCGCCTTGATCGGTCGCGTCGTTGGACCGACGTGTGAATACTCGCAGACGCTGCGGGCGACCATCCCCTTCGCCCCACGGCGACCACCCGCCGCTCCGGGACCGTCGCCGTTGCTGACCGAGGCGATCGTGCCCGATCCGTGCTTTTGGTCGCAAGAACTGCCGTTTCTTTATGCGGCGGAAATCGAGCTGCGATGCGGCGGGGAATTACTGGCCGCCGTTACGCGAAGCTTCGGCATTCGGCCGCTGGGCGTTCGCCAGCGGCGGCTGGTGTGGGAAAGGCGGCCGTGGGTGGTGCGGGCCGCGGATGTTCGCGAAGTGGCCGAGCGGCCGATCGCCGAATGGAGAGCCAACGACCTGGCCATGCTCGTCGAACAACCGGGCGACGAGCTTTGCCGCGATGCCAGCCGGCTTGGCGTGGTTCTGATCGCAGACATGACTGAATGCCGCGAGCAGGTTGACAACGAGTTGCGACGATTGGCATGTTGGCCGGCGGTGGCCGGCGCGGTGCTCGCCTCCGGCCAATTGTTGGAAGCCAGCACGCGCAGCACGGCCCGCAATCTGCTCTTGGCGGAACGCTGCGGCCCCGAGGCCGATTTCGCGCCAAGTCCGTGGGCCGACGTTGTGATCTGCGAAGGCGCCTCGGCCGATGCGATCGCCGCCCAGGCGAACAAGATCCATGTGCCCGTCGTCGCTCAGCGCGCCGCCGACTGGGGCGACGATCTGGCCGATGTCCGTCGCGAGTGCGACGGTTTGCAGCGCGACCTGGCCGGCCGAGGCGACTTCACGGGCTACGTTGTGTAGATTGATCGTTGTTCGCTTGGCAATCCAAAATCCAAAATCCAAAATCCAAAATTGCGCATGGACCGTTACTCCCGCCAAATCCGCTTTGCCCCACTGGGCGACGACGGGCAACGTCGCCTGCTGGCCAGCCGGGTGCTGGTCTGCGGCTGCGGAGCGCTGGGCAGCGTGCTGGCCAACACGCTGGCACGGGCGGGCGTCGGCAAGCTGCGGATCGTCGATCGCGATTTTGTCGAGACGAGCAATTTGCAACGGCAAGTCTTGTTCGATGAAGACGACGTGGCGGCGAACTTGCCCAAGGCGATCGCCGCCGCAAACAAGCTGCGCAGGATCAATTCCGAAATCGAAATCGAGCCGATCGTGGCTGATGTGGACGCGACGAACATCGAGCGATTGTTGGAAGGCGTCGATTGCCTGGTCGACGGCACCGACAACTTCGAGACCCGCTTTCTGATCAACGACGCGGCGGTCAAGCTGGGCATCCCCTGGGTCTACGGTGGGTCGATCGGGGCGGGGGGCCAGACCATGACGATTCTGCCCGGCGAAACGCCTTGCCTCCGCTGCCTGATCACCGAAGCGCCGCCGCCGGGAACCACGGAAACGTGCGATACGGCGGGCATTCTCGGCCCGATCGTCAACGTGATCGCGTCGATTCAGGCCACCGAGGCCATCAAAATTCTTGCCGGACGGCGAGAGGCGGTGCAGCGGTCGCTGCTGGTGATCGACCTGTGGGAGAACCGCTTTCTGGCGATGAAGGCCCGCGGCCTGCGCGAAGGGTCCGATTGCCCCACTTGCGTGCGGCGAAAGTTCGAGTGGTTGTCGGGCGAGCGCGGCTCGCACACCGCCGTGCTCTGTGGCCGCAACGCCGTGCAGCTCGCTCAGCCCGGCCGCGCCGCCGTCTCGCTCGATGCGCTGGCTCAAAAGCTGTCGGGCGTCGGTCGTCTCACACGGAATCCTTTTCTATTGCGGTTGGAGGTCGGCGGCTTCACGCTAACCATCTTTCCTGATGGCCGCGCCATCATCGGCGGCACGGACGACATCGCCACCGCCCGGAGCGTCTATGCCAAGTATATTGGAGCGTGAGAGGGTTCGGGGTTCAGGGGAAATTGCAAATTGCAAATTCGCAATTGGAAGCGAGGCGTGGAGCAGAAGACCAAAGCCCCAAGACTTGAATCCAAAATCCGCAATCCAAAATCCAAAATCGTCACATCCCGCATCCCGCATCCCGCATCCCGCATCCTGAACCCTGAACCCTCCATGCCGCCGCCCTTCCTGCTCCTGGCCTTCTTCAACCATCCCGCCATGCTGGCGTGGTTGGCGGCCGCGGCGGCGCCGTTGATCATCCATCTGCTTTCGCGGCGGCGCTATCGCGAGACGCAATGGGCCGCGATGCAATATCTGCTGGCCGCCGTCCGCAAAAACGCCCGCCGAATTCGCATCGAGCAGTGGCTGCTGCTGGCCGTGCGCACGCTGCTGGTGGTCCTGGTCGTGTTGGCGCTGGCCGAGCCTTATTTCACGCAGGCCGGGCTGAAGCTCATGTCGGGCGGACGCACGCACAAAGTGCTGGTGCTCGATGCGTCCTATTCGATGGCGTACGTCAACAACGACAAGAGCCGCTTCGACCGCGCCCGCGAGCTGGCCAAGCGAATCGTCGACGACAGCAGCCAGGGCGATGGCTTTACGCTCTTGCTGCTGGCGTCTCCGCCGCGTGTCGTCGTCGGCACGCCGGTCTTCGAGCGGCAGGATTTTCTCGAAGAACTCCAAAACGTGCGCGTACTCGATGCCGATGCCGATCTGCCGGGCACGCTGGCGAAGGTCGAGCAGGTGCTGACGGCGGCCCATCGCGAATACCCGCGGCTGGCCCACGACGAAGTCTATTTCCTCACCGATCTGGGCCGCAACACGTGGATGCCCGACCTGCGCGGGGCGACCGCTGTATCCGACTTTCGCGCCCGTAGCGAGCGATTGGCGGCGTCGGCAACGCTGGTGGTGGCCGACCTGGGGCAAGACGGCGCGGAAAACATCGCCGTCACCGGGCTGCGGCCGCTGGAGCCGTACGCCGCACTGGCCCGCGACACTCCGCTGGAAGCCGATCTGCACAACTTCGGGCGTCAGCAGCGGCCCCGCCAGCCCGTCGAGCTGTTCGTCGATGGCCGCCGCGCGGGCGAGTCGCGCGTCGATCTGCCGGCCAACGGTTCGGCGACGACGGCGCTCAACTACCGCTTCGATACGCCGGGCGACCACACGGTCGAGATCCGCGCGGCGGGCGACTCGTTGGATGTCGACAACCATCGTTGGCTGGCACTGCCCGTCGTCAGTCATCTGCGGGTGCTGTGCATCAACGGCAAGCCGGCGGGCGGCGATTTTCAGGGGGCCACCGATTATTTGGTGGTGGCGCTGGCGCCCAACGGGCCGACCGACGAGCGCTCGGTCATCCAGCCCGAAGTCATGACGGAGCGGGCATTGCTGGAAACCGATATCGATCAATACGATTGCGTGTTCCTTTGCAACGTGGCCCAGTTTACGGCGGGCGAAGCGCGCCTCCTCGACGCCTACGTGCGCGGCGGCGGCGGGTTGGTCGTGTTTCTGGGCGATCAGGTGCGGCCGGAGAATTACAATCAGCAATTGGCGGCCGAGGACGACGGCGTCCAGTTGCTGGCGGCGAAGCTGGGCCAGCCGGCGCCCTTGAATCGCGACGAGCCGTATCTTTTCAACGCGCTCGGCTACCAGCATCCGATCGTGGCCCCCTTCCGCGGGCGCGACCGGGCGGGCCTGCTCACCACGCCCACCTATCAATACATCAAGCTGCAGCCGGAAGAACCGTCCAAGGTGGCGCTGGCGTTCACGACCGGGGATGCCGCGATTGTGGAGCGTCGCGTCGGCGCGGGCCGCTCGATCGTGGTGGCGACGACTGCCGACGCGTCCTGGACCGGCTGGCCCATGTGGCCGAGTTATGTGCCCGTCGTGCAGGAACTCGTGGCCGCGGCCGTGCGGGGCCGGCTTGAAGAACGTAGTCTGAAGGTCGGCCAGACGCTTTCAGGCACGATCGCCGGCGGCGGCGAACTGTTGGTCACCATCGAGCCGCCCGTGGGAGAGCCGCAGGCGGTGCGGGCGGTGGCCGACGACGGTGCGAGCCATTGGACCTTCGAGGGCGTCGACCGCAGCGGCATGTACGGCGTTGATTTTGTCCCGCCGTTGGCGAAGCACGAGCTGTATGCGGCCAACGTCGATACGGCGGAGAGCGATTTAACGCGCATCACTCTCGATGACCTGCGCGACGACGTTTGGCCCGGCGTCGATTTCGAAGCGTTCGACGGCCGGGTTGCCGCCGAGGAGCCAAGTTCGGCCATCGTGCGGCAATATGCCCTGCACCATTGGCTGCTCTACGCCGCTTTAGCCTTGCTGCTGGTCGAGACCGGCCTGGCAAGCTGGCTGGGACGGCGGGCGGCGTAAGGTTTTTGACTGCTCAAGAATCCTGCATTTCCATCCGCAACCGGTTGCGGATGGAAAATCGCTGTACTTTTCGCGGCCAGCAACGAAACAGGCGAGCGGCACGTGTGCGCAGGCCGGAGCTGCACAGATTGTGCCGTTCGAGAGGGGCTTGAGGATGCGATTCTCGCTCGATGCAACGGTGACTCCATCGCGATGCTTGAGAATGCCGCCTTTAGGCGTTTTGATTCCGTTTCGGGTCGATTTCCCGTTCGTGGCGAAGCATCGCGGTGGCATCAGGCGCCGGCGGGCTGTCCAGCAATTCGCTGACCTTGACGCCGAGCGCGGCGGCCATCGCGATGATGTGATCCAAACTGGGGTTCGTCGATGAGCCCGACTCGTAAGCGGACCAGTGTGTCTGGCCGATCCCGGCGATCGCCGCCGCGTCGGCTTGCGTGAGTCCGTTGGCCTTGCGGCAGCGGCGGAGAGCTGCCGCGAAATGCGACTTGATGCTTCCGGCGGCTTCCGCTTTGTCCTTGATCTGACGGACGCGTTCGCGGCTCAAGCACCGCTCGTCGCAGATCTGCTTTCTCGACTTGCCTCGCGCAATGTCCGCCACGATTTGGAGCATCCTGACATTGGATGTGGGCTGCGCTACGCGCGGTTGGGCGCCATGTTCGGCGCAGGCCATTCTTACGTGGTTCGTCGCGACATGAAACTTCTCGGCCGCCGCCGTCACGGTAAGAACCTCCTTTCGCACCGCCATCGCAATCCGCCGGTGTTGCTCCGACCGCTTCTTGCCACGCGGCTCAAGCAGCGCCTCGTAAGCGGCGAAATCCTTCACGCAGGCATTGTGAACGGTCGTCGTGCTGACTCCGAACCTCTCGGCGACTTGGTTGACCGTCAGCCCCTCCACCTTCACCGCCAGCGTCATCCGCCGCCGCCTTTATCCAGCATGATTCAACACTCGTCGCCGTCTTCGGCGACCGCGGATTTCAGGCCATCGGTTTGCTCGTCGTGTGGGCCGCGTCGCTGTTGGGCTCCGCGTGGATAATCGCCGCCCTGTTGCGCCGCACGTCCTCGGCCGTCCGCTATTGTGTGTGGCAGTACGGCAAGAAACCGCACCCTTTTTAGTTTAACACCTGGACTGCGGTCCGCAATCAACGGCGACGGTTCGATGGTTCCGGTTCCGCTTCAGGGAAGCCCCGGCGACGGTTCCCCACGGATGGAGTACGGAATGCCCAAATCCCTCGCGTTTCGCGGCTTTTGCAAATTTGCAAAAGCCGTCGAGCGGACGTCCGCCAAAAAAGCACCTCCCAAGCCAGTTTGCGCGGAAACTCAAGGGGTTGGCGCGGCGACTGGCATCCGCCCACAGGGGAGCTTCCGCAGCCGAAGCGGCGCCCGTTCTGATGAGGTACGAGACAAGCAAATCGCCGTCTTTTTCCCACGGGTGCAAATTTGCACCCACGGGCAGCAGGCCCTTGCCCGCCGACCATCGCAGTGCTTCCCGCCGGGCCAGTCGCGGTGCTTAAATCACGGCACGGCTATCGATGCCACTCGTGTGAGGGGATAGTAACGAAATCCAGCACGTTTTTCGGTCTTTGCAAATTTGCAAAGACCGTGGAAGGCGAACGGAGCATCACAAGCCGGTTCGGCGCTAGACTCGTGATGCGTTGGCGCGTGCCTGCAACTGGCCATGCGGAAACACGTTGCAACACGCAGCGCACGCTGAGGGCCGTTGTTTTCCGCAAGCAAATGCGAGACCGAGGCGGTCGCCACGGATGCGGAACCGTTTTGCGAAAGCTATAATCGAAATCTCCTGTCGAACGCCCGGAGTACATCATGACCTCACGCTTACTTTCCCTTTTCGTTACCCTCTTTGCGTCGTTGACAATCGGCCCGCTTGCTCGGGCGGGTGAGTCGCCGCGAATCAAAGTGCTGTTTCTCGGCGACCAAGGGCACCACCGCCCGGCCGACCGCTTCCGCCAAATCGAGCCGGTGCTCGCTCGACGCGGGATCGACCTTGCGTACACCGAGAATGTCGGCGATCTCAAGGCCGGCACGCTGGCAAACTACGACGCTCTGCTGCTCTATGCCAACATCGACCGCATCGAGCCGGAACAGGAGCGGGCCCTCATCGACTACGTCGCCGCCGGACACGGCTTTGTGCCGCTGCACTGCGCCTCCTATTGCTTTCGCAACTCGGCCAAGATCGTGGAGTTGATCGGCGCACAGTTCGAGCGTCATGGGACGGGCGTGTTCAGCGAAGTGGTCGCCCGGCCCGATCATCCGCTGTTCAAAGGTTATGGCGGCTTCGGGAGCTGGGACGAAAGTTACGTGCATCATTTGCACAATACCAAGGACCGCGAAGTGCTCTCCTATCGCGTCGATGCCGAAGGCCGCGAGCCGTGGACGTGGATTCGCACGCACGGCAAAGGCCGCGTCTTCTACACCGCCTGGGGACACGACGAACGCACCTGGGGACATCCGGGCTTTCAGAACCTGATGGAGCGCGGCATCCGCTGGGCCGTCGGCCGCGACCCTGAGCAAGTCGCCCCCTATCCGCCGCTGACCGTGCCCGAAATGACCGCCCGGCGAAACGACGTAAAGCCGTTCGAATACGTCGAAGCCAACGTCCCCTACTATCCGCCCAGCGAGAAGTGGGGCACGATGGGCGAGCCGATCACCAAGATGCAGAAACCGCTCGGTCCGGAGGAGTCGATGAAACACTTCACGACGCCGGTCGGCTTCGAGGTGCGGCTGTTCGCGGCCGAACCGGACATCGTCAAGCCGATCGCCATGAATTGGGACGAGCGCGGCCGGCTGTGGATCGCCGAGACCTACGACTATCCCAACGAACTCAAGCCCGAAGGCGAGGGCCGCGACCGCATCAAGATTTGTGAAGACACCGACGGCGACGGTCGGGCAGACAAGTTTACCGTCTTCGCCGACAAGCTGAGCATTCCCACCAGCCTTACTTTCGCTCGCGGCGGCGTGATCGTGCAGCAGGCGCCCGACACGCTGTTTCTCAAAGACACCGACGGCGACGACAAGGCCGACGTGCGGCAAGTACTGTTCACCGGCTGGAACACGCGCGACACGCACGCCGGGCCGAGCAATCTGCAATACGGCTTCGACAACTGGATTTGGGGCATGGTCGGCTATTCGGGCTTCTACGGCGAGGTGGGCGGCGAGCACCACCGCTTCGGCCAGGGCTTTTATCGCTTGAGGCCCGACGGCTCGAAGCTGGAGTTTCTGCGCTCGACGAACAACAATACCTGGGGCATCGGTTTCAGCGAAGAGGGGACGGTGTTCGGCTCGACGGCCAACCGCAATCCGAGCGAATATCTGCCGGTCGCCAACCGCTACTATGAAGGCGTGCGCGGCTGGTCGGCCGGCCAGTTGAACGGCATCGCCGACACCTATCTCTTCCACCCGCCGACGGAAAAAATCCGCCAGGTCGATCAGCACGGCGGCTACACCGCGGCCGCCGGCCACGCGCTCTACACGGCCCGCGAGTATCCGCAAAACTATTGGAACCGCACGGCCTTTGTCACGGACGGCACCGGGCACCTCGTGGGCACCTTTGCCCTGATGCCCGACGGCGCCGGTTTCCACTCCACCAATCCGTTCAACCTGCTGGGGAGCGACGACGAGTGGAGCGCGCCGATCATGGCGGAGGTCGGGCCTGACGGGCACGTGTGGGTGATCGACTGGTACAACTACATCGTGCAGCACAATCCGACGCCCGCCGGGTTTAAGACCGGCAAGGGCGGCGCCTACGAGACCGAGCTGCGCGACAAGCGGCACGGCCGCATCTATCGGGTTGTCTACTCGGCGGCCCCGCGGCATCGGCCGTTTTCGCTTGCCGACGCGACGGCCGGCGAACTGGTCGAGACGTTGCGGCACTCGAACCTGTTCTGGCGACGGCATGCCCAGCGGCTGCTGGTCGAACGGGGCGAGCAAGACGTGGTGCCGCAGTTGCTCGACCTGGTGAAAGATCCCGATGTGGACGAGCTTGGCCTGAACACCGCGGCCATTCATGCTTTGTGGACGTTGCAGGGCTTGGGAGTTCTTGGCGGTGTGAATTCGGACGCACTGGCTGCGACGGTGGGCGCGATGCGACACGCATCGGCCGGCGTGCGGCGAAACGCTGTGGCGGTGCTGCCGCCAAGCCGAGAATCGCTCGACGCAATCTTGGCGTGCGGCGTGCTTGCCGACGACGACGCTCAGGTGCGGCTGGCGGCCCTGTTGGCGCTATCGGAGATGCCGGCCAGCACGAAAGCCGGTCGGGCGATTGCCGCCATGCTTTTCCGGCCAGAGAACCTCTTCGACAAATGGTTGCCCGACGCCGCCACGGCCGCCGCGGCCAGGCACGATCGGGCGTTTCTCGCGGAGGTGGCCACGACGACGATGCCTCCCGCTTCTGTAGGGAACGCCCTCCGTGGCGTTCCGGGACCAGGCGGTGCGTCCACCCCGCGGAACGCCACGGAGGGCGTTCCCTACAGAAGGGCGGTGTCCATCGTCGCCGAGCACTATGCCCGCGGTGGGCCGACCGATTCTGTGAACTCGCTGCTGGTGACGCTCGACCGCGCCGATCCGCGATTGGCCGAGACGATCATCGCCGGGCTGGCCAAAGGATGGCCGAAAAACCAAAAAGTCGCCCTCAGCGCGGAGGCCGAGAAGGCCCTGGCCAACATCTTGCCGCGGCTTGCCACCGGCCCGCAGGGTCAGCTCGTCAAGCTCGTTACCGCTTGGGGCAACGAGACATTCCAGAAGTACGCCGACGAAATCGCCCAATCGCTCACGGCGGCCGTGGGAGACGAAAAACTCGGCGAAGACAAACGCATTGCGGCCGCCCGGCAGCTTGTCGACTTCCGCGGCGGCCAATCGGACGTGATCGGACCGCTGGTGGAACTCATCGTCTCGCCGCGCACTCCGCCCGACGTTTCCGCCGGTTTGATCGATGCCCTGGCGCAAAGCGAATCGAAGGACGTCGGCACGGCGCTAGTCGAAAAGTTCGGCGTGCTCACCCCGGCGGCCAAAAGATCGGCGGTCCGCGTACTGCTCGGCCGGCCGACGTTGACGCGCGCGTTTCTCGACGGGCTGGCCGAGGGCAAGTTGCAGTTGGCCGACCTGACGCTCGATCAGAAACAGGCGCTCGCCGCGCATCCCGATCGCGAGATCGCCAAGCGGGCCAAGGAGGTACTCGCCCGCGACAAAGGATTGCCGAGTCCCGACCGCCAGAAGGTGCTCGACGAGCTTTTGCCGCTGGCCAAGAAGAGCGGCGATGCCGCGGCCGGCAAAGAGGTGTTCAAGCAGCAGTGCCTGAAGTGCCATACGCACAGCGGCGAAGGGAACCGCATCGGCCCCGACCTGACCGGCATGGCCGTGCATCCCAAGGCCGAGCTGCTCACGCACATCATCGACCCCAGCCGCAACGTCGAAGGCAACTATCGCGTCTACACCGTGCTCACCGACGACGGCCGCGTGCTCAACGGCCTGTTGGCCGGCGAAACGAAGACCGCCATCGAGCTCATCGACGCCGAAGCCAAGCGGCACCCCGTGCTCCGCGAGAACATCGAGGAACTCGTGGCTTCGACGAAGTCGCTCATGCCCGAAGGGTTTGAGAAGCAGGTGCCGCCGGAGGCGATCGTCAATCTGCTGGAGTTTCTCACGCAACGCGGGCAATTCATGCCGCTCGATCTGGGCCGCGTGGCGACGATCGTCAGCACGCAGGGCATGTTCTACAGCAAGGAGGCCGGCGCCGAGCGGCTGATTTTCCCGGACTGGTCGCCGAAGACGTTCGAGGGCGTGCCCTTCCAGCTTGTCGACCCGCAGGGCGACCGCGTGCCGAACGCCGTGATGCTTTATGGCCCCACCGGCAAGTTCCCGCCGACGATGCCCAAGTCGGTGAGCCTGGTGTACAACGCGCCGGCCAAGGCGGTCCATTTCCTCAGCGGCGTGAGCGGCTGGGGAGCGCAGGGCGAGCTGAAGGGCGGCAGCGTGTCGTTGATCGTGCGGCTGCACTACGCCGACGGCGAAACGGAGGAGCACGCGCTGCGCAACGGCGAGCACTTTGCCGACTACATCGGCCGCTTCGAGGTGCCCAAGTCGAAGCTGGCCTTCATGCTCCGCAACCAACAAATCCGCTACTTCGCCATCCACCCCGCCCGCCGCGACGCGATCGAGCGGATCGAGCTGGTCAAAGGCCCCGACCACACCGCCCCGGTGGTGATGGCCGTGACGGTCGAAAGTTTTTGATGCGACGGCGGCGACTCGCGCCGCTGGCCTGTGGCAGGCAAGGGATTGCGTATTCGTAAAGCAAGCCGCCCCTTGCCGCAAGCCCGAAATTGCTTTCCGTTGCGTGATCTTGTTTCAGCCTAGCAAGTTACGATCATAAATCATCATGGGCCGAGCCACCACGCAACCGCCGGTTTTGCTGATCATGGCCGTTGTCAGCCGCTATCCGGAGGCCCTCGACTGGGCGGCCGATCGCAGCAGCCGGGCCTGGAGTCCCATCGCCGACCGCAGCCAAGCCTTCGCCTTCACCGAGACCGATTACTACCGATCCACGATGGGGGAGGGCCTGCTGAAGCAGTTTTTGGCATTCGAGCGGCCGATCGACCCTGCCCGGCTGCCGCAGATCAAGCTTGAGACGGGCGACTGGGAGCAGGAATACGCCCGGCTCGCCCGGCACGCGGAGCCGCGGCCGTTGAATCTCGACCCCGGCTACTTGACGGTGGCCAAGCTGGTGCTGGCTTCGACCAAAGACCATTCGCACCGACTGTATTTGGGCGAGGGCATCTACGGCGAGGTGACGCTCTACTTTCGCGACGGGCGCTGGCAGCATCGCGATTGGACCTACCCCGACTATCGCCGGCCCGATTTTCAGGACTTCTTTTTGCGATTGCGTGACGACTGGCAGCGCCGCATTCGGGAGGCCCGACGCGCGTGACCTGGCTGATTCTGGGGGCATCGTTGCCAAGCCTGCTTGTGTCGCTGGCCGTGGCCTATCTGGTGCGCCGCTGGGCGCCGCGCTGGGGGCTGGTCGACCGCCCAGGCCATCGCAAGGTCCACAGCGTGGCCACTCCGCTGGGCGGCGGACTGGCGGTGTTCACGGGCATCGTCGCGCCGCTGGCCTGCGGTTATCTGGCCTTGCTGCTGGTGTCCGGCCGTTTGCCATTGCCGCCGTTCATCGCGACGCATGTGCCCGGCTTGCTGAGTCAGGCGCCGAAGCTCTGGTTTCTGCTGGCGGGAGGAGCTGTGCTGGTGGTGTTAGGGCTGATCGACGATCGCCGCGGGCTGGATTGGCGGTGGCGGCTGGCCGTGCAAACGGCGGTGGCGTCGGCATTGGTTTGGCGGTGGGAAGGATGGCGGCTGTCGCTCTATATCCTCGATCACGCGTGGATCACGATGCCGCTGAGCGTGCTCTGGATCGTGGGGCTGATCAACTCATTCAACATGCTCGACAATATGGACGGCCTGTCGGCGGGCGTGGCGGCCATCGCGGCGGCGATGCTGGTGATCGTGCTGCTGACCACGCCCGACCCTGTGACGCGGGCGCCGCAGCTTTTCGTGGCCGGGTTTCTGCTGGTGCTGGCCGGCTCGCTCGTCGGCTTTTTGTGGCACAATCGTCCGCCGGCGCGGCTGTTCATGGGCGACGCCGGCAGTTACCTGGTCGGATACTGCCTGGCCACGGCCACGAGCATGGCCACATTCACCGGCGGCAACCTGCCGCCGCACACCATTCTGGCGCCGTTGTGCATCCTGGCGGTGCCGCTCTACGACACGATCACGGTGGTCATCATCCGTCTGCGTCAGGGCCGAAGCCCCTTCGAAGGCGACAAGAACCATTTTTCGCACCGACTCGTGGAGCTGGGCATGACCAAAGGCCAAGCCGTGCTTACCATCTACCTGACCACGGCTACCTGCGGCCTGGCCGGATTGCTGCTGCACCAGGTCGACGCCGTCGGTGCCGTCGTCGTCGTGCTGCAAGTGCTCTCGACGATCACGGTGATTTGCGTGTTGGAGATGACGGGGAGAAAACGAAACGGCGACGGTTAGCTTCGGGCATTTCCCACCGTCAACAGGTTGCGGGCAGTTGCAATCAGCCGGTCGATCGGGACGCCATTCGCCGCCGTCGGCACCAGGCCATGCGCCAACTGGGTGCGAATCGCGTATGCCCGCTTCAAGTCATCGTATTCCTCGCGCGACAGAATGCCGTTGGAATACAAATTGCCCAACAAGCCCAGCGGGGCGATCCGGCCGTACCGGTTGGCGTCGCTAACCGCCCGCCTCATTGCCGCCTCCAGCCCGGCCCAAGCGAGCAGGTAGCCCGCATTGAGATCGCCGGCACGCGCCGTCGATTCCGCACGGTTCAGCATTTCCACAATCTCGTCCACGGACGGTTGTCGCGCGTCGTCGGCGAACTTTTCGAGGAAGTTTTGACGCTCGAGCACGACCAGATCAAACCTCCAATTCGGCTGCGAGTTGACAACCTGTGCCCGCTCTTGGATCCGCGGGTCCTGTTGCAGCGCACGTTGATTGCGCTTGACTTCCACGATGACATGCTCACCGCCTCTGGACGCGAGCAAATCTACGGGAAACCCGGAAACGAATGCGGGCAGTTGGCTCGGGTCCGGAGCGACGATGACCTGATAGCCTTCATCCTGATACTCGTTGACGACCTGGGCGAGACTGTCGTGGCTGACCATCGTTTCCTCCTTATCCGGGAATTTGCAAAACCTGCGGGGCGTCTTCGATGCGGACATAGACGAATGCGTCGCCCACGGAAGACGCTGCCAGCAAAACCGCCGACCCACGTCGAATCATAATCGGCGCCTCAATGGGATATTGTACCGTCTCGGAGTAAGTGATCTGGCGGTCATCCTCGTAGACCAGGCCGTTCAAGGCGTCGCGGACCGGTTTGACCATATTATCGTCGTCGAGTGAAGGCCAGTCGTCTTCGTGAAAGTAAATGATCGTACACTTCAGCTTGCCCATGAGCGGCCGGTTTGCACCCCATCGCCTGGCAGCCTCCGTGCGAACGGCCGCCTTCCAAAGGGCCAAGGCCGCCTTGTTTCTCGATTGATGCGACACGGGAGGTCCAGGGACGGTAAACTCGAGAAGCGGCATGCTCGCGACCCTTGCCTTGGCCGTCAACGTTGAGCGACAATGGCCGCGAAAGCGAAGCGACCTCCCTTTTACGCTACCATCGCCTGGGCATCGCGTCTAGCTCGTGCAGCACTCGGGCACTCGGCACACTCAGCAGGCAGACTTTGGTTTTCGCCACTTGCGCAGTATCCTGAACCCTCTCGAGGTAGTTGCCGTGCTGCTAAAGGGCTTGCCGTTGGAGACCGTGCGTCTGGTGTCGCCGCGAGCGGTCCGAGGCTATGCGGAGCGCCTTGGATGGCAGCACGTCGTCGACATTGAGGGGAGAATCACAGTCTACCAAAACCCACGCGATTCACTGCGGCAATTAATCGTGCCGGTGCATGAACGGCTCGACGATTACGCGGAAAGAACCGTCGAAGCAATTCATAAACTTGCTGAATTTGAAAACCGGCCGGCCCACGAGGTTCTCGAGGACTTGTTGCATCCGCGTTTCCCCAGAAATCCGTAGGTCAGGAGCTGATGATGTTTGAAACCGCCCGACTCTCGACATGTTTCGCCGCCGTTTCGACGATGCTGATGTGGTCCGTGACGCTGAACGCTGCCGAGCCAGTCTATCAGGGCAGGACGCTCAATTCGTGGCTCGAAGACTTGGCGTACGGGCGATATCCCGACATGGAGAAGGATCGTCTGGCGACCGAGGCAATCCGGGCGATAGGTGCGGACGCACTGCCCTTGCTAATCAAACGATTCCAAGTGCCGCCGCATCTTACCGAAGAGATGGCCGAACAAATGGATGATTACCAGGCGCTTTCGCAGTCGCTGTCCGCGCTTCGCATTCTCGGCGATAGGGCAAGTCCCGCTATCCCGGCGCTCATTGAGCGGCTAGCACCGGCACGCCGGGCAACGTCGTTGTCTGGACCTTTGGCACTGCGCTTGGGCCGGAGGACGACTTTTGCGGCACTTGCCTTGAGTGAAATCGGGGAAAAGTCCGTAGCGCCACTCATTGCGGCACTTTCTGCGGAAGAAGTTGACACGCGCTTTGGGGCCGCCATGGCGCTGGAGTATTTCAAGAAGTATGCCGACCGCGCCGTGCCGGCATTAATCAAGGCGCTGGCCGATTCTGACAAGGACGTCCGTTGGAGGGCGGCAAGGTCTCTCGGTTGTCAGCGATCGTTGCCGAAATTGTCGCTGCCGGCCCTGGCCAAGTTGCTTAGGGGGGATCCTGAAGCGAACGTGCGAATTTATGCCATTGGTGCGATTGAAAAGTTCGGCTCCGAAGCCGAAATAGCGCTCGCTGACCTCAGTGCCGCGACACGCGATACGAATAGCGTGGTACGCGACTCGGCGCGCACGGCCCTGGCGCATCTACAAGCCGGTGAGTGATGGTTTTGGAATCGACCATGCATGGGGGCCGTTTGCGTCGCGTGGCCGGACTGGTGCGTAAAGAATCGCTGCAGATCGTGCGCGATCCGAGCAGCTACCTGATCGCCGGCCTGTTGCCGCTGGTCCTGCTGTTTCTGTTCGGCTACGGCGTGTCGCTCGACCTGCGGCGCGTCGAAATCGGCCTGGTCGTCGAGCAACCGACGCCGGAGGCCGAAAGCCTCGTCTCCGCATTTCGCAATTCGCCCTACTTTCACGTTCACCTTGCCCGCACGCGGCGGCAGTTCCAAAACGACCTGGTTGCCGGACGGCTGAAAGGGGTTGTGGTGCTGGCGTCCGATTTTGGCGACCGCATGGGAGGCGGCGCGACCGCGCCGGTGCAGGCGATCGTCGATGGCAGCGAACCCAACACGGCCGGCCTGGTGGCCTATTATGTGCAAGGAGTGTGGAGCACCTGGGTCGCCGAAGAGAGGCTCTCGCGCGTCGGGCTGGCCGCGCGGGCCATCACTCCGCGGATCAGCGTCGAGCCGCGGTATTGGTTCAACCCGGAGCTGCGAAGCCAGAATTTCCTGGTGCCCGGCTCGATGGCCATCATCATGAGCCTGATCGGCACGCTGCTCACGGCACTGGTCGTGGCCCGCGAGTGGGAGCGGGGCACAATGGAAGCCCTGATGGCCACGCCGATCAGCCGCGCGGAGTTTCTGCTCGGCAAGTTGCTGCCTTATTTTGCATTGGGCATGGCCGCGATGGGCCTGGCCGCCACCGCGGCTGTAATCCTGTTCGACGTTCCCTTTCGCGGATCGGTGCTTGCCTTGGTGATCGTTTCGGCGGCCTTCTTGCTGGCCATGTTGCCGTTGGGGCTCTTCATTTCGACGGTGAGCCGCAATCAGTTCGCCGCCAGCCAGGCGGCCTTGATCGCGGCCTTTTTGCCGGCGTTCGAGCTGTCGGGCTTCATCTTCGAGATCGACAGCATGCCGCTGCCGATTCGCGCCCTGACCTACATCTTGCCTGCCCGTTATTTTGTTCCCTCACTGCAAACGCTCTTTCTGGCGGGCGACGTGCCGGACGTGCTCGTACCCAACACGCTGGCCTTGGCGGCGTTCGCAGCGGTGCTGTTCGTCTTGTTGATGCGGGCCACACGCCTGCGATTGGAGTGACGCCATGATCGACCGCGTGACGTCACTGGTAATCAAAGAGCTGCTGGCCCTGTGGCGCGACCGCAAGAGCCGGGTGATCCTGATCGTGCCGCCGCTGTTCCAGATGCTGATCTTCAGCTTCGCCGCCACCGAGGAAGCCAAGAACGTGCGGATGGCGGTGCTCAACCGCGATCCTGGCACGGCCTCGCGCGACCTGATTGCGCGCTTCGAAGGGGCCCCCACCTTTAGCCGCATCGACTATCTGAAGTCCGACGAGGAAATGGCCCAGGTGATCGACTCGCGGCAGGCGCTGATGGTGCTGCACATTCCGCCCGACTTCTCGCGCGAGGTGTGGGCAAACCGCCCGGCCAAGGTGCAGCTTGTGCTCGACGGCCGGCGCTCGAACGCTTCCCAACTCGTGGCCGGATACTCGGCGGCGATCGTCGAGGCTTACAGTGCCGAGCTTCCGCGGCGGCGGCGCACTCCGCGGCCGGCCAGCGTCGTAGTGGCCCGCACCTGGTTCAATCCCAACCTGATGAGCACCTGGCACTCGGTCCCCAGCCTGGTGGCCATTCTCACGACGTTGATGGGCGTGGTGGTGACGGCGCTTTCCGTGGCCCGCGAGCGCGAGCTGGGCACCTTCGAGCAGCTTCTCGTCTCGCCGCTCAGCCCCACGGAGATCATTATCGGCAAGACGGCGCCGGCGCTCTTGGTCGGCGTGGCCGAAGCGTCGGGCATGATCTTGGTGGGTGTGCTGGCCTTCCGCGTGCCGCTGCACGGCTCACTCGCGTTGCTCTATGCCGCCATGGTCGTCTACTTGTTCGCGGTGATCGGTGTGGGGTTGTTCATCTCGGCCCTGGCCAAGACGCAGCAGCAGGCGATTCTGGGAGGGTTCGTGTTCATGGTGCCGGCCATGCTGCTTTCCGGATTTGCCAGCCCGATCGAGAACATGCCCGACTGGCTGCAATACGTCAGCTACGCCAATCCAATCCGTTACTTCATGGTGGTGGTGAAGGGCGTGTTTCTGAAAGACATGCCCGCCGCGGTCGCCCTGGCCTACATCTGGCCGATGGCCGTGATTGCGACGGTGACGCTCTCAGCCGCCACGCTGCTCTTTCGGCGGCGGATGGAATAGGCCCTATGAGATCCTTACTTTCCCGGCAATTCCCAGACCGGGCTGAACTCTCCGACACGGTCGCGCAACGGTCGAACTGGGTCTCACGCTGGTGCCCCTGAAGATGTACTTCAAACAGGGCCGCGTGAAGCTGCTCAGGGGCATTTGCCGCGGCCGCAAACTGCACGACAAGCGCGAGAGGATCAAGAAAGCCTCGGTCCAACGCGACATCGCCCGGGCCTTGCGGCGGAAGCGAGGGGTAGCAGACTTCACCATGGCCAAACGCATTCGCGTGCTTGATTCGGCCAACCGAACCATGCAACGGCTCGGCTATTTGAAGCCGCTTTGCGCCTTGGTCAACAAGACCGAAACCAGCAACTTGGAAACGCTCGGCAAACGCCTCATCGAGTGTGTCACGAAACGAGTCGTCGTCTCGTCCCCGCTCGACGCTCAAACGCGCGAGTACGTGACAAACCGGCTTACGCACCGCTCGTATCACGACTTGGGTAATGCGGTGCTCGAACCGGCGAACGGCGCACCGGTACGTTTGGAAATCCAGGACGTCTGCCTGGCCGACGCGAGGCTTCCATCGCGCACCGGCAAATTGGCAGAGGCCAGTTGGCGGCGATATCCCTATCTCGGCACGTCGCTGGAGCTGATCAGGAAAGGGACTTACTCGCCGCTCACGCGCAGCCTGGTCTTGCTCGCCCTTACGCCGGGAGCGGAGTTGCTCAAAACGCTCCAGAAGCGCGACCCGGCGTTCGTGCGTTTTACCGTCGACCGCATGGGCATGTTGGCCTACGTCAAGTTTCTCAAGCCTGCTCCGGAGGCCGCCACGTGAAACCGGTTGCCGCCTATCTCGACCGCCTGTTCGAAATCCGCGCGAGCAGAAGAGGCACGCCGGAACTTTCCTACCGCGCGGCCCTGGAAAATCTGCTCAATGCCGTCGGGGCGGAGCTTGATCCGGCCGTCCGCGCGACCGCGGAACTGGCCGACACCGGCTCGGGGCGACCCGATTTCGGCCTCGCCAAGGCCAAGTCGGGCAACCTGCGGGCCGTGGTGGAGGTCAAGGCGCTCGGTGAATCGGTGCCTGAGACCGCCGGCGGCGAACAGGTGACGCGCAACGGCAAGCGATATGGAAGCCGACGGATGTTGCCACGCAAGCCTCGCGCCCGCTTGCATTCACCGCCCAACCTGCTAGTTTGCCTGCTGCATTGCGCCTGCCTGCGTCGGGTACGCGCGCGAAAGCACCTCGCGGTGCGCTTGGCGGAGGGCATCGGGTGAGCAACGTTCAGGAGGTCATCGGTTGCCGGCATCCGCGTCACATTTGTGTCGCTCAAGCCGACCGGTCGCCTGGCCTGATGGCCGATCTGCTGAGCGGCCGCATGCGTGTATCCGCGAAAATTGAAACGGGGGGCGCGTGATGTCGCGAGTCGCCATACCGCCGTGGACAGCAACCGGCATTCTGCCGCCGATCGACGCGACACGACCGGCAAGCTCGGAGCGGTCGCCGTACTTCGTTTCTCTGTCGGAGGTGGTGCTGCGGTTCAACACATCGCCCCAGCGGCATGCCATTCTCGACGGATTGCTGCGGTATCGAAGTCGATTGCACGCGGTGGGATTGACGCGCGGATTCCAGTGGCTCGACGGCAGCTTTTTGGAGAACATCGAGCTACTGGAAGACCGCGCCCCAAATGACCTGGACGTGGTGACCTTTTTTCACCTGCCCGCCGGGGCCACGCAGCTTGAAATCCAAGCCCGAAATCCGGGCCTTTTTCCGCGCACGAAGGATGAACGCCTGGCGTTCAAAAATGTCTATAATATGGATGCCTATCTGGTGGACCTGGCGACGGCTGCGGACCGGCTTATTGAAAGAAGCACCTATTGGTACAGCATGTGGTCGCACCGGCGCGACGCGCGGTGGAAGGGCTACTTGACAATTGATTTGGCCTTCGTGGAAGACGGCACGGCGGCCGCCTATCTGAGTGCGGCCCCGCCGACGGGAGCTACGCCATGAACATTCAGGAACACAATCAGCTTCGTAGCGAACAGACCGCCCTGCGGCGCATGCTGGCCGGTATTCCGCGCGAGAACGTGCTCGATCGGTCCGGCTTGGAGGCCCGTTTGGAGGAAGTTGACGAGCGGCTCGCCGCGGGCGGGGCGCCGCGGCGCGGACCCGCGCGGGCGGTGCTCACGTTTGGCGGTCGGCCGGTGCTCGACTGCCGAGGGATTTTCGCCGACTTTGGCAGCCAGGCGGCCAACCGATTTGCCGACGCGGTGGCCAAGGTCGCCGCCGGTCTTGCGGCGCCGTTGGCCGCCATGGGGCCGGTCCCCAATCGTGCCGACAGCCAATTGTTGATCACGAGCACTGCTGTCGGATCGTTCGGCTTCGAGTTCGAGGAGTATCGCCCCAATGTGCTCGATTTCGGCGACGAGAACCCAGCGGGCCAAGCTCTTGAAATCGTTCGGGGCTTGTTGGAAGGTACGCGAGGCAGCGACGACGACCTGGCCGATTCCGCGTCGGCGGCTGATCCGCGTGCCGTTGCGGCGGTCCGCGAATTCCTGGAGCTGCTTGCCTCGAACGAAGCCGTTTGCGCGCTGGAGTTTAACGAGCGGGCCTCACGCTTTCGCGATGTCGGCGAGGTCCGCCGCGCCGTGGCGCGATTGAGCCGCGAAAACCTGCGAGAGGAGCGAAAGACGCTGCACGGCGAGTTTCTCGGCGTGCTGCCGGAATCGCGGCGGTTTGAGTTCAGGCTCTCCGCCGAGAGCGAAGTGATTCGCGGCAAGGTCGGTCCAGGGGTGGCCGATCCCGACTCGATCAACCGCCATCTGCACCAGCCCACAGAGATTTCGGTGATGGCGACTCAGGTCGGCAGCGGCAAACCTCGGTACGTCTTGCTGAGCGTACCAGCCTGGGAATGACAACGAGCGTCATTGATAGGGAATCTGAGGTCGTCGAAAAGCCCTTCGGCCGGCAGCTCGCGGCAATGGGTTGGCAATGGATCGAGGGCCACCCGGACCTGCCAGTTGCTCCGCTACTCCAACCAGCGACGCGAAGTATGGCCGCACCTCTATACCAGGACAACGAGGGAAATGAGCAGCGTGGCGGAAGAGCTGGGCTTGATCGGGCCGCCGAGCGACGAGATTCTCGCCTCGATCTTCGGGCACTTCGGTTTTCGGCTCGAATCCATCGAGCGGATGCGCAAGCGTCAGCGCAAGAGCGGCCTCCACGAAGCCGTCATCTTCAGACGTCATCCAGCGATTCGCTTCGGGCGGTCGGGAACTGTTCGGGCGGTCGCGAACTGTAGTGTCACTCAATCAGCCAGCCGACCTTTTCGAGCTCTTTCTCGATTCTCGCCGCCGCGACGGGCGTTTCGAGAATGATCGGAACATCTTTGGGCAGAAGGCGGGACACTCGGCGAAAGGCGAGCATGCTTTCGTAGT
>Ga0307374_10000589_pt1 | contig 69189 bp, 76 predicted proteins | sample OX3MG_FD_202532 | JGI IMG/M metagenome (GOLD analysis project Ga0307374, IMG submission 202532) | Soil microbial communities from Risofladan, Vaasa, Finland - OX-3 | ecosystem: Environmental > Terrestrial > Soil > Coastal area > Acid sulfate soil | place: Finland: Risofladan, Vaasa | collected... | reverse complement strand
GCCCGGCTTCGGCGAACCCAGAGGAGCAGCAGTGATCGACAGTCCCACCTTCGAGCTCGACGAGCGCTTCCGTGCGGCAGCCGCCGCCGAGGGCCTGCTCGACGTCGCCTACGACGTGTTCGACGACACGGCGATGGGGCCGCTGCTCGTCGGAGTCACCGACCACGGCCTGTGCCGCATCTCGTTCGACCCGAATCCGGAGCGCGAGCTGGAACAGCTCGCGCGTGTCTACGGCCCGCGCGTTCTTCGGTCGACGAAGCCGATCGAGCGCGTGCACCGGGAGCTCGAGGAGTATCTCGAGGGGCGCCGCCGCGATTTCGACGTCGAGCTCGACCTCCGTGGCCAGCCGGACTTCTACGTCCGCGTGCTCGCCGAGCTTGCTCGCGTCGGCTACGGCGAGACGACGACGTACGGAACGCTCGCGGCGCGGGCCGGCAACCCGCGCGCTGCGCGCGCGGTCGGCACGGTCATGAACCGGAACCCGGTGCCGATCGTGCTCCCGTGCCACCGCGTCGTCGGCGCAAACGGCAGCCTGACCGGCTACGGCGGAGGGCTCCACCGCAAGGAACTGCTGCTGCGCCTCGAGGGCGCGATCCTCTAGTCGGGCTGCTTACTTGCCCCAGTGCAGGGCGATGACGGCGAGCACGCCCGCGATGAGGAGCGCGAGCCCTGCCAGCCACGTACCGCCTCGCCGGCCCAGCGGGATCATCGAGCCGAAGGCCATCAAAGCGCCCGCGATCGCGACCAGCGCCGCCGACACTTCCTTGAGCCGGAGCGCGTTGTGCACGGTGATGAACAGGAGTGGATGCATGCGCACATGGTCGACTCCTCGTCGGACGGATACGCGGGATCCCGGATGCCGCGCCCGACCGCGGGAGCGATAACGAGGGCATGTGGCTCGTCGTGCTCATCGTGTTCGTCACGATGTTCCTCATCCAGGCGGCGCAGTTCACCTGGATCGAGTACCTGCTGCGTCGCATCGACGTGCTAGAGCGTGGCGGGACGGAGCTTGTACCCCACGCCCCACACGTTGACGACCCAGCCGGGAAGCCCGGCCGCCGCCAGCTTGCACCGCACGCGTGAGGCGTGGGACTCGACGGTTCGCGTCGGCACGAACGTCCGGTAGCCCCACACGTCGCGGAGCAGCTGTTCGCGCGTGAAGACGCGATCCGGGTCCTGCGCCATCCGGAGCAGGAGCGTGTATTCCTTCGCCGCGAGGGTCACGTCGCGTCCGCGCACGACGACCCGCCGCGCCGAACGGTCGATGACGAGCTCGCCAAGGTCGACGAGATCGGCCCGCGGCGAGCGGCGACGAAGGACAGCGCGGATGCGCGCCACGAGCTCCTCATACGCGAACGGACGCGTCAGATAGTCGTCGCAATGCTCGAGCGCGCGCACACGCTCGGACGCGTCCGCCCGGCCGAGCACGATCACGGCGCAGTTGCCGACGCGGCAACGGTCGAGCCCGGCGAGGTCGCCGAGCACGAGCACGTCCGGCTCGGCTGCGCGAGGGAGCTCGTCCGCCCGCTCGAACGCGAGGACGTCGAAGCCGTCGCTCGCGAGCTGCTGCGCGAGGAAGCCGCGCACCGACGCTTCGGGCTCGGCGAGCATCAGCGCGGTCATGTGGCGAAGGTAGCCACGCGTTTGCGCGCGCGCCAGATGTCCTTTCGCGCAGAAGTGTGACTTCTCGTCTACAAGCGTCCGGAGCGAACAACGCCCCATAACAGCCAGATGCCGAGCACCGCCGACAGCGCGAACCCGACGATCGAGATGACGTTCACGCCGAGCAGATGCGGCCCGGCCTTCGCGAAGATCCCGATGAGGCTCGAGCCGATCAAGCCGCCGGTGACGACGAGCGCGATCACGAGCCGGTTGAACACGCGCTGGAGGTCGGCGAGGAACTCGTCGAGCCCCTTGTGGACAAAGCCGACTTCGATCCGGCCCTCCCGCAACTCCTCGAGGATCTCGTGGATCTGCTGCGGCGCCTCGCGCAGGATGTGCGCGTACTGGAACGCGTCGCGTCTGGCCCGCCGCGCTATCCGCTCCGGCGTGAATCGATCGAGCATGAGCCCACGCGCATACGGGCGGGCCACTTCGAACACGTTGAAGTCGGGATACAGCTCGATGCCGACGGATCCCAGCGTCGCGATCGTCCGGTCGAGCAGCAGGTATCGCGTCGGAAGATGCAGGTTCATCGAGTAGATGAGCTGGAACGCCTCCCGGATGATCTGGATCGGGTCGATCTCGGCGAGGCTCGCGCCGTAATACCGGTAGTAGATCTCGCGCAGCTCGGCGAGGAACTCCTCCTCGCGTTCGCGCGGGTAGCGCACACCAAGGTCGGCGAGCCGTTTCGGGAGCATGTCGACGTTCTCCGCAGCGGCGTCGATGAACAGCCGCGTCAGCTTCGTCATGTCGTCGTCGCTGAGCTTGCCGGCCGAGCCGAAGTCGACGAGCCCGATCGTCCCGGCCTCTTCGAGCACGAGGACGTTCGCCGGATGCGGGTCGGCATGGAAGAACCCGTGCCGGAAGATCATCGTCATCCACGTCTCGGCGGTGAGATACGCGAGGTCGCGCCGCTCCTCGAGCGTGAGGCCGAGCGTGTCGACGTCGGCGAGCTGCGTCCCGTCGAGCCACTCGAGCGTCAGCACGCGCGCGCGCGAGTACGTCCAGTAGACCTTCGGCACCTGCACGTGCGGGTCGCCGGCGAAGTTGCGATGGAACGTCTGCGCGTTGCGGCCCTCGAGCCGGTAGTCGAGCTCCTGCCTGATCTGGCGCGCGAACTCATCGACGAGCGCACGTGCATCGATGAAGTCGAGCGCGCGCACGCGCTCCTTCACGAGCTTCGCCGCCTGGTACAGAAGGACGAGATCGGCCTCGATCTGACGCGCCGCGTCGGGACGCTGCACCTTCACCGCCACGGCGCGGCCGTTCGGAAGTGTCGCGCGGTGCACCTGGCCGATCGACGCGGCCGCGACCGGCATCGGGTCGAAATCGAGGAAGAGGCGGTCGATCGAGTTCCCGAGCTCCTCCTCGATCACGCGCTCGGCCTGCTCGAACGGGAACGGACGGACGTCGTCCTGCAGCGGCCGCAGCTCGACGAGCAGGTCGGGCGGTACGATGTCGGGCCGCGTGGACAGGAGCTGTCCGAACTTCACGAAGGTCGGCCCGAGCTCCTCCAGCACCTCCCGCAGGTGCTGACCGCGCGCCGACGGCGTCATCGCATCGACGTCCCCCATCCGCCGTCCCGGGATGAGGTCGGTCAACCGGTGCGCCTCGAAGAAGTAGCCGAAGCCGTGGCGCACCATGACCTGCGCGATCTCGGACAGGCGGCTGAGCGTGCGCGGCGCCGGCTGGGCCATGCGACTCAGTGTGACACGACTTGGCGTTCCCGCTGCGCACGCCGGCCCCACGGGCCCGGCGGCACGAGGAGCTGCTCCACGTGCAGGTACGCGAGACCGACGCGCGGGAGGTCGCTGAGCCGCTCGACGCACAGGTAACGAGGCCGCCACTCGGGGAAGAACTTGCGGTTGAACGAGTACAGGCGCTCGAGCTGGAACACGCTGTCGGCGGCAAGTAGCGCGCGGCGGGCAAAGCGCCGCGGCACCGTGATGGCGCGCTCGGGTGAGATCAGCTCGGTGAACGCGCAGAAGTTCAGCGAGACCTCGGTGGCGTCCGTCTCCTTCGCCCACGCGAGCGTCTCCGCGATGAGGAACTCGGTGAGCCCGTTCGGGCTGTCGGGACGGCGGCGCATCGTGCTCAGCGACCAGCCGCCGGAGCCCGCGGTCGGTGCGAGGTGCAGGAAGCCGCCGATGTCGGTCTCCGTCTCGGCGACCGCGAACACGGTGCCCGGAACGTAGAGCTCGTCCATCGACATCGTGAAGCCGCGCTCCGGCTGGTTGCCGCGCCACAGCTCGGAGACCGTGTCGAGTGCCACGCGCAGCGCCGTATCGGTGTCCTCCGCGGCGATGACGCGCAAGCGGTAGCCCGCCTTCTGCAGTCGCGTGACCGACTGGCGCACCTTGCGGATCGGCCGGCCCTCGAGGGAGAAGTCCGCCGGTCGCAGGACCGCCTCCTCGCCCAGCAGGATCGGACGCAGCCCGATCGCGCGATAGCGGTCGAGGTACGCGTCGGACGCGCCGAGGACGGCCATCCGCCAGCCGTGCGCACGCACGACTCGCTGGAACTCCGCGAGCAGCGCGTCGAACTCGGCTACCTCGCCGACCGGGTCGGCACTGATGAGCGCGGCGCCGGCGACGACGCGATACGCGAGGAACGAGCGGCGCGTCGGTGAGAAGAAGTAACTCTTGTCCCGGCGAAGCACGAAGAACGAGAGGCTGTCGTTCCCGTATGCGTCGACAAGGGCGCGGGCCACGCGACGCTCCCCCACCGTCTGCGCGACCTTGTGCGTGAACGGCCGCAGCCAGAAGTAGAGCGCGGCAGTGCCGAACAGGAAGCCGAGCGCGGTGAACATCGCCGACAAGTCGTCCGGGATCTCGCCGCCGTGCAGCTCGATGCCGAGGACGACGGCGGCGGCCGCCGCGCCGGCCGCAGCGAGCGCCAGGAGAGGCCGAGTCGACGCCGGGTCGCCGGGAACGTCGAACCGGCTGCGGTACCGCACGAGGGCGACGAGCAGGAGCAGCGAGATCGTCGCCTCCTCGAAGTCGAGCCCCTTCGCCAGGTGGGCGACGGCCGATGCGATCACGACCGCGACGGCGAGCTGCCAGGCGCGCCGGCGGCGGGCCGCAAGCGAACGGGACAGCCAGATGAGGAGGATGCCGAAGGCGAGCGCGCCGACCCGGGCCGCGGTCGGAAAGCCCGGCGGCAGGACACCCCGCACGAGGCGCACCCGGTCGGCCATCTCGGGCGTCATGGCCGAGGCAATGCCCAGGGCGCCGACGAATGCGGCGGCCCAAGCAAGCACCGACTCCGCCCTGGGGCTTCGCAGCCTCACCTAGGCAGGGTACAACGTCGTCATGCCGATCGGATCGCCGCTGCCGCGCTGGCTCGCCCCGCTCCTCGGCCTCATCGCACTCTTCCTCATCCCCTGGACGTTGTGGCTGACCTTTTCGCTCCCCTCACGGCACGTCACGGACCATTACGACCTTGCCTGGGTCGGGTTCGACATCGTCCTCGCGATCGCGTTCGCTGCCACGGCCTGGGCCACGGTTCGCCGAGAGCACTGGCTCGTACCGTTCGCGGCCGTGACCGGCACGATGCTCGTCTGCGACGCGTGGTTCGACATCGTCACCTCGCAATCCGGCGGCGAGATCGTGGAGGCCGCCCTCGAAGCCGTCTTCGGCGAGCTGCCGCTGGCGGTGCTCTGCGCGTACATCGTCATCGACGTCGAGCGCTTCCAGTCGACGTTCGACCGTTTCCGACAGCCTACGCCGGCGGCGCGTCGTGCGGCTCTTCGAGCAATGTCAGCCGATGCTCGAGCTGAGCAACGCGAAGCTCGAGCTCGTCCAGATCGTCCCGCGTAACGAGGTTCAGGTCTTCGACGAGGCTCCGCAGGAGCCCCACCGTCTGCTCGCCGGCGCGCGTCCGGGAGCCGCGCATCCGTGCCGGCAGCTCGCCCAGCAGCTCCTCGAGGGCTTCGACGATCCGTGGATTACCGGGCACGGCCGTGCGGCCTCGAACGGCGCCGCTGGCGGCGCTTCTCGCGCCGCGCCTGCGCCGCCGGCTCCGACGGCGACGCCGTGATGACATCGACGAGCTCCGGCGTCGACTCCTGCGCGAGCGCCTGCTCCGATTCCTCGAGCGCGGCGTCGCCCGCGTTGACCTTCAGTCTGCCACGGCCGCGCTTGAGGCCGTCGACCGTCGGCGGCTCGATCTCGCCCGCCCGGGCCATCTGCTTGCGACGCGCGTACTCGGGCTCGCGCTCCTTCCACATCGTGAGCAGCGGCGCGGCGATGAAGATCGACGAGTACGCGCCCGAGCCGACGCCGATGAGGAGCGCGAACGCGAAGTCCTTCAGCGTCGATCCGCCGAGCACCTCCAGTGCGGCGATCGGGAGCAGCGTGATGAACGTCGTGGCCAGCGAGCGGCGGATCGTCTCCCACAGCGAGACGTTCGTGATGGTCGCGAACGGCTGCCGCCGCATCAGCGGGATGTTCTCGCGGATGCGGTCGAAGATGATGATCGTGTCGTAGATGGAGTAACCGAGCACGGTGAGCACCGCTGCAACCGTGTCGATCGTCACCTCCTTGAACACGAGCGAGTAGATCCCGACCGTGATCAGGATGTCGTGGATCATCGCGAGGATCACCGGCACCGCGAACTTCAGGTCGAAGCGCAGCGTGATGTAGATGATGATCAGCGCGAGCGAGACGAGGATCCCGTAGATCGCGTCGATCGCGATCTGGTGGCCGAAGCTCGACGAGACGTCCTTCGACCCCGTGGCATAGGCGCCGGCCTGACGCTGATAGTCGTTCGTCAGCGTGGAGAGTTGCGCGCTCCTCAGCGACTTCGTGCGCACCTGCCACCCCGTGAAGCCGCCGTTCACCGGCGATCCCGTCCCCTGCACCACCGCGTCGGGCTGGCCGTCGGCGGCCGCGATCTTCAACACGCTGGCCTGGGTCTGCGGCTTGTGCGTCTTGAAGGTGATCTGCGTGCCACCCTTGAAGTCGATCCCGAGGTTGAGGCCGCGCACGCCGAGCGAGACAGCGCCTGCGAGGATGACGACGCCGGAGAGCGCGAGCCACACGTAGCGGCGGCGCATGAAGTCGATCTGCAGCCATTTCGCCGTCTGCTGCCCGTGCGCACCCATGAAGCGCGGGTTGTCGAACCACCGGAAGCCGCTCAGCAGGCCGAGCATGGCGCGCGTGGCGGCAACCGCGGTCAGCAGGGAGATGAGCGTGCCGATAAGCAGCATCAGCGCGAAGCCCTTCACCGATGCGACGGCGATCAGGAACAGCACGAACGCCGTGATGGCGGTGACGACGTTCGCGTCCAGAATGGTGTGGAACCCCTTGCCGTACCCGGCCGAGATCGCCGCCTTGACGGACTTCCCGGACCGCACTTCTTCCTTGATGCGTTCGAAGACGACGACGTTCGCGTCGGCCGCGACGCCGATGGTCAGGATCAGGCCCGCGAAGCCCGGCAGCGTCAGCGTGACGTTGAAGAGCAGGATGGCCGCGTAGTAGAGCGCCGCGTAGATGCCGAGGCCGAAGACCGCGACGAGCCCGAGGAAGCGGTACAGGATCAGCAGGAAGATCGCGACGATGATGAGACCGACGAGCGCGGCATGCCACGCCTGCGTCAGCGAGTCCTTGCCGAGCGTCGCCGAGACGTCAGTCCGTTCGACCTGCTGGAAGTTGTACGGGAGCGCCCCCGTCTGCAGAACGAGCGCGAGGTTCTTCGCGGCGGTGAAGGAGCCGCCCGCGCCGAGGTCGATCTCCGCGTTCGGGCCGGCGATGCCGTCGGGGTTCTGCTTGAAGTCGATGTACGGCGTCGACTGCAACTGCCCGTCGAGCACGATCGCGAAGTGCTGGGCGTACGGGTTGTTGGTCGGGCTGATGGCTGGGCTGCCGGCAAGCTGCCACAGGACCTGCCCGCGGTGCGCTTCCGCGGCGGTGATCTTCCCGAACTCACTCGCGCCGTGGCCCGTGAACTGGAGGAGCACGACCGGGAGGCCGGTGCTCTGGCTGAAGTCCGCCGTCGTGCCGCTACGGACGAGATCCGATCCCGTCATCTCGGGGATTGGGCCGGCGCCGGTCTTGCGCGTCGGGTAGTACTTGAGCAGGTAGTAGTACGTCGGCGACAGCGCTGCGTTCGTGCTCACGCCGAGGCACCCCGTCGTCTCTGCGCAGCTGACCACGGTCGTGTGCTCAGGCACTTTCATCACCTGTGTATCCGCCGGCGCCTTCCCGCCGAACGGGCGCAGGAGCTGCGCCAGGGTGTTCGCCGGTCCTTGGATGACCGAGTGCTTGACCGTCGTGGTCGTCGTCGGCTTGCCGCCCTTCTTCGCCGCCGGCGTCGTCTTCGTCGTCGTCTTGTTGCGGAAGAGGTAGTACGACTCCGGCGACCCCTTCGCCGCCTGCGTCTGCACCTGGGTGAGGAGGTCGTACAGCGACGGCGTCGCGACGGGCGCGCCATTCGAGCTCGTCGACGGGCCGGTCAGGTCGGCCTCGAAGTCGAACAGCTGCAGCTGCGCCGTCTTGCCGATGAGCGCCGCCGCCTTCGCCGGGTCGTGCACACCGGCGAGCTCCACCACGATCTGGTTGCTGCCCTGCCTGCGGACCTCCGGCGAGGAGACGCCGAGCTTGTCGATGCGGCTCTGGACGATCTCCTGGGCCGTGACCATCCCGGAGGCGTCGACCTGCACGCCCTTCGGCGGCACGGCCTTGAGGACGACCTCGAGGCCGCCCTGGAGATCGAGGCCGAGAACCGGCTTCCTGTGGATCGGAGAGCCCGGGACGGCGAGCAGGACCGCGCCGACGACGGCGGCCATGATCGCGCCCATCAGGATCAGGTACTTGCGGCGGTCACTCACGCGCGAGAAAACAGGTTAGCCGCCGTTCTCCGCGGCCGGTGGCTCCTCCGGCTCCGGCTCCGCGGGCTCGTCCTCGGCCTCGGCCGCCGGGAGGACGCTGGCGATCGCACGGCGGGCCACGCGGACGCTGACCTGCGGCGCGATCTCGACCACCACGCTGTCGTCGTGCAGCTCGGTGACCCGACCGTAGATCCCGCCCGCGGTGACGACCTCGGCGCCGACGACGAGCTCGGAGAGCATCTGGCGCGCCTGGAGCTGCCGCTTCTTCTGCGGGCGCACGATGACGAAGTAGAGAAAGCCGAACGCGACGACGATCAGGAGGAAGCCGGGGCCGCTCATGGGGTGATGTCCTTTTCCGTTGGCCGGGCGAGCCGAGCGAGCGCGTCCGCGCTCCACGATGCGAAGGCGCCGCGCTCGATCGCCTCGCGAGCGGCGACGACGAGATCGAGCAAGAAGCGGAGATTATGCAGGCTGAGGAGCCGCAGGCCGAGAATCTCCTCCTGGTTGACGAGATGCCGGATGTACGCACGCGTGAACCTCGTGCACGCCGGGCAGCCGCAGCCGTCGTCGAGCGGCAGCGGGTCGCGCGCGAAGCGGGCATTGCGCATGTTCAGCCGTCCCTCCCAGGTCAGCGCGCTTCCCGTGCGCGCCGTGCGCGTCGGCAGGACGCAGTCGAACATGTCGACGCCGCGCGCAATCACCTCGATCACGCCCTCGGGGTCGCCGATGCCCATGAAGTAGCGAGGCTTCGCGGCCGGAAGCTCGGCGGCGGCTTCGGTCGTGGCCGCGAACATGGGCACGCGTTCTTCGCCGACCGACAGTCCTCCGATCGCATACCCGTCGAAGTCGAGCTCGACGAGCCCCTTTGCCGACCGCGCGCGGAGCTCGCGGTCGAGCCCGCCCTGCGTGATTGCGAAGCGCAGTTGTCCCGGCGCGCGCGGAAGGTCGCGTTGCCGCTGCGCCCACAGCGTCGTGCGCTGCACGGCCCGTTCCAGGTCTTCGCGTGGGACGCCAGGCGGCAGGCAGATGTCGAGGCACATGGCGATGTCCGAGCCGAGGTCGGCCTGGATGCGCGCCGCGAGCTCGGGGGTGAACCGCTCGGCGCTCCCGTCGTAGACGGAGCGAAACGTGACACCGTCGTCGTCGGACGCGAGCAGCGTGTCGCGCAGCGAGAAGACCTGGAAACCGCCGGAGTCGGTGAGGATCGGACCGTCCCAACCCATGAACGCGTGCAGGCCTCCGAGCTCGGCAATGACGTCCTCCCCCGGGCGGAAGTGGAGGTGATAGGTGTTCCCGAGCAGAATGCGCGTCCCGAGCGTGCGCAGTTCGTCCGGGTCGAGGGACTTCACCGTCGCCTTCGTGCCCACCGGCATGAACGCAGGGGTCGCCACGTCGCCGTGGGCGGTGTGTAGCACGCCGGCGCGCGCCGCGCCGTCGGTCGCTTCGAGCGTGAAGCTCACAGGATCAGCATCGCATCGCCGAACGAATAGAAGCGATAGCGCTCCTGCACGGCGAGCGCGTACAGGCGGCGCGTCTCCTCCACGCCCGCGAACGCCATCACGAGAGCAAGCAGTGTCGAGCGCGGCAAGTGGAAGTTCGTCAGCAGCACGTTCGTGCGCCGAAAGTCGAAGCCGGGCGTGATGAAGAGCTCCGTGCGACCGGTCAGCGGCCCGCCGCGCGCAAGCGTCTCGAGCACGCGCACGGTCGTCGTGCCGACGGCGATCACCCGCTGCGCCGCTTCGATGCGACGCCAGGCCGCCGCCTCCACCGCGTAGCGCTCGCCGTGCATGTGATGGTCCTCGAGCCGTTCCTCGGCGACCGGCCGGAACGTGTCGAGACCGACGTGCAGCGTCACCCGCTCGACGTCGAGTAGGCGCAGCAGCTCCGGCGTGAAGTGCAGGCCGGCGGTCGGCGCAGCCGCCGAGCCCTGCTCCCGCGCGTACACCGTCTGGTAGCGCTCGGCATCCTCGAGCGGCTCGGTGATGTACGGCGGCAGCGGGGTCTCCCCCGCCGGCTCGCCGGTGAGCCGCAGGCGCCAGCGGCCTTCGCCGAGATGCTCGATCAGCTCGACCGGCCCGTACGTCGCCCCGGGCTTCAGCCGGCGCGTCGGGCGCGCCAGCCCCTCCCACAGGTCGCCGTCGAGCCGCTCGACGAGGAGCACTTCCCCACGCGGTGATGCGATCGGGATCCGCGCCGGCACGACGCGCGTGTCGTTGACGACGACGAGCTCGCCGTGCAGCTCGTCCGGGAGGTCGGAGAAGCGCCGGTGGCGCACAGCGCCGCTCGCCCGCTCGAAGACGAGCAGCCGGGACTCGTCGCGGCGCTCGGCCGGATGCTGGGCGATGAGCTCCGGTGGAAGCTCGTAGTCGAGGTCGGAGATATCCATCCGATGCGGACGCTAACGTCGCCTGCAATGGACGAGTCTGCCGTGCAGCGGGCGCTGGAGCGAATCGCGGGAGCGCGCGCGTCGCGCGCGGACCCCGCCATGCTCGACGCGGCGCTCGAGCGCGCACGGGTTCAGGTGGAGTCGCTCACCGCGGCAACGACGGTGCTCCAGACAGGGCTTCCGGGCCAGATCGAGGAGGGCCTGCGCGAGCACTTTCGCCCGAGCGCACGGCATCTCGCCGAAGTGCGCGGGCTCATGAACCAGATGGTCAGGCGCATGGAGCGGCTCGAGACCGACCTGCTCGCCGAACGCAACGCGCGCGTCGACGACCTTGCGCTCCTCGTCGACCTGATCAGCTCCGGCTGGCGAAGTGCGAACGAGCGCCTCGCACGCATCGAAGCGGCCCTCGAGCCGCGCGCCGGCAACAGCGCGGTCGTGTACCGCATCGAGCGCCCCGAGCAACAAGCGGGTTAGAGGGGTAAGGTCAGTTCGAAGCGCGCGCCGAGCCCCGGCTCGCTGCGCAGGTCGATGCGGCCGCCGAGCGCGAACGCCAGCTCGCGCGCGATCGCGAGCCCGAGCCCCGTGCCGCCGCCGTCGCGTGACCAGAAGGGGCGGAAGATTCGCTCCCGCTCCTCCGGCGAGATCCCCGGCCCGGAGTCGGAGACGACGACCGACACGCTGCCGTTCTCCGCGCCGAGCGCGAGCGAGATGCGCCCGCCCTCAGGCGTCCAGCGAAACGCGTTCGAGAGCAGGTTGGAGATCACCTGGAGCACACGGTCTCCGTCGGTGACGATGACGGGGCCGACCGTGAAGTCGCGCCGGTAGTCGATCCCGCGCTGGCGCGCGACCTCGCCGAACGCCGCGTACGCGCGCTCACAGAGCTCGCGCATGTCGACTTCTTCCTCGAGGACGGCGAACCGGTGCGCATTGAGCTTTGCGAGGTCGAGGACGTCGCCGACGAGCCGCTCGAGGCGTATCGCCTCTTCCTCGATCACGGCGAGCGAGGCGCTGTACGCCTCCGGGTCCTCGATGACGCCCTCACGAAGCGCGGAGACGTGACCGCGGATGGCCGTCAGCGGCGTGCGGAGCTCGTGCGACACGGACATGAGGAACATCCGGGAGAGCTGCTCTGCCTCACCGAGCTTCGCCGCCATGTCGGCGAACCGCGACGAGAGTTGCGCGATCTCGTCATGCCCACGCGGCTGCGGCACCTCGACGCCGTATTCCCCGGCTGCGATCTCGTCCGCGGCGGCCGACAGCGCCAGCAGCGGACGTGCGATGCGACGAGTCAGGTACACGCCGATGAGCCCGGCGGCGAGGACCCCGCCGCCGAACGCGATCGCAAGTCGTTCGAGGAGACCGAGCCAGCCGCTCCGCAGCTGCGATGCCGGCTTGGCGACGACAAGCGCGCCCAGGACCTGCTTGCCGATCGTCACCGGCTCGGCGACCGCGAGGTACGCCGTGCCGCTGACATGGATGTTGAGGGTCGTGGGCTCGTCGGACGCGAGCTGCGCGCGCGTCAGCGTCCCGACGGGCAGGTGCGGCAGCGGCCCGGCGAAGAGCGAGGCCCCGGGAACGACGGGGACGTAGAAGATCCGGTCGCCACCGATCGCCTTCCGGAGCGTCGTCACGGGCACTTCCTGTGCGCCGGCCTGGCTCGCGTACAAGGAGACGATGCCGATCGACTCGGAGCGCAGCTCGTGGATCGTGCGCGTTCGCGTGTAGCTCTGGAAGAAGCGGATCGAGATGACCGTGGCGACGAGGCCGGCGATGACCACCCCGAGCAGGAAGAACGCCGGAAGCCGAAAACGGAGGGAGCCGAGCACGGCCCGAGATTACTCCGGGGCTTAAGCGGCCGGAGTCTCGCGCGCCGGGGCCGGGCTCACCTTGTAGCCGACGCCCCACACGGTGACGATCGGCGACGCGTCGCCGAGCTTGCGTCGAAGCTGGCGCACGTGCACGTCGACCGTACGCGTGTCGCCCGCGAACGTGTATCCCCAGACCCGTTCGAGCAGCTGGTCGCGGGTGAGCACGAGCCCGCGATGGTCGAGCAGCTCCCACAGGAGGTCGAACTCCTTCGGCGCAAGCTGGATCTCGGTGTCGCCGACCTTGGCCTCGCGGCGGCCGGCATCGATGACGAGGTCGCCGTGCTCGAGGACCGCGCTCTCGCGGTCGACGCCGTGCGCCGTCGAGCGCCGCATGATGGCCCGCACGCGCGCGACGAGCTCGCGCGGGTTGAACGGCTTCGTCATGTAGTCGTCGGCGCCAACCTCGAGGCCGATGATCTTGTCGACGTCCTCGTCACGCGCGGTCAGCATCAGTACCGGCAGATCGCCGTGCTGGCGGATCCGCTTGCAGACCTCGACGCCGTCGATGTCGGGAAGCATGAGGTCGAGAACGACGAGCGCCGGCTTCTCCGACTCGACGAGGCGAAGGGCCTCGTTGCCGCTCGCGGTGGTGCGAACGGTGTATCCGGCGTTCTTCAGGTAGGCGGCGACGAACGACGCGATCGACGCTTCGTCCTCCACGACAAGCACCGTTTGCGGCTTCGTGGCCATCGGGGCGCCCTACCCGCTCGAGGTGATCTTCAGCAGATCGGTCGGCACCGCGGGCAGCGAATGCCAGTCCGGCGCGGTGGGCGTCCCGTTGAGCGAGTAGCGCCCGTCGGGCCCGCTCGAATCCGGCGTTCCCTGGAGTACGACGGTGCCTTTTCCGACCGCGAACAGGTCGACGCCCGAGCCGTACACCCAGATCTTGTACACGCCGCCGGCCGCGCGGAAGCGGAAGTCGCTGCCGACGAAGCTCGTCTTCGTGTCCGAGAGCGTCGTGCGCGTGAGTGTCGGCGCGCCGTTCGTCAGGCTGGCCCCGATGTCGTTCGTGTTGTTCGGGTCGTCGATGACGACCTTGTCCACCTGATCGGGGGACCCGGTCGAGACGTGACCGATCGCGGTGCCGTTGATGACGAGCGTGACGACGGCGACGCCGCGGGGCGCGGTGCCGTTCTTGACGACGAGCGTGCCGTCACCCGAGGCATCGTGCAGCGCAAGCGCGGTCGCGGGGAGCGCGAGCGCGATCACTGGCAGGCAGAGCATGGCTAGACGCCGCATTCCGATCAGAGTATCGCCGTCTGCCGTTTCCGGCCTTTGAGCGGTCCGTAAAGGTTCTGTAACGGGCGCTCAACTGCCGAAGATGCCTTGAACGGCCGCGAATACGATCCACGATGCGACGAGCAGCATGCCGCCTGCGCGTCCCATGCCGCGACGTGGCGCAAGCACGGCGAGCGCGAGCGCCGTCGCAGCGATGAGCCAGACGGCGTCCGCCCGCTCGAGGCCGCTCCCGCCCGCGACCGTCACGAAGAGCGCGGGAATCGCGAGCCCGCCCACGAGATTGATCGTGTTCGAGTTCATCGTCTCGCTGACGAGCGCCGCGCCGCGCCGGGCGAGGCCGAGCCGGATTCCGGTGTACGCATTCGGAAGGCTCGTCACGACGGCGAGCACGAGCACGCCGACGAGGACGTTCGGCATGCCGACGGCGCGTCCGAGCCGCAAGCCGGTGTGAACCATCCCGATGCTGCCGAGCACGATGACCGCGAGGGCCGGCGGGATGAGCAACACGGCGCGGATGTCCACGCCCTCCGGATGACGGCGCGCGCCGAGCTCACGCCGTAGCGCAACTGCGGCGTACGGGATCAGAAAAAGCAGCGCAAGCGTCACCGCCGCCCACGCCGGCAGGACACCGAACACGAGCAGAACGACGACGAGGGTGACACCGAGCGCGACGCCGCCTTCGAGCGCAAGTGCGTCACGCTGGATCCGCACGTTGCCGGACAGCAACGCACTGACGCCGATCATCGCGCCGATGTTGAAGACGTTCGAGCCGACGACGACACCGAAGCCGGCGCTCTTCGCACCGGTCGCGAGCGCAGCGATCGCGGTCGCAAGCTCGGGCGCGTCGGCGCCCGCGGCGGTCAGGAGACCGAGCAGCCCTTCCGGAAGCCCGAGCCGCTCGCCGAGATGGTCGAGCCGCTCGGCGAACACGGCGGCGGCGTACAACGTCGCGGCGAGCGACACCACGAAGAGGACGGCGGCGAGGCCTGTGGACACGCTGTCTAGTACGTGTAGAAGCCGCGCCCGCTCTTGCGGCCGTAGAGACCGGCGTTCGCCATCGCAACAAGCCGCGGCGGCGCGGCCATGCGCGGCTCGCGCAGCTTGTCGTACAACGCCTCGCTCGCGTGCACGTGCACATCGATGCCGACGAGGTCGAGCAGCTCGCACGGTCCCATGGGCCATCCGGCGCCGTGCTTCATCCCGGCATCCAGATCCTCGGGGCTCACGCGGGCCTCGTCGAGCACGCGCACGCAGTCGTTGAGCAGCGGGATGAGGACGCGGTTGACGACGAAGCCCGGCGTGTCGTGGCAACGGATCGGATGCTTTCCGAGCTTCTCGCCGAGCGCGTATGCAGTGTCGAACGCGATGTCGGAGCTGAGCTCTGCCCGCACGATCTCGACCAGCGGCATGAGCGGCGCCGGGTTGAAGAAGTGCATCCCGACGACGCGCTCCGGCGACGACGTCGCGGACGCGATCTCGGTCACCGAGAGCGCGGACGTGTTGGTCGCGAGCACCGCGTCGGGGCGGCAGATGCGCTCGAGCTCGCCGAAGAGCTCCTGCTTGGGACGGAGCTCCTCGACGATCGCCTCGATGACGAGGTCGCAGTCCGCGAGATCGTCGAGCTCGGTCGTCGTCGAGAGCAGCGCGAGATCGAACGACTCGATCTGTCCCTTCTCGACCTTGCGCGTCAGGAAGTGCCCAATGCGCTCGCGCGCACGCTCGCCGAGGTCGGCGGTCACCTCGCGGCCGACGGTGTCGAGACCTGCCTCGACGCAGAGCTGTGCGATACCCGAGCCCATCGCACCGAGTCCGACGACGCCTACCTTCATGCGCGAGACCCTAATCGCGGACCGAGCACGACGATGACGGCACCGGCGACCGCGAGCAGTCCGAGCGCTGCGCTGAGACCGACTCCGCGCGCGACGAAGCCGATCGTGGGGCCGTTGACCAGGCCGCCGGTGTAGCCGGCGGTGGCGATCGCAGCGACGCCGGCGCTCTGCGAGATCCCCGGCATCGCTGCGCCGATCCGGAACAGCGCCGGGACGATCGCGGCGCAGCCGACGCCGACGAGCGCGAACCCGATGAGGGCTGGAACGGTCGACCGCGTCAGAATGGCGAGCAGCGTCCCGACGCACGTGACCATTCCGCTGCGCTGGGCGAGCCCACCAAAGCCCCAGCGTGCGAGGAGCCGGTCGCCGAAGAGTCGCGCCGCGCCCATCGCGGCGGCGTATGCGACGACGGCCCCGGCCGCGACGGCCGCGCTCGCGCCCACCGGTCCGCTGAGGAACACGGCGCTCCAGCTCATCGCCGCCGACTCGACGAAGAAGGCGCAGAACATCAGAACCGCGGGAAGCGCGAGTGGCCCGCGCGGGAGTGCGAGATGAGCCGTCTCGACCCCGGCCGCGGTCCCGGGGAGCAGTCGCGGTACCGCGAGAAGCGTGATCAGCACGAGGGCGGTCGCGACCGCGGGCAGCTCAGCTTGAAGTCCCACCCCGACCGCCGCCGAGACTGCGGTGACGGCAGAGCCGCCGAGGAGCCCGAAGCTCCACGCGGCGTGCAACGGCGAGAGCAGGTGCCGGCCGGTCCGGCGTTCGAGCTCGACGCCGTGGGCGTTGAGCGAAACGTCGGCGACGCCGATACCCGAGCCAAGCCCGCACGCGATGAGCAGCATCGGAGCGAACGACGGGACGAAGGCGGCACCCGCCAGCGCACCCGACGCGAGGACGAGGCCGACGGCGGCAGGTCCGCGGCTTCCCCGGCGGGCGGCGAGCCATCCTGCGAGCGGCAGCGACAACGTCGCCACCGCCGAGACGGCGAAGATGACGATGCCGAGGCGCCCGCTGTCGAGCGACAGCTTGTGCTTCAGCGCCGGTAGGCGCGCGACCCAGACGCCGTCGATCGCGCCGAGCACGACGAAGCCGGCGACGAGTGCCCGATGAGCCCGAGTCAAAGGTACGCCGGTACCAGGTACCGGTCGTCGGCGCAGGCGAGAAAGGGGCGAACGACTGGAACCTGGTACCGGATTACGAAAGCCGCTCCACCACGCCCGCGATGGCCTGGCCGAAGCCGATGCACATCGCAGCGATGCCATAGCGGGCGTTGCGGCGCTCGAGCTCCGACACGAGCGTCGCCGTGATCCGTGCGCCAGTCGCCCCGAGCGGATGGCCGAGCGAGATGCCGCCGCCGTTCGGATTGACGTCACCCGCTTCCCAGCGTTCGCCGAGATTCGTGTCGGCGAGGAACTGCAGCACGACGGAGGCGAACGCCTCGTTCACCTCGATGACTTCCATGTCGTCCCAGGTGAGGCCGGCCTTCGCGAGCGCGCGGTCGCACGCTTGCGGGTTGCCGTGCAGCATCAGGTGCGGGTCGACGCCGGCGATGCCGAAGCCGAGGAAGCGCGCACGCGGCTCGAGGCCGAGCGCGGATGCCCTCTCCTCCGACGCGATGAGCACCGCTGCCGAGCCGTCGACGATCTGGCTCGAGTTCCCGGCGGTCACCTTCCCGTCGGGGACGAATGCCGGCTGGAGCGCAGCCATCGTCTCGAGCGTCGTCGAGCGGCGCACCGCTTCGTCGACCGCAAAGCGCGTCCGGACGAGCGTCGTCCCGGAGTCCGGCGACGGCAAGTCGAGCTCGATCGGGATGATCTCCTTGTCGAAGCGCCCCTCGTCGATCGCGCGCGCGGCGCGCATGTGCGACTCGTACGAGTACCGGTCGAGATCCTCGCGCGAGAGGTTCCACTTCGCGGCGATCTCCTCGGCCGAGATGCCCTGCATGACGATGTCGAAGCGCTCGTACACCGCGTCCGACATCGAGCCGCGGTTCGAGCCCATCGGGACGCGCGACATCATCTCGACGCCGCCCGCGATGACGAGGTCGAGCTGGCCCGACCACACGGCAGCGGCGGCATTGAAGTTCGACTGCATCGAAGAGCCGCATTGCCGGTCGACGGTCGTCCCGCAGACCGAGACGGGCCAGCCGGCGGCGAGCGCGGTGTTGCGCCCGGTGTTCCAGGCCTGCTCGTCGACCTGGGAGACGCAGCCCCACTGGAGGTCCTCGACCTGATCCGGGTCCACCCCGTTCCGCTCGACGAGCCCATTGATCACCTGGGCCGAGACGTCGTCGCCCCGGATGTGCGAGAGCGTCCCGTTCTTCTTGCCGATCGGGCTCCGCAGGGCGTCGACGATCAGCGCATCTGTCTTTTGCGCGGTCACCTCATTACTGTATCTGTGTCGTGCTCCGCAAGAACGCGAAGATCGAGCTGATGGCGCGGGTCCCGCTCTTCGCGCAGTGCTCGAAGCGGGAGCTCGCCGAGATCGCTGCCCTCGCCGACGAACTGTCGCTTCCGGCAGGCCGGAAGCTCGCCGCCGAGGGAGCCGCCGGGCACGAGTTCGTCGTGATCGCCGAGGGCGCTGCCGACGTGAAGCGCCGCGGCCGGGTGGTCAACCGGCTACGGGCGGGCGACTTCCTCGGAGAGATCGCACTCGTCACCGGGCAGAAACGCACGGCCACCGTCACGACGACGGAGCCGTCGCGGCTGCTGGTGCTCACGGCGCCTGCGTTTCGGAGCCTCCTGCGAGACCATCCTGCGCTGCAGCTGAAGGTGCTCGACGCGCTCGCGGAGCGGCTTCCGACGGAATAGATCAACCCCTTCGGGCGTTCTTTTCCGTATGAGCAAGAACCCGAAGATCGAGCAGCTCCGGAAGGTCCCACTGTTCGCACACTGTTCCAGGCGAGAGTTGGCCGGCCTCGCGGCGCTCGTGGACGAGCTCGAGCTCCCCGAGGGCCAGACGGTCGCCCGGGAGGGCGAAAGAGGCAGGGAGTTCCTCGTCCTTGCCGACGGCATTGCCGACGTCGAGAGCGGTGGCGAGATCGTGAACACACTCGGCCCCGGCGACTTCTTCGGTGAGATCTCGCTCGTCACCGGTGAGCCGCGTACGGCCACCGTGACGACCCGCAGCGCGTCGAAGCTCTTCATCTTCAGCGCACCCGCGTTCCGCTCGCTCCTGCACGACGCGCCCGGGATCAAGACGCGAGTGCTGGCAGCCGCGGCGCTGCGTCTCGCGGCCTAATTCCTCCGGGGAACCTTCGGCCGCTCCGCGTGGGCAAGCCACGTCGGAGCGGCAAGCGCGAGCACCCGGCGCTGCCCTTCCGTGGCGCCGGTCCCGAGCTCGCGGAACGTATAGGCAACGTCGCCGCCGATGACGACGAGCCCGTCGGGCGTGTCGACGAGGACCGACTGGTGACCCCGCGAGTGACCGGGCGTCGGTAGGAGCCGGATCCCCGGCAGCACCTCTGCCTCGCCGTCGTGCTCGACGTACGTCGCGCCGTCGAAGTGCACCCAGTCGAGCGGCGCGCGCGGGTTCGCGAGCTCGCGCGACTGCACATGGATCGGGACGCCGGGAAAGAGCCGGTTGCCGCCGCAGTGGTCGAAGTCGAGATGGGTGTTGATCACGGAAAGGACATCGCGCGGGATCTGCTCGGGCATCGGCACGGGATCCCATTCGGCATCGAGCTCCGGCGTCGAGTCGATCATCCCCGTGTCCACGAGCACGAGGCCCTCCGGGTGCTCGATCGCGTGCACGTACACGGGGAAGCCTCTGACGGTGGCGGCGAGGTGAGGCCGGATCACCTGCGTAGACTCACACGCCGTGGTCGAAGTTCGCTCCCCCTACTCGGGAAAGGTCGTCGGGCATGCGCCGAAGAGCGGCGCCGACGACGCCCGCCGCGCCATCGATGCGGCGGCCCGCGCGCTCGAGAGCCCATTGCCCGCGCACAAGCGGGCGGAGATCCTCGTCAAGACCGCCGGCCTCATCGGCCGCCGCCACGAGGAGGTCGCGCGGACGATCTCCGAGGAGGCGGGCAAGCCGATGAAGACGGCGCGCGTCGAAGCCTCGCGCGCGATGTCGACGTACACGTTCGCAGCCGTCGAGGCGCGCAAGCTCGTCGGCGAGATGATCCCGATGGACGCCGCGCAGGCCGGCGAAGGCAAGCTCGCGTTCACCCTTCGCCGCCCCATCGGTGTGGTCGGCGCGATCTCGCCGTTCAACTTCCCCTGCAACCTCGTCGCGCACAAGATCGCGCCCGCGCTCGCCGCAGGGTGCCCCGTCGTCCTGAAGCCGGCAAGCGCGACGCCGCTGTCGGCACTGCTGCTCGCCGAACTCGAGCACGAAGCAGGCCTGCCGGAAGGGTGGCTCACGGTGCTCGTCGGCCCAGCCTCCGAGATCGGTGACGTCCTCGTCGAGGACGAGCGCGTCCGCATGATCACGTTCACCGGCTCGAGCGAGGTCGGGTGGAAGCTGCAGGAGCGCGCGCCGCGCAAGCGGGTGAAGCTCGAGCTCGGGAACTCCACGCCGGTGATCGTCGCCTCGGACGCCGACGTCGAGATCGCAGCAGCCAAGCTCGCGGCGAACGCGTTCGCATTCGCGGGCCAGAGCTGCATCTCCGTGCAGCGGATCTACGTCGAGCGTCCCATGTTCGACGCGTTCCTCGCCGCCTTCGTGCCGAAGGTCGAGGCGCTGAAGGTCGGCGACCCCGGTGACGACGAGACCGATGTCGGACCTGTGATCGACGCCGGTGCGCGGGAGCGCATCCTCGACTGGATCGCCGAGGCCGACGGAGAGGTTCTCACCGGTGGCGAGCAGGACGGTCTGATCAGGCCGACGGTGATCGCCAACGTCTCCGACCATGCGAAGGTGAGCTGCCAGGAGGTGTTCGGTCCGGTCGTCATCGTCAACCCGATTGGCTCCATCGACGAGGGCATCGAGCGCGCCAACGGGACGCGCTACGGGCTCCAGGCCGGCGTGTTCACCGCGTCGATCGACATCGCGCTGCGCGCGGCGGACCGGCTCGACTTCGGCGGCGTCATCGTGAACGAGGCGCCGACGTTCCGCAGCGACCAGATGCCGTACGGCGGCGTGAAGGACTCCGGCAACACCCGCGAAGGACCTGCGTATGCCGTGCGCGAGATGACCGAAGAGCATCTCGTCGTGGTTCAACGCTGACGTGCCGGGTACTACGACGCCGTGATCGGCGTCGGCGTCGCGTTTCTCATCGCCGGAATCGTGCTGGTGTTCCTCATCCCGTGGGCCGGGATCCCGGTTGCAATCGTCGGGCTCGTTCTGTGCCTCTTGTGGTTCGCAGGATTCGGCCGGCGCGGGCAGCCTGTGCATCGCCGCTACTAGTTAGAGTCGCGCAGATGCCGCATCTGCCGGGCTTTCGTCGCGCAAGCGCCGAGGCGGTGCCGTCCGCGCGTGCCGTCCCACCAGTCGGCCGACTCCGCCGGCAGCGCCGCGAGCTGCTGATCGAGCGCTGCGGCGAGCTCGTGCGCGCCGCCGTGCTCGCGGGAGCCCGCTTCTTCGCCCGGTGCGGCCGCCCGCTCGAGGCGCAATGAGCGCGAAGCGAGAGCCGCGGCACTGCCCCCGCTGCGGGATCGCCTACGAACCCCTGCAGGAGTACTGCCTCGAGTGCGGGGAGCGGCTTCCGTCGAACGGGGGACCGATCGGCGCGCTCGCGGCCGCGTGGCAGCGTCGCTTCCGCTGGTACCCCGGCGACTGGGTCTGGCCCGCCCTGCTCTTTCTTGTCGTCGCGGTCGTGGCCACAGCGGTCTCCGCGGCCACGACGTCGAGCTCCGGCACGACCATCGTGGCAACGCAGCCGAAGATGACCGTCGGGACGGGCACCCGGCGCTCGGCCACCGCGCCGAAGCTCACGGTGACGACCGGCACGCTCCCGAAGGCGCCGGGCGCGCCCTCGACGCCCTCGGCGACGACACCGACGCCGCCGCTCGCAACCGGCCTCGCCGCATGGCCGCGGAAGGTGACCGGCTACACCGACGTGCTCGCATCCGTGCCCCTCTCGGCCGGCAGAGCGGTCGCCGTCGCCCGGGCCCGCCAGGCGAAGGCGGCCGGCCTGCCGAAGGCCGGCGTCCTCGTCTCCGCCGCCTACCCGAGCCTCCGCCCGGGCTACTACGCCGTCTTCTCCGGGGTCTACTCCACCCCGGCCGAGGCCCTCGCAGCCCTCTCAGCGGCCCATGGGCGAGGCTTCCCGGACGCGTACGTGGCACGCGTTACGCATCCCTAGCGGGGTGTAAACCCCGCCGGAGCGGGCACGTGACGGGCGGACGGCGACGGCGCCTGTTTACTCAGCCGGCAACAAATGCCGCCACTTTGTAACAGGGGCCGGAGCGTGTAGGATCGAGCGCAGGGGATTGCAGGCAGGACGATTAACCCGCTGTTAACACGGCCTTGGCGGGGACTTCACAGGAGAAGGCGAGACTGGTGATCGAAGAGCGGACCCTCCAGTTGCAACACTGCATGTATCAGTACTCGCGAGCGATTTACCGGTCGATCAAGGATCTCATCGATCCCTACGCCGACCGGGAGTCGCAGATCGAGTCGAGGCGTGCCGTCCTCGAGGCGTGCGAGCAGACGATGGAACGGTTGGCGAAGGATCCGTTGTATTTCGCGAAGCCGGACCGCGCACTCTTCCAGGACATTCGCCGCTACTTCCCCATCACTGCGCAGGCGGAAGTCGCCTGGGCCGTGCAGGCCGGCGTGACCGCGGCGTCGACGTTCATCCAGGAGCAGATCGAGTCCGGTGCGCTCGACGGCGGCGTCGCTCGCTGCCGCGCGACGACGCGCAAAGGCAAGCCGTGCCAGCGCACACCGCTGCCGGACCGCGACTATTGCCCCTCGCATCAGCATCTCGAAGCACGCGCAGCGGCGTAACGAGCTTTTCCACAGCGCCTTCCACAGCGTTTGCGCAGTAAGCTCGTTTCACACTGTCGCACGACACTGACAAGCTGATCCGCCAGCTCTCGCTGGTCGCGTTCCTGATGGCGGAGCGGCGGCCCATCACCGCGCGCGATGTCAAGTCGAACGTCGAGGGCTATTCGGAGATGTCGGACGAGGCGTTCGCCCGCCGTTTCTACTCCGACCGCGCCGAGCTGCTCGCGCTCGGCGTCCCGCTGCAGTCGCAGCGCGACGAGTTCACAGGCGAGGAGCTGTACACGCTCCGTTCCGAGCAGTACTTCCTGCCGAAGCTCGAGCTCGAGAACGACGAGCTCGCCGCGCTCAACACGGCGCTGTATCTCCTCGAGGGGAAGTTCGCGTACGCCGAGCCGCTCCGGCTCGCGCTGCAGAACCTCGCCCTCGGCCGCCCCGGGTTCATCGAGTCGCCGTCTGCGACGGCCGGTCGCGTCGAGGTGCTCGACCCCGACTACTCGCCGGAGATGCCAGGCCGGCTCGCGAAGCTCGAGGGCGCGATCTCGAAGCAGCGCACCGTCAAGTTCGACTACTGGTCGATCTCGCGCGACGTCGAGTCCGAGCGGACCGTGAACCCGTACGCCCTGCTCCCCGACAACGGCGTCTGGTACGTCGTCGGCCACGATCTCGACCGCGACGACCTGCGCACCTTCCGGGTGTCGCGCATCCGCGGCGAGATCCGGTTCGCGACCCGGCGCGAGCGCGACTTCCGCATCCCAACCGATTTCGACATCGAGCAGTTCCGCGGGCGGCCGCCGTGGCAGATCGGCGACATCATCGGTGAAGCGCGCATTGAAGTGCCTGGCGACACCGCCTGGTGGGTGCAGCGCGCGTACGGCACGACCGGCCGGCTCGAGGACGGCGTCTGGATCACCGAGTACTCCTCCGTCGAGCAGCTCGCGAGCTGGGTCCTCCGCCAGGACGGCCGCGCCGTGCCGCTCGAGCCCGAGGAGCTCCGCCGCGAGGTGGCCTCCTCCCTGCGCCGCGTCCGCGACGGGCACGAAGGCAAGGCCCCCGTCCCGGCCCGCGACGCGCCGCTGCGCGGCGTGGACGGGATCCCGGAGCGTCCCGCCGGCCCGGTCGCGCCGGAGCGCTTCGCCGTGCTCCAGGCACTGCTCGCGTTCCTGCTTGCCGCCTGCGGCGAGAACAAGGAGGCGGCCATCTCGGTCGCCGACCTCCTGGAGCGCTTCCCGTCCATCCCGGCCGACGAGCTGGAGGAGCACCTGTCGCTCCTGAACCTCGTCAACTTCGGCGGCGGGTGCTACACGGTCTATGCCGAGCTGCGGGAGGACGCCGTCCACGTCGACAAGGAGTTGTGGGGCGACACGTTCCGCCTCGCGCCGCGCCTGACGCCGCTGGAGGCGCGGGCCATCCGCCTCGCGCTCGAGTACGTCGGCCCGATGATCGCGGTCGACGCGCACACGCCGCTCGAGCGCGTGCGGAAGAAGCTCGAGGAGACGTTCGGCCAGTTCGAACTGCAGCAGACTCCCGAGCCGCACGTCGGCCCAAGCGAGGAGGATCTCGTCTCGACGCTCGCGCGCGGCATGCGCGAGCACCGCCTCGTCGAGATCGAGTACCAGAAGGAGTCGGACGTGCAGCCCTCGACGCGCGTCATCGAGCCGTACAAGTTCGAGCGTGCGCTGCCATGGTGGTACGTGCACACGTGGGACCGCACGAGCGACGGTGAGCGTTCCTTCCGGCTCGACCGGATGCGCAGCGCGAAGCTCACCAAGGAGAAGTTCGACGCGCGCGAGGACTTCGAGCCGGTGCGCCTGCGCAACGCGCGTCGCGCATTGGTGCTGTACACGCCGGCGATCGCGCGCTACGAAGTGGAGCGCGGCGCACGGCGGCTCACCGACAAGTCCGCGCTGCGCGAGATCCCTGTCGGTAGCGACGAGTGGCTCGAGAGCGAGATCCTCTCGAAGCGCGGCGAGGCGATCGTCCTCGAGCCTGCAGATCTGCGCACGCGCATCGCCGAACGCGCGCGTTCGCTGGCGAAAGAGCTCGGCGTCGAGCGACTTCGCGCCCGCGTCTAACCCACCGGCAGCGTCAACGTGAACGTCGAGCCCGCGTCAGGGCTCGAGCGGACGTCGATCGTGCCGCCGTGCGCCTCCGCGATCGAGCGCGCGATGAAGAGGCCGAGGCCTGTGCCGGGCTTCGAGCCGCCGGCGATCTCGGCGCGTCCGAACTTCTCGAAGATGAGCCGCTGCTGGTCGTACGGAATGCCCGGCCCATGGTCGGCGACGGAGATCCTGACCTTGCCGTCGACGGGCTGCGCACGCACGTCGACCTCGTCACCCGACACCGAATACTTGATCGCGTTTTCGATGAGGTTTGCGAGCACCTGGCGCAGACGCTCCCGGTCGCCGCGGATCGCCGGAAGCGACGGCGACACGCTCGCCGTCACCCGCACCTCGTCCTGCCCGATCGCCGCCATCGCGACCGCGTCCTCCACGAGCCGGCCGAGGTCGACGTCGGTGAAGCTGTAGCTGAACGTCCCGGCCTCGATCTGCGACGTGTTCAGCACGTCGCCGATGAGATCGGCGAGCCGGTTCGTCTCGTCCGCAATGAGGGCCAGGAACGCCTCGCGCTGATCGGGCGCGAGCACGCGCCAGCGCTCCTGGAGTGTGCGCGCGGCGCCGATGACGGCCGCCATCGGGCTGCGCAGCTCGTGCGAGACGAGCGACACGAAATCCGCGCGCAACGCCGACAGGCGGCGCAGCTCCTCGACCGTGTGATGCTCCGCCTCGTAGGCACGGATGTTCTGCACCGCGGTGGCTGCGAGGCGTCCAAGCAGTGACACGAGCTCGACGTCGTCCGGCGTGAACGCGTCCGGCTCCACGCGGGAGAGCGCGATCATCCCGATCGGGAGCGTGCCGGCGAGCAGCGGCGCGACGATCTCGCTGTGCAGGCCGAGGTCGGCGAACACCTTGTCCTCCGGATACTCGGACTGCGCGAGGTCGCCCCGGACGATGACGTCGCCGCCACGCACACGGTCGAGCACGGACCCGCGCACCGGTCCGGAGCTTCCGGGCGGGAAGATCTCCGTGGCGCCGCGGCCGGCAGTGGCGATCGTCTTCGCCATATCGTCCTCGATCAGCACGATCGCCGTCCGGTCGAAGGGCACGACCGTGCGCAGCTCTCGGATGAACGCGGCAAATGCTGTCTCGATCTCGAGCGACGATCCGAGCGCGCGCGCACAGCGGTTCGCGCCTTCGAGGATGTCGCTCCGCCGGCCGAGCTCGTCGCGCAGCCGCTCCGCCTCCGCGGCGCGCGCCGCGAGACCGTCGCGCAGCCAGCCGACGACGATGCCCGCGAGTGCGCCGACGAGGAGGCGGGAGACGACCGTGCGCCACGCGACGCCGGGCCCGAACGCGTCGACGACGAGCATCGCGCCGACCATGACGGTGCCACCGACGAAACCGCCGGCGAGACCGAACCGAAGCGCGGCCTCGACAATCGGCACGAGATAGAGCGCACGGTACGGCTCGCCCGGTTGGTAGGAGAAGACGGCGACGAAACCGATCGTGCTGACGCCGTCGAGGCAGATCGCAAGGACGCGAGCGCGCGACCGACCAGTGCGGCCGAGCTCGACCCAGGCGATCGCGCCCGAGAGCGCGGTGGACGCGGCGAAGAACGCGACCACCGCCCACGCCCACGGCCGGTACGACGACGGGAAGGCCGTGAGCGACACGTCGACGATCGCGACGACGACGAGGGAAGCGCGAAGCAGGACGAACCAGTGACCGGGGCGCCTAGGCACCGACGTTCTCTGCGGCGATTGCCGCGTTCCGCTGAAGGAGCGTGCCGTCGTTCCGCGGCACGTACAAGCGCGCGTAGCGCGCGCGAAGCTCGCCGGGGTCGGCGGCGAGCCAGTCGGCGAGCGATACGTGCGGCTCCGCTCCGGCCGGAAGCGACGCGCCTGCACGCCGCTTCTCGACGCCGCGGTTCCACGGGCAGACGTCCTGACAGATGTCGCAACCGTAGACCTGTGGCCCAAGCTCGACGCGATACGCCGCAGGCATCGGTTCCGCAGCCTGCGTCCAGTACGACAGGCACTTCGTCGCGTCGAGCGTGCCTGGCTCGTCGAGCGCGCCCGTCGGGCAGGCGTCGATGCACAGGCGGCATGCGCCGCAGTCGGCGTCGAGCGGCGGCGTCGGCTCGAGCTCGACGTCGGTGACGAGTGTCCCTAGCACGACCCACGATCCATGGCGCTGCGTGATGAGCAGCGTGTTCTTGCCGTAGAAGCCGACGCCGCTTCGTGCGGCGCCTTCTCGGTCGACGTGCTGGTTCGCGTCGACGAGCACGCGATACGCGCCGCCGATCTCACGGCCGAGCGCGTCGAGCTTCTCCCGGAGCTCCGCGTACGCGTCCCACCAGGTGTAGCGGGGGAGGCGCCCGTGACCGGGCGGCCGTTCGGGCTCGGGCGCGTAGTAGCAGAGCGCCGCCGAGACGACGGTGCGCGCGCCGGGCACCAACAGCTCCGGGTGGCACGACTCCTCCGGCCGCGCCATGGTGAAGCGCATGTCGGCAAAGAGGCCGCGGGCACGGCGCTCGCGGATGTGGCGCTCGGTGTCTGCGTAGGGCTCGGCGGGCGCGGCGCCGACGGCGTCGATCCCGAGCTCCGCTGCCAGCTGCCCGAGATGCTCGGCGGTCACGCCGATAGTGTGCCGCGCGTGCTTGCGGTTCGTATCCACGAGGACGGCGGGCCTGAGGTGCTCGTCCTCGAGGAGGCGCCCGACCCCTCGCCCGGGCCGGGCGAGGTCCTCATCCGGCTGCGCGCGTCAGCTCTGAACCATCTGGACGTCTGGATCCGCAAGGGCCTCCCTTCGGTGCCGAAGCCGCGCATCCTCGGCGCCGATGGCGCCGGCGTCGTCGAAGCGCTCGGCGACGGCGTGAACGGCTTCGTGCCGGGACAGCGGGTGGTGATCAACCCCGGCGTGGAGGCGGCCGACGGCGCCATCCACGTCGTCGGCGAGCACGGTGACGGGACGAACGCCGAGCTCATCGCCGTGCCGGCGACGAACGTCTATCCGATTCCGGACGGGCTCTCGTTCGAGGACGCGGCCGCGTTTCCGCTCGTGTTCGAGACCGCGTACCGGATGCTCGTCACGCGCGCGGCGCTGCGCGAGGGCGAGTGGGTGCTGCTGTGGGGCATCGGCGGGGGCGTTTCCACGGCCGGGCTCGCGATCGCGCGCGCACTCGGGGCGAAGACGATCGTCACGTCGTCGAGCGATGCGAAGCTCGAGCGAGCGCGCGAACTCGGAGCGGATGCGGTCGTGAATCACGCAACCGGCGACGTGAAGGCGACCGTACGCGAGGCGACGGACGGCCGCGGCGCCGACGTCGTCGTCGACAGCGTCGGCGAGGCGACGTGGCGCATCTCTCTCGATGTGGCGGCGCGTGACGGACGCATCGCCGTGTGTGGTGCGACCTCCGGACCGAACCCGCCGGCCGCGCTCCATCGCGTCTGGTGGAAGCAGCTGACGATCCTCGGCTCGACCATGGGGGCGAAGGCCGACTTCGAGGGCGCGTACGACCTTGTGGCGAGCGGTCGCGCGCTTCCCGTGGTGGACGAGGTCGTGCCGCTGGCGGAGATTCGCGCAGCGCATGCTCGGCTCGAGGCCGGCGAGCAGCTGGGCAAGATCGTCCTCTCGATCCCGTGACGCTCCAGAACCGGGTGACGCCGCTCGGCGAGCTCGTCGCCGTGCCGGAGCGCGGGCTCGTGTACGGCAATCGCGGATGCCTGCATGACGCCGAGCGCCGCATCCGCCGGCCGTTCCAGGTGAAGCGGTGGATCGCGTGCCGGCTGGAGTTCCGGGGCCGGTACCGCGCGGATCCGATGCCGCCGGGGCGCTACACGGGGCTGTTCTTCCTCGACGAGGCGACCGCATTTGCCGCAGGCCATCGCCCGTGCGCGGAGTGTCGCCGCGAGGACTACAACCGCTTCATGGCGATCGTCGGCGAACGGCGCGCGGACGATCTTGACGAACGACTGCACACCGAGCGACTCGGTCCGCGGCGTGCGGAGGCCAACCTGCCCGACGGCGCCTTCGTCCTCGTGGACGAGAAGCCCTGGCTCGTGCTCGGCGACGTGTTGCTGCGTTGGACGCCAGGCGGCTACGCGGAGGGACGCGCCCGGCCACCGCGCGCTACGACGATCACGCCGAGAACGACACTCGAGGTCCTACGCGCAGGCTGGAACGGCGCCGTGCCGTTCCTGCACGTCAGCGCGGTGGAACGACCGAGACGATCCCGGTGAACTCGAGCTCGTCCTCCATGTCGACGCTCTCGACGAGCCATTCGGTGCCGTCGATCTCGATCTCTTCGCCCTCGCTGACGAGGTAGTCGGTCGTCAAGCGGCGAGGCAGATCCTCGTCGGGGAGCTGGACGGCCCAGGTGTAGTCCGGCATGCCTTACCCGAAGCCGAGGATGAACTTCGCGTCGTCCGACATCTTGTCCGGCGTCCACGGCGGGTCGAACGTCAGCTCGAGGTCGACCTCCTCCACCCCTTCGACCTCGCGTGCGGCGCGCTCGATGTCGCCGGCGATGAGCGGCCCGGCCGGGCAGCCCATCGACGTGAGGCTGTAGAGGATCTTCACCTTCGGGCCTTCGACCTCCACCTCGTAGAGGAGGCCGAGGTCGACGATGTCCATCCCGAGCTCGGGGTCCTCGACCGTGCGCATGAGCTCGAGCACTTCTTCCTTCGTCGGCATGGGAACAGTGTAGGGGTCGGAACCCCATTTAGGCGCCCAGTTCAGCTGCGTACGCCGATGCCGCGGCGTTGTTGCGCACCCCAGGTTCGCCGCCGGCGTGCGAGGTCGACGAACGCGAGGAGCCGCCAGACGTCGTTGAGCTGCCTGTAGCCGACGTTCTCTGCGACGGAGAAGACGAGGAGCCGCACGACATCGCGCGTGCTCGAGTGACGACGGAAGCTGAACTCCTCGAGGGCGAGCGCGGCGACGGACAGCAAGACCCCGAGTAGCAGCGAAACGACGAAGAACCCGATCAGAAATGGGAGTGAGAGCCGTCCCGTCGCATAGGCGTAGATCGTCACCGGAAACCCGACAAGCTCGATCAGCGGGCCGCAGAGCTCGAAAATCACAAAGTACGGGAATCCGAAGCAGCCGAGCACGCCGTAGCGCGGCCGCATGAATAGGCCGCGGTGGCGCCACAGGGTCTCGGCAAGCCCCCGCTGCCAACGCCGCCGCTGGCCTCCGAGCGTCCGGAGGTCCTCCGGTGCCTCGGTCCAGCACACGGGATCGGGAACGAACTCAATCCGATACTCCTCGCCGCGATCACGGAGGTACCGGTGGAGGCGCACGACGAGCTCGACGTCCTCACCGACCGTGTCGGTTCGCCAGCCTCCGACAGCCTCGACGAGCGAGCGCCTGAAGAGGCCGAACGCGCCAGAGATGATCAGCAGCGAACGGAGGCGGCTCCATCCCATCCGGCCGACGAGGAACGCCCGGAAGTACTCCACGACCTGCAGCGTCGCGAGCGGGCTGCGTGGGAGCCCGACCTCGACGACACGACCGTGGTCGACACGGCAGCCATTCGCGATCCGGACAATGCCGCCCGCGGCCGCGACCACGGATGGATCGTCGAGTATCGGCTTCGCGACACGCATCAGCGCATCCTCCTCGAGCATCGTGTCGGCGTCGATCGCGCACACGTATGGGTACTGCGCCGCCGAGAGGCCCATGTTCAACGCGTCGGCCTTACCTCCGTTCTCCTTGTCGAGCACGAGCAATTCCGGATGGCGTCTGGAGACGTACGCGGAGCGCAGCGGCTTGGTAGGGACCGCGTCGCGGAGCGCCTTGCGTATCCGTACGAGGTCGAACGCCTCGACCAGAGTGCGCATCGTCTCGTCGGTCGAGCCGTCGTTCACGACGACGATCTCGATCTCGGGATAGCGAAGGGTCAACAGCGACCGGATGCTCTCGACGATTCCGGTCGCCTCGTTGTACGCGGGGAGCAGAATCGAGATCGGCGGCGTCAACGGCGAGGCGAATGCTTCGTCCTCCCCCGAGTACGCGCGCGCCCGGAGGTGGTGGGTCACTCCGCGCCACGCGATCCCCGTGAAGACGAGGTAGATCGCGTTCAACGCGGCGAAGTAGAGGAGGGCAACGACGGCCGTGGCCTGCAGCGCGAGAGTCACGAGCGAATCGCTGCGCGGTCCGCGGCTTCCAGAACGTGCTGACCGAACTCCTCACGCCCAGCCGCAGCGAGCAGCTCCGGATCGACGCGCGCCAGAGCGCGCGCGGCGCTCTGCGCAGCGTCATAGTGATCGGACCGCGCGAGGGCGAGGAGCGCCGGCGCAGCGTCACGGCCGCCAATCTCGCCGAGTGCGCGTGCGGCAGCCGCACGGACGAACGGGATGCGATCGTCGAGAGCACCCCGCACGGCCGCCGCAGCATCCTCGGCGGCCAACCGGCCGAGGGCGCGCGCCGCGCTCGCTCGCACCTCTGCTGCGGAGTCGCGCAGTCGCGCGACGAGCAGGGGCGAGTCCGCGGGCTCGCCCAGCAGCCCGAGCAACTCGACGGCAGCCTCGCGGAGACCTGGATCTCCGTGGTGCGTGAGCGCACGCAACGCCGGCAGCGCAGCACTGCCGAGCCCGAGCAGAGCCTCTCCGGCGACGCCATGGGCGACGTCCGCGGTCACGAACACCCGCACGAGGTCCTCGACCGCAGCGGAAGCGCGGAGACGCCCCAGGCTTCGCGCGGCAGCCGTGCGCACATCGCGCGAACCGTCGCCGAGCGCATCGCGGAGCGCTCCAATCGCCTGCTCAGAGCCCATGGCGCCGAGCAGGTCGGCCGCGGCGGCGCGCCGCCAGGCATGACGGTCGCCGAGCGCCGCCATCGCTCGGTCAACGCTTCCACTGGCCTCGAAGTAGTCCGCGAGCGCGGAGCGTGAGTCGCCCGTCACCTGGCGCGCGTACCGCGACAGCAGTCCCGCGAGGACACCCGCGTCGCGCGTGTCGACGGCCTCGGTTTCCTCCCCGCTCACGAGCGCGAGCGCGAGCGGCTCGAGCCGCTCTTCCGCCTGGTCGCGCTCGACTTCGATTCGGTAAAGACGAATCCGTCGGAAAAGGAGGAGGCTGACGAACATCACGCTACCGCCGCCGAGCGCGACGGAGCTCCACGCGAACAGCGCCTGCACTATCGGCGGCCGAGGATAGCCTGCACGCGAGCCAACAGCTCCTGCGGGCTGAACGGCTTGCGGATGTAGTCGTCGGCGCCGGACTCGAAACCCCGCGCGACATCCGCGTCTTGAGCACGCGCAGTCAGGAGGATCACAGGCATCCCGCGCGTTGCGTCTTCACTGCGCAGACGTCGAGTGACCTCATATCCGTCGAGCTTCGGCATCATCACATCGAGCACCGCGAGAGCCGGTACGCGCTCGAGCGCGAGAGCGAGCGCCTCTTCGCCGTCGCGTGCGACGACGGTGCGATACCCGGAGCGCTCGAGCCGGAAGATCACCAGCGAACGAATGTCATCGTCATCATCAGCGACGAGCACGAGCGGCCCATGTTCGGTCATGGCCATTCCTCGAAGGAGTATCGCAGGCCGGTCAAAACGCGCTGAAAGCCCGGCCCGGCATCAGGCGAGCACTAAGAGGCTCTCACATAATGATGTTCGTCGATCCGGGCGCAATCGGCGAGTGCGATGCAAGGAGGCCCGATAGTTGCACTATCGGGCCGACTGAGGACGCGGCAGCGCGCCGCCGAGTGTGGCCGGGCGACACAATCGTTCATTGTGTGAGAGCCTCTAAAAGCCCATCAAGCGCACGTCCTCGCGCCGCTCGCGCGCGAAGAAGTGGATCCCGTCCACGAAACGCACCCAGTTGCAGCGGGTGCACATGAGCAGCGAGTGCGTCCGCGCGCTGTCGGCGAGGAAGCGCACCCCGTGGAGCAGGTCGCCGTTGGAGACGCCCGTGGCGGCGACGATCACCTCGCCGGGGGCGAGATCCTCCGTTCGGAAGATGCGCGAGTAGTCGTCGATCCCGCGCTCGCGCAGCTCATCGATCTCGCCCCGCGACGTCGGCCAGAACTGCGCCTGCAACTCGCCGCCGAGGCAGCGCAGCGCCGCCGCCGACAGCACCGCCTGGCGCGTGCCGCCGATGCCGATCGCGAGGTGGTCGTTCGTCCCGCGGATCGCCGCCGAGATCGCGGCCGTGACATCGCCGTCCTGGATGAGCTTGATGCGCGCGCCCGCGGCGCGGATCTCCTCGATCAGGTCGTGATGCCGGGGGCGGTCGAGGATGATCGTCGTCACGTCGTTGACGCGCCGGCCGAACGCCTCCGCGATCGCCTCGATGTTCTCGCCGACGGGTCGCAGCAGGTCGATCGCGCCTCGCGCACGCGGCCCGACGGCCATCTTGCGCATGTACATGTCCGGGAGCTCCATCAACTGCCCCGGCTCGCCCACCGCGATCATCGACATGGCGCCGTTTCCGCCGCGCGCGACGACACCGCGTCCTTCGAGCGGATCGAGCGCGAGATCGACGTCGATGCCGCCCGACCCGAGCGTCGCGCCCGGTGCGAGGGACTCCTCCATCGAGCCGAGCACGACACGGCCGCGGATCGGCAGCCGGTCGAGCGACGTGCGCATGCCCGTCGCGGCCGCTTCCTCCGCGCCTTCCTGGTCGGCACGGCCGAGCCAGCGCGCCGCCATGAGCGCCGCGTGCTCGGTCGCACGAAGGTACGACTGGCACAGACAGGGCGCGGCCTCTTCGACCTGCCCCTCCATCGCCGCCGGCTCGTCGATCGTGTCGGTCAAAGCGCCTCCACCTGTTCCGCTGCCGACAGTACGCGTTCGATCACGTCCGCCGACGCCTGCTCGGCGCTGACGTTCTCGATCACCGGGATCCCCTCGCGCTCCGCGCGCTCGACGATGAAGGTCTGGAGGCGCCGGATATCGCTCAGGTGATCGAGGTAGCTCATGAGCGGGCGCTCACTGCCGGCGTTGCGCGAGAAGAAGTGCCGCGCATGTTCGTCCTCGTCTTCGATCGTCAGGACGAACGGGCAGACGAGCGCGCCCTCCATCCGCTTGGGCAGCAGCCCCGGGACGAGATGCACACCCTCGAAGATGATCGACCACCCCTCCTGGAGCGCGCGCTCGATCGACGCGTTCACGCCGACGAGGACGTTGCGCGACTGCTCGAGGAACCCGGCCACGAGCGGATCGTCCGCGTCGCCGACCGCCTCGCCTGCCGAGAAGCTCGAGTAGTGGATCGTGGGCATGAACTCGTGCGAGAAGAACGCCCGCAGCGTCTGCCGGATCGAGTCCGTCGAGGTCAGCCGCGTGATTCCGAGCTTGTATGCGATCTCCGTGGCGACCGTGGACTTGCCAGTGCCCGTCGCGCCGCCGATGAGGATGACGAGGGGACGGTCGTTCACGCGCGCACCCCTTGCGGAAGGAGCGCAAGGACGGCCTCGTCGAGCCCCTCGGACACGACTTCGTTCCCCGCGAAGACGACGCGACGGCTGTTCGCAAGCGCGTGCTCGACGACGACGTCGATGGCGGCCGCCTTCAACTCGACGAGATAGGTGTCGGCGTCGACGCGCTCGAGCTCCTCGTGCAGCAGGTCGCGGCGCGCGAGATTGTGCGAGACGTGGACGACTTCGGCGTCGAGGTGATCCGTGGACGCCGGCCCGGCGGTGAAGACCGCGACGCGGCCGTCGAGCGGCTCCGTCGGCTCCAGGCGCAGTTCGAGGTCGTCGAGGACGATGTCGCTGATCCGCTCGCGAAACGGCTCGCGGCCGATGAGAATGCGTACGGTCGACGCAATCGGCGGGATGGCCGCGCCGCTGCCGTCGAAGATGACGATGTCGGGCTCGAGCGACGCCGCCAGCCGAGCGCCCTCGACGACGTTCGAGACGAATGGTGCGCCGGCGATGCCCCCGCCTGCGCGGCGGCATCCGATCGTCGGCACGCCGGTCAGCACGGCGAGCTCGAGGTAGTCCGATGCAGCGTGCTGCCCTGCGCGCGAGCGCGCGACGAGCTCGTCGATCGTCGGCGGCATCGTCACGAGCTCCGGCTCGGCCGGCCCGCCCCGGCCCATCGCGACGCAGACCACGTCGCGGTGGCGCGCCAGTAGCCGTGCAATGTGCGCGGTCACTGCCGTCTTGCCGACGCGCTTACCCGTTCCGATGACCGAGATCGACGGGAGCTCGAAGCCGTGCAGCGGTGGCGGATCGAAGCGGAAGTCGGCGCCGACGACGGAGATTCCAGCGGCGAGAACGTCGGCGATCACGTCCCAGCGCCGCTCGTCGGTCAAGTCGATCGCGATGTCGACGTCCGGAACGCCGTCGACGATCGCAACGCCGTAATCCGGCACGCCGCGCAGCTTCTCGGTCCCGCCGACGAAGCGCACGGCCACGAACTCGTACGGCAACTCCTCGAGCGCGTCGCGCACGACGTCGGGATAGTGCTCGCCGTCGACGATCGCGATCGCTCTCACCGCGTCGTCGTCACCTCGCCCTCGATGCGCGCGGTGTACTTCTCGTAGGTCTTCGTGTCGGTCGAGAACTGGATGATCTTCTCCTGCCCGTGGAAGGGGTAGCGCCGCCAGACGTCCACATGGGTGCCGTCGACCTCGACGACGTTGTAACAGGGCCGTCCGTGCCCGCGCAGACGCGACGACGACACGGTGCCGGCGTTGACGATGAAGAGCCCTTCCAGCTGCCAGGCGTACGGGACGTGCTTGTGCCCGCACAGCACAAGGTCGACGTCTGCGTGCTGCAGCGCTTCGAGTGCGTCGCCCGCGTCGTTGACGATGTTGCGCTCACGCCCGGTTCCCGGCACCGGCAGCAGGTGATGGTGGAGGACGAACACGCGCAGGTCGGCGGGCTCGGCGAACTGCTCCGCGATCCAGCGGTAGCGGCCGCGTCCGATCTGCCCGTTGTCGAGGTCGGGCTCGGTCGAGTCGACGGCGACGATCGCGACGCCGTCGAGACGGAGCACGGAGTTGCGGTCGCCGAAGAGCTCCTCGAAGTGGACGTAGCCGACGTTGCGCGAGTCGTGGTTGCCGGGGATGACGACGATCGACTCGCACTCGATCGTGTCGAGGTACCGCTTGGCGAGCGCGTACTCGTCCTTGAACCCGTGCGTTGTGAGGTCTCCGGAGACGATGACGACGTCCGGGACGAGCTCGTTCACCTCCGCGATCGCCCGCTCGAGCAGGTTCGGGAGGAAGAACTGCGTTCCGCAGTGCAGATCGGACAGCTGGACGAGCGTGAACACGTTCCCGTTCTTCCCCGTCATGGCCGAAAGTCTACGGCCGTTTCACCGTCCGACCCGATCGGTACCTTGACCTTCAGATGGGGCTCGTTACCCCGGATTTCCGGGCCTTTCGCGGCTCCGAGCCGCCGCGCTTCGCCAGCCAGGCGGAGCTCGAGTGCGCGAAAGTCCTCGACTACTACGGCGTGCCGTGGGAGTACGAGCCGCGGACCTTCGTCCTCGAGGAGGACGAGAACGGCCGCGTACTCGAGGCCTTTGCGCCCGACTTCTACCTCCCCGACCAGGATCTTTACGTTGAGCTGACGCTCATGAAGCAGTCCCTCGTGACCCGCAAGAACCGGAAGCTGCGCAAGCTCCGCGCCCGTTACCCTGAGGTCAGGGTGAAGCTCTTCTACAAACGGGATCTGGAGCGGCTCGCGCAGCACTTCCATCTCGACCTGGCGTCATAGAGCTCGACTCCCGGATCGGAGACGTCTACCTCTCGGCCGAGGAGCTGGCCGTGCGGGTGCGCGAGCTCGGTGCCGAGATCGCCCGCGACTACGCCGGTCTCGAGCCGATCCTCGTCGGCTCGCTCAAGGCAAGCCTCGTTTTCCTCGCCGACCTGTCGCGCGCCGTCCCGATCCTGCACGGGCTCGACTTCGTCGAGCTCGCCGGCTACGGAAGCGCGCAGATGGGCGGCCACGAGCAGATCCGAGTCCTCAAGGACCTCGATCTGGACGTCCTCGACCGTGACGTGCTCGTGGTCGAGGACGTCGTCGACACCGGTCTGACGCTCAATTACCTCGTCCGCACCTTCGAGCTGCGCCGGCCGCGCTCGATCAACGCCGTCACGCTGCTCGACCGGCCGTACCGGCGGCTCGTGGAGGACATCCCGGTGCGCTACGTCGGGTTCGTGGTGCCCGACGAGCTCTTCGTCGGCTACGGCTTCGACCTCGAGGAACGGTGGCGCCAGCTGCCCGACCTGCGGCTGCTTCGATCCACCCCCAGCTAGCGAACTAGTCCTTCCTCAGCTACAATTTAGGCATGCCTGAAAGTGTCACGGCTGCCGTCGAGGATTACGTCAAGGCGATCTACACGCTCGAGGGCGTGGAGGGCTCCGTGACGACGACGGCGCTCGCCGAGCGGCTCGACGTCCGCCCCGCCTCGGTCTCCGGGATGCTGTCGAAGCTGACCGCGCTCGGCCTCGTTGAGCACGAGCCGTACCGCGGCGTGCGCCTCACGGAGCACGGCACGCGCGTCGCTCTCGAGGTCGTCCGCCATCACCGCCTGCTCGAGCTCTTCCTCGTGGAGAGCCTGGGAATGACCTGGGACGAGGTCCACGCGGAGGCGGAGGTGCTCGAGCACGTCCTCTCCGAGGAGCTCGAGGAGCTGATCGCGGCCAAGCTCGGCGACCCGGCGTTCGACCCGCACGGCGACCCGATTCCGAGCAGGGAGCTGAAGGTGCCGGCGGACGAGAGCCGCAGCCTCTACGCGCTCGAGCCCGGCGAGCAGGGCACGTTCGTACGCGTCTCCGACTCCGATCCGGCGATGCTCCGCTTCCTCAGCCAGCGCGGCATCGCCCCGGGCGCGGCCATCGAGGTGGTCGACCGGCAACCGTTCGACGGCCCTCTGTACGTCCGCGTCGCGGCCGACGAGCACGTGCTCGGAGCGGTGCTCGCCCGCGCGATGCGGGTCACCGCATGACGCCGCCTCCCGCCGACACCGCAACCGTCATTCTCGACCGCCCCGGCGGTCTCAGCCCGCTCGAAGCCGTCCTCGCCAAGGGCCGGCTGCGCGCGACGCTCGCCATGCTCGGGCCGGCGTTCGTCGCCGCGATCGCCTACGTCGACCCCGGCAACTTCGCCACCAACGTGCAGGGCGGCGCGCGGTACGGCTATCTCCTGCTGTGGGTCGTCCTCGCCGCGAACCTCATGGCGATGCTGATCCAGTACCTGTCGGCGAAGCTCGGGATCGCGACCGACCGGAACCTGCCGGAGCTGTGCCGCACGCACTATCCGCGCTGGGTCAGCCGCGGCCTGTGGGTGCAGGCAGAGGTGATGGCGATGTCGACCGACATCGCCGAGTTCCTCGGCGCTGCGCTCGGCCTCAACCTCCTGTTCCACGTTCCGCTGTTCCCGGCCGGCATCATGACCGGCTTCCTCGCGTTCGGAATCCTCGAGCTGCAGCGCCACGGCTTCCGCCGCTTCGAACTCGCGATCACCGGACTCCTCGGGATCATCTTCCTCGGCTTTCTGTACGAGACGCTGAAGATCGGCCCGTCGGCCACCGGGTCGCTGCGCGGCACGTTCATCCCGCACCTCGCCGGCGGCTCCTCGCTGTATCTCGCTGTCGGAATCATCGGTGCGACCGTCATGCCGCATGCGATCTACCTCCACTCCGCCCTGACGCAGGGTCGCACGCCGGCGCGCAACGACTCGGAGCGGCGGCGCATCCTCCGCTTCGAGCGGCTGGACGTGATCGTCGCTCTCGGCCTTGCCGGGGTCATCAACCTCTCCATGCTGGCGGTGGCGGCGAAGCTCTTCCATACGCCGGCACTGTCCGGGCTGAGCACGATTCCACAAGCGCACGCAGAGCTCGGCCGCCTCGTCGGCGGAACCGCGGCGCTCGCGTTCGCGGTCGCGCTGCTCGCCTCGGGGGCGTCCTCCTCGAGCGTTGGCACGTACGCCGGGCAGGTGGTGATGGCCGGCTTCGTCAACCTGCGTATACCGCTCATGCTTCGGCGGGCGGTGACGATGATCCCCGCGCTCGTCGTGCTCGCGATCGGCGTCAGCCCGACGAACGCGCTCGTCCTCAGCCAGGTCGTCCTCTCGTTCGGAATCCCGTTCGCCCTCATCCCGCTCGTGCTCCTCACGCGCCGGCGGGACGTGATGGGCGTTCACGCCAACAGCCGCCTGATGAGCGCAGCGGCGATCGCCATCTCGGCCCTCATCGCCGGCCTGAACATCTACCTGCTCGCCTCGTACGTCATCTGAGGACAAACCGGCCGCCCCGGGGGAGGCGGCCGGCGTCGTCGGGAGACGACGGTGTCAATCGAAGTTCTAGAGAAGAAACGGTTCCGGCCCGGGCCGGGTTACGGCAGGTAGCCGAGCGGATCGACGGGCGTCCCGTTCACGCGCACCTCGAAGTGCACGTGCGGCCCGGTGCAGAAGCCCGTGCAGCCGGAGAGCCCGATGACCTGGCCTTGCGCGACGTTCTCGTTACAACTCACGTCGATCTTCGACTGATGCCCGTATGCGGTCGCGAGGCCGTTGTGGTGGTCGATGACGACGAGGTTGCCGTAGCCGCTCTCCCATCCGCAGTAGATGACGGTGCCGGCCGCCGCGGCATGGATCGGGGTGCCTTCCGGGACGCCGATGTCGATGCCCGGATGGAAGCCGCCCCAGCGCGGACCGAACGGGCTCGTGATCGGGCCTTGCACGGGCCAGATGAGGCCCGCCGCGCTCGGCGTCGCAACCGCGCCGCTCGGATTGTCGCCGGGCGCTGCTGTCGCGGCGCGGATCTTCGCCTCGATCGCAGCGCTCGCCGCCTGAATCGCAGCCGATTCCCGTTGCGCCGCTTCTTCCTGCGCCTTTGTTTCGAGAAGCGCGTGCGATTTGCCCGCCTTCGCCCCTGTGAGCTTGCCCTGGTTCGCAAGCAGCGAACTGCGCAGGAACGCTTCCTGTTGCACGTACGCGTTGATCTTGTTCGCCTCGTTCTCGACTGTCTGCCGGACCGCGACCGTCTTCTTGCGCGCCGCGGCGACCTCGACCTTCGCGGTCTGCACCTGCGTCGCGATCGTGTTGTCCGCCTTCGCGAGCAGACCGAGGTAGTTGAGCTCGTCGAGGACGTCCTGGAAGCTGTTCGCCTGGAGGATGAGGTCGATCGTGCCGGGCTCCGATTGCTTGTAGATGGACACGAGACGGTTGTCGAGCCGGATGACCGCGAGCGAGTACTCGTGGCGCAGGTCGCGGAAGCGCGACGTCTGCACCTGGTACAGGCGGTTGAGCGAGCTCAGACGCCGCTGGTGCAGTGCGAGGTCGGCGCGGAGCGAGGACAACTTCGAGGAGACGCCGCCGACGCGTGTCTCGAGCGTCTGGATCTGCGACGTCAGGCTGCCGATCTGCGTGTTCAGGGCCGACTCCCGCGTGCGTGCGGCGGCGATCTTCGCCTGCACCGATGCGAGCTTCGCGTCGAGGCTCGCCTTCTGCTGCCCCAGGTTGTCACCGCCGAAGGCCGGCGCCGCTCCGAGGGCGAATCCGAGGATGAGAAGGACAGCGAGGCGTCTGGCCATCAAAAGGAAGGTTTCGTCGGGACGCCCCGCGTCCCTGCCCGGTCACGGAACTCTACGCCGCTGGGTGGTGCGAATCGTCGTCCGAAGGCCGGACGATCACAGTCGGCTGGATGGACATCCGGACGCGCCGGACGCGCTCATCCCCCTGGGCGACCCGGGCCGCCAGCCGCGCCTGCAGCGCTTCCTCGGCCCGGTCGAGCTCGGCCAGCCGCTCCCGCGCCGTCGCGGCTGTGGCCGAGTCCTCACTCTGGACGGCCTCGCCGAGGCGCAGGAGCGCCGCCTGGCGCTCGGCCTCGATCACCGCCTGGTTGCCGCGCAGGCGCTGTGCGGCCGCCACGGCTCTCGACCGCGCAAGGAGGAGCTCGAGTCTCGGGCGTGCCCAGGAACGAGCGCTGACGACGGCGTCCGAAGGCCGACGGCGCGCAATCTCCAGGAACGCCGCCGCGAAGAGCGCCGCGAGCCCGAGCAGAATGAGACCGGCCGGCCAGCTCCCGCCGGCAAAGAACACGACGGCGAGCGCGAACGAGAAGATCGCGAGTCCGAGCAGGAGAAGCGGCGGCGGCATGCCGAACCACCGAGGCTCAGCACGGGCAAGCGAGACGGGAACCGGCCCCGTCTCATCGGGTGGCAGCGGGACCCGCCTGGTGGGCTGGTCAGTGTGGTCGTGCGACGCGGGCATGCCGCGCTTCTGCCCGCGGTTCCAGCGCACGTAACGCCTCAGCCGCACGCCGCCGTAGCGGCCCCACGAGAGCGCGATAGTCGTCGTCGGAGACCTTGCCCGTGCGATGGTCGAACTCGAGCTCCTTCAGCGCGGCGAGGGCCTGGTCACGCTCCTCGGCGAGCGTGAGCCGACGGCGCTCGAGCTCGCCAGGCTCGTCGAGTGCGTCGCTCTCCGGCGCCGGCTCGCGCAGGAACGGCCGCGCAACCGCGACCACGGCGAGCACCGCGAGGATGCCGCCGAGCACGAGCGCAAGAGTCATACCGGGACGGCGGCGTACCGGTCGGCGAGCTTGCGCTGCTCGACCGCGTCCGGCCACATCGCCACGAGGGAGCCGAACACGAAGACGAAGCCGGCCGCCCAGACGAGGTTGACGAGCGGCTTCACGAGCACCTTCAGGTCGAGCGTGCCGTTCTTCGAGATGCCGTCCGCGATCGTGTACACGTCGCCGAGGCTGCGCGGGTCGTGATAGATCGAGACGTCGTTCGACGACGACTGCTCGACGGGGAACCAGCTCTTGCCCGGGTGCAGCGTCGTCACGTGCGAACCGCCCCGTGAGACGTCGATGACGGCGCTCGTCTGCTGTGCGTTCTGCAACTGCCTCGTCCCCAGCGACACGTACGTGAGCGTGTAGCCGGCGGCCCGCATCGACTGGCCGGGCTTGAGACTCTGCTCGCGGATTGTCTGATACGCGCTCGAGCCTGCGATGCCGATTGCGAGCAGCACGATCGCGGCGTGGACGATGTAGCCGCCGTAGCGGCGGCGGTTGCGCGCCACGAGACGCGGCAATGAGCCGGTGGCGCGGCGCCCCCTGACGAACTCGAGCGCGATGGACGCGGCGACGAAGGCGGAGAATGTGTACGCGAGCAAGCCTGGGGTCGAGCTGCCGAAGCCGAGGGCGAGGAGCACGATTCCGGTCACGACCGACACGGCGGCCGGCACCGCGAACGTCTTCCCGAGTGCGCGCAGCGACGCCCGGCGCCAGGCGACGAGAGGCCCGATCCCCATCAGCAGGAGGAGTGGGAGCCCGAAGCTGTGCAGGAAGAAGTCGTAGTACGGCTTGGAGACCGAGCGCGTCTCGCCGTTCACCGCCTGCGTCAACAGCGGATAGACGACGCCCCACAGGATCGTGAGCGCGAGCGCGACGAGCAAGAGGTTGTTGTAGAGGAAGGTCGCCTCACGCGAGACGAGCGACTCGAGCTTCGTCTTGGAGCGCAGCAGGGGCAGGCGCAGGTAGATGAGCGCGACGGAGAACACGATGACGACCGCCAAGAAGCCGAGGAACCAGCCGCCGAGCGAGCTCTGCGAGAACGAGTGGATCGAGTTGATGACGCCGGACCGCGTCAGGAATGTGCCGAAGACCGAGAGACAGAACGCGAGCGCGACGAGGGCCACGTTCCAGATCTTCAGCATTCCGCGCTTCTCCTGGATCATCACCGAGTGCAGGAACGCGGTCGCCGCGAGCCAGGGCATGAGCGCCGCGTTCTCGACCGGGTCCCATGCGTAGTAGCCGCCCCACCCGATCTCGACGTACGCCCAGTGCGCCCCGAGCAACTGGCCGACGCCGAGGAACGTCCAGGCCGCGAGCGTCCACCGCCGCGTTGCGACGAGCCAGCGTTCGTCCGTGCGGCGCGCCAGGAGCGCGCCCATCGCGAACGCGAACGGGATCGTCAGCCCGACGTAGCCGAGATAGAGCATCGGCGGGTGCGCGAGCATGTACGGGTTCTGGAGCGCCGGATCCATGCCGGCGCCGTCAGCAGGAGCTGCCGCCGTCGCGAACGGGCTCGAGACGAAGCAGAGCATCAGGGCGAAGAAGACGGCGATGCCGCCGAGCACGGGAACGGTCCACGCGATGAGCTCCCGCGAGCGGCGATTCAGCAACACGGCGAGCGAGGCGTACCCGGTGAGGACGAGCAGCCAGAGCAGCAGCGAGCCTTCCTGCCCGCCCCAGAACGCCGAGAGCGCGTAGCCGAGCGGAAGCGAGTGACTCGTGTGCTGCGCGACGTAGACGAACGAGAGATCACGCCGGCCGAGCGCGACCAACAGCACGATCGCGGCGACGAGCGTGGTGACGAACGATGCAACGAGCGCGTTCTGCGCCGACAGCGCGAGCCGCCGACGTCGCTTCCATGCGGCCAGCGAGCCGCCGACGAGCGCGTACGCGACGAGCCCGAAGCTGAGGAGGAGCGCGGCGCGACCGAGAAGCGCCATTTGGGTTAGGCGTTCGTCTTGGCCGGCGTGTACTTCGACGGGCACTTCGTCACGAGCGATCCCGGCTTCGCGACGAACGTGCCGTTCCGGAGCGTTCCCTCCACGACGATCTGCCGGCCCGTCCTGAACAGGTCGGGGACGCTGCCCGAGTACAGGACGCGCGTGCGCGCAACGGCGGCTCCGTGGTCGTCCTTGAGCAGGAAGCGCATGCCGCCCGCGTGCGCGTCGCCGCCGACGTGGCCGACGACGGTCCCAACGAGGAGAACGTCCTCGCCGACGTGCTGCCCGACGGTGCTCGGGCCGATCTCCGGCGTGCCTGCGCCCGCGATCGACGTGTACAGGATGAAGACGGCGAGCACAGCTGCGACGGAGAGCGCGATCACCAGGCGAGCAGGGCTCCGCTTCACGCCAAGATCGTATCGGGGCGGGCGCTAGTGCTGTTCGCCTGCGGTGACGCGTCGGGCCGGCACCCGATAGCCATGATCGTGACAAAGGGAGCCGGGAGCATCCTCGGTGAGCGCGTCGCAGTAGCCCTTGCCGTACGCGGCGCGCAGGAACGCGGCCACGACGTCGAGGTTCCACTCGGAGATGTCGGACGCCTCCCGCCACAGGTCGGCCAGCCGGAGGTCGATGTCCAGCTCCAGAAGGTCGATCCGCGACGGGTGCTTGGCCATGCCGAAAAGGTAGAAACTGCGTCGGACGGAATGGGCGCGATCAAGTTCGGACCGGCACGAATGCCCTCCCGCGAGAGCCCCGAGGCCGCGATCGACGCGCTCCTCGAGCGTGGACTGAGCGCCTGCGAGATCGACTTCGAGGGGAAGTTCTGGATGGAGTACGCGTTCGCCGAGCGGCTCGGCGTGCTCGCGCGGGACGCCGGTGTCGCGCTCTCGGTTCACGCGCCGCTCGCGGGCTTCATGGGGCATGCAGAGCGTGGCAAGAAGCTGAACATGGCGATCGGCATGCTCGACCACTCGGCCGGCATCGCCGCCGCTTGCGGCGCAGAGCTCGTCGTGTTCCATCCCGGCTTCCTGCTCGGCCGCGCGCGCGAGGAGGCCCTCGCGTCGATCGTCGAACAGCTGGGCGAGTTGCGCACGCGCCTGGAGGAGAAGGGGCGTGCGGTGCCGTTCGGCGTCGAAGTGATGGGCCGTGTGCGTGAGATCGGATCGCTCGAGGACGTCGTCTTCATCGCGTCGCAGCTCGGCTGGGTCCGCCCCGTGCTCGACTTCGCGCACATGCACGCAACGAGCGACGGCGCCTTCGTCGGCGTCGATCCGTTCGCCGCGGCGCTCGAAGCCGTCGACGAGGTCCTCGAAACGGGGGCGCCGTTCCACATCCATTTCAGCGACATCGCGTATGCGAACCGAAACGAGACGAAGCATCTGCCGTACGGCGAGGGGACGTTGCGGGCGGAGCCGCTGCGCGACGCGCTCGGCCGCTTCGAGCGGCCGGCGACGGTGATCAGCGAGTCGCCCGACGCCGAGTCGACTCAGGCGATCGGTGCGGTGCTGCTCGGCGAGAGCTCCGCGAGCCGCGCCTCGTAGCCGACCGCGTCCTCGTCGCGCTCGCGGTCGCGGTAGAACTCGACGAGACGGCGCAGCGCCCAGCGCTCGATCGCACGCATCTGCAGTCGCTCGAGCTCGTCGACACCTTCGCGCAACAGCTGCTCCGCCTCCTCGTCACGGCCCTGCGCAGCGCGCACCGCCGCGAGCGAGATCTTGGTCGTGGAAATAGAAACGCGGTCCTCCGGGCCTACCGACTCGCGAGCCTCGAGCGCAAGCCGCTCTGCTTCTTCGAGCCTGCCGCCGTGGATGTAGACCTCGGCGAGCGAACGCTGCGCCTCGCAGAGCCTCGCGCGGTCATTCAGTCCCTTCATCGTGCGCACCGCGTCCGCGAGCAGTTTCTCCGCGCGCTCGTAGTCGCCGAGCACCATGGCGCAGCGGGCGATCTGCATCGACATGCCCGCCTCGGCGGCCGTGTTCCCCACCTCGCGGTAGAGCTCGCGCGCGCCGGTGAAGGCGGCTTCGGCCACGACCTCGTTGCCGCGCCAGTTCTCCAACGTCCCGCGTGCGAGCAGCGCGTCGGCACGGCCGACGACGCTGCCGCTCTCCTCCGCGAGCTCGGCGACGCGCTCGACGAGCGGCTCTGCCTCGTCGAGCTCGAGCCGCAGGATGTAGGTCTGCGCGAGACCGATCGTGATCGCCACCTCCTGGTCCTTCCTGTGTGCGGCTCGCGCCGCCTCGAGCGCGAGCTTCGCCCAGCGCTCGAACGACTCGCCGTCGCTCAGCCACGCCGCCACGGTCGTCGCTGCGCGAAATGCCTCGAAGCGGATATCGGGTGGCTCGTCCGCGAGCACCGCGATCGCCTGCTCGGCAAGCTCCCGCGCGGCGATCGCGTCGGCACGCTGGTTGAGCACGGCTTCGGCCAGCGCGGTCAACGCGCGACCCTGGAGCTGGCGCTCGCCATGCGAAGCCGCCACGGAGGCAACGTCCTCCATCTCGACGATCACTGCCGTCATGTCGCCCAGCCGCCAGGCGGCTCGGCCGGCGAGGTAGCGGCGCTCGAGCGTCGGGGCGAGCTCCGATGCGCGCAGGAGCAGCTTGCGAGCACTCCGGAAGGCCTCGCGCGACAGCGCACGCCGACCGGCGTGCGTCAGCGCCTCCGCCGCCTCCTCGCTCAGCTCGTGCGGCGCGGACCCGTCGAGCTCCGCCAGCAGCCGCGCTGCTTGGTCGAGATGGAACGCGCGAATCTCGACGAGCTCGTCCCCCGCGCGTTCCTTGAGCCACCCCGCGAACGCGCGGTGGAGCTCGGCGCGCGACATCTTGGAGAGACCGGCGTACGCCACCTCACGGATGAGGACGTGACGGAACTTGAACGCCTGCTCGCCGCTGATGGTCGCGCGCGGCTCGCGCACGATGAGGTCGCGCAGAAGGAGGCCGTCGAGCGCGTCGCTCACGTCGAGCTCGGGCGAGAGCTGCGCGAGTGCGCCGGCCATGAAGATCCGGCCCATCGCGGCAGCCCGCTGCAGCAGCGCACGCTCGGCGCTGGGCAGGCGGTCGATGCGGGCGGCGATCAGGGCCTGCAACGTGTCGGGGATGCGTTCGGCGCCGTCGAGTGGACGCTCGGCGAGCATGCGGATCGTCTCCTCGACGAAGAGCGGGTTGCCCTCGCTCTTCGCGAGCACTGCCTTGATGTCGACCGGGAGCTCGAGCTCGGCGGTGAGCGCAGCGACCAGCTCAGCGCTTTCGTCGGGCTGGAGCGGTTCGAGCTCGAGCGACGTCGAGCGAACGCGTCCACCGCCCCACGCCGGACGGATGTCGAGCAGCTCCGGCCGCGCGATGCACAACAGCAGGAGCGGCTGCTCGCGCACCCACGCAGCCAAATGCTCGATCAGCTCGAGCAGCGGCTCCTCGCCCCAGTGCACGTCTTCGAACACGAGCACGAGCGGCTGCACGGCGGCGAGCTGCTCGGCCCACGCGCGTGCGGCCCACGAGATCTCCTGCTGACTGCGCTCGCCTTCCACCGCTTCGAGCACGCCGACCGCGAGCCCGAGCAAGTCTGCGACCGCTTCGTCCTCGCAGGACTCGCGGATCTTCCGCTGCGCCTCGTCGAGCGGGTCGTCGTCGGTGATGCCGGCCGAGGACTTCACCATCTCCGCGAGCGGCCAGTACGTGACCCCCTCCCCGTACGGCAGGCATCGGCCCGAGAGCACGTTGGCGCGGTCGAGCCCGGCGACGAACTCGCGCGCGAGGCGGCTCTTCCCCACGCCTGGATCGCCATAGATGGTGAGAAGCGTTGCGCGCTTGTCTCGAACCGTGCGCGCGAAGGTGTTCTCGAGCAGCTCGAGCTCCGAGTCGCGTCCGACGAGCGGCGCCGCAAGCGAGCGGAGCGGGCGGCCGAGCTCGGTCGCACAGACGACGCGGTGCGCGACGATGGGCTCTCCGAAGCCGCGGATGTCGCGGGGCTCGAGCGGCTCCAACTCCACCCGCCCGCGAACGAGGCTGGCCGTGCCCGGCCCGATGAGGATTTCGCCCGGCTTCGCCTCCTGCTGGAGCCGCGCCGCGAGGTTGACGGGCTCGCCGGTGGCGAACGTCGAGTCGTGCCCGTCCTCGGAGACGACCTCGCCGGACTCGATGCCGATCCGGGCCTGGAGGTCGAGCTCTCTGACCTTGGCGAGTGTTGCGAGGCCGGCGCGGACGGCGCGCTCGGCGTCGTCCTCGTGCGCGAGCGGAATCCCAAAGGCGGCCATGACCGCGTCGCCGGCGAACTTCTCCACCGTGCCGCCGTGCGTGACGATGCAGTGCGCGACCTCGTCGAAGAAGCGTGTGACCTGACGCCGGACGACCTCCGGATCGCGGCCGGCGAGGTGCTCGGTCGAGTCGACGAGGTCGACGAAAAGGACGGTGACGAGCTTGCGCTCCATGCCCTTCATGGTAGTTAGGGGCTACGTGGCTAGGATCGCCGCGGCATGCTCGATCCGAAGATCTTCAAGGCCTACGACGTGCGCGGGCTCTACCCCTCCGAACTCGATGAGGAGGGTGCGTACGCGATCGGGCGCGCGGTGGTGCAGCAGTTCGAGCCGAAGCGCTTCGCCGTCGGCCGCGACATGCGCCTGTCGAGCCCGGCGATGGCGGCGGCGGCGATCCGCGGTGTGGCCGACGGTGGTGCCGAGGTGCTCGACCTCGGGATGATCGGGACGGAGATGCTCTATTTCGCGGTCGGCGAGCTGGAGCTCGACGGTGGGCTCACCGTCACCGCCTCGCACAACCCGAAGCAGTACACGGGCATGAAGATCGTCCGGCGCGGGGCGCTGCCCGTGGGGGGCGAGTCCGGCCTTCTGGACGTGCGCGACCGAGCCGTGGCCGGGGCCTGGCCCCCCTCGGGTCCCGCCGGGACGGTGACGGACTACGACATCTGGCCCGCGTACGTCGATCGAGTGATGTCCTTTATCGACTCGTCCGCGCTGCGCCCGCTGAAGGTCGTGATCGACGCGGCCAACGGGATGGCCGGCGCGATGCTGCCGCGTGTGCTCGACCGGCTGCCGATGGTGGACGTCGTGCGCTGCTTCTTCGAGCCGGACGGATCGTTCCCGAACCATGAGCCGAACCCGCTGCTGCCGGAGAACCGCGAGTTCATCGTCCGCAAGACGCTCGACGAAGGCGCGGACCTCGGCGTCGCGTTCGACGGCGACGCCGATCGGTGTTTCTTCGTCGACGACACCGGCGAGTTCGTCCCGGGTGACTTCGTCACCGCCCTCTTCGCCGAGCTCGTGCTGGCGAAGGAGCCCGGCGCGAAGATCATCTACGACGTGCGCGCGAGCTGGGCGGTGCCGGAGACGATCGAGCGCCTCGGCGGCGTGCCGCTCATGAATCGCGTCGGCCACGCGTTCATCAAGGCACGCATGCGCAAGGATCACGCCGCGTTCGGCGGCGAGGTCTCGGGCCACTACTACTTCCGCGACTTCTCGCAGGCGGACACGGGCGTCGTTCCGTTCCTGCTCATGCTCGAGCTGATCTCGCGCAGGGGGCGGAAGCTGTCGGAGATCCTTGCCCCGTTCCGGAACACGTTCTTCATCACGGGCGAGCTGAACACGCCGGTGGGCGACGTCGCGCTCAAGCTGCAGGAGATCAAGGAGCGGTACGCGGGCGAGGCGAAGATCTCGCACCTGGACGGCGTCTCCGTCGACGGCCCGGACTGGCATTTCAACGTGCGACCGTCGAACACGGAACCGCTGCTGCGCCTGAACCTCGAGGCGCGCTCGCAGGAGCTCATGGAGCGGAAGCGCGACGAGGTGCTCTCGTTGATCCGATCGTGACAGACGAGTGGGCGTTCACCGCCCGCACCCGCGTCGGCTTCTCCGACACCGACGCGCAGGGGATCGTCTATTACGGGCGCTACAACCCGTTCTTCGACCTGGCGCGGGTCGAGTACCTCCGCTCCGTCGGCCTGCTGCGATACGAGAGCGTCGGCGAGTTCGTAATGCGCGCGAACGACGTCGAGTACTTCGCGCCTGCGCGCTTCGACGACGAGCTCGAGATCCACGTGCGCGTCGCGCGCATCGGACGGACGAGCATCACGTACGAGTTCGCTGCGCACAAGCTCCCCGAGGGAACGCTGATGGTCACCGCCCACCAGACGTTGGTCTACGTCGACCTCGCACAGCGTGTGGCTCTGCCCATCCCCGCCGACTACAAGGCGCAGCTCGGTGTCGGCTGACGCCGACGACGTGCTGCGGCAGACGGTCGCCGCGCTCGCCGCGGGCGACGGTTGCACGTGGGCGGGGATCTTCTTCGTCGAGGAGGGCGAGCTCGCGCTCGGCCCCGAGGCGGGCACGGCGGACGAAGCGCGGCGCGTGAGCGTCCCCGTGAGGTGGAAGGGCGAGCGGGTCGCCGAGCTCGCGGCGGACGGCAACGTCGATCGCGCGGACCTGGAGCAGGTCGCCGCGGAGATCGCCGACCTCTGCCTCGTCGGCTGGGACACCGGCGGCGAGGTCTGGGAGCCCTGAGGCGCTGAGAACGTGGACGGTTAACCGGCGCTAGGAGTGGGCGCGAGGGGGAGCAGGATCGTGAAGGTCGATCCGCTTCCGGCCTGAGAGCTGACGGTGATGGTCCCGTTCATGCGGCGGATGAGCTCTCGGGCAATGTGGAGTCCAAGGCCGGATCCGCCCACTCCACGGGCCATATCGGGGTCGAGCCGATAGAACTTCTCGAAGATGCGGTCCTGCTCCTCGGCGGGTATGCCGAGACCTTGGTCGGCGACGTCGATCGCTCCATATCCGCCCCGTTTGGCGACACGGAGCTGTATCTGGCCGCCGCGTGGTGAGTATTTGATCGCGTTCTCGAGCAGGTTCGAGACGACCTGATGCAACCGAGGGGCATCGGTGTCCGCAAAGACCGGAGACGGGGGCTGGATGACGTCGAGGTCGAGTCCGCCGGGCCAGCGAACCAGCGCCGATGACGCAAGGCTCGCGATGAGCTCGCCGAGATCGACCGGCTCGATGTAGACGTCGACCGGAGCCGCGCTGTCGAGCTGCGCAGTGATGAGCAGCTGGTCGGTGATCGTGCGGAGTCTCTCGGACTCGGTTTCGATCAATGCGAGAAACTGCTCGCGCTGGTCCAATTCCAGCGTGACACCTCGCATCGTTCGTATCGCGCCGTAGACCGCGGCGAGTGGCGTCCTGAGCTCGTGTGCAGCGGTGGCGACGAACTCGGAGCGCATCCGCTCCAACTCGCGATCGTCGGTGACGTCGCGAATGACGACGACCGAGCCATCCGGAAACGGCGATTCTGATACCGCGAGCCATCTTCTTTGGCCGGCCAGCATCACCGGGGTAGCGCTGTCGCCGCTCGCCGCATGTTCTCGCACCTCCGTGAGCTGGGGAGCAACGGATGAGGCGAGGCGTCCGAGACCTGAGTCTGCGGGAAGACCGAACAGTCTTTCCGCAGCTGGGTTCCACGAGCGGATGACGCCGTCCGAATCGATGAGGGCGACGGCATCGCCGACGTGTGTCAGGGCGCGTACGGCCTCGGCGCCGTTCTCGGCGGCTCGGCGGGCCTCCTCTTCATGCCGGTAGAGCCGGTAGAGCCGCGATGGGATGCGAAACAGCAGCACAAGGGCGATCGCGAGCGCGACCAGTCCTCCGCAGAGGAGGACGATCAGGGTCACGACATATGTGTGGTGTTGCTCGTTGCGGGCGCGGGTGAAGATGCGGACGGCATCCGATTCGAGTACCTGTGCGGAACGGCGGAAGCGGTCGAACTGCGTCTTTTCGGCGAGCACGCCGGCAGCAGCCTCACGCTGCCCCTTCGACCCCCGGCGTACGAGTGCGATCTCCGACGCGAAGTAGCGGTCGAGCGCGTCGACCTGCGTCTTCGCGGTTGCGACATGCGCCGGCAACTGCGGGTCGCCGGTTGGATTTCGCGCAAGTTCGGCGAGCTCCAATCTCTCATACCGGAGCCCCTGCCTATACGGCTTGAGCGCCGTCGAATCCGCGGTGATCACGTACGCGCGCACGGCAGTCTCCTCGTTCAGCATCTCCACGAGCGCGTCCTGCCCGGAAGCGAAGATCGGCGCGGCCTCCTTGACGTAGCGCACGTCGCCGAGCGTGTAGATGTTCCGGACGGCGAAGCCGGCGGTTGCGACGAGCGCGGCGACGAGACCCATCAGCACGAGCAGGGAAACGCGCACCCATCGACGTGCGAGCCGGGCGCTGTCATGTTCGGGTGTCGCCCGAACGTCTTCAGCTGTGATGTCGAACGTCGCCTCGACGGCGTTCATGAGCGCGACGGCCCGAAGCGCATCCGCCGCACACCATCGTGCCCCGAACGTCGATGCTCCTCGAAGTCATCGAGAAGCCGATCGGCAAGGGTAAGCGGGTCGAACGGCTTGACGATGTAGTCGATCGCACCGGCGAGGCGGCCCTGCTCGATGTCGGCCCGCGACGCTCGAGCCGAGAAAAACACGATCGGAAGCTGCGCCGTCCCGGGCGCCGAACGCAGCCGCTCCGCGACGTCGAGACCTCCGAGGTCGGGGAGCATCACGTCGAGGAGCACGAGGTCGAAATGCTCGTGCCTCGTCCGCTCCAGACCTTCGAGCCCAGTCGAGGCAAGCGCCACGCTGAACCCGGCCAGCTCGAGATTCACCGAGCACAGTAGCCGCATCCCCGGATCGTCCTCGACGACGAGGATCCGGAGTGCGCGGCTGCCCGCCGAGGATCCATCGATATCGCGCAGTCGAGTCGCGGTGCCGGGCGGCCCAGCCGCTCTGACGATGGCGCATGTCATGACGATCGCGCCTCGTCCTCTGCGGCTCGACGTGAGGGATAGAACTCGAAGAAGCGATCGACCCCGGAAATCTCGAAGACCCTCTTGACCTTCGCATCGCCGATCGCAAGCAGGAGCCGTCCACCGCCGTGGAGCTCTTTGCGGGTGTTCAAGAGCACACTCAGAATCGTCGAGTCGAGGAATGTCGTCTCGGTCAGGTCGACAACCGCTGTCCTGCCGCCGGCCGCGATCACGCTGCGAAGCGCCCGCTCCACCTCCGGAGCCGTGTGGAGGTCGTGCTCGCCTGCGAGCGAGATCACGAGGACGTCCTCGGCTGTCCGCTCGCTCCGGATGCCGTACGCGATCGTCGAGCCATCCCGTTCCTGATCGACGCTGGCCATCTACGCGCCCCCCTTCTCGTGACTCGATCCGGCTGGTTTGCTAACCTAGGACACAGAACGCGCGACTAAGATAACGAGTAAACGGAAACGCGAAACGCAATGTAGGATACCTATGTCGCCTATGTCAAGCGCTGAAACTCCTCACTGGACGTTCCTTACAAACCACGCCCAGGTGCTGCTTTGCATCGCCAATGACTCCGATATCCGGCTCCGGGACGTCGCCGAGACAGTGGGCATCACGGAACGAGCAGCTCAGCGAATCGTGGTCGATCTCGTCGAAGCCGGCTTCCTCGAACGCGAGCGACACGGCAGGCGCAACCGCTACGCCGTCAACGAGAAGACGGAGATGCGCCACCCAGCCCAAGAGGGCTACGAGATCGGCGAACTGCTCGCTGTCCTTCGCCAGGTCCGCAGCAGTCGCGACCACACGAAGCAACGCATACGCTGACCGAGCTGAGGCCGCGGGTCAGCTCGGCGTGACGCGGTACGCGTCGAAGACGCCCTCGACGTTCCGGAGCGCCGTCAGCAGCGCTCGTAGCGCCTTCACCTCGCCCACTTCCGCGACGTACCAGTTGCGCGCCATTTGATCCTCGACGGTGCCGCCGTAGGCGACGATGTTCGCGCCGTGCTCGGCGAACGTCCGCGCGACGTCCTCGAGCAGACGCGGGCGATCCCACGAATCGAGCGCGATCTGGACGCGGAAGCTCTGCGTCGTGCCGCCCTCCCATTCCACCGCCGTGAACCGCTCCGGGTTGCGCTTGAGCGCGCGCGCGTTCGGACAGTCCTCGCGATGGATGGTGATGCCGCGACCGAGCGAGATGTAGCCGACGATCGGGTCGCCGGGCACCGGCGTGCAGCACTTCGCCAGCCGAACAAGAACGTCCTCGACGCCGACGACGTTGATGCCGTAGGTCTCGCTCGCAAGCGCGTCGCGCGCCTTCGGGCGCTTGCGCGGGATGACCGCCTCTTCCTCGGCGACTTCCTCCGTCTTCAGCCGCTGCAGGACCTTGTTGACGATGCTGGCGGCGGTGAGCTTGCCGGAGCCGAGCGCGACGTAGAACTCCTCGGCCTTCTTGAAGCCCGTCTCGCGGATGACGCCGGCGAGCACCGCCGAACCGGCGAGCTTGCGATACGGGAGGTTCTGCCCCTTCAGCGCGTGCTCGAGCGTCTCGCGGCCCTTCGCCTCCAGATCCTCCTTCTGTTCGCGCGAGAAGAACTGGCGGATCTTGTTGCGCGCGCGCGAGGACTCCACGAGCGACAGCCAGTCCCGTGACGGCCCGCGCCCGCTCTTCGACGTGAGGACCTCGACCCGGTCGCCGTTCACGAGCTTGTAGTGGAGCGGGACGATGCGACCGTTCACCTTCGCTCCCACCGTGCGGTGGCCGACGTCGGTGTGCACCGCGTACGCGAAGTCGATCGGCGTTGCGCCCGCGGGCAGCGTCTTCACCTCGCCCTTCGGCGTGAAGACGAACACTTCCTCGTCGAAGAGGTCGGTGCGGAACGACTTCACGAACTCGCGCGAGTCCGTCTCGTCGGCGTGGATGTCCATGAGCTGCTCCACCCACTTGAGCCACTCGGCGTCGGCGGTCGTCTTCTTGCCGCGCTTGTACGCCCAGTGCGCCGCGATCCCATACTCCGCCGTCTCGTGCATGTCGCGCGTGCGCACCTGGATCTCGAGCGGACGCCCTTCAGGACCGATCACCGTCGTGTGCAGTGAGCGGTAGCCGTTGAATTTCGGCATCGCGACGTAGTCCTTGAAGCGCCCCGGCATCGGCTTCCACAACGAGTGGATGAGCCCGAGCGCGCCGTAGCAGTCGCGCGTCCCCTCCTCCCCGCTGCGCTCGACCGTGACGCGCATCGCGGTGAGGTCGTAGATCTCGTTGAACTCGCGGCCGCGCTTCGCCATCTTGTCGTAGATGGAATAGAAGTGCTTCGCGCGACCTGAGATCTCCGCCGGGATGTCGACCTTCACGAGCTCGCGCTGGAGGACGTCCGCCGCCTCGGCGACGTGCCCCTCGCGATCCGCGCGGCGCTCGGCCACCATCGCCTTGATCTCCTCGTACTTGCGCGGGTGGAGCGTCTGGAAGGAAAGATCCTCGAGCTCCCACTTGATCGCGTGGATGCCGAGGCGGTGCGCGAGCGGCGCGTACACCTCGAGGGCCTCCTTCGCTTTCTGCACCTGCTTCTGTCGACCCAGGTACTCGATGGTGCGCAGGTTGTGTAGACGGTCGGCGAGCTTGACGAGGATGACGCGCACATCCGCCGCCATCGCGACGACCATCTTGCGGTAGTTCTCCGCCTCCGCCTGCTCGCGGCTCTGGAACTGCACGCGCGTGAGCTTCGTGACCCCGTCGACGAGCGCGGCGATCTCCTCGCCGAACTCGTCGCGCACGGTCGACAGCTCGGTGTTCGTGTCCTCGACGACGTCGTGCAGGAGCGCGGCAGCGATCGTCTGCTCGTCGAGACGCAGACCGGCGCAGATCGTCGCCACCCCGACGGGGTGCATGATGAACGGCTCGCCCGAGCGGCGCTGCTGCCCCTCGTGCGCCGCCGCTGCGAACGTGAACGCCCGGACGATCAGCTCGCGATCGAGCTCGCCGCTGTACCCGTCGAGCTCGGCGAGCAGCCCCTCCAGGAGCTCGAAATGCTGCTCTCCTGTCTGCACCGTCACCACGATTTCAGTGTACTCCCGGCCCTTTCAGGCGCACCTCCAGGGGAGGAACGGACGTTGAGAAGTCGAAGTGACGCGCCTCATGCTCCGTCTCCGGCGACGTGACGCCCGCAAGGTCGAGAAGCTCGCGGCCGTCCTCGCCGCGCTCGCCCGCTGACCGTACTCTTGCGGGTATGCCGTGGTACTTCGCCGTCGCCGAGCGCGACCACGAGATCCAGGACCCGACGCGGTCGGAGAAGATCCGCGACCTCGGGCGGCTGCTCCGCCTCGGCCCCGACTCGCGCGTCCTCGACGTCGCGTGCGGCAAGGCCGGCCCGGCGCTCGTGCTCGCGGCCGAGTTCGGCTGCAGCATCCTCGGCGTCGAGCGTGCGCCCGAGTTCGTCGCCGCCGGCCGCGAGCGCATCGCCGCCGCGCACCTCGCGGGGCGCATCGAGATCGTCGAGGGCGACGCGCGTGCGTATCCGCTCGAGCCCGAGTCATGGGACGCCGCTCTCTGCCTCGGCGCGTCATTCGTCTACGACGACCTGGACGGGACACTCGCCGCGCTCGGGCCGGCGGTCCGCTCGGGCGGATTCGTCGCGGTCGGAGAGCCGTACTGGCGCGAGTGGCCGCTCCCGACCGAGGTCGAGGACGAGGGCTGGGTGACGCTTCCAGAGACCGTCGAGCGCTTCGAGGCCGCCGGTCTTGCCCTTGTCGGGCTCATCGCCGCGTCCGAAGACGACTGGGACCGGTACGAGTCGTATCACTGGCGCGCGCTCGAGGAATGGCTCGCCGCCAACCCGGACGACCCTGACGCGCCAGGGATTCGCGAGCGTCACGAGCAAAGCCGCGACCACTACCTCCGCTTCCAGCGCCGCCTGCTCGGCTGGGCGATCTTCGTCGGCCGCAAGAGCTAGGCAGCGCGCGCAAGCACGGGCGGTCCTGCAAGGAGCGCACGGAACCGCTCCGACTCGAGCACGTGCCGTTTACCCGGGCCGAGCTCCGCGAAGATCGCGACCGCCTCGACATCGCGCGCGGCCTCGGGCTTGCGGTACTCGCCGACGAGCCACTCGCGCAGCTCCTCGACCCGCGGGTCGGCCGCGAAGATCCGCCGCACGACGAGCTGCGGAGAAACGGTCCCGTTCCAGCGGTTCTCCGACAGCCGGAACGCGACGTCCCAGCGGCCTTCCTGCCGGTAGACGTCAAGCCGGGAGCCGATCCCGAACGCGATCGCGCTGCCGGCGTCGGCGCCGTCGCGCCGCACGCGAAAGCGGAGATGCTTGCCTTCGCCGACCGTGGCGAGATCACCGAGCTCGCACCCGGGCGCGAGCAGCGTCACCTCCGGGTTCCCGAGTCCGAACGGCGCAAGCTGTGCGAGCTCCGCGCACAGGTCGAGCGTCAGCCGCGTCCCGCGTGGGACGATCCCGTCCACGCGCGTGACCGTACGCAGGTCTTCCTCCTCGAGCAGGCCGGCTGCGTGAGCGGCGAAGCGCTCCGCGAAGGCGGGGATGTTCTCCGGCTTGATCGAGAGCCCGGCCGCCGCGCGATGTCCGCCCCAGCGCTCGAGAAGGTCCGCGCAAGCGCCGAGACCCGCATGGAGATCGAACGACGCGATCGAACGGCCGGATCCCTTCCAGTCGCCCTCGCCGCCGGCGATCAGCACGACCGGACGATTGAAGCGCTCGACGAGCCGCGACGCGACGATGCCGATCACGCCTTCGTGCCAGTCCTCCCCCGCGACGACGTACGCGCGGCGGCGCTTGTCCGCCTCGGGCCACTGCTCGACCTGCGCGATTGCCTCGCGCACGATGCGGCCCTCGACGGCCTGCCGCTCGTGGTTCAGCTCCTCGAGCTGGTCCGCGAGAAGGCGCGCCTCTTCGGCGTCGTCCGTCAGCAGCAGATGGAGCGCTGCACGCGGATGGCCGAGCCGGCCGGCAGCGTTGATGCGCGGGCCGAGCCGGAAGCCGACGGCGCCCGCGTCGATCGCGGCCGGGTCCACGCCCGCCACCTTCATCAACGCCTGCAGCCCCGGCTTCTGCGTGCGCGCGAGCGCGCGCAGTCCAGCGATTGCCATCGTGCGGTTCTCGTCCACCAGCGGGACGACGTCGGCAATCGTTGCCAACGCGACCAGGTCGAGATGCCGCTTCGGGATGTCCGAATCGACGCCGAAGAGCGCTTGGCCGAGCTTGTAGACGACGCCGGTGCCGCACAATTCCGGGAACGGATAGTCGGAAGGCCGCGTGGCGACGATCGGGCAGTCGGGCAGCGTCTCGCCGGGCCGGTGGTGGTCGGTGACGATCACCTCGAGCCCGCGTGCGCGCGCATCGGCCACCTCCTCCACCGCCGTGATCCCGCAGTCGACCGTGAGCACGAGGCCGCAGCCTTCGTCGGCGAGCCGCGCGAGCGTCGCGGCGCTGACGCCATACCCCTCGTCGAACCGGCTCGGCAGATGCCAGTCGACGTCGGCGCCGAGCTCGCGCAGCAGATGGACGGCGAGCGCAGTGGCGGAGATGCCGTCGACGTCGTAGTCGCCGTGCACGCAGATCCGGCGCCCGTCGGCGATCGCAGCGCGGATGCGCTCGCACGCGGCGGCCATGTCGCCGAGGAGGAACGGGTCGTGCGGAGGCAGCTCGCCGGCGAGAAACGCCCGCGCAGCGGCGGGGTCGTCGTAGCCGCGCCGGACGAGAACGCCTGCCGTCAACTCGCTCACCCCGAGAGAAGATGCGAGCTTGGCCTGCACCTCGTGCGACGCCGGACTGAGTGTCCAGCTGCCCTCGTGCATCGAGCAGCCACGCTACGGGCACCATCGGACGGCATTACGGTTGGCGCAGTGAGAGACCTGTTCCTCCTGGATCCCGAGGTGACGTTCCTCAACCACGGCTCCTTCGGGGCCGCGCCGCGAGCCGTCTTCGACCGCTACCAGGCCTGGCAGCGGGAGCTGGAACGGGAGCCGGTCGACTTCATCGCGCGCCGGCTCGGCCCGCTGCTTGCGGAGGCGCGAGCCGAGCTGGGTGCCTTCGTCGGCGCCCAGGCGGACGATCTGACCTTCGTCCAGAACGCCACCACCGGGGTGAACATGGCCGCCCGCGCGCTCGACCTGCAGCCGGGCGACGAGGTGCTCTCGACGAACCTCGAGTACGGCGCGTGCGTCCTCACCTGGCAGCGGCTGTGCACCTTCGTCCAGGCTGACGTCGGTGAGCTCTTCGAGCACGTGACCGAGCGGACGAAGGCGGTGTTCGTTTCGCACATCACCTCCGAGACAGCGCTCCTCCTTCCGGTCGAGGAGATCGTGGCGCACGCTCGTTCGCTCGGGCTCACGACGATCGTCGACGGTGCACACGCCGTTGCGCAGGTCGATCTCGATCTCGACGCGCTCGGCGCGGACTTCTATTCCGGCAACTGCCACAAGTGGCTGTGCGCTCCGAAAGGCGCCGGCTTCCTGTACGTGCGGCCCGAATTGCAGGAGCGGGTCGACGGCACGATCACGAGTTGGGGCTACGAGGAGCCTGCGACGTTCATCTCCAGGACCGAGCGACAGGGCACGCGCGATTCGTCCGCGTACCTCACCGTCCCCGCGGCGATCGCGTTCGCGCGCGAGCACGACGAGCGCGAGCGGTGCGTCGCACTCGCCCGCGAGGCGCGGCGCGATCTGTGCGAGCTGCTCGGCACCGAGCCGATCGCGCCGGAGTCGATGGTGCTGCAGATGGCGAGCGTCCGCCTGCCGGAGTCCGATACGGATCTCAATCGACGGCTGTTCGACGAGCACCGCATCGAGATCCCCGTCTCGCACGACGGAACGCTGCTCCGACTCTCGATCGCGCCGTACAACGTCCGCGCAGACGTCGACCGGCTGTTGGAAGCGTTGGCGTGATCCGCTTCGCGGCGCGGCCGGTTTTCGTCGTTGCCGCAATCAAGTCCGCGCTCGACCTCGGCTTCGCGAACCACTACGGCTGGCAGCGCGACGAGCTCTATTACGCCGTCGCGGGGAAGCACCTGCAGGGCGGCTACGTCGAGTTCCCGCCGGTCACGGCGCTGCTCTCGGCGTTCGCGCGGTTCCTCTTCGGATACTCGCTCGTCGGCTTCCGCGTCTTCCCAGCTCTTGCAGGCGCGCTCAGCATCGTCGTCGCGGCGCTCGTCGCGCGCGAGCTCGGCGGCGCACGGCGAGCGCAGATCATCGCAGCGATCGCGGTCGGCTTCTCGCCGATCGTCCTGGCCACGAACGGGCTCTTCCAGCCGGTGTCGTTCGACTCGCTCGCGACGCTCGTCGTCCTGTGGCTCGCTTTGCGGCTCGCGCTCGGCCGCGGCTCGTGGACGTGGATCGGCGTGGCAGTCGGCATCGGCCTCGAGACGAAGTACACGCTGTCGATCCCGGTCATCCTCCTCGCCGCGACGTTCGCCGTCTGGCGGCGCGACGCGTTGCAGCCGGCCGGCGTCGCCCGCGCGGCGGCAATCGCAGCAGTGTTGCTCGTCCCGAACCTCGTGTGGGAGGCACAGCACAACTGGGTGAGCGTCCACTTCTTCGTGCACCCGCCGGGGAGTGCGACAGACGAGTCGCGGCCGCAGTTCATCGTGAACGTCCTGTTGCTCGTCGCACTCGTCGGCGTCCCCGTCGTCGTCGCCGGCATCGTGCGGCTGCACCGGTCGCGCGTCGCGCGCCCGCTCGCATGGACGGTGGTCGGGAGCGTTGTCGCGTACTTCGTGTTCGGTGGCAAGTCGTACTACGCCGCGCCGGAGGTGCTGTTCGCGCTCGCAGCGGGCGCCGTGCCGTTCGAGGCGTGGGCGACGCAACGCAGGCTGCGGATCGCAGGCGTGGCGTACGGAGCCGTCTTCCTCGTCGCGCTTCCGATCGCCGTCCCCCTCCTCCCGCTGAAGACGGCGAATGCGCACGGGATCATCAAGGACAGAAGCGACTACCAGGACGAGATCGGCTGGCCCGAGCTCGCCGATCTGGTTTCGTTGAATGCGCGAGGCGTCGACGTCGTCCTCGCGAGCAACTACGGCGAGGCTGGTGCGCTCGAACTGTTCGGCCACGACCTGCCGCCGGTCGCCTCTCCCGACGTCACGTTCCGATATTGGCGGCCGGCGGTCTCGGGGCGGCGCGCGCTGCTCGTCGGCTTCTCGTCCACCGATGCGGCGTTCTGCAGTCGCTTCCTCATCGTCGCGCGCATCCAGATGCCGGTCGAGAACCAGGAACGCGGAGAGCCGATCGCGAGGTGCGACCTCCGCGCGAGCTTGCCGAGCCTGTGGCCGGCGCTCGTCGCTCGCTTCGGCGAGTGATCAGCCGCCTTCGCGCGGGAGCTTCACGCCGAGGAAGCTCAACACGACGAGCAGCGCGAGACCGACGACCCACAGCGTGAGCACGAGCCGCGGGCGTTTGGTCTCGCGTAACTGCTGCACCGCGACCTTGCCCCAGAGGATGAGCAGGCCTGCAACGGCCGCGAATCCGACCACGATCACCGGCGCGAGATACGCCGCGCGCTGCACCGACCAGCCGAGCGCGAGGGCCGTCAACACGACAAGCACGAGCACGACAGCCGCAGCTATGGCAATGCGGAGTGAGCGCACAGGGCAAGGGTACGCTTGGACGGTGGAGGCCGAGGCCCACTACAACTCGGGGGACGACTATCTCGTCGAGTTCCTCGGCTACAGCTTCAGCTTCAACGCGGAGGACTTCGAGCAGCGCGTCACGGCAGCCGCCGTCAAGCTCGGCCTCATTCCAGGAAACGAGCTCGACGGCGACGAGACGGCCGACCTGGTCGAGCTCGTGGAGCTCGGCTCCATCGAGGAACCGCGCAGCGCGCTCGGCCTCTATCTCGTTCGCCGCTGGGACGAGGTCTCCCTCGTCGGCGGCGAGTCGCTCCTCGACTGGCTGAAGCGGCTCGTCTTCCGCGGCGCGTGGCTCGACCATCATGTGAAGGAGGGCAAGCTCGAGGTCGGCTGGGATGACGACACGTCCGAGTTCTCGTACCGCGATCCGCACGGCGGGCGCGCGCTGCTCGAGCTATTGCCGACGCCGAGCTGGCACGAGCTCCAGTACCGGCCGTGACACCGCGCTTCTACGCGGTGATGGGGCCTGCCTACCTCGCGGCGCTGCTCGCCGTGGACACGCAGGTGGGCTACGGCCGTCAGCTCGCGCTCGGCGCGCTGACGTGGATCGTCCTCGCGGTTGCGCTTCGGCCGCTCACGCCGCTTGCGCGTGCGCAGGCGCTCGGTGTCGTCGTCTTCGCGACCGTCGGCGAGGTGACGGGGTCGCTCATCTGGGGCGTCTATCACTACCGGCTGCACAACCTGCCGCTGTTCATCCCCCCGGCGCACGGCGTCGTCTACCTGAGCGGCCTCGCGCTCACGCGGATCGTGCCGGCGCGCAGGCTCGTCGCGGCTGCCGCGATCGGCTCCATCGGCTGGGGGCTCCTGGGGCTGACCGTGCTCCCCCGCCTCGACGTCGGCGGCGCGATCGGGGTCCCGCTGCTCTGCGTCTTCCTCTGGCGCTCGCGTGCACGCGCCACGTACGCGGCGGTGTTCCTCGTCGTCGGCGCGCTGGAGCTGTACGGCACGTCGATCGGCACGTGGCGCTGGGCGAGGACGATCCCCGGCCTCGGGATCGCGGACGGCAACCCGCCGAGCGGCGTCGCAAGCGGCTACGTCTGGTTCGACGTGATGGCGCTTCTCGTCGCGCCGTGGATCGTGGCGGCCGTTAGAACAGCTTCGCGTCGCCGGCCGCTGCGCCCACGTGCGCCCGCCCGAGCTTCGTGATCGTGCGACCGCGCGGCGTGCGCTGGATGAAGCCGAGCTGGAGCAGGTACGGCTCGTAGACGTCCTCGATCGTGTCCGGCTCCTCGCCGAGTGAGACCGCGAGCGTGGACAGCCCGACAGGGCCGCCCTCGAACTTGCCTGCGATCGTCCGCAGGAGCTCACGATCCGTTCGCTCGAGCCCGACCTGGTCGACTTCGAGCAGCTCGAGGGCCTCGGCTGCGATCGCGTTCGTGATCGAGCCTTCGTGCCGCACCTGGGCGACGTCGCGCACGCGCCGGAGAATGCGATTCGCGATGCGTGGCGTTCCGCGCGAGCGGCGTGCGATCTCCTGGGCCGCGTCGGCGGCGATCTCGACGCCGAGAATGCGCGCAGACCGGTTGACGATCGTCGTGAGCTCCGCCGGCTCGTAGTAGTCGAGACGGAACGTCATGCCGAAGCGGTCGCGCAGCGGCGTCGTCAAGAGCCCGGTGCGCGTCGTCGCGCCGATGAGCGTGAAGTGCGGCAGGTCGAGCGTCAGCGTGCGCGCCGCAGGCCCCTGGCCGACGATGATGTCGAGCCGGAAGTCCTCGAGCGCCGGATAGAGGATCTCCTCGATCGCGCGGTTGAGGCGGTGGATCTCGTCCACGAACAGCACGTCGCGCGGCTCGAGCGCGGTGAGGATCGCGGCCATGTCGCCCTTGCGCTCGAGCGCGGGGCCGGCGACTGTGCGGATGCCGACGCCGAGCTCCTCGCGGACGATGAACGCGAGGCTCGTCTTGCCGAGGCCCGGAGGCCCGACGAGCAGGACGTGGTCGAGCGCCTCGCCGCGCGCCTGCGCGGCCGTGAGGGCGATCGCGAGCTGCTCCTTGACCCGCTCCTGTCCGACGAACTCGTCCAGGCGGCGCGGGCGCAGCGTCTGCTCGAGCTCCTGATCCTCCTCTGCGACGACGGGCGCGAGAAACTGCGTGCTCATGCCGCCCTCCGCAGCGCAGCCCGGACCTGCTCTTCGACCGGCAGCGTCTCGTCGACGTCTTGCAGAGCGCGCTCCGCGTCGAGCACGGACCAGCCGAGCTCGACAAGCGCGTCGCGTGCGACGAGGTCGCCCGTTGGTGCCATCGCCTCCAGCACGCCGACCTTCTCCTTCAGCTCGAGCACGATGCGCTCGGCCGTCTTCTTGCCGATGCCGGGGATGGCCACGAAGCGGGCGATGTCCTCGCGCACGATGGCGCGCCGGAGCTCGTCGGCCGGGGAGCCGGAGACGATCGCGAGCGCGACCTTCGGCCCGACGCCGTTGACGGTCAAGAGCTGGACGAACAGGTCGCGCTCGGCGCGCTCGGCGAAGCCGTACAGCTGCAGCGCGTCCTCGCGCACGACCATGTACGTCTCGATCGTCACCTCGTCCGCCCCGCTCGCCTTGCGCACGGCCGCGGGCGTGGCGGCAACGAGATAGCCGACGCCGCCGACGTCGAGCACGAGTCCTTCCGGGGTCGAGGCGACGGGCTTGCCGCGCAGCTGCGCGATCATCCGGCCATTTTCAACAGCCGCGGCGCGAGCGCATGGCAGATCGCGACCGCGAGCGCGTCGGCTGCATGGTCGGGAGTGGGAAGCGCGTCGAGCCCGAGGATGGCCTTCACCATCCGCTGCACCTGCGACTTCTCCGCACGGCCGTATCCGCACACGGCGTTCTTGACGGCGGACGGCGCGTACTCCGCGCAGGGAAGGCCGGCGTGGGCGGCCGCGACGAGCACGGCGCCGCGCGCCTGTCCGACGGAGAGCGCGGTGCGGGCGTCGACGCCGACGAAGGACTCCTCGAGGACGACCGCATCCGGGGCGTACTCGGCGATGAGACCGGCCACCCCGTCGTAGATCGTCATGAGCCGAACCTCTGGGCGCTCGCGTGGCGACGTGGACCACCAGCCGTGGTGAATGCCCCTGAGGCGCCCGCCGCTTTCGTGGACGATCCCGTACCCGCAAGCAGCCGTCCCTGGATCGATGCCGACGACCTTCACGGGGAGAGGTTAGGCAGCGGGTCGGACGATCCTTCTACCCGGAAGGGGTAATCCGGCGGCGTGTCACCAGGGCGTCACGGATTCCCGACACTCTCGTGACGGGGAGTGTCCCCGTCACGGCGCCGTGACTCTCAAGCCGCCGACGGCCTCCCGGGACGTGCCCCGGTGACGTCAAAGAGCTCGCACACGGCACGTGTCGTCGAAGCGTCACGAAATCCCAACACTCTCGTGACGGGGAGTGTCCCCGTGACGGTGCCGCGACGATCAGCCGGCGACCGCCTCGAGCACGCGCTCGGGAATGTCGAAGTTCGCGAACACGTCCTGGACGTCGTCGTTGTCCTCCAGCTGGTCGATGAGGCGCAGGATCTTCTTCGCCTCGTTCTCGTCCGCGACCTCGACGGTCGTCTTCGGCACCATCGTCAGCTCGGCCGCATCGACCGAGAACCCGGCCGCCTCGACCGCCTGCCGCACCGCCGCCAGCTGCTCCGGCGCGCACGTCACCTGGTAGCTGGAACCGTCGAGCTCGACGTCCTCGGCGCCGCCCTCCGCCGCCGCGAGCATGAGCTCGTCTTCATCGACGCCCGCGGCATCGACCATCACGATGCCGCGCCGTTCGAACAGCCACGACACGGCGCCGGAACCGCCGAGGTTGCCGTCGTTCTTCGCGAAGGTGTGGCGCACGTCCGAGGCGGTGCGATTGCGGTTGTCCGTCAGCGCCTCGACGATCACCGCCACGCCGCTCGGGCCGTATCCCTCGTACACCACCGTCTCGAACGCGCTCGCGTCGGCGTCCGCGCCGGAGCCCTTCGCGATCGCACGGTCGATGTTGTCCTTCGGCATTGAGTATGAGCGCGCCTTCTCGATCGCGTTCTGCAGCGCGAGGTTGTCCCCCGGGTTCCCTCCACCCTCCTTCGCCGCGACGATGATCGCGCGCGAGAGCTTCGAGAAGAGCTTGCCGCGCTTCGAGTCCGCCGCGCCCTTCTTGTGCTTGATCGACGACCACTTGCTATGCCCGGACACTCGATGCCTCCCGTACGAGATTCAAGAAGAGCTCGTGGATCCGCGTGTCGTCCGTGAGCTCGGGATGGAACGCAGCGACGAGCACGCGCCCCTCCCGCGCGAGCACCGGATGCCCGTCGACCTCGGCGAGCACCTCGACGTCGGGGCCGGCGTCCTCGATCCAGGGCGCGCGGATGAAGATCCCACGGAGCGGCTCGCCCATCCCGATGTCGAGGTCGGCCTCGAAGCTGCGCACCTGGCGGCCGAAGGCGTTCCGCTGGACGCGAAAGTCCGCGAGCCCGAGATGGTCGCGGTCGAGGACGATCATCCCCGCGCACGTTCCGAAGACAGGCGCCTCGAAGCGGCGGAGCGCCTCGTCGAGCCCGTACAGGCGCATGAGCCGCGTGATCGCCGTCGACTCCCCGCCCGGCAGGATCAGGCCGTCCAGGCCCTCCAGCTGCTCGGGGAGCCGAACCTCGACCGGCTCGGCGCCGAGGCGCCGGAGCACGGCCGCATGCTCGCGGAAGTTCCCTTGCACGGCAAGCACACCGATCCGGAGCGGCGTTTCCACCCCGCCATTGTAGGTTCGGTTACTGGCTACGAGACCGGCGCCCTGCCACCCCGAGCAGGACGAGCCAGAAGCCGAGGCACGCGAAGGCGACCGACGGCGACCAGCCGCTGATCGACGGCACCGAGACCTGGAGGCCCAGGCCGCCGATGCTCGTACTGCCCGCGGTGCTGACGAGGTAATGAATGGTCGCGCCGAGGAAGCCGATCGTCCCGTATACGGCCCAGCTCGAGCGCTTCGTCGTGTACGCGATGAAGACGTACACGAGCGATACGGCCGCGATCAGCGCCCAGTCGGTGTCCGTCGAGTGCCACCAGTCGAGCAGGACGCCGCCGATCAGCGCACCGCCGACGAGGTGGAGCCAGAACGCAGACGGCGACCGCGAGACGGCTCCCGCGACGAAGTACGCGAGCCCGACGAACAGCGTGACCACCTTCGTCCACGTGCCGCCGCTCGAGATGAGATCGATGACGAACACCCACTGGACGACGGCCACGATCGACGTGATGAACGGGAACTCGAACCGGCGGCGGTCGTAGATCGCCGTGATCAGCACGAGGAGCTCGAGCGTGAGCCGCCCGAGCGAGAAGTCGGAGAACTTGGACGAATGCAGCCAGCCGAACCAGCTCCAGGCGATGGCGACGAACGCGGCCCACGCGATCACCGAGGCGTATGCGAAGAGGCCGGCGGCGACCCAGCGGCCGCGGTGCCTGAACCCGTTCGCGATCGTGTACAGCACGACGAGCACGAGCAGCGCCCACGCGGTGAGCGCGCCCTTGCCGTAGTGCCCCGACAGGTAGCTGAGCGCCGCGACGGCTGCAAAGAGCACGGTGAGCCCGCCCGTGTAGACGAGGAACGACGACGTCTTCCAGACGGGCTTCTGCACCGCGTGCATCATCCGCCTCGCGGCGGACGGACTACCAGCCGCGCGACTCGAGCAGCTCGCTCGGATCGAGCGATGCCGTCGAGATGCCGACCATCGGCTCGCCCAGGCCGGCGGAGACGCGGGCCAGGATCTCTGCGTCCTGGAAGTGCGTCGTCGCCTCGACGATCGCCTTCGCGCGTCGTTCCGGGTCGCCGGACTTGAAGATGCCCGAACCGACGAAGACGCCGTCGGCGCCGAGCTGCATGCACAGCGCCGCGTCGGCCGGCGTCGCGATGCCGCCCGCCGTGAACGTCACGACGGGGAGCTTCCCGTTCTCGGCCACCCAGCGCACAAGGTCATACGGCGCCTGCAGGTTCTTCGCCTCGGTGTAGAGCTCTTCCTCGGCGAGCGTCTTCAGCTTCCGGATGTGCCCGAAGACCGAGCGCATGTGCGTGACCGCGTTCACGATGTCGCCGGTGCCGGCCTCGCCTTTCGTGCGGATCATCGCCGCGCCCTCGGAGATGCGCCGGAGCGCCTCGCCCAGATTGGTCGCGCCGCAGACGAACGGGACGGTGAAGCGCCACTTGTCCACGTGATGCTCGAGGTCGGCGGGCGTCAGCACCTCCGACTCGTCGATGTAGTCGATCTCGAGCGCCTGCAGGATCTGTGCCTCGGCGAAGTGGCCGATACGGCACTTCGCCATCACCGGGATGCTGACCGACTCCTGGATCTCCCGGATCATCTCCGGGTCGGACATGCGCGCGACGCCGCCGTCGCGGCGGATGTCGGCGGGAACGCGCTCGAGCGCCATCACCGCGACCGCGCCCGACGCCTCGGCGATCTTCGCCTGATCTGCGTCGACGACGTCCATGATCACCCCACCCTTGAGCATCTCGGCGAGGCCGCTCTTGACCCGCATCGTCCCGTATTCAGCCATGTCGAAAAGTCTAGCTAGGACGCCAGGCAGCCTTCGGCGTCGGAGAGCTCCTGCGTGGTCGGCGACACCGTCCACACGAGCACCGCGCTCCCCTGCGCCTCCATGATGTCGCTCATGTGCGGCCGGAGGCTCGCCGGTGCGTTCCGGCGGAACGCCCTCTCCGTCCCGGCGACGCTCCCCGGGCCCTGCGTGAAGGCGATCGTCAGCACGTTGCCGGTCGAAGACTTCGCCTGGATGCCTCCGTTGGACGCGAACGCGGCGATGAAGCCGACCTTGTCCGCGTTGGTCGTGACGCCGGTGAAGCCCTTCTGGATCAGGCACGCCTTCGTCCCCGCCGCCGTGTAGGGCTTGCTCGATCCGCCGCCGCAGGCGGCCAGGACCAAGACGAGGACAAGCGCGGCGAGCAGGGGGAATCGGCGCACGGCACGAGTGTAGGGTCCGGCCACGATGGAGCCGTGGTCGAAGAAGCTCGCCGGGCGGCTGGACGAGCACGAGCTCGACAGCGCCGCCCTCGCCGGCAACCCCCTCGGCGACCCGGCGCAGCGTCCTCTCTGGGTGTACGAGCCGCCGGGAGCGGCGGGCGCGACGCTGCCGGCCATCTATCTGATCCAGGGCTTCACAGGCCAAGTCGACATGTGGCGGAACCGGTCGGCTTTCCGCCCCACCGTGCTCGAGCTCGTCGACGACCTCCGCGCGCCGGCGCGCGTCGTGTTCGTCGACGCGTGGACGTCGTACGGCGGCTCGCAGTTCCTCGACTCGCCCGGCGTCGGGAACTACCACACGTATCTCTGCGAGGACGTCGTCGGTTTCGTCGACGAGCGCTACCCGACGAGCGAGCGGGCGATCGCAGGCAAGTCGAGCGGCGGCTACGGCGCGATGGTGACTGCGATGCTTCGCCCGGACGTCTTCGCCGGTCTCGCGACGCATGCCGGCGACGCACTCTTCGAGCTCTGCTACCTGCCCGACTTCCGCGATGCCGTGCGCGGCCTGCGCGACCGCTACGACGGCTCGCCCAACGCGTTCTGGCAGGACTTCCGTTCGCGGCCCGCATTCTCGAAGACAACCGATCACGCGCTCATCAACACGTTTGCGATGGCCGAGTGCTACTCGCCCGGAGAGCTGCCGTTCGACCCGGCGACCGGCGAGCTGAAGCCGGACGTGTGGGAGCGCTGGCTCGCGTGGGACCCGGTCCGGATGGTCGACGGCCACGCGGACGCGCTGCGCGGGCTGCACGCCGTCTACATCGACGCTGGGAAGCGGGACGACTTCTATCTCGACCTCGGCGCCGAAGCATTTCGACGCGCGCTCGAGCGCATCGGCGTCACCGACGTGTTCTTCGAGCTGTTCGACGCCACGCATAGCGCGATCGAGTACCGCTATCCGATCGCGCTGCGGTACCTCGCCGAGCGCCTGCAGTGAACGGGCTCGAGGGCAAGCGCGTCGTCGTCACCGGGGGGACGAGCGGCATCGGCGAGGCGACGTGCCGGCGCTTTCGCGACGAGGGCGCAGACGTCATCAGCATCGCCCTCGACGGAGAGATCGAGTGTGACGTCGCGGACCGTGACCAGGTCGCCGCAGCGTTCGAACGGGTCGGCGACCTCGACGTGCTCGTCGCGAACGCGGGCATCTCGATCCGCGCGCCGTTCCTCGAGATCCGGGAGGAGGACTGGCGGCGCGTGCTCGACGTCAACCTCACCGGCGTCTTCCACTGCGCGCAAGAAGCCGCGCGGCGCATGGACAACGGCGTCATCCTCATGACCGCGTCGACGAACGGCTTGACCGGACACGAGCGCTACGCCGACTACAACGCGTCGAAGGCGGGCGTGATCCTGCTCGCGCGGACGATGGCGCGCGAGCTCGCGCCGCGCATCCGCGTCAACGCCGTGTGCCCGGGCTACGTGCTGACGCCGATGCAGCGGGCCGAGTACACCGACGAGATGCTCGCCGCCGTGAACGATGGGATCCCGCTGAAACGGCATGCTGAGCCGGAGGAGATCGCCGCGCTCTTCGCGTTCCTCGCGAGCGACGACGCCCGCTACATAACGGGCGCCGTGCTCGCGATCGACGGTGGTGAGACCGC